>WNFY01000547.1_pt1 | contig 34193 bp, 37 predicted proteins | sample 5400091 | NCBI WGS metagenome assembly WNFY01 (sample SAMN13153364, study PRJNA577476) | soil metagenome | isolation source: 60 cm soil or saprolite under grassland replicate 1 | place: USA:California | collected 2016-06-15 | reverse complement strand
TCGTAAACCTCCACAAACCTGCTTTTCTGTTGATTCACAACTCCACATCATGTGGACGGTCGCGGCAATGGTAGACGTACGCGGCGCTTACCGTCCACACGCGATGCACACTGAGATGAGCTAACCCGAAGAAACATCGGCACTTGCGCGCTTTGCTGAGGCCCCTATATTGCTGTCCACGCGGCTTGAAGGGAAGGGTCGGGACCTGGTGTCTCAGCTACGCCTTCAAGACGGGTCCGAGCGGAAATTCCGGGGAGACCGCCGATGCAAACAAGGGCTCAGGCGGCCGGCGATCCGGGAGCAGGCTCTCCGGCTCGGATAGATAGGGCCAGTCGCGTGCCCTATCCGCGTCGACGTGGTGCCTCGACGTGCAGTGCGGAAGGTCGGTCCGCGACCCGATCTGACCCGCAGCACTCACATCGGTGAACCTTGCGGCCCGGCCAGGCTGCTTGGGGATGGAAGCCGGAGCTCCTGTTCGCCCTACCGAGCGACGAATCAGTCAACCGGCGGCGGCAGGATGAAGAACGGAGGGAGCAATCCCCCGGCTCCGGGTAACCGATGTGCGGAGCCCCCGGGCGGCGGTTCATGCCGTCCCGGGGGCTTCGTGTTTATTATGCCCCCATGCTGCTTCCACTCGCCGCCACGGGCGCCGCCTTGGGAGCCTGGGCCTACGGCACTTACGAGCCCAACAGCCCGCTGTTCGGGCGCGTGATCGGCCGCGGGTCGCGCGCCGGCCGGGTGGTCTACCTCACCTTCGACGACGGGCCCAACCCAGCGGCCACCGAGCCGATCCTCCAGACCCTCGCCGCCGAGGGCATCCCCGCGGCGTTTTTCCTGGTCGGGGAGCATGTGCGGCGCTTTCCCCAGGTCGCGCGCCGCGTCGCCCAGGCGGGGCATGAGATTGGCAATCACACGCTGCGCCACCGCAAGCTGCATTTCGCCGGCCCGGTCCGCATCCGCGAGGAGCTCGAGCGCACCCACGCGCTGATCGTCGAGACCACGGGACGCGCGCCGCGTGCCTTCCGCGCGCCGCACGGCTACCGCAATCCGTTCGTCGCGCCCGCCACGCGCCGGCTGGGATACACCGTCTTCGGCTGGACCTTCGGCGTGTGGGACTCGGATCCGCGCGTGGCGGCGGAGCAGATCCGCCGACGCGTGCGCACCCGGCTCCGCCCCGGCGCCATCGTGCTGTTGCACGACGGGGACGGGTACGATCCGCAGGGCGACCGGAGCCGGACGGCGGCGGCCCTCCCGGGCATCATCGCCGATGCGCGCGCCGCGGGCTATACGTTCGGCTCGCTCGCAGAGCTCGTCGCCTGATGTCGCGCCGGTGGCGCTGGGTGTGGTGGCTTCTGGCCCTCGTGGGCATCGGCTTCGCGCTCAAGTTCTTCACGGCGTTTCCCTGGCGCGTCACCTTCGCCGCGCTGCTCGGCGCCAACCCGTGGCTGCTCGCGGTCGCATTAGCGGCCAACCTTTCGTCGCTCGTCGCCAAAGGATGGGGGTGGCACCTCGTGCTGAAGCCGGTGGCGCCGCACAGCTGGCGCCACGCCCAGGAGGCAAACCTGGTCGGGGCGGCGGTGAACGATCTGTCGGTAGCCGTGGCCGGGGAGGCGGCGCGCGTGCACGTGATCGCGCAGCGGGCGGGCGTGCCGATCGCCGCCGCCGTGTCGTCGGTGGTGTGGACCCGACTGGCCGAAGCGTTGGCCCTGGCGCTGTTTCTGGTCATGGCGCCCAGCCTGCTCGAGCTCGAGCCCTGGCTGCGCGTGCTGCAGGTGAGCGTTGGGCTGGCGCTCGTCGTGGTGCTGCTGCTCGCCTGGGCGCGCGGGTGGTCCTGGCTCGCGGAGCAGCTCCCGGCGGCGCTGGCCGCCCGTCTGGCCGTGCTGCGGACCATGGGACGGGGGGGCAGGTTGTTCGTGCCCACGCTGTTCGCCCTGTACAACTGGGCGACGCAATGGGCGACCTACCATCTGGTGCTGCGCGCGACCCATGTCCCGGTGTCCCTGGCTGCGTCCTTCACCGCCCTCATCGCGGCGAACCTGAGCGGTCTGCTGCGTCCCACGCCGGCCAACGTCGGCGTGACCCAGGCCGCGCTTGTCGTGGGCCTGCTGCCGTTCGGGGTGGCGCCAGAGCAGGCGGTGGCCGCAGGGCTGGCACTCCAGGGGCTGCAGGTGCTGCCGGTGTTGCTCCTCGGGGCGATGGTGACTGGCTGGCGGCTGCTCAAGCTCGAGACCGAGCTCGCCTAAAAAACGACGGCGCGCGGGGGAAAAGGGTGCTTGGCCCCTCGCGAGCCACCCCTAGCTTGCCGCCGTGTCCCCCACGTATCGCATGCCCGACCCGGTCGCGCGGCGGCGCGAGGCGGTGATTTCAGAGGTCCGCCACGCCCTCGCCGCCGCGCGGTGCGCCGCTCGCCTCGCAGGGCTGGAGACCGGCGCACTCGCGCTGCGCGAGTTGCTGGTCCACGTGAACGACCAGCTCGATCGCGCGGAACGTGGCTTCGCGCGTTTCGTCTCGACGTCGTCCCGAGACGCCCTTCCGTGACGCCTCTACCTTTAACGCCCTTCTTGTTTTAGCTGCGCATATCCCATTCCCCGCAGGATGGCGATGCGCTTGGCCATGGGCGGGTGCGTCGCGAGTGCGTCGGCGAACAGACCCTCGTGGCTCGTCAGGCGTCGGCCCAGGGGATCCGCGATGCACAGGTGCGCGGCGCCGCGCTTGATGTGCGTCGTCGGGGCCTCGGCGCCTTCGATTTTCTGCAGCGCGCTCGCCAGCGCGAGCGGGTTGCGCGTGAACTGGGCGCTCATCGCGTCGGCCAGGTACTCCCGTCTCCGGCTCACGCTCAGCGCCAGCAGCTGGGCGATGATCGGGGCCAGGATCCACGAGACGATCCACACGACGAGCAGGATGAGGACGAGCGGGCTGGGCTTCCGCTCGTCGCCCGACCCGCCGCCCGGTCGCAGCACCCGGGACGTCCCATCGTGCATCAGGGCCACCGCTCCGACGAGCGCGGCGAGCATGGTCATGAGACGGACGTCGAGATTCTTGACGTGCCCCAGCTCGTGGGCCACGACGCCCTGGAGCTCGTCGCGCGTACACAGGTCGAGCAGCCCTTGCGTCACGGCGATGTGCGAATGCAGGGGGTCCGTCCCGGTCGCGAACGCGTTCGGATCGGGGTCGTCCACGATCCAGATGTGCGGACGGGGGACGCCGGCGGCGATCGCCATCTCTTCCACCACGTTGACGAGCTGCCGCTCGTTGTCGCTCTGGGGCTCGACGATCTCCCGGGCCCCGGTCGACCACAGCACCTTCTGGGGCCCGGTGCGGTACGCGTACCAGGCGATCGCCGCGGCCGCGAGCGAGAGGACGATGCCGAACCAGGGGAAGGTGTGGTGATACGCGGAGCGCGGCGCGTCGCGGCTGAAGAGGTAATAGATGTAGTCGCCGCCGAACCCCAGCCACGCGAAGAACGCCACGAAGCCAACCACGAGCACGACGGTGCGCCGGCGATTGGCTTCCTGTTGTTGAAAGAGGTTGAGCGAGGCTGCGTCGCTCACGTCTTCGGCTTGAGGGAGAGATCGACCTGCGGCACGGCCTTCTCACCCTGGTCTTCGATCTCCCACAGGTCGGCGGGTTGCGCCTTGGCGAGGCCCGCGACGAAGCTCGTCGGGAACTGCTGCTGCTTGGTGTTGTACTGGGTGGCCGTATCGTTGTACAGCTGCCGGGCGAAGGCCACCTTGTTCTCAGTCGACGTGAGCTCTTCCTGCAGCTGGCCGACGTTCCCGGTGGCCCGGAGCTGCGGATACTGCTCCACCACGACCATCAGCCGCTGCAGCGCGGACGACAGCGCATTCTCCGCCTGGCTGATCTGCTTGATGCCCTCGGGACCGGTCGCGTTGACCTTGACCGCCTGGTTCCGGGCCTGGATCACGGCCTCCAGGGTGGACTTCTCGAAGTCCATCGCCCCGCGGACGGCGTTCACGAGGTTGGGAATCAAGTCGTGACGGCGCTTGAGCTGGACGTCGATCTGCTTGAACGCGTTGAGCGTCTGGTTCTTGAGCGCGATGAGCCCATTGTACGCGGCGACGAGCCACGCTCCCACCACGACGAGCACGATCAGGAATGCGAGCGGCCCCATATGAGCTCCGGGTCGAAGTGAGTCCCTTTACGCGGTGTTGGGCGGCAGGAGTTTCGCAAGCGCCTGTCGCACCGCCTCCGCGACCGCCGGGTCGTCGGGCCCGAGCCGCGCCAGGGGGTGGGCGGTCTCGATGTGGAGCTCGACCCCCCGTCCGATGGGAATGCGGCGCCAGGAGCTCGCGGTCTCGGGGTCGCGGGCGGCGTCGCGCGCGATCCATGCGGTCAACGCCCGTCCCGACTTCCCGCGCGGCGGCGCGCCCTTGGTCTTGAGGGGCAGCTGGTCCGGAACCGGCAACGAAGCGCCGAGCGCCTGCGCCGCCCGTCGCTCCAGCACGTCGCCGGTCTGGTCCTGCATATCCTTGGTGATCGCCGCCAGGGTCGCTCCCTCCATCTGCCGGAGCTTGATCCACAACAACTGGAGGAAATGGCGATAGGAGTAGGTCGCGGCCGTGCCGCGCCCTTCGGGGGGACTTACCAGGCCCTTGGTCACATAGAAGCGGATGGTACGTTCGCTCGGCTGGGCGCGCGCGGCCGCGTTGATCGGCGTGATCGCCGAGGCGTCGAGGATCGCGCCCACCAGCGCGGCCAGGTCGCGGAGATTCCAGGGTGCGAGATTGCGGTACTCCCGCAGCACGTGCACGGGCTCGTGATGCGGTGCCCCCGTCACGCCTCGGCCCCTCCCCGCCCGCGCTCATCGGCGAGCCGAAACACAGCCGTCAGCCAATCCGTGACCTCGCGCAGGTTGAACGGCTTGCGAATCACGGTGCAGCGGTGCCGCTCGAGCCAGCTCCGCACCTCCTCCGCTTCCGCGTCCCCGGTCATGATCGCGATGCGCCCCTCGAGCGCCGGCCAGCGGTGGATGATAGCGAGGTACAGCGCCAGCCCCGACATCGTGGGGAGATGGATGTCCAGGAGCAGCGCATCCGGCTGCGTGGAGCCCAGCAGCTGATACGCCGTCTCGGCGCTGCCCGCGGAGACCACGCGATGCCCCGCGCGCGTGAGCGAGCGCTCCAGCACACGGCGCAGCGGCGCCTCGTCGTCCACGACGAGGATGCTGCGCGGCTGGCCGCTCATGAGACCGAGGCCCGCGTGCTGGCGGGCGTGAGGAACCGCTGCACCACCCGCGCCAGCGCCTCGTCCGGGCTGAGCGACAGCCGCATCTCACCGGCCGTGAGGCCGAGGTAGGCGCGCGCGTGTAGCTGCAGCGTTTTGGTCTGCGCGTACCCGAGCCGCGTCGCCACGTCTTCGATCGTGAACCCGGGGTCCTGCAGCAGCCGATGCGCGTACAGCACGCGCGCTGCCGAAAGGAAATGCCGGGGTGACGGTAGCCCGACGCGGGTGAACCAGCGCTCACAGGTGCGCCGATCCACCCGTGCGCGCACGGCGACCTGGCTCACTGTCTGGACCTGCCCCGGGGCGCGCAGCGCCTCCTCCAGCACCCAGCGGAGCTCACTGGGCAGCGGCGCGAGCGCGTCGGCGAGCTGGTCGAGCAGCTGCCGCGACGAGGAGCGCGCTTCCTCGTGGCTCAACACCTCGCGCAACCGGGTGGGGTGGTCGTCGTAGTTGGCGAACACGACGTGCTGGATGCCCCGCTGACCGAGCGCGAGCAGCACGCCAGCGGTGCGGGGCGTGAGCGTGGTGTAGAGAATGAGCGGAAGCGAGGGGAACAGCACGCGCAGCCGCTCGATTTCCTGCGAGCGCGCGTCGCCCGAGAGCAGCGGGTCCACCACGGCGAGCTCGACCGGGCGCCCCCGGATCACGGTCAGCACGTCGTCCCACGTCAGCGTCTGCACGACGCCGAACCGACCGCCTGCGGTACGGCGCAGCTTGTGGAACTGGACGTCTGGCACAGCCGCTAGGACGAGCATTGATCCCCCAAAACCCACAAAAGTCGCAAAATCGCCCTACGATGCCGCAAAAACGCCCTAAAAAACGGACGCTCCACCTCCGAGAGTTGTGATGTCCTGTTGCGTCGACACCACACCACGGTTGCGGAGGTTCACATGTCCCGTATTCGCGCCCTCTTCGCGTTACTCGTCGTCGCGTTCGCCCTCTCCACCGTGGCTTGTGCTGATGCTACGGGCCCCAGCCACGGCTGCGACTATCAGAACAGCAACACCTGCAAATAGTCGATTGAGTCGCATCTCAACCAACGAGCTGCGCCAGGGACTCGGAGACTTGGCGCAGCTCGTTGGTCTGCACCGTCGCTTCCGTCGTCTCGACCTCGCCAGTCAATGCCTGCTCGCAATCCTTTAGCCCGCCACGGATCCGCTCGACCCGGAACTCGAGCTCGTGCAACCCGGCCATGCCCGCGACCTCGAGAGCCCGCTTCATGAGCTCATCGGCACGGCGGAACCGTCTGAACCTGGCCTGTCCGATCCCCTGCTTCAGATAGAAGTCGGTGAGCATGTTGGGCGGCATGTCCGGCAAGTGCTCCTCGCAGCGTTCGCGCCAGCGCGCGAACCCGACGTGATCGCGCCGGTACGACGCCGCGTGCATGAGCTCGATCAACGCGTTCGTCGTGTTGTCGTGACACCCTCCCCGGCGCACGACCTCTGACAAGGCCCGCTCTGCCCCGACCGCATCGCCCAGGGTCAACAGCATTACTCCTACGTCGCTGAGGGCGCGCATCCGGGAATCCTCTTCGTCGTACAGCTCGAACGCGCGCCAAACGTGGGGAATAGCGTTCGGACCCTGGCCCATCTGGGCCAAGGACACCCCGATCCCGTGCTCCGCACGCGCTTCGGCGTCCCGTTCGCCCGCGGCGTGTGCATCTGCGAGAATCGCTCGGAGCTGCCGCTCGGCCTCGGCGAGGTTGCCGCGGCCAAGGATCGTGTTCGCCAGACCAATGCGGGCGAGCAGCGCGGAATAGCGGTCTCCGGCCGCGCTCGCCATCTCGCCGGCTTCCGCGTACGCGGCTTCCGCTTCGTCGAACTGATTGAGCTTGCGGTGCACGCGCGCGAACCGCAGCCGGGCCGCGACCGCGTCCTTGGCCGACAAGCGGCTCGCCACCACCTTGAGCAGCGTGGTCAGGACGTCGACCGCTTCGTCCAGGCGCAGCTCCTCCTCGAGGAAGTGCGCATACGCGAACAGTGCGGGTGCGACCAGCCCGATGTCACCCAGGCGTTGCGCGTCCGCCGTGCTCTCCGCGATGCAGTGCACATGTGCGCCTTCGGTCGCCGCCGCCCGCAGCTCGGCACAGAAGCGGTCGGTCGCGATCCATTGATAGTGGAACGCGTCACCGGAAACCTGCAGGCGGTCCGGCGCGAGCAAATCGACGAGCCGCAACGCGAGGAACGCGCCCTGGCCCAAGCGCGCCTCGAGCGAGGTGGCGCCCTGAGGGCCCGACACCCGCTGGAGGAAGATCGCGTGAGGCAACGATTCGAATTTCAGGCGCGAAGCCGGCATCCGGTTGGTCTCCCAGTCAGACTGGCTGGTGGTGCCCCAGCCAGGGCCCAGGGCAGGGGTTATGCCTCGATGCAACGCGCGGCCGGGTCAGAAGATAGCGTTTTCTATTGCGACGCGTTAGGCCGCAAATCTCGCGTTTTCTTGCCTTTCGCCGCACGGTTCGGGTGCCACTCGGGAGGCCGTCCCTCCCCCTATTGGCCCCCATGCGCCGGGGCTTTACCCTCACCGAACTCGCCGTCGTGCTGGCGATTCTGGCCATCGTGACGGCCATCACACTCCCCCGCCTGCAGGGCTTGCTGGACTGGATCGCGGTCAACACTGCCGCCCAGGACGTCACCACGGCGGTCGCCGTGACCCGTTACGCCGCTATCATGCAGGGCGGCCGGCGCCGGTTGGTCCTCGCGCGGGATTCCTTGCGCATCGACCGCTGGTCGGGGGATTCCTGGGTTCCTCACGAGCGTTGGCCCGGCCCGGACCGGCACGGGGTGGCTCTGGAGGTGTCCAACCCGGTTGTGGTGTTCGACCCCATCGGGCTCGCTTGGGGGCTCTCCAACACGAAGGTGGTACTGCGACGGGGTGTTCGATCTGAAACGATCACGCTGTCCCGCCTGGGGCGGGTAAAGCGCTGGTAGGGGGAGATGCAACCAATTGCCGGGGGGAGTGCATCAAAGAGACGTGGCGGATGAAACATCCGCCGCCCTGAGTCGTACGACAACAGGCAGAACATCATGCAAGGGTCGCGGCCGAAGTGTGACGGCCACTTCGCCCGACCGCCAGCCCGGGGAGTTGTAAGCCCCGGGTCTGGTTTTTTTAGGGGGCTAGGGAGCGGATCGCCACCGCCGCAAGGTTGAACTCCACCCGATCGGCGACTCGCACCGTCCCCGCCGGCCCCCCCCGATACGGCCTGATGCCGAAGTCGCTCTGTTTCACGGAGAAACTCCCAGTCGCCCGTAGCGTATCATCGGCCGCCTCGAGTCGCATGACCACGGCGACGTCGCGCGTTTGTCCTGCGAGGGTCAATCGCCCGTGCACCTCGAGCCCGTCGCCCGCGGGGCTCACGGTCGTGGAGACGAACGTGATGAGCGCGTACCGATCGGGGTGGAGGACTTCGCTGCGCATGGTCTCGGTCACCTTGCGGATCTCGGCCGTGTCGGGGGGCGTGAGCACCTCCAGGCTGTCGACGGGCACGACCACCTCGACGCGCGAGTCAGCGGGGCTGTTCGGGTAATAGACGATTTGTCCGGACGAGGCGCGGGCGCGGACGAGATGTCCGTGACCCGCGAACCCGAGCAGCCCGGCCTTGCCGGTTTTCACTTCGAAGCGACTGGCGGGCGTGAGGATGTACACCACCGAATCGCGCCCGGCGGCCTGTGCCGTCGCCCGAGCAGGGGCGTACCAGAGCGCGGCGGCGAGCAAGACACACCGCGTCGCCGTCATCGCTGTCCTCCGCCAAAGAATCGCGCGAGCCCTTCTTCGAACGGCAACGCGCGGATGCCGAATGTCGACTCGAGCGCGTTCGCGGGAGTGGCGCTGCCTTCGACCAACATCTGGAGCTGGTCCAGAGTGAGGGGAGCGAGCGGCCCCATGACGCCCAGTGCCGCGGCTGCCGCGCGTGCGACGGCGAGCGGCACGTGCACGAGCGGGCGCGGGTGACCGGCGGCACGGCCGATGGCGCGCACAAACTCCTCGTAGGTCAGGGTCGCCGGACCACCCAGCTCGAACACGCCGCTGAGCGCGGGACGCTCGGCGGCGAGAGCGAACGCCAGCGCGACGTCCCCGATCCACACTGGTTGCATCGGAAAGCGGCCGTCCCCGAATACGGGCACCAGCGGCGACCAGCGGTGCAGCCGGGCGAGCGTACGGATCGGCCGGTTTTCGGGACCGCAGATAATGGATGGCCGGAAGATGGCGTGCGACAGGCCGGAGCTCCGCACCAGCTCCTCCGCGCGCCACTTGGTACGGTGATAACGTGTCGCCCCCGGCTCGTCACGCGCGCCCACCGCACTCATGTGCACGAATCGGCGGACGCCCGCCTCGCGCGCGGCCGTGAGCAGGCGCCTGGTGCCCTCGACGTGCACCGCTTCGAACGTCGCGGCGCCCGCTTCCACAATGATCCCGACCAGATGGACGATGACGTCCGCGCCCCGGGTGAAGGCCGCCAGCGCCGCAGGGTCCGCCAGGTCGCCCGGCGTGCGCTCGGCGGGGAGCGCAGCGGCCGCCCCTCCCCGGCCGTCCCGGCGCACCAGCGCGCGGACCTGGTGGCCGCGACGCGCCAGCAGCGCGGTGATGTGGCGTCCCACGAATCCACTGGCTCCGGTAACGGCGATGAGCACGGGGGCGGGGGAAGAAGAACGGCTCAGTCGCTACTGGTGACGCCACCCTCGTCGAGGAACACCAGCGTGCGGCGCCGGGCCACCACGCTCGACAGGGCGTCGAACACGGCGGGATCGAGCACCGTCCCCGCCAGATCGGCGATCCGGCCGATGGCCTTGTCCGGGGTCATCTTCTCCTGGTAGGCGCGCGAGGTCGTGAGCGCGTCGTAGATCTCGGCGGCTCCGATGACGCGTGCGGAGAGCGGGATCGCTTCACCGCGCAGCCCATCGGGGTAGCCGGTTCCGTCGAAGCGCTCGTGGTGATGCCGTACTGCCGGGATGATGTCGCCAAGGTGTGTGAGGGGGGCGAGGATCTGGGACCCGATGATCACGTGCTGCTTGACGTGCTCGAACTCCTCGGGCGTCAGCGCGCCCTGCTTGTTCAAGACCGCCTCTCGCGTGCCGATCTTGCCGATGTCGTGCAGCCGGCCTGCGATCCGCACCAGCTCCACGTCCTCTTCAGACATGCCCAGCTGGTGGGCGACTGTGGCGGACAGGTCGGCTACCCGCGCGGAGTGACCCCGCATGTAGGGGTCCTTCGCCTCGAGGGCATTGACGAGAGCCTCGAGCGTGGCGATCGACAGACGCTCGAGCTTCATGCGCTCACGCTGCAGCTCGGCGGTCCGGGTGGTGACTTCCTCCTTGAGCCACTGGTTGAGTTGGCGGTTCTCGAGCAGCATCTCGCGGCGCTTGAGCGCGCGCTGCACCGCGCGGCCCAGGTCGGCCAGCTCGATCGGCTTGGTGAGGTAATCCATGGCGCCGCGCTGCATGCACAGCGCGGCGCTGGTCGCGTCGTTGACGGCCGTGAGCATGAGGATCGCCAGCTCCGTCTCGATCTCGAGCGCGGCGGGCACGAGGTCCACGCCGCTCGTGCCGGGCATGCGGATGTCGCACAGCATCAGGGCGATGCGATGGCGCTTGAGCTGCTGCAGTGCCTCGTCGCCCGAGCCGGCGGTATACACTTCGAATTGCTGCTGCTGCAGGAACTTCTTGAGGGCGTTCCGGATGGGCTCCTCGTCGTCCACCACCAGGATCTGAACGGGCCCCGCCATGTCGGCCACGGTGGTCTCCTATGGGAGGTCGGTGGAGGTTGTCGAGGATGGTGGAGGTTCACCGGCCTCCACTAACCTTGCACGAAGCTGACCTCCACGGGCCCCGGGAGCAAGCCCGCCCGGTGCGCCCGTCCGAGCAGCTCGACCACGGCCCGCCGGCCGGTCTCGCCGTAGTCCACCGTGTAAGCGTTCACGTACATGCCGACGAAGCGATCGGTGCGGGCGTCGTCGAGCCCGCGGCTGTATCCCTTCGCGTGCGCCAGCGCTTCGGCGCGGTGGGCGAGGCCGTACTGAATGCTCGCCTTCAGGTCGCGCGCGATGTCGCGCATCAGGGCCGGCCCGAGGTCACGGCGCACCACGTTCCCGCCGAGCGGCAACGGCAGCCCCGTCTCCGCGCGCCACCACTCGCCCAGGTCGACCCAGAGATGCAGCCCGCGGTCGGCGAAGGTGAGCTGGCCCTCGTGGATCAGCAGACCCGCGTCCGCCCGGCCGGCCGCCACGTGGTCTTCGATCTGGTCGAACGCCACCACCACGTGCCGGGCGGCGGGCTGAAACAGCTTGAGCGCGAGAAACGCGGTGGTGAGCTCACCGGGCACGGCGATGCGCAACGCGCTGGCGCCGAGGGCGGCCCGCGGATCGACGGGCCGCGGGGCACGCGCCACGATGCGCGGCCCGTAGCCGTCCCCGAAGCTCGCCCCGTGGGCGAGCAGCGCGTAGCGCACCGCGAGGTGCGCGTAGGCGTGCAGCGAGACCGCCGTGACCTCGAGCTCCCCCCGGAGCGCGCGCCGGTTCAGCGATTCGATGTCGCCCAGCTCGTGGACGTAGCGCCGGCCGTCGGTGTCGATCTTCCCGGCCGCGAGCGCCCAGAACATGAACGCGTCGTCGGCATCGGGGCTGTGTGCCAGATGGATCGTGCGGGGCGGCTCAGCTGCCACGCGTCGCCTTGCCGGCGGTCACCTGCTTCGCCTGGTCGCGGAAGGCATCGAGGTTCTGCGCGTGCTCACCGTACTCGGGACGCTGGCGCGCGCGCTCGGCGGCTTCGTTCTGCAGGAAGGCCCGGTAGGCGCGCAGCGCGCCGGCGGTGTCGTGCGTCAGCTCGAGAGCACGGGCACGCAGCATGAACCCGAACAAATGCGTCGGGGTCGCCCGCCGGATCGTGTCGGCCTGGGCGAGCGCCCCGGCGGCGTCGCCGCCGGTGAGATCAAGCACTCCGATGTGGTAGCGGGCGTCGACGTCGAGCGCCGGCAGCATCGCGTACGCCTGCAGTGCCATCGGCAGGAAGAACTCCGCACTGTCCGCCTGCCCCTGCGAGTGGAGCGACATCACCCGGTTGTACAGCCGCGTGGCGCGCTCTTCGGGGGACATCTGAGAAATATCGGGAGGCGGGACGGGGGACGAGGGAAGGGGCCCATCCCCCACCCCTCCCGCGTCCCCCGTCCCCCGTCCCGTCGAGCCGCCGAGCCGCAGTGCGAGGACCGTGACGAGCGCCCCCAGCGCCGCGCCCGTCACGCCCCAGGGGAGGCCGGCTCGCCAGCCGGCCGCCTGGCCATCACTCGTTTGGGCGCTCACCCGGGCGCCGCACTTGTGACAGAACTTTGCCGTCGCCGCGAGCGCGGTCCCGCACGCCTGACAGTTCATCGAGGGCGGGAAATCTAACTGGCGAGAAGGCTCAGGTCAGCGTAGTGTACTCGGCATGACGCCTCACACGACGCTAAGACGCTACGTCATACGAGGTGCAAGCCGGGCCTTCGTACAACGTAGCGTCGTAGCGTCGGCCAACGGTCCATGAGCGCTCCCTTCCCAGGGCACGACCGCGCCAAGCACATGGGTGAGCTGAAGCGTGGCGACGAGCGGTGGGACGTTTTCATGGAGGTGCAGCCCGATCCGGAGGTGGGGCCCGGGGCGGTGCGCGGGCGGCTGCACTTCGCGAGCGGCGAGCGCCACCGGACCACGAGCTGGATCTTCCTGGAGTGGTCCGAGCGCGAGATCCAAGACCGCTTCGGCGAATTTTCGGCGGTCGAGCTGTGGCACTTCGTGGAGGCACTGAGCAGCTGACGCGGCCGTGTTGAAAACTGTGCAGTTTTTGCACATTTCGGAGTGCACCGCGCGTCCGCGACAGGCTCTGCACGGCGAACCGGCCCAGTAATGTTGCGTCCGCGACACGAAGTGGTTGACAGCGTGCAACGGCGTCGGTACCTTCCCGCATGCCTGCCGTAATCCCCAACAGCGAATTATACCGCGAGCTTAACGCGCCCGGCCGGGCGCGGGGCTCGCGTCGTTGGTGGCATCAAGCGTGCACGTGCGTGAGTGACCCGAGCCCTCTGAGGAGCGACCCATGACCGCGACGTTGGAGCCCACTACCACCCCTCAGGCGGGCAAGCCTGCGACCGCGACGGCCGGGGACGTGATCCGCAAGGCGAGAGACGCCGGTGTCCAGGTGGTGGACCTGAGGTTCACGGACCTGCCCGGCACCTGGCAGCACTTTTCGATTCCGCTCAAGGAGCTCACCGAGGACCTCTTCAAGGAAGGGATCGGGTTCGACGGCTCGTCGATCCGCGGGTTCCAGGCGATCAACGAGAGCGACATGCTGTTGTTCCCCGACCCGGTCAGCGCGTTCGTGGATCCGTGTCTCGAGGTGCCGACGCTGTCGCTGACGTGCGACGTGTCCGACCCGGTGACGGGCGCGCGCTACTCGCGCGATCCGCGCTACGTGGCGCAAAAGGCCGAGCAGCACCTGGTGAAGTCGGGGATCGCCACGACCGCCTATTACGGGCCCGAGGCCGAGTTTTACATCTTCAACTCGGTGCGCTTCGATCAGAACGCGCACGAAGGCTATTACCACATCGACTCCGAGGAAGGCATCTGGAACTCGGGGACGAACGGCGGGGCGGCGAACCTGGGCCACCGGCCGCGGCACAAGGAGGGCTACTTCCCGGTGCCGCCCGTGGACAAGCTCCAGGACCTGCGCTCCAAGATCATGCTGGCGATGATCGCGTCCGGGATCGAGGTCGAGGTGCACCACCACGAGGTGGGCACGGCGGGGCAGACCGAGATCGACATGCGGTTCACGACCCTGACGCGCATGGCCGATCAGCTGATGATGTACAAGTACATCGTCAAGAACGTGTGCCATCAGCACGGCTACACGGCGACGTTCATGCCGAAGCCGATGTTCGGGGACAACGGCTCCGGTATGCACGTCCACATGAGCCTGTGGAAGGACGCCAAGAACCTGTTTTTCGATGCGAACGGCTACGGCCTGATCTCGGACACGGCGCGCTGGTACATCGGCGGGCTGATCAAGCACGCGGCGGCGCTCCTTGCCTTCGCGGCCCCGACCACCAACAGTTACCGGCGGCTGGTGCCCGGCTACGAGGCCCCGATCAACCTGATTTACTCGCAGCGCAACCGGTCGGCGATCTGCCGCATCCCGGTGTACTCCAAGTCGCCCAAGGCGAAGCGCATCGAGTTCCGCGCGCCCGATCCGTCGAGCAACGGGTATCTCACGTTCGCCGCGCTGCTCATGGCGGGCCTGGACGGCGTGAAGAATAAGATCGAGCCGCCCAAGCCGATGGACGTGGACCTGTACGAGCTCGAGCCCGAAGAGCGCAAGCATGTGAAGAACACGCCGGGCTCCCTGAACGAGTCGCTCGCGGCGCTCGAGGCGGACCACGCCTTCCTGCTCGAGGGCGGCGTGTTCACGCCCGATCTGATCGAGACGTGGCTCGCGTACAAGCGGGCCAAAGAGGTGGATCCGGTGGCCCTACGGCCGCATCCGTACGAGTTCTTCTTGTACTACGACGTTTGAAACAGACGGGTAGACGGTAAGACGGTGAGCGGCCGCTAGAGGCTAGTGCCTAGCCACCGCTCACCGTCTACCCGCCTACCCGTCTAGCCAGCTATGGCCACCGCTCTTAAGACCACCGGCGCCAGCAAGCGCGAGCTGCTCGAGCTCTGCAAGAAGCAGGAAGTCAACTTTCTGCGCCTCCAGTTCACCGACATCCTGGGCGTCAACAAGAACGTCGAAGTGCCCGAGAGCCAGTTTGAAAAGGCGCTCGAGGGCGACATCATGTTCGACGGCTCGTCGATCGAGGGGTTCGTGCGGATCGAGGAGTCGGACATGGTCCTGAAGCCCGACCTCGACACGTTCCGGGTGCTGCCGTACGACGACGAGGGGGGACGCATCGCCCGGCTCATCTGCGACATCTACAACCCCGACGGGTCGTCCTTCGCGGGATGCACACGCCAGGCGTTGCAGCGCCAGATCGCGGCCGCGAAAGCCATGGGCTACGAGATGATGGCCGGGGCCGAAGCGGAGTTCTTCATCTTCCAGCTCGACGCGAGCGGCGACCCCACCACCGTGACGCACGACCACGGCGGGTACTTCGACCAGACGCCGGTGGACCGGGCCGAGGAGATCCGGCGCCTCATCATCCGGGACCTGGTCTCGATGGGGTTCGAGGTCGAGGCGGGTCACCACGAAGTCGCGCCGGGGCAGCACGAAATCGATTTCCGCTATACGGTCGCCCTCGAGACCGCGGACAACCTGGCGACGTTCCGGTTCATCGTCCGCAACGTCGCCTACCGCCACGGTTTCCTCGCCACCTTCATGCCCAAGCCGATCTTCGGCCAGAACGGCTCGGGAATGCACACGCACCAGTCGCTCTTCAAGGGCGGGAAGAACGCCTTCCACGATCCCGCCGGGAAGTGGCAGCTCTCGGCGACCGCGATTCAGTACGTGGCTGGGCTCCTGAAACACGCGCGCGGCTTCTGCGCCGTGACCAACCCGCTGGTGAACAGCTACAAGCGGCTGGTGCCCGGGTACGAGGCCCCGACCAACGTCGCCTGGTCGCAGCGTAACCGGTCGCCGCTGGTGCGGATCCCGGACCGGCGCGGCATCGGCACCCGCTGCGAGCTGCGGATGCCCGACCCCTCGGCGAATCCGTACCTCGCCCTCGCCGTGCAGCTGGCCGCCGGACTCGACGGCATCAAGCGCAAGCTGATTCCTCCCGATCCGGTGAACAAGAACATCTTCACCATGAGCTTCCGCGAGCGGCGCAAGTACCGCATCGACGAGCTGCCGCGCGATCTGCACGAAGCCCTCGACATGATCGAGAAGGACGACGTGATTCGCGACGCGCTGGGGTCGCACATCTACGAGCGATTCGTGGAGGCAAAGCGCGAGGAGTGGCAGGAGTACATCGGGCAGGTGAGTGAATGGGAACTTAATAGATACCTCGGGCAGTATTGACGCCGTTACCGGTCGAGCGGCGGGCTCGCGTGCAGGCGTGCGAGCATCTTCACAATCAGGATGACCCGAGCCTCGAGGGCGTGGATCGCGCGCTGCTGACCTGAATCCAGTATCGCAGCCACGTGGAGCTGGGTGGCCATCTCCCGAGCAGACCCCCGAGCATACATGAGGAATTGGCGGAACTCCGGCACGGTGCCCCGGCCGCACGCCTCAGCTATGTTGGAGGATATGGAAAGCGCAGCGCGCACGAGTTGGTCGGCGCGCTCGAAGCGGGCGGGTCCCTTGAAGGTGCGCGTGAGACGCACAGCGTCGGCCGCAAGCTCGCAGGCTACTTCGTGCACGCGGAGTCGCGCGGCATGAGCCTTGAGTACCATACGGCGCCAGTGTAGCAGCGCACCGGGCGCCGACCGTCATCCTTTTACGCCTATCCGTGACGATTTTCCGCGACGTCTTTCTGCAACGTCTCTCCGTGACGCTGTTAGTCGTAGTCGCCGCCTGCGACGACATCTCCCGCCGGGGTGACACCCTGGGCGCGCAGTCGTCCGCCCGCTGGGAATGGCACGGCAGGATCACCGTCACCGAGGATCCTCAACTCACGATCACCCGCCTGGCGATCGACACGGGGCACGGCGGTGGTGATGTCGGGCTCGCCCGCTACGACTTCAATCCCGCCGAAGGCGAGGGAGACGAGTACTCGCTGATGCTGGCGCTCGACCTCGGGCGCGCGCGGGATCTGCGACAGAACGTGCCGTACACGCTCGGACCCGCGGACGCCCGCATTCCCGCCTATGCCACCGTGACCTGCTTCTGCCACCCGCTCAAACCCGACTCGGTGCGGGGCACGTTCCGCCTCGCCACCCGGGGCCTGCGCCAGATCACGGGCCGGGTGGACGCGACGCTGTATTTTACGGAATGGAACGACCCCGCCCGCCACGCCACCTATCCGCTGCACCAGCGCATTGACTTGGTCAAATAGGGCGGTCTGGCGGTCGGGCGGACAGACGGTCGGCGTCGTGCTCGGCTTGCTGACCGCCCGTCCGCCTGACCGCCTGACCGCCCAGTCTGCCGCCACGATCGACACGATCATCATCGTGAATCGCAACGTGTTCGACCTCCAGGAAGCCGACGCGCCCGGCTTCATCGCCCGGCTCGCCAACCGGCTGCACGCCCGCACGCGCGCCGGAGTCATCCGCGGCACCCTGCTGGTCAATCCCGGCGACCGCTACGACTCGGCGCGGGTGGCCGAGAGCGAGCGGGCGTTGCGCAACGTGGGCGTCTTCAGTCGCGTGCGGATCGATACCACCCGGCTCGACGGCCGCCTGGCGCTGCGCGTGGCGACGACCGACGGCTGGAGCACCAAGCCCCAGTTGGGCTACTCCTCCGCGGGTGGCGACGTCAGCTGGCTGGCGGGGCTCGTCGAAGACAACCTGCTGGGAACGGCCACATCGTTGACCGCCGTCTACAACCGCACGCCCGACCGGGGCGTCTTCAGTCTGGGCTATCTGAAGCCCCACTTCTTCTCCCGCCGCGTCCAATTGCAGGGCCTCTACAGGGGCAAGACCGACGGGAAGCAGGGCACGTGGGTGTTCGGCGTCCCCTTCTACGAGACGGCCGCGCGTCGGGCGTTCACGGTCGACGGAGAGGCCGCGTCCGAGCGGGTGCTCGTGTTTCGGGACGGCGACACCAACTCCATTTGGTTCCGCCGCACGCAGCGCGTCGGCGTCTCCGTCGGCTTCGCGCCTCACGCGACGACGCGGGACTACGTGCGACTATCGGTTGCGGCACAGTGGCGCCGCGAGGACATCGATACGGTCACGGACACGGTGCCTCAGCGATCGCAGTTCGGCACGGCCGGCGCGGGGCTCGACCTCGGGCACGTGCGGTTCCAGGTGCTCGAGCGGTTCAACTCCTACGCCCGGCGCGAGGACGTGGACGTATCACAGCTGCTCCACGTCGGGCTGTGGGCGGCGCCGCGAGCATGGGGGTACGCGCCGACGGCGGCGGGCATCGGCACGGAGCTGAGCGCACAGCTCGCGGCCCCCTGGGCCGGCGGGTTCGTCGTAGTGCGTGGGGCCGGCACCGGCGTGTTCACCGGGGGGGTGCCCGACTCGGGTCGAGTCGCCGGCGCCCTCACAGTGGCGAGCCAGAACGTGCCCGGTCACACGCTGATCGTGCATCTCGAGGGAGCGCGGCTGCGGCGGCCCAAGTACGGCGAGGAGTTCGATCTCTGGATGACACAAAGCGGTCCTCGCGTGTTCGGAATCCACCAGTTCACAGGTTGGCGCAGGGCGTGGCTGGCGCTGGAGGATCGCATCCTGGTCACGGATGAGGCATGGGGACTGATGGGCGTCGGCCTCGCGCCGTTCTTCGATTACGGGGGTGCCTGGTATCCGACCGAGGCGCCCCGGCTGGGCGGCGACGTGGGCCTGTCGCTGCGCATCGGCCCCACCCGCGCGGTGCGCGGCGATGTGGCCGAGTTCGCCGTCGGGTACCGGTTCGGCAAGGGGTTCACGGGCAGCCGCTGGGGCTTCGCGGTCCGCAAGGGGGTTCACTACTGACCGACCCGTTGCAACCTCTCGGGCGCGCTCGACGTTACCACGATCATGAAGACTGAGAGCCGCAGGATACGTGCGGGCATCGTCGTGGCGGCCGGCCTATGGACGCTGTTGCACGTGTATGTGGGGCTGCGCCTGCTCGCCCCCGCGCCGCTCGGGCTCGGCTGGCGCCTGCTCGGGTGGGCGGGGATCCTGATCCTCGTGTCCGCCCCGTTCGTGGCACTCGGCGCCGCACGGAGCGAGCGGCTGCCGGCCAAGCGCGGCCTCGAGGTAGCGGGTTTTACGGCGATGGGATTGTCGTCGCTCTTGATCGTGTTCGCGCTGGCGGGGGATGTGCTGCACGTGCGCGCCTGGCTCGGTGTCGCCGGTTTTCGGCTGACGGTGGTGGGTGGCGCGGTCGCCGTGCTGCTGGTTGGCCTGTGGCGGGCGCGGCGGCCCGCGCTGGTGCGCATAGTGGACGTCCCGATCGCACGGCTGCCGTCCGACCTCGAAGGCCTGCGCATCGCGCAGCTATCCGACCTGCACATCGGCTCCACGCTGCGACGCGAGTTCGTGGAGCGCGTCGTGCACACGACCAACGGCCTCGAGCCCGATCTGATCGCGCTGACGGGCGACGTGGCGGACGGGTTCCCCCGGGCGCTGCGCGACGATGTCGCGCCGCTCGCGGCGCTCTCCGCCCCGCTGGGGAAGTATTTCGTGACGGGTAACCACGAGTATTACTGGGACGCGGCGGGCTGGGTGCGTGAGCTCGAGCGACTGGGCTTCAGCCCGCTGGTGAACGCGCACCGTGTGCTACGTCGCGGGTCGGGGCGGTTGCTGCTCGCGGGAGTGACGGACCTGTCGGCCCCCGGCGGTGGGCCGGGCCCCGCGTCGGACCCGGCGGCGGCCATCGCCGGCGCGCCCGAGAGCGACGTGCGGCTGTTGCTTGCCCATCAGCCCAAGAGCGCGTTCGCGGCACGGGCCCTCGGCTTCGACCTGCAGCTCTCCGGCCACACGCACGGCGGCCAGTACTTTCCCTTCAACCTGCTGGTGCGCCTGTTCCAGCCGTTCGTCGCCGGGCTGCATCGCCTCGAGGCGATGTGGCTGTACGTGAGCCGCGGGACCGGCTACTGGGGCCCGCCGCTGCGACTGGGCGCTCCCGCCGAGATCACATTGATCCAGCTGACGCGTGCCTAGCGTCCAGGCTCAGCGGGCCGCTGCCAAAGTACGCGATCAACAGCGCGGCGCCCAGCATGGAGAGGTTCTTCATGAACATCGCCGTCTGCATGCCCCGCATCATCGGATCGCTCACGGCCCAGAAGTTGTGCATCGCGAACGTCACGGGCACGAGGAAGATGACGATGAGCCACGCGCCGATCTTCGCCTTGTAGCCGAGCGCGATGCTCAGCCCACCGGCGATGGCGATCAGGCCCGAGAGAGGGACCAGCAACCCGGCGGCCGGCACACCTTGCTGGGTAGCGTAACCGATGTACCCCGCCGAGAAGTGACCTAGGATGGTCATGAGAAAGATCAGCGAGTACAGAACTCGGCCCACGGGCACGAGGTAGCGCACGGGAATCCCCTTTCAGTGTCGGTCATGAGGTAAGGGCGTCGAGCGCACTCTTGAGGCTCTTCGCGTCGCCCGCGCTGAGCGCACGCACGATGGCTTGCTGGGCCTCGACCAGCGCGCGCATGCCCTTGGCGTACGCCTGCTCGCCCGCGGGCGTGAGCGCGGCGAGCACGCCCCGGCGGTCGTCGGGGTCCGGGCGCCGGCGAACCAGCCCGTCCTTCTCGAGCCGATCGACCAGCTGCGTGATGTTGGAGCGGACGCAGTGCTGGCGGTCCGCCAGCTCGGACAGCGACAGCGGCGCGCGCGCTTCCGCCAGGGGGTGGAGCACGCCGAGCTTCGCGAGCGATAACCCGAGCGGGCTCAGCGCCGCCTCCAGTCGGGATTCCACCGCCTCGGCGGTCTCGAGCAGCGAGGACACCACCGCGCTCGCGCTGTGGGAGCGGCGCGCGCGCTTTGGGGGGGGACGTTTGCGCATCCGCGAAATCATACTCCGCTTCCCGGCCTGGTCAATCAATCGGTTCATCTCGCCATCATTGAAGAAGGTCGCGACGACCGCACGATAGTTCACGAATGAACGAGTGGTCACCAAAGTTCCCGCGGGCAGGTCGAGCGAGACCTGGTGCATCTCTTCGGGGTGGGGGCTCGCCACCCGGCCGGCGGGCGGCGGAACGACGCTCCGCCACGCCGGCCGGTGTGACGGTCGGTGTCAGAAGGACAGCGTGACACCGCCCTGCCACGCGATGTCGTGTTGGGTCTTGTTGAAGCCGTAGCGGTCGAACTTGTACACAAAGTCGCGACCCTCGGCGCGGATGCCGACCCGGCCGAAGCGGTACTCGAGCCCCGCCCCGAAGTTGCCGGCGAACTTGGACCAGGTGCTGTCGGCGCCGAGCTGATGCACGCTGGTCGCGCCCACGCCGCCCAGCACGTAGGGATTCAGCGTGCCGGACCCGGCGGCGAGGGGATAGCGCAGGACGATGTCGGCGTCGTAGGTGAACTTGTTGAACTTGCCGCGTCCCGTGAGGGCGGCGTTGCGGATGCTGTCCTGCGCCCAGCTGCCGCTGGCGCGAATGCCCACGTATTGCTGGAGCCAGACGGTGCCGTCGACCGACCCGATCCAGCCGACGCGCCAGTCGGTGGTGCCGGCCGGGTTGAGATTGGCCGCGCCCGAGAGGCCGCCGAAGGCGCCCGCCAGGGTGACGCGGCCCGAGGCGGAGCCGAGGCCGCCGAGCGCCGCCCGGGACGGGGTGCCGACCTGGGCGCGGAGCGCCGCGGGGCCGAGCAGCGCGACCGCAGCCGCGATAGGAACGGTAATGATGCGCGTGAACATGATGGCATTCCTCCAGTTGAAAAGGGTGAATAACTAATTCATCAATGAACTACATCAGCCAACGACCACCAGGCGCCCCAGGACGCGGAGGTCGTGCAGGTACCGCCGGTCGGTCACGCTCGGCTCGGCGGCGTCGGTTGTGAGATGCGCGATCATTGGTGCCCTACTCCGGGTCTGCGTATTTGATTCATGAATGAACTACATAGCGATAGAGTTCCCGCGCTCGCCGCTGCCCCCGGCCTCACAGCGCCAGCCCCAGGCCCACGCCGAGCGACGCCACGCGATCGCGAAAGAATTCACCGTAGGGGGCGGGACCGGTGTACGCCCGCAGCAGCAGGCTCCAGCGCCAGCCGCCCTCGCCGCGGGCCACGGGATCACCCAGCTCGAGCCCCGTGATGGCGCTCCAGCCGACGTCCCAGCGGCGGTCCTGAAACGACTTCGCGTCCAGGGCGGCCACCACGCGACCCGTCGCCAGCGGGCCGAAACGCACCAGCACGCCGCGCTGGCGGTACTCGACTCCCCCATGGAGCACGCCCGGCTTCAAGTCGGCGGGCGAGTGCGTGAAGACGTACTCGCCGCCGCCGTACACGCGCCACGCGGCGAGCTGCTGCGACAGCAGCAACTCGGCGGCTTCGAAGGTCAGGTCCACCCGTTGGGCATTGGCATGGACCATGTACTCATCGCCCAGGTGGGAGCTCTGGTGGTACAGTTGCACGCGCGTCGTCAGGCCGGCGCGCCGGTAGGTCACCGGGAGGCCGACGCGATAATCGGTGTTCATCAGGTCCGCGGTCGGGCGGGCGAGGTTGAACTGCGAGAACACGGCGGCGGCGATCGCCACCTGCCAGGTACGGCCGTTCACCACGCCGATCGTCTGGCCGAAGCCCACACTGCCCAGGCGGGCCGCGAGCCGGGGCGAGCGCTCCCACAGGTATGCGGCAAAAAACTGCGGCTCCTTGGGGTCGGCCAGCAGCGGCTGGAATACCGCACCGGGTGCGGGGTTGGGGCCGGGGGCCTGGGCGGCCGCCGGTACGGCGGCGAGGACGGCCACGGGCAACCAGCGAACGGCGGCGGGCAGGCGCATTGCAATTCAGTAATGAACTATCTAGGGAGCCAGGTTCCCGCCGCGCCCGCCGCGCGGTCAATCGTTTTCTTGTGCCGCGGCCTGCCGCAACTCCTGAACCACGGGATGAGTTCGCAACAGCAGGACGGCGGCTACCGCCGCGCCCACCAGGTTGCCGCCGAGGATTCGCACCCAGGCGAGCTCTCCCAAACCGAGGTGCGACAGCAGGATGGTCAGCATCACGAACCCGAACTCCAGAATGAAAAAGCCGAACGCCACGCCCATCACGAGACTGGGCTCGCGCGCGGCGCGGTGAATCGCCGAAACGATCGCGATGCCGTACACCACGTTGAGCACGTAATGCAGCAGCGTGAACTGCGCGATCCCGCCGAGCACGGTGAACGTGCGGAGCGCCTGCCCCACGATCGCGTCCACCCCCGCGAGCCAGATCCAAATGGTGGTCGCGACGACCAGGCCGAGCCGGGTGCCTTCCCATAACGAGTTGTGTTTCACAGAGCGGCTATCCTTTCTCAAGCGTAGTTATTGACCCGGAACCGCAGGCCTGGGGTGCTGGTTAACCGGTCGCCGGGGGTTTCCGCCGCGCGAGCGCGCCACCCCCGATCAGTTCCCGAACCTACACTGGCGAGCGATATGAGCTCCAGCGACCTACACCCTGTCGAAGAGACACGTCCACCATCCCTGTTGTTCCAGCTGCTCGGCACTGCACATTCTGTAACAACTCGTCTCACGGAGGCGCTAGCGGAGCTGGGCCTGTCCCCCGCGGCGCTCGACTTGCTCACCCAGCTCGCGAGGGCTCAAGAGCCGCTGCCGTTGGACGACGAGCTGCGGGAGCTGGGCCTGCTGCTCGAGCGCGACGGTCTGGTCCGGACGGTGAGGCAGGGCGCCCGCGGACCTGTCACCGTTGGGCTCACGCCGCTGGGCGCGACTCGGCAACGGGCCGGCAGCGAGCGGCTCGACGCCGCGCGCCGTGAGCTCGGCCGCTCCCTGGACGACCTGAATGTGGACCGCGCCGCCGTCGAGCGCGCCCTTTCGGCGCTGCGGTAATCCCGCTTGATTACGTTGCAACACGGAGCACTCTCTCATGACGGCACGCAGCTTCTCGTACGCGCCGGCAGTGCTGGTCGCGCTCTGGACCACCTCCACCGTGGGCCTCGGCCCGGATATTGACCCGACCTGGCTCAGTTTCGACGCTCCCGCGAAGACCGTCCGCTTCCAGCTGATCGCGGGACTCACCGGTCTGAACGGCGCGCTCAACTTTAACGGCTTCCGCGACGGCGGTCTCACGCTCGTCGTGCCCGCAGGCTGGCGGACCGAGATCGACTTCCGCAACCACGACGGCATGCTGCCGCACAGCGCCGAGATCATCGCCCCACAGACTCCGCTTCCCACGCAGCCCGTCGCGCCCGCGATTCCGCGGGCATTCACGCTCAGACTCAATGAAGGACTCGTGTCGGAAGCCACCGACACGCTGCGTTTCACGGCACAGCCCGCGGGCGAGTATCTGATCTTCTGTGGGGTTTCGGGTCATGGTGCCGCGGGCATGTGGATCCGCTTCCGGGTGAGCGCCACCGCCGAGGCGCCGGCGCTCTTGGCCACTACGGCCACGTCTCACTAGTCCTCGAGGACACGAGAGCCCATCGCCGACTTGCCGCTCCACTTCCAGCTCCAAGACATGCTCGCCCTGGGCTACTCAGTGCTCAGCCGCCTGGCGTACGTCCTCTACATCGGGCTGGCGCTGCGGCGTGCGGACGCGGAGCCCGTGTCGCGAGACGCGGCAGCGCCGGCGTACGCGCGGTTCCGCCGCCGCGCGGCGCTGCTGATGTACCACGATGGCATCGCCTTCGTGGCGGTGTGTCTGCTCACGCGCGGCACGCTCGATCTCCCGCTGCCGCTCGCCTGGCGTCTCGCGGGCGCCGGGCTCGTGGCGATCGGCGTGGCGGTCAAGCTGTGGGCGGCCGCGGCGCTGGGCGCGGACGGGTACTACTGGCGGGACTTCTTCGAGCCCGAGACGCGGCCGGCGCCCACCATCGCCGGCCCCTACCGCTGGCTGCGGAATCCGATGTACACCGTGGGCTACGTCCAGACCTACGGGCTGGCGCTGCTCGTCGCGTCGCTTCCCGGGCTCGTCGCGGCCGTGTTCTCGCAGGGCGCGATTGTGGCATTCTACTGGCTCGTCGAACGGCCGCACTACCAGCGCCTGTACGGCGGCGTCGCCGCCACGACCGCCCGCCGCCTCCGCACCAGCCAGGAGACGGGATGAGCAACACGCTGCGAGTGAACGGCACGGTGCACACGGTGGACGTGCCGCCCGACATGCCCGTGCTCTGGGTGCTGCGCGACGTGCTCGGCCTCACCGGCACCAAGTTCGGCTGTGGCATGGCGCTGTGCGGCGCCTGCACCGTGCACCTGGACGGCCGGCCGATCCGCTCCTGCATCACCCCCGTGTCGGCCGTAACGGGGAAGAGCATCACCACCATCGAGGCCGTGGGACAGACGTCGAGCGGGAAACGCGCCCAGCAGGCGTGGCTCGACGTGGAGGTCGTGCAGTGCGGCTACTGCCAGTCGGGTCAGATCATGGCCGCCGCCGCGCTGCTCGCGGCCAAGCCGCATCCGACCGACGCCGATATCGACGCCGCGATGGCGGGGAACATCTGTCGCTGCGGCACGTATGGGCGCATCCGCGCCGCCATCAAACGGGCGGCGGCAGGCTGACGTGGTCCGCCCGCCGGGTGTGTCGCGTCGGGAGTTCCTGAGCGTCAGTGTCGCTGTCGGCGGCGGCCTGCTGCTCGGCTTCGAGCTGCCGGCGCCCCCTCCCTCCGCCTTCGAGCCCAACGCCTTCATTCGCGTTGACCGCGACGGTCGCGTGACGCTGGTCATGCACAAGGTCGAAATGGGACAGGGGACGTATACGTCCATGTCCATGCTCCTGGCCGAGGAGCTGGAGGTCGATCTGGCCGACGTGCGGCTCGAGCACGCTCCTCCCGACGACGCCCGCTACGCGGAGCCGCTGTTCGGGGTGCAGGAGACGGGCGGGTCGACGTCGGTGCGGGGCAACTGGGAGCCGCTGCGCCGCGCCGGTGCCGCCGCGCGGAGCCTCTTGGTCGCCGCCGCGGCAGCGACGTGGAACGTCGATCCGGCCTCGTGCCACGCAGCGCGGGGCACGGTGATTCACGGCCCCACGAATCGCTCGCTCGGATACGGGGCGCTGGTGGATAAGGCGGCCACGCTGCGGGTGCCGAGCCGCGTGCCGCTCAAAGACCCGAAGGACTTCAAGCTGATCGGCACGCCCGCGAAGCGCGTGGACGCGCGGGGCAAGGTCGACGGCACGGCGCAGTTCGGCATCGACGTGCGGCTTCCGGATATGAAAGTCGCCACGCTCGCCGCCTGCCCCGTGTTCGGCGGCAAGCTCGCGAGCGTCGACGACACCAGGGCAAAAGCCATCCCGGGCGTGCGCCAGATCGTGCGGCTGGACGACGCAGTGGCGGTGGTGGCCGATCACATGTGGGCGGCCAAGCAGGGCCTCGCCGCCCTGGACATCCGCTGGGACGAGGGGCCGAACGCTCAGGTCGGGACCGCGGACATCGTGCGGGCGCTGGCTGACGCGTCGCTGAAACCGGGCGTGGTGGCACGCGACGACGGCGACCCGGTCAAGGCAATGGCGGGCGCGGCCCGAAAAATCGACGCGGTGTACGAGCTGCCGTTCCTGGCGCATACCACGCTCGAGCCGGTGAACTGCACCGTGCACGTGCGGCCCGACGGCTGCGACCTGTGGCTGGGCACGCAGGTGCCCACGTTCACCCAGACCGCGGCCGCGAAGCTCACGGGCCTGCCGCGCGCCAAGGTCCGCGTGCACAACCATCTGCTGGGCGGCGGGTTCGGCCGGCGGCTCGAGGTGGACTTCGTGGTCCGCGCGGTGCAGATCGCCAAGCAGGTGACCGGTCCCGTGAAAGTGGTGTGGACCCGCGAAGAAGACATTCAGCACGACATGTACCGGCCCTATTACTACGACCGGATCGCCGCCGGTCTCGACGCCGGCGGCAAGCCGGTCGCGTGGACGCATCGCGTCACCGGGTCGTCGATCATGGCGCGGGTGACGAGCGAGCTGTTCCCCAAGAACCTGCGGGTGATCCGCGCCGTCGGCCTGCACCAGGTGATCGCCGGGATGAAGGGCCTCGATACCGACGCCGTGGAAGGCGCGGCGGAGCCGCCCTACGACCTGCCCAACATCCGGGTCGAGTACGTGCGGCAGGAGCCGCCCGGGATTCCCACGGCGTTCTGGCGTGGCGTCGGTCCGACCCACAGCATCTTCGTGGTGGAGAGCTTCATCGACGAGCTCGCCGCCACGGCGAGGCAGGATCCGGTCGCCTACCGGCGCGCGCTGCTCGACCACTCGCCGCGAGCCAGAGCCGTGCTGGACCTGGTGGCAGAGAAGGCGGGGTGGGGACAGCCGCTGGCGCCACGCAGCGGCCGCGGGGTCGCGCTGCTGCACGCGTTCGGGAGCTACATCGCCCAGGTCGCCGAGGTCGCCGTGTCGCCGGCAGGCGACGTGCGCGTCACCCGCGTGGTCTGCGCCGTCGACTGCGGCACGATCGTCAATCCGGACACGGTCACAGCGCAGATGGAGGGCGGCATCGTGTTCGGGATCACCGGCGTCCTGTTCGGCGAGATCACGATCAAAGGCGGGCGCGTCGAGCAGCACAATTTCAACGACTACCGCATGCTGCGGATCAACGAAGCGCCGGTGATCGAGGTCCATCTCGTGTCGAGCGGCGAGGCGCCGGGAGGCGTGGGCGAGCCCGGCACGTCGTGCGTGATGCCGGCGGTGGCGAACGCGATCTTCGCCGCGACCGGAACGCGGATCCGCAAGCTCCCGGTCAAGGACCAGCTGCACCCGGTAAGCTGAGCGTGCGCGCTCCCGCATGACGCCCGAGCAGCGCTTCCGCGCGGCGCGGTGGGGCTACGTCGCGGTGGTCCTGCTCGCAACCCTGACGCAGCTGCATTTCTCTTCCGATCTCACGGCTGCCGGAGAACGGCTGGTGCGCGCCTTCACGCCCTCGCTCGGCTGGCGTGACGCGATCGACGGCCTGCGCAACACGGTGCTCTTCGCCGGGCTCGGGGCGGTGTGGGTGGTGACGTCCCGGTCCGGCAACGTGCGCGCCGAGATCCGGCGAGCGACGCTGGTCGGGCTCGCGCTGAGCGCGACCGTCGAGGGACTGCAGGTGTTCTCACCAGTGCGGACCGCCAGCATCGTGGATGTCACGACCAACACGCTGGGCGCGCTGCTGGGCGCGGGCGCGGTCGCCCTGTTGATCGCCGCCGTCGTGGCGGCGAAGGGAGCGCGGTCGTACCTGGGCGTGCCGACCTTCCTCGTGGCCGCCGCGTACGGCGGGGCCGCGCTGTGCGAGGCGCTGACGCCCTTGTTCGGGCCGGCCGCGCTGCCGTGGACCGCCGGTGGACCCCTCGGGCGCCTCAACGCCGCGCTCGCGGCGGCGGGACCGATCTCGTTCGACACGCTGCCGCTGGTCGACCTGCTGCTGTTCGCGCCGGCCGGGTTTCTGTTCGTCATGCTGCTGCGCGAACGGGTGCGTGAGGCTGGGTGGGTGGGCGTCGCGGGCGCCGGAGCCGGGCTCGCGCTCTTGGCGGAGCTCGGGCACGGGATGCTCGGGTTTCCGATCTGGTGGGGAGCGGTGCTGGTGCGCGTGGCGGGCGTGGGTCTGGGCGCGTGGGTGGCGCATCGGGCGCTCCCCGCGCTGACGCAGCTGCTGCGCGGGGCGGCGCGGGCGCGCGCCGCGCTGCTCGCATACGGCGCCCTGCTGGTGCTGTGGGGGTGGCGCCTATTCATGCCTCGGACCGATGTCCACGCGATCGCCGCGCAGCTCGGCCCCGAGAACCTGGTGCCGCTGGCATCGCTCGCCGAGCGGGTAGACGCGTTCAGCGCGCTGCACGTGCTGCAGCAGTTCCTCTTATATGTGCCGCTCGGCAGCCTGCTGGCCGTCTGGCCGCTGCGCCTCAGGGGACGCTGGGCGCACCTGTGGCCCGGGGTGTGGTTGGCGGTGGTGATCGAGCTGGGTCACCTGGTGATCGTGGAGCGCACCTTCGACGTGACGAACGCCCTGGTGGCGTGCGCCGGGCTCGGGATCGGCTGGATCGTGGTACGACGCTCGGGGTTCGCGCCTTATGGGGAGGCCCTGGCGACATCAGTCGCTCCCTAGCTTCGACTCGTCGCAGGTTGGTTCCCTTCGGGACATGCGCGCGTGGCTCTCCATTGTTGCGCGTTCGCCACACAGCCGGCCACGGCTCTTGCACCCACCAGATGATGGCGTCGATTCAGGAATTGCCTCCTGTCGCCGCATCGCGACGGTGGCCCGCAGCGTGCTGCAACATGGGCTACCCGTCGACGCACGTCGAAAAGGTGGCCCCCATGACCCTGTCCCGTCGCTGGCCGTCGCGTTGCGCTCCTCTGTGGATCTTGCCTGCGGTTCTGGCCATCGGCTGCGGTGGCGGAGAAGCCACTGCGCCCCCGTCTCCGACGTTCGGGATCGTAGCAGGGGACCGCCAGGAGGCGAGCGTTTGTGCCGCGGTCCCTACGGTCCCCACTGTCCGCTTCGATCAGGGGGGGAAGGCGCAGCCGGGCGTGCCGGTCACCTTCAAGGTGACCGCGGGAGGTGGAAGCGTGACGGGAGGTGACGCCTCTACGGACGCTGCCGGTATTGCGACCGTAGAGAGCTGGACGCTCGGCGTCATTCCGGGGCCGAACGCGCTGACGGCTACGGTCTCGAGCTCGGGCCACGTCTACTCCGTCACGTTTACGGCTACCGGTCATCCCGAGCAGGTGCTCCGCAATGTCATCGTCTACACGACGGAGGAGTTCGGAGGGCCGGACGTCGCCATCGTGCGGCCCGACGGATCGTGTCGGCGACGACTCACGCCTGGCGATGCCCCGTACGCTGGTCCCGCGATCTCCCCGGACGGCCGGCGGATCGCCGTGGCGCGCTACAACGGCGCGTGGAACTCCATCTACCTGATGCAGGCCGATGGCAGCGGCTTGACGAAACTCGTCGGCCACTCGGACTTCGACGGTTCACCGGCGTGGGCACCGGACGGACGGAGAATCGCGTTCCGTAGCGAGAACCCGGGCCCGTTCGGCGCGTTCGGCCGCATCTACGTGGTCAACGTGGACGGTACGGGTCTGAGACAGGTGACTCCCGACACGCCGGATTACACGTACGACGACGGTCCCACCTGGTCGCCTGACGGAGCCAGGATCGCGTTTTCGAGGAACGGCGGACTGCAGGTCATCAACGCCGACGGCACGGGCCTCACGACCCTGCCCGAAGGCGCCGAGTACCCCGCCTGGTCTCCCGACGGCGCGCACATCGCCTACGGCACTAGCAGTGGGAGTTGGCCCATCTTGGTCGTCAACGCGGACGGCTCGAACCCCGTCCCACTCACAAGCGACACGGTACCGAAGGGGATGCCTCGCTGGTCGCCGGACGGTCAGCGGCTCGTGTTCTACCGGGTGATCGGCACCACGTCCCAGCTGTTCATAATACGGGTCGACGGCAGTGGTGAAAGCAAGCTGAGTGATGGCGGAGTCAACGAAGACTGGCCGCGCTGGAGCCCGCTGCCCTAGGAACGACTAGGTACGGCGCTCGGGGTTCGCGCCTTATGGGGAGCCACTGGCCGCGCCCGTCGCCCGCTAGGGTTCGTCAGCGTGTCCGGTTCTGGGAGATGCTAGGCAGTAGGGGCGCGATCACTCGTAGCGCAGCGCCTGTACCGGATCCACGAGCGAGGCCCGTCGGGCCGGAACGTATACCGCGCCGAGCGCCACGAGCGTGAGCAGTAGGGCGGCGAGCGCGAACACCACCGGATCGTGGCCTTGGAGTCCGTAGAGCAACGACTGGGCGGCACGCCCCAAACCGAGCGCTCCCACCAGGCCGATCCCACCGCCCACGAGCATCATCCCCGACATCTGACGCAGCACCATCGCGCGCACTTTCCCGCTGTCGGCACCCAAGGCCATGCGCACGCCGATCTCGCGCGTGCGCTGGGCCACGCTGTAGGCCAGGACGCCGTACAGCCCCACGGCGGCGAGCACGGTAGCGAGCACGGCGAAGGACGCCGACAGGATGCTGATCAGCCGGTCCACGGAGACGGTTTGTCGGATCTGCTGCGGCATGGTCTTCAGGCCCTCCAACGGAAGGCCGGGGTCGAGCTGCTTGAGGGCGGCCGGGAGCGCGCGCAGCAGCGCCGCGGGCTCGGCGGACCGCACGTAGAAGTTCATCTGTCCCACATGTGTGTCCTGTCGCCACGGCGTGTAGAACAACGGCGGCACCGCCTCCTTGACACTGGCGTACTTGACGTCGGGGATGATGCCGACGATCTGGATGTTCAGTGAGTCGGGCCCACGCGTGGACATGAACTTGCCCACGGCGTGCTCGCCCAGGTTGAACTTCTTCACGAAGGCCTGGTTCACCACGGCAACCCGGGGCGCCCCCCGACGGTCCGCTGGGGTGAACTCGCGGCCGGCGCGCAGCGGGACGCCCAGGGTGGCGAAGTAGCCGGCGCCGACCTCGTTGTACCGCGCGTTGATGTCCACGTCGGGCCCGGACGGAAACCCTTGTACGTTGACGTCCGTCCTCCATTCGCCTCCCGCCAGGAGCGGAACCATCGAACTGGTCGCGCCGCTCACACCGGGGATCGCGCCCACCTCGTCCTCCACCCGACCATAGAGCAGCAGGGCGCGGGTGCTGTCGTATCCGCTCCGATCCGGCGCGACGCTGAACGTGACCACGTCGTCGACGTGCACACCAAGATCCACCCGCGTCACGTTGACCAGGCTCTTCAGGAAGAGGCCTGCGGCGATGAGCAGCGTGGTGGCCAGGGCGATCTGGACCGTCACGAGGGACGTCCGGAACCTGGCGGCGCCTCGTGCCCCCGAGATCTGGCCGGCGTTGGCGCGAATCGTCGTGACCAGCTCCGTGCGCGTGCTGTGCCAAGCCGGGAACACGCCGAACGCGATCCCCGTGGCGAGCCCCAGCGCGCCGGCGAAGACCAGCACCACGGGCTGGAGACCGAACCCGACCGTGCTCACGACTTCGGGCGGAGCGAGGGTGGCGACCCCAGCCAGAGTCCAGTTGGCCACGAGCAGACCGGCGAGAGCGCCCAGGCAGGCGAGGAGCACGGATTCGGCGAGCAACTGGGTGATGAGCTGCCTGCGGCGGGCGCCCAGGGCCAAACGGACGCCCATCTCCATGCTACGGCCCGCGCCACGCGCGAGCAGGAGATTCGCGATGTTGGCGCACGCGATGAGCAGCACGATCGCGGTGACGCTGAACAGCATGAGCAACGGCGTCTTCGCGTCCCGGTGCATCGAGCTCTGTCCCCGCGAGCCCGGGGTGAGGACGACCCGCTTGACCCGGAACTTGGCCATGAACTGCTCGCTCATGCCCTTTTGGAGCGGCGCCTCGACTTCTGTGAGAATGGAATGGTAGACCGCGTTGAGCCCGACGTTGGCCTGTGCCAGGGACACACCCGGCTTTAGCCGCCCGAAGAGATACGCCCAGTAGTCCCGACGGTTCTCGAACCCGCGGAACCCGGGCGACAGCACACCCCGCATGCTGATCGGCACGAACACCAGTGGCCGGACGCCGAGCGTGGTCCCCTGAAAACCCCGCGGAGCGACGCCCACGATGGTCATCTCTTGTCCATTGACGCGGAGGGGGCGCCCCAGGATCGCGGGATCGCTACCGAAGTGCGACTGCCAATAGCCGTACCCGAGCACCGTGACGTAGTTGGTGCCGATGCTCTGGTCGTCCGCGGGCGCGAGGAGGCGCCCCAGGGCCGGGCGCAGACCGAGGGTCGGGAAGTAGGACCCCGAGACGTACATCCCGTCCCCCGTCGTCGCCTGGTCGCGATGGGACAAACTGACGCCGAAGGCCAAATGCGCTGCGAGTCCAGCAAAGACCGTCTGCATCCGCTCGAGGTCGCGAAACATGGGGTAGCTGAACACCACGTCGCAGCTTCCAGCCTGGCTGCACAACATGGAACCGGCTTTTGGGAACGGGTCCGCGAGGTTGACGAGCTGGTCCGGGTCTGGCACCGGGAGCGGGCGCAGCAGGATCTGGTCGAACAGCGAGAAGATCGCCGCGTTGGCGCCGATGCCGAGCGCGAGCGACACGACCGCGATGCCGGTGACGAACGGGGTCTTGAAGAGGGTGCGGAAGGCGAGCGTGACGTGTCGCATCTGGGGTCCGGGCCGAAATGTGGCAGAGGGAGAACCGGCAAGCGCTGTGCCCGTGGTGCAGGGGCTCGGGGTTAGGGCCTCGGGGCTCGGTGGTCCGGCACTCCAAAGCAGGACTCGGGCCGCCGAACTCCCTTCGGGACTTCCGAGTCCCGAACCCCGAGCCCCGAGCCCCCGTGAGCAGTGTCCGCTTGTGGGACTGCCCATCCCACATCCGCACGCCCCGAATCCGCGAGCCTCCCGAGCGCCGGCTGCAATCCGTTCGCCGACATTGCGTTAGCGCTGCCCGGCTCGTGGTACGAGGTGTGCTTGGGGAGTAGCTCGTGGACATCGCCCGCGCACCCCAGCCCAAGACCGGTCGGTACGTGAAGGCCGGCATCGGCGCAGGTGCGATCATCTTGCTGACGATTTTCCTCACGAGCTTGAAGCCCGCCGCGCCCAGCGTCGATCGGGCCACCCTGTTTGTCGATTCCGTGCGCCGCGGCGAAATGGTGCGCGAGGTGCGCGGGCCTGGGACGCTCGTGCCGGAGCACATCCGCTTCATCACGGCGCTCGCTGCCGGCCGCGTCGATCGGGTGCTCGCTCAACCGGGGCAGCATGTGAAGCCGGAGACGGTGTTGCTGGACCTGTCCAACCCGGACGTGCAGATCCAGGCGCTCCAGGCCGAGCAGCAGCTGGCCGCGGCCCGCGCCGATCTCGTGAGCCAGCGAACCAACCTCGAGAATCAGCGTCTGACTCAAACCGGGCTCGTGGCGACCACGCGCACCGAATACCTCCAGGCGAAGCGCGAGGCGGAGGTCGCCGAGTCGCTCGGTCTGCATGGAGGCATGTCACGCAACGACGCGGCGCTGGCCAAAGACAAGGCCGCCGAGCTGGAGACACGCTACGGGATCGAGCAGCAGCGGCTCGCCCTGATGACCGAGACGATCGACTCCCAGCTCGCCGTGCAGCGGTCGCAGGTGGACCGGATGCGCGCGGTCGCGGAGTTCCAGCAGAACGTGCTGCGGTCGCTGCAGGTGCGCGCGGGCGACTCGGGCGTCGTGTCCGACTTGACGCTCCAGCTCGGTCAGTACGTGCTGGGCGGCACCATGCTGGCGAAGGTCGTCCAACCCGGAAAACTCAAGGCGGTGCTCCAGATCCCGGAAACGCAGGCGAAAGACATCACGATCGGCGAAAAGGCGGCGATCGACACGCGCAACGGCATCGTCCCCGGCCACGTGATCC
>WNFY01001578.1_pt1 | contig 34198 bp, 31 predicted proteins | sample 5400091 | NCBI WGS metagenome assembly WNFY01 (sample SAMN13153364, study PRJNA577476) | soil metagenome | isolation source: 60 cm soil or saprolite under grassland replicate 1 | place: USA:California | collected 2016-06-15 | reverse complement strand
TTCAACGTTCAATGAAAACTAATCGGCCGCTTTTTCTCGACGAGGAACAAGTGCGAAAGCATTTGCGGATGGAGGAACTGATCCCGGCGATGGAGAAGGCGTTGATCGATTTCTCAGCGGGCAAAGTGACGCAACCGGTTCGCTCGGTCATTAAAGTCGATGTCGCCGCGGCGACCGGATTCTTTGGTCTGATGCCAGCGCTCACTCCGGATGGACTCGGATTGAAAGCCGTAACGTTTTATCCATCGAATGTCGAGCGCGGAATTCACACACACATGGCAACAATCTTTCTTGTCGATCGGGAGACCGGCACGCCACCCGCAATAATGGATGGCAGATTGATCACCGAGATGCGCACCGCCGCGGTTTCAGCCGCAGCCACTAAACTTCTCGCGTCCCCTGACGCAAAGATTCTCGCAATTCTCGGCAGCGGTGTACAAGCGCTCAGTCACGCAGAGGCGCTGCGGCTCGTTAGGAATTTCAAAGAAATTCGCGTTTGGAGTCCTACACGCGAGCATGCGGAGCGATTCGCGAAAGAAATTAGCGCGAAGCCGATGTCTGCTGAAGAAGCAGTTCGCAACGCAGACGTCGTTGTCACAGCGACGAACTCGAAGGTAGCGGTCTTAGAAGGTTCATGGCTTAAGCCCGGTTGTCATATCAACGCGGTCGGAGCGTGCCGCCCCGACTGGCGCGAGCTGGACGATCAGGCGATGCAAAATGTCGTATTCGTCGATTCGCGCGAAGGCGCGCTCAAAGAATCCGGCGACGTGATTCTTTCGGGCGCGAAGATTTATGCCGAGCTTGGCGAAGCACTCGCCGGCAAGGTTCCGCCGCGCGCGAGTGAAACAACTATCTTTAAATCGCTTGGTATGGCTGTAGAAGATATTGCCGCGGCAATGCTCGTATATCGCTCAGTGGCGGCTGACAAGTAGATTGTAGTGCGACCGCTTCGGTTGCCCCTTCCCGGCAAGCGAACCGCTTGCCCTACAACCAAGATGCCGGAACAGTTGCCAGCGATGTCAGCCAACATTGGAAAGTTGAATTCGAAAATCGAGCGCGCAGTTGCTGATGAGCGATTGATGGAATCGGCGGCGAAGAATATTCGTACGCTGCTGGCCGGAGCGCCGTCGGATCTCTATTTGCGCGCGGTCGAGGAGCTCGTCGACTCCAGCGAATGGTCGGAATTGAACGATCGCTTCTACCAGACGCTTGCCTTTGGGACAGGCGGTATTCGCGGACGCACGATCGGAAAAATTGTGACCAAAGCGGAGCGTGGCAATTCGCACGAAGATCAACGGCCTGAATTCCCGTGCGTTGGCACCAATGCAATGAATTTCTTCAACATCAGTCGTGCAACGCGCGGCTTGGTTGCTTATCTGCACGAGTTTGTCGGGTCGACAGAGTCTCTCCCCACCAGTGAAAGGCCGAAAATCATAATCGCGTATGACCCGCGCTTTTTCTCAAAGGAATTCGCCAGTCTCGCTGCGAAACTTGCGTCGGAAAGTGGCTGTGACGCGTTCGTTTTCGATGGCCCGCGCTCCGTGCCCGAGCTTTCGTTTGCTGTTCGTTATCTGAAGGGAAGCGCTGGCGTGGTGATCACTGCCAGCCACAATCCACCGCACGACAACGGTTACAAAGCTTACTTCAGCGACGGGGCGCAGGTGATCGAGCCGCACGCGAGCGGGATCATTGCAAAAGTAAACGCGATCACGACCGAAACCTTCACGCCGCTCCCTCGCGACGAACAAGGCAAGATAACGACCATCGGCAAAAAAATCGATGAAGCTTACATGGCACGTCTGGAAACACTCGTCCTCGACCCGGCGGTTATTCGCGAAGCAAAGTCGCTGCGTATCATCTACACTCCGCTCCATGGAACTGGCGCCGTAATCATAAGACCCATGCTGAAACGGCTCGGGTTCAATTTCCAGGTCGTGCCGGAGCAAGATGGTTTCGATGGTCGATTTCCAACAGTGAAATCGCCGAACCCAGAATACGCTGAGGCGTTGACCATGGCGATCGATCTCGCACGAAGGGAAGATGCCGATCTTGTCGTCGCCACCGATCCAGACTGCGATCGCATGGGCGCAGCCGTTCGTGCAAAGGATGGCAAACTGAAATTGCTGACCGGAAACCAAATCGGTTCGCTGCTCGCCTGGTACCGGACGAAGACGCTGTTCGATAAGGGAGTGCTGAATAAAGAAAATGCGTCCCGTGCAGTGATCATTAAGACATTCGTCACAACCGATCTGCAAAAAGCGATTGCGGAACATTACGGTCTGCGCTGCGTCGAAACCTTGACTGGCTTCAAATACATCGGCGCGAAGCTGGACAAATACGAACATGTAATTCCCGAAGGGCTGCGACAAAATTATTTCGATCTTACGGAAGAAGAGACACGGCGACTTCGTCTCGAACATTCTTCATTTTACGTTTTCGGCGGCGAAGAAAGCTACGGCTATAGCGGCGCCGATTTTGTCCGTGACAAGGACGGCAATGGCGCCGTGATCATGTTTTGCGAAGTGGCCGCCTACGCGAAGTCGCGCGGCCAAACAGTCGATCAATTGCTCGACGACATTTATGCAATGTTTGGGTACTTCGCGGAGAAAAGCGGATCGCTCGTTTTCGAAGGCGCGGAAGGCGCGGGCAAGATTGCGGGCTTGGTCAAATCATACGCGGCCAAACCTTTTTCAGAAGTGCTTGGGGCAAAAGTTAGAACCATCAGGAATTTCGAAACCGACGAGATCAAAGACGTCGAAGGCGATAACGTTCCGAAGGAAAAGATGTCGATTTTCAAATTGGAAGACGGAACGCGGATTGCGGTGCGTCCTTCGGGAACCGAGCCAAAGATTAAATACTACCTTTTTGCGCAGCGCCGTCCGGAAAACAGGAAATTCGATTCCATCGAACTCAAGCAAATCAAAACGGAAGTCGGAGAAAAACTCGATCGTCTCTGGGATTGGTTGCAAAAAGACGCTCAGTCCCGCCTGCGTACGTGCGGGGGCGAGAAAGATTCTCATCGCTGAAGCCGATTCACACGTTCGCTCTTAAGCATTGTCGGCTTGCTGCACGCATCCGCCTCTCCCGTTGGTTGAGAGATACAGGCTTAGCGCTAAAGGCGCTTACTCATTTAAGCCTGGGGCAACACCCCAAGGTTATGGAGCGCCCAAGGCCAGCGCTGAAAGCGTGTCAATTACAGCGTTTGCTGTGCTCTGTTGCCTGTGACACGAATAACGATCGACATCGTGCCGGAAGTGAATCGCGCTTTCAGCGCTAATGAATTCTTTCTGCCAAGATCCCTGGGGCGTTGCCCCAGGCTCGCAGTGAATGCTGCGCCTTTGGCGCTAACTGTTTTATACACGTAAAAGTTAGACAAATATCCCGGGTTTTTGGAGTGCGGCGACATGTCGCCGCACTCCAAACGCGAATCATCGTATAAACTAACTGGTCGGTTTAAGGCCGAAGACTCCGCTAAAATGTACGTTAAGGGGAGAGGATTTACGTGAGGGTATTGACAGGGCGCTGCTCACAATGGATGAACCCTCACCCTGCCCTCTCCCTTGTGAAAGAGAGAGGCGAGCTTTATGAAATCGCCGGTCGTAAAACTGCTACGCGTCTGGCCCTGGCTGGCAGCAATCTCAAGCGGACTTCTCTGCACAGCCTGTTTTCCGCCGTTCGACCAAAGCTGGGTCTGCTGGATTGCACTGACACCACTCATCGCGGCTGTTGGGTTTTCAGGGCAAAACTCGAAGCGGCGATGGTTGCACCATTTGCTGCTCGGTTACGTCGCCGGGGTTGTCTTTTTCACAGCAACGTTCAGTTGGCTCGGTTCGCTGGGAGTGTTATATGAAAATTTCTGGCTCCGCGGATTATCGTTGCTGCTCTCGATTTATCTCGGGCTTAACTTTGCGTTTTGGAGTTGGTTCATTGGCCTGATAGCGCCACGTGATTTCTTGACGTCCTGGCGAAATTTGCAGACCGCATTTCTGGCTGCAGTTGCTTGGGTCGCACACGAATGGGTCCGTGGATGGCTCTTCAGTGGCTTCGGCTGGAATGGGCTTGGCGTAGCGCTCCATGGTACGTGGCCTCTTATTCAGATCGCAGAGTTCAGCGGCGTGACCGGATTATCGTTCGTTATCGCGTTCGGGAACGTCATCGCCGTAACCACTCCTCTCCGCTTGTTTCGGGAAGCGCAAACACGCCAAGTGCACCCGCACTTCGATTTCACACTCACATTGGCCGGGATTGTCGGGCTTTTAGCATTTGGATTCTACACCGTCGAGAATCGCCCGCCCGCGAAAGCTCTTCGTGTCGCGGCCGTGCAGGCAAACATTCCGCAAAACGAAAAGTTCGAGCCTCAATTCACCGCTCAGATTTTCGAGCGCTTCGCGCGATTGAGCGAGATCGCACTGCGGTCCGGTCCCCCACCCGAATTGCTTGTCTGGCCGGAGACCTCGCTGCCCGATCCGGTTCGCGATCCGAACACAGAGAGCAACGATTTCGTCACCAGGTTTGCCTCGTCATCAAAAACCGATCTGCTGCTGGGTACGCTCGATGTAGAAGATCGCCACGATTACAACGCGGCGGTTTTGCTTTCAGGCGCCACGCAACAAATGCAAATCTATCGTAAAGTGCACCTCGTCCCATTTGGCGAATATATCCCGCTGCGACACTCATTCCCGCTATTCGCTGCGATAGCGGGTAAATGGGTGCCCGGCGATTTCGATCCCGGCAGAGATTACACTGTATTTCGGCTAACAAATAGCGATGTCCGAGTCGCGCCGCTGATCTGTTTTGAAGACACGGTTGGCGATTTGGCGCGCCAATTCGTCCTCAAAGGAGCGAATCTGCTCGTGGACGTGACCAACGACGCATGGTTTTTGCGCTCGGCCGGTTCGCGTCAGCATCTGGCAAATGCGATTTTTCGCTGCGTTGAAACACGCCGGCCAATGGTTCGCGCAGCCAATACTGGAGTCACTTGTTTTGTAAACGAGTTCGGACGCGTCACGCAAATGTTGCAGGATGAAACCGGCAGCACCTTTACCGAAGGCGTTCTCACAGGCGAAATCAAAGTGCCGACCGAAGGCCAGCTAACCTTTTACGCACGCCATGGCGAACTATTCGCGAAGCTGTGCGCTGGGATCACGCTGATCGCAATTATTGTCATGATTTCCCTGCGCGGAGTGGGTTACGTTAGTGGATTGCGCGCTCCATCCCGCGACGTTAACCATCGCGCCGGAGGCGCATCATCTTAGCACCAAGCAAGGAGCGCTCGATCCATCATTGCGATTAGCGATGATGCAGGTGGATCGACCGCTCCGCGGGGCGATGCTAGTCTGACGCCGGAGGCGCAAGTTTATTGTCGCGCAGTCCAACAGCGCTTGAAGGCGGTTTACGATCAAAGAAATGCGCCGTCGCCGTTTGACTTAGCATCGAGCAAGGGACTGCTCGATCCACCTCGCGAGAATTCAAGGCGTGTGGTACAAAGCAGGCGCATGTCTGTCCAACTGCCACTTGATCATTTAGCTGAACTTTGGCCGAAAAAGTTTCGCGGCGCTCGCGTTGGGGCGTTGCTGCATCCGGCTTCGGTTTCGGCAAAACTCGAGCATGCGTCCTATGTTCTGGAACGCCACAACGGCGATCTATTCCGGCTCGCTGCGTTTTTTGGTCCACAACACGGATTCCTCGGTCAGACTCAGGACAACATGGTGGAATGGAAAGGTTACCAGCACCCGCGGCTTCACATTCCGGTTTACAGTCTTTACGGCGAACATCGCGAACCGACGACGGAAATGCTTAAGGGGCTAGATGTTTTGCTTGTCGATCTTCAGGATATCGGCACGCGGTATTACACTTTCATCTGGACGCTTTACCTCTGCGTGCGCGCCTGCGAAAAAGCCGGCGTCGCAGTCCTTGTTCTTGACCGGCCAAATCCAATTACTGGCGTAATTACAGAAGGACCGATTCTCGACCCAAATTACAAATCATTTGTCGGTCTGCATTCGATTCAAGTTCGCCACGGAAAAACGATTGGCGAACTGGCGCCGCAATTTCGAGACGAAGCATTCCCAAATTGTCAGTTATCAATCTTGCCAATGCAAAATTGGGAGCGCGCGATGTGGTTCGATCAAACAGGTCTGCCCTGGGTCATGCCCTCACCAAACATGCCGGCGCTCGACACGGCGACCGTGTATCCTGGAATGTGTTTGTTGGAAGGCACGAACATCTCCGAGGGGCGCGGCACGACACGGCCATTTGAAATTTTTGGCGCGCCATTCATCGAAACGGAAAGGCTCTGTCGCGAGCTCAACCATTTGAAACTTTCGGGCGTCTTCTTCCGGGAGAATTATTTCCAGCCGACGTTCCACAAGTTCGCTGGCGAGCTCTGCGGCGGGGCTCAGCTGCACATACTCGATCGCGAACTATTCCGACCATTTCTGACCGGAGTAGAAATCATCAAATGCATTCGCAAAAATCATCCTGAACAATTTCAATGGAAGCAACCTCCCTATGAATACGAATGGAAGCGACTCCCCATCGAAATTCTGCTCGGTGGACCGCTCGATGAATTTTTCGAAGACAAATAACGCCTGGAAATAACCCAGCCTTTTATTTGTGTTCGGCGCACCAAAGGCGGTCATGTCACTTTGAGCTTGGGCATCGCCCCAAGAATTCGAATTATCGTGCAGATAAGCGCTGAAAGCGCGTTTCAATTGGGCGAGTCAATCGAACTGGGACTGATGATTGAATCGCGTTTTCAGCGCTGGCGTTTGTACCCTTTATAAACCCTAGGGCGTTGCCCCAGGCTCAAGGTTGATTGCCGCGCCTTTGGCGCTAGGCAAGCCCAGCCTTTTAAGACTGGGAATCTGATCGAGCGAATAACAAGTCCCGGCAGGGACGCAAGAAACGCCCTTCCTATCGCCCGTGTCGGGGCTTTTCGTTCTTTTCACGCTCAATAGCCCACCGTTAAAACGCTGGGCTATTCTCAGTTCATTCAAGGCATTTCGGATCAAATCTGCTCTTGAATGTGACATATTTTCCACGTCGCTGACGAGGCTCGGTCCGTTTTCGAAAGCGCTGCCACTCATCTGGGCCGATACCGTACCATTGATAAAGATAACTCTTTCTCCACCGCGAAAATCTTCGTTCCGGGTTGAGCGGTTGCAGACGCATGAGGAGATTTGATTACTATTCGTCGTGAGAATGCAAAGATTTTTCTGTCCGACTACACTCGGTTGGCTCATCAGCGCAAGTTCGTTGGCGATCCTCCCGCAAACTCGCGCGGACATTCCGTGGCCGGAGGTCGTGCAGCGGCTCGCCTACGAAAATCAGAAGCTGGCGCGACGTCCTCAAGGACACAGCGGCGAATATTTCGTGGTGTGCACGGTTTACTACACGCCGATTGAATCGGGATTCACTTTCGAGCGCGGTTTTGACGCAACGCCAGTAACGAAGCCCGGATTGCACGGGCGCAAATATCCGCGAGATTTTCTTCGCTCGGTAAAGAAGGAAGGGTTTGGCAGGATAACAACGCCGGTCAACGGACGCCATTATCTTTGTTACAGCGGGGGTAATTCGTTTGCTTTTGCTTCGAAGCCCACAGGTAGCGGCGGCACTCTGGTCGCGCGGTCTTCCGCTGCCGCAAAGCTGGGTCAGAGCGGGTTGCGAAGCGGGGCGATCCTTGAGACGTCATCTCAGACCGTGCGGGAGGTCTTTGGTAGTACGCATTGGCAAATTGTCGATACCGGCGGCGGACTGCGCCGGTGGCAGGTGGATTGTTACTACGGAGAGGATGAACCGCTTGGGCCGGGACGATTCATGGGGCGGCCGCGTGGGACGACATTTGAGTATGCCTACGCCAATGCAAGAATACTCGACTGATGTGAGCGCGTTCAGAGTCCGGCTGAAATTTCACGACGATTTGACGTTTTTCCTCAGACCGAAGACTCGCAGCGAAGTCATCGAGCGCAATCTAGGCGAAAAAACATCGGTGAAAGATGTGATCGAATCGTGCGGCGTCCCGCATCCCGAAGTCGATCTAATTCTTGTAAACAGAGAGCCCGCCGATTTCTCTTACCCGATCGTGAAAGATGCAGATATCGACCTTTACCCGGTCCAGTCGGAATGTCTCGTGTTTGAGGGAAAGCGACTACAAGTCCGCTCCATTAAGCGATTTGTCGCAGACGGCCATCTCGGGACACTCGCACGGAACCTGCGCTTGCTCGGGTTCGATGTCGCTTATGACCGGCAAGCGCAAGATCGACAACTCCTGAACATGATGGAACGCGAAGATCGCGCTTTGCTCACGCGCGATCGCCGTCTGCTCATGCATGCGATCGTTCGCCATGGCTATTGCCCACGTTCACAAAATGCGGACGACCAAACGATCGAGGTGATCCGTCGCTTTCGTCTTTTCGATTCAATCACTCCGTTCACACGTTGCCTTCGCTGCAATGCGCCACTCCAAAAAGTCGTTAAGGCCGACGTAATTGAGAAGCTCGAACCGCTTACAAAAATCTATTACGAAGAATTTCGGCGTTGCACCGGCTGTGGGCAAATTTACTGGGCTGGATCGCATTTCTCGAAACTTCGACGACGCCTCGAAAAAATCCGCGCACGTTGTTCGTGAGATACCGGAAGCGATCGAAGTATGGGATTTCTCTAGGTAGGCTGTAATCCGATAGTATTGTCGCCACATTCTGAAAATGAAGTCCCGGTCGCTTCTCGCTTTGCTGCTGGGAATTTCAATTTCGCTTGGAGTTTTCGCGCCGGCGTACGGTTATGCCCCGCCTGGTCACGAGATTGTCGGCGCGATTGCGGACGAGCGACTGGCGAACACACCCACGGCAGCCAAGATCCGCGCTCTGATCGACGGCCTTTCCCTGGAAAAAGCAGCCCTGCTCGCCGACACGATCAAGGGCTGGGACAAAAAGGGAGTGGACAATCCGAAGTCTTTCCGTGTCGCGTCTCCGAAAATAGAGCAACAGTTGCGGGATTTTTGGCGGGCAAATCAACCGATTCACGACATGCATTCAACGGCGCCGTCGCATCATTGGTTTCATTACACCAATGTGCCAGTCATTCCGGCGCAAAGCTACGGCGACGGCACAGCTGGGCGCAGCAAATGGGACATCGTGCATATGATCCCGTACTGCGTGGAAGTCCTGCGTGGACAACGACCAGAACAAAACGAGCGCAAGATCACCAAGCCCGTTGCGCTCATTTTACTCGCCCATTACGTCGCCGACATTCATCAGCCCCTGCATGTGGGCGCGCTGTATTTCGATGCGCAGGGTCGCGTTGCTGATCCGGACAAGGACCGATCAGCCCTGGCTGACGAAGGCGGAAATACGTTTACGCTGGAACTCAGTGATGAGCCGCCGCGCACCCGCGGTATACGAAAGAAAAATTTCCATGCCTTTTGGGACTATGACTCCGTAAACGCACTCTTTCCGCAGATACCCATCAGGGTCCGGAAACGTGAACTTCAGGCGCAGATCACGCCGCTTAAAGAACAACTGGTTCGTGAATTGGCTACGCATGAGCCGAAGAATTGGCGGATGCCGGCAAGCCTGGACGTCACGAATTACGCGGAGGCATGGGCGAACGAGATCTTGCCGATCGCGCGTGAGGCCCACGAACGACTGGAGTTTACAAATGTGCACCCCACGCAGGAAGAAACTCGTCTCGTAGCAGCCGGCGAAGCGGCCGACAAACCGAGGCCCGACGAGATTTCGTATCGCGTATGGGCGGCAAATATCGTCCGGGGAGAATTACACAAGGCCGGCTGGCGCCTCGCCGATTTACTTGAGAAGGTGCTGAAATGAAAAGTGCGCCACTATTTTCAGCGGCGCGCTCTTTAAATCGTGAATCGATAGCAACGACTCACGACGCAGGATTACGCCTCGGTTTTCTTCGCCGCTTTGTTGCACAGCTGCTTTACCTTCGCGAATTGGTCAGCGGTAAGAATGCCTTTCGCCTGTTCGAGGAATTTCGCCCGACTCGCCTGCGTGCAACCGGCTTTCATGCAGTCCGCCTGCCATGCTTCGACCTTGGATTTCTGTTCGGCCGTCAGACCGAGGTTGTCAAAACTTGCGCACGCCGCTTTTCCGGTGTGCGACACACTCCTGGCGCAGCATGCCTTGTCTCCCGCAAAAGCGCTGGATTCCATCAGCATCGCAGCCGCAACTAAAGCGATAGTAGTAATTTTAATCATGGTGCATGCTCAGACAGGGGCGATGCACGAACTGTTCAATTTGTATTCGTCGATGATCCGTCCTTGGTACAGATCGTTCCGCGCTGCTACCTTTGCGAGCTTAACTGCGACTGCGCGCGGCGCAGATTATCGGTCGCGCCTTTTAACTCGGGCTTGAGACGCAGGGCCACTTCAAATTCGGGAATGCTTTCCCGCGCTTTGCCGGCGGCGAGCAGGGCCAACCCCAAATTGTTGTGAGCCTCGGCACTGTTGGGATTCAACCGAAGCGCTTCGTGAAGTTGCTCGATAGCCTCTGGTATTCTGCCCACCAGCGCCAGCGCGAGTCCAAAGTCAGCCCGAACGTCTGCGTCTTCGGGCGCAAACTGTGACGCGCGGCGCATCTCTCCAAGCGCGGCTTGATCACGGTTCTGCTTCCACAGTGCGAGGGCCAACTGCACGTGCGCTTTCGGCGCGTCCGGTTGTAAACGGATTGCGGCTTGGAAATAGTCGATGGCTTCTGGCAGCCGATTTTGATTCACACGAGTAACGCCCATGCCCAACAGGCCGTCGTAGAAATTGGGATCGATCTGCAATGTCTTCTCAAAATGCGCCGCGGCCTCATCGTATCTGCCGCTACCGCCTATGGCCAAGCCCAGATTGTGTTCTATGCGGAGGTTAGGTGGAGTGACTGCGAGCGTGTGCTCAAATAAAGTGAAGCTGTCGCGCCAGCGCTGAATCTGCGCGTTCGTAAGAGTAGCAAGAATCAGTAGCACCCCGGCAGCTATTCCGCCGCTGAGCGATGATGCAAAACGCCAGCTCTTGGCGATGTCCGCCAATCCGAACACCAGGGCAATGAACAAACCGATTGACGGAATATAGAAGTAGCGGTCCGCCATGGTTTGCCCGCCAACCTGAACAAGTCCGATAACAGGAACCAATGTTCCCAGGAACCAAAGCCAGCCCACGATGAGATACGGCCGGATTTTCCCTTGGGAAAGACAATACGCCGTAATTCCAATCAGCAGCAACGCCGCTCCGAAGATCTGCCAAGTCGGTATGCCCGTCGGCGCAAACGGATAATATACCGCCAGATCATTCGGCCAGAACGTGAGCAGTAAGTATTTCGCACAAGACACAAGTGCGTTCGACAGCCGCAGCGCAAGAGGAATATCTGTGAACGTGCGCACAGCTCCTCCACGCGATTGCGCTATTAACGTCATAACGGCTGACCCGGCCGCTATGGTGAACAACGGCAATTTCTCGCGCAGCAACGGCGCAATCGAAACGAGTAAATGCTTCCCACTTGTCGATTGTGGCAGTCGGCGCAAGGGCCAATAGTCGAGCAGCAGCATTACCAAAGGCCAGGTCACTAGCATCGGTTTGGCCAATAACCCCAGCGCGAGCGTTATGCCGGTCCAGACGTACCGGCTGCTCGAGGGTGCTTCCGCGTAGCGCACGTAAGCGATCAGGGACAGCAATCCGAAAAATGTGGAGAGGGTATCTTTGCGTTCAGACGCCCATGCCACCGATTCCACGTGCAACGGATGGAACGCAAAAAGCGCGGCGACCAGCGCGCTCAGCCAGCGGGCGTGTGTTGTCCGCAACAGAAACCAGAAGACAAGTAACGTGTTTGCCACATGAATGAGCGCGTTAACCAGCAAGTGGCGGCCTGGGTTCATGCCAAAGAGCTGGCAATCGATCATGTGTGAAATCCAAGTGAGCGGATGCCAGTTCGTCGCATGAAACGTGGTGAACGCCCAGGCAAGTCCGGCGAGCGTAACACCGCGATTAACCATTGGATTTTCCCGGATATATGTTGGGTCATCGAGAGTGATGAACTGATGCCCGATCACTTGCGCATAAATCGCGAATGTAACTACGGACAGAACGAGCAGGATGAGGAGATTGGGTCGCCCGAATGTTGTAGCGGGCTGAGCACAATACTTCGTCCGTTCGCCACAGTAACGCGACCAATTTTTCTCTTTCGCGCTGCTCGTTTAGCCATGCTCTTTGCGAGACTACCAAAGCACGGACAACCGGGATACCTGCGGTGTCAAAAGCGTTTGAACTTTTTGTGCCGCCCGGCTTGTATTGGGGATGGCATAAGATTGCAGCCGACACGGCTGCCTCTACAGTGAGCCAATGATTCTCGAACCGGTTCGCTCGATTCAGCTGTCTGAAATACGGAAAGCACGCAAGCGAATCGCAAAAACAATCGTTCGCACGCCGCTGATCCGCCTCGAGATGGGAGCCGACTACCCGGACATTCGTCTCAAACTGGAGAACCTGCAGCCAATCAATGCTTATAAGCTGCGCGGCGCCGCAAACGCCGTGGCCATGTTGCCGGAATCCGAACGCGAACACGGGGTGTGGACGATTAGCGCCGGTAACGCAGGACAAGGCGTCGCTTACGCTGCCAAGCAAGCAGGTGTGCCATGTAGCGTCGTTGTGATCGAGACTGCACCGCAATCGAAAATCGAACGGATGCGCATGCTCGGCGCCAAATTAATTCCAGTGCCTTACGATGTCGCATGGCAAGCGCTTGAGAAACGTTCGTTTCCCGGAGCCGAAGGAACATTTATTCATCCGTTCGACAATCACAATTTCATTACGGGCCATGCCACGATGGGCCTGGAAATTCTTGAAGATGCGCCTGAGACCGCTGCTGTCATCGCCAGCATTGGCGGCGGCGGATTGATCACAGGCGTAGCCAGCGCAATCAAAGCGCTCAAACCGGAGGTCAAAGTCTTTGGCGTCGAGCCGGAGACGGCTGCGCCTGCGGCGCTCTCGTTCGAGAAAGGTTCTCCGCAGGAGTTCAAGGAGTGGAGAGCTTCGTTTGTGGACGGTGCCGGCGGTCAAAGCATGTTCCCTCGCATGTGGGAACGGATGAAACCCGTCGTAGATGGCTACATCGTAGTCAGCCTGGACGAAACGAAGAGAGCGATGCGGCTAATGGCTGAAAAAGCTCGAATCATCTCAGAAGGCGCCGGTGCGTTGCCAGTCGCGGCCGCGCTGACCGGAAAAGCCGGCAAGGGTCCCATTGTTTCGATTGTTTCAGGCGGCAATATCGATCTCAGTAAGTTCTGCGAGCTGATCGCTACATAAGCGCGTTCAGTTCTGGCCTAACCGTCCGCAACGCCAGGGTTGACTTTTGTTTCGGAATTTGAGAAAACCGTCTCCAATAAAAAATAGAGGAGAAAAAACAATGAAAATCGGCGACACAGCACCTGATTTCGAGGCAGAAACCACTGAGGGGCGGATCCGCTTCCATGACTGGATTGGCGACTCCTGGGCGGTCCTGTTTTCCCATCCCAAAGACTTCACACCGGTCTGCACGACTGAACTCGGTTATATGGCAAAGATTAAGCCACACTTCGACCGCAGAAACGTGAAGATCATCGGGTTGTCGGTCGATTCGACCGGCGACCATCAAGGATGGGCGAAGGACATCGAGGAGACGCAGGGTTACGCGCCGAATTACCCAATTATCGGCGACGCTGACTTCAACGTCTCCAAGCTGTACGGGATGTTGCCGGCCGACACCGCAGGCGATGCCAAGGCGCGCAAGCCGGCCGACAACGCGACTGTGCGCAACGTTTACGTGATCGGCCCAGACAGGAAGATTAAGCTCATACTTGTCTACCCGATGACGACGGGCCGTAACTTCGACGAGGTGTTGCGGGTGATCGATTCGCTGCAACTGACCGCGAAGCACCAGGTGGCTACGCCAGTGAACTGGCTGGCGGGCGAGGATGTGATCATCGCCGGTTCGGTATCCGACGAGGAGGCGAAGCGGCGCTATCCGCAAGGCTGGAAGGCGCCAAAGCCGTATATGCGGATTGTGCCGCAACCGCAATAGGATGCGTATCGACCGGTGACGTCAATTCGCCGCGCCGCATCAGTAGGTTGACCTGACTTCGCCAGAATATTCGACCGGATTCTGCTGAAAATACTTTTTCAGCTCGGCGTACAGTCTCGGATGACAGGCTCGCAGAGCGCACGGTCGCTCAAAGAAAGCCTCCGTTAACACAGCGAAAAACTCGGCGGGATTACTTGCTCCGTAGCTATCGAGCAGGGTCGGAATTCCAGTCTCGTCGGCAGTGCGCAACGAGGCGAATTCAGTTCGCATCACTTCCTGCCAGGACAATTGCTGATCGCGTGTCTCCAGCGCGGGCGCACCATCCTCCGCCTGGTTCTCGTAATCGAGCTGGTGAGCAAACTCATGCAGGACGACGTTTTTGCCATCTGAAGGATGAGCCGCACCAGACTTGACCGCGTCCCAAGCCAGCACGAGCGCGTCTAGCCAACGACCGGTCTCACCCAGGCGGGCCATTTTCCCCTCCTGCCACACATGACCGTGAATATGTCGTCTCTCCTGTGCCACGTACGTCGAAGGATAGACTAGGATGGTGAGCAAACGCGGGAAATAATCGACCTTGCGATGCAAAAGGAGAAGGCAAGCCTGCGCTGCAATAGTGACACGAACCTCATCAGTGATTTCCAAACCATCACAGCCCTCAAAACGCTTTTCGGCAAGAAAAACCTGGATGTGGCCGAGCAGCTCGGCCTGATCGCTGGCAGAAAGAAGGTGAAAAAATGCAACGTTGCGCCTGATCGTCGCCAGCCAATCATCTGGAAAAGGTGTGGCCCGCAGGCGCCGCCGTCGCCGTTGCTTTAGAAGTCCGAAGATCACGGCGGAATCTAGACGCTCCCGTCAAGGCTGCCTGCGGGAAATATTTGCCTTAAGCCAGCGCAATTCGATCTCGCATCCTGTTCCTGATCGTTCTATCACAGTGTCCATGAACACGATCTCAATTTCCCGGCGTAGATTTGCGCAATTATTAAGTGCCGGCGCGGCAGCGGCTGTTGTCCGGCCCGCGCTTTCGCTTGCAGGCTCGCCTGAGCAGCAGGCCGCTGCATCAGAGGTTGTTCGCCTGAGCGCCAATGAGAATCCATACGGCCCTTCGCCGAAGGCGTTCAAAGCAATGACCGATGCCTTCAGTCTGGCGTCTCGTTATCCTGATGAGCACAACGATGTGTTGATCGATAAGCTGGCGAAAATCAATGGCGTTAATCACGATCAAATCCTACTCGGCGACGGGTCAAACGAGATTTTGAAACTTTGTGCGGACACATTTACTGGAAAAGAGAAGGGCAAACTTATTGTCGGGGACCCAACTTTCGAGGCAATCCTCAATCAGGCGCGCGTCAACGGCGCTGACGTGGTGAAAGTTCCCCTCACCCGCAGTTTCAGTCATGATCTTCCGAAAATGCTCGCGGCGGCAAATAAAGGGTTGGTTTACGTCTGCAACCCGAACAATCCGACTGCCAGCGTTACGCCCAAGAACGAACTGCACGAGTTCATCACCAAAACTCCACTCGAAACGGCGATCCTGGTGGACGAAGCCTACTTCCACTATGCCGACACTCCCGACTACGAGACCGTGATTCCGCTGGTCAAAGATCACTCAAACCTCATCGTCGGGCGGACATTTTCAAAAATCTATGGCATGGCGGGATTGCGCTGCGGCTATTGTGTCGCGCAACGCGAAGCGATTGAGCAACTGCGTCCGCACCAAATGTGGGACAGTGTCAACATCCTGGCCCTGGCCGCGGCCAGCGCGAGTCTCGACGACACGGATCAAGTCCCAAACGGCCGCCGTTTGAACAGCGAAGCGAGAACATTCGTGACCGGCGAGCTCGAGACGATGGGCTACAAGTCAATTCCGTCGCAAGCCAACTTCATCATGTTCGATTGCAAGCGTTCTGTCGTGCCACTCATCCAGGCATTAAAGCAGCGTAACGTGCACGTCGGCAGATTATTCCCGGCACTGCCGAATTACATGCGGCTGACGATTGGAAAGAAATCGGAAATGGAAACTTTCCTAGCGGCGTTCCGGTCAGTCGCAGCCTGAGACAGCCAACATCAGGACCGCGTAGGCCGAAGGGAAACTAATCTTGCTTGCAAACGATCTCATACGAACACCGGCTGGAGCCGGGCGAGGTGGCAGCGGGCCTCTTTTCATAAAAGCCCTCCGCCATTTCGGAGATTCGTTTCTAGCCCAGCTTGCTTTCCACGATTTGATTGATTTCTTCGAACCGCGCGTCGGAATCGGCGCTGATCTGTTGAACTTTTTTCAGGAGCGCGGATCTAAATTTCTCATCCTTCAACTGGCTCAGGTTAATCCGGACGTTCATTGCTGCGCCGCCAATGCAGGCGCGCACCGCCAGGATCCCAACGCCCACATCTGAAATCGAAGCGGGGTTTCCTTTCTCAGCCATCGCGGAAAGGATTTGGTAAGATTTGAATGCAGCTTTCATGACCTTCAATGGAATCTCGGCCGCATATTTGGTTGCCTGCTCGATTGCTGCGGAACGCGCCTTTTTTTCGTCGGCCGAATCCTTTGGCAGCGCGAATGCATCCATCACCTTGTTGAATGCGGCCGTGTCTTCATCCACCAGGGCGAGCAGTTCATCTTTCAATTGCTGCGCCTTCACCGCCCAGTCGCTGAAGTAGCTCAGCTTGTCGTCCCAGCCGCGTTTGCCAGCGGAGAGGTTGGCAACCATTCCGCCAAGCGAAGCACCCAATGCGCCCATCAATGCTGCCACTGATCCTCCGCCGGGCGCGGGCGAATCGCTTAACGTTTCGTTGCAGAACTGACGTAGATCCATTTTTACGAGTGATTCTTTTGCAGCGGCGGATTCGATCTTGAATTCAATCACTTTTTCTTTCGGATCGAAAGGTTTCAGTTCACCCAGGCCCATCGAGCGAACCGCAAGATCGATTAGCTCGTCTTCGGACGCGCCTTCCGACCATTTCTGTTTCCGGAGGAAATATCTTCCGGCATCCACCAGACATTTCTTCGGCACCATACCGACGATTTCCGAACCAGTTACGCGCAAGCCACGTTTGCTCGCCGCTTCACAGCATGCGTCGAATGCGGCATGCAAAGGCGTCTCATCAATGTTCGTCAGATTCATCGAAACCTGGGCAATTCCGTATTCCTTCACAAACCAGCCAATGGCCTTGACGTGTTTCAGCATGCCGGGAATGCGGACAGGCTCGCCGCTCGCATCCAGCACCGGCTTTCCATAGGGCGTGGCATCGTCGGTCTTGATTCTCCCCTGCTCTCGAATATCGAACGCGACCGAATTCGCCCGTCGCACCGATTTCGTGTTCAGGTTCACGTTGTAGGCCACGAGGAAATCACGGACCCCGATCACCGTGGCGCCCGATTTCTCGTTGAAAACAGACGGGCCGAAATCCGGCTTCCATTCAGGCTGCTTTATCTTCTCAAGGAAACCTTCGTATTCGCCTGCGCGAATCACCGAAAGATTCGAGCGCGCCTGCTCTTTCGCCGCTTTTTCGTAGAGATAGACAGGGATATTCATTTCTTCGCCGACGCGTTGCCCCAGACGGTTTGCGCAAGCAATCGCTTCTTCCCAACTGATATTGCTGACCGGAATGAATGGGCAAACATCAGTCGCGCCCATGCGCGGGTGCGCACCCTTGTGTTTGCGCATGTCAATCAGCTCCGCCGCCTTTTTAATGCCGCGAAAGGCGGCTTCCACCGCCGCGTCAGGATTCCCGACAAATGTAACGACCGTCCGGTTCGTGCTTGCACCCGGATCGACATCGAGCAACGAAACGCCTTCTATCGATTCGATCGCATCGGTGATCTGCCGAATGGTATCCAGATCGCGGCCCTCGGAAAAATTCGGCACGCACTCAATCAATTTTCTCATAGTTCGATAGCTTCTCCTGTAGCGGCTGTCTATGACCGTCGCAAATTTTTCGGCCAAAGTCGGGAGCTGCTCAGGTTCCCGAGCAAACCTTCGGATGAAGGATGAGCCGCAGCAGTTTCGACGGCGACGTTTGATTTGTTCGTCGAGTTGCTTCAGCGAGAGTCCCGCACTTGTGATGGCATGGGAATATCGATCTTGTGCGCGGCAGCGAATTCGATGGCGTGGGAGTAGCCGGCGTCGGCGTGGCGTAGGACGCCTAGTCCTGGATCGCTTGTTAGAACGCGCTCGAGACGACGCTTGGAATTTTCACTCCCATCGGCGACCACGACCATCCCGGCGTGCTGTGAGTAACCGATGCCGACGCCGCCACCGTTGTGGATCGATACCCATGAGGCGCCCGCGGCGGTGTTGATCAGCGCGTTGAGCAGCGCCCAATCGGCAATCGCATCGCTCCCGTCGATCATCCCTTCGGTCTCGCGATTGGGCGATGCGACTGAGCCGGCATCAAGGTGGTCGCGTCCGATTACGATCGGCGCTTTGACTTCACCGCTCTTCACCAACTCGTTCATCGCCATGCCGAATTCGGCGCGCTCGCCGTAACCCAGCCAGCAAATGCGAGCGGGCAATCCTTGAAATTGAATCCGCTCTTTCGCAAGTTTCATCCAGCGCGCGAGGGTTTTGTTTTCCGGAAATAATTCAAGCGCGAGTCGATCAGTGCGCGCGATGTCTTCTGGATCTCCGCTCAACGCGACCCAGCGGAACGGTCCCCGGCCCTCGCAAAAAAGCGGACGGATGTATTCGGGAACGAACCCGGGAATGTCGAACGCCTTCTCGACGCCGGCCTTTTTCGCCTGGGCGCGAATGTTGTTTCCGTAATCGAAAGTGATCGCGCCTTTCTTTTGCAAAGCCAGCATCGCCTCGACGTGCACGGCCATTGAATGCATTGCGCGCTCGATATATTCGTCCGGATTTTTTCGCCGCAGCGTGAGTGCATCATCGAGCGACATCCCATGCGGCACGTAGCCGTTCAATGCGTCGTGCGCGCTGGTTTGATCGGTAAGGACATCCGGAACAACGCCGCGCTTGACGATTTCCGGCAAGACATCGGCGCAGTTTCCGACAAGTCCGATTGAAATCGATTGTCGATCTTTCCGAGCTTTTTCGATTAACTGGAGCGCTTCATCCAGAGACTGAGCGACCTTATCGCAATAACCGCTCTTCAATCTTTTTTCGATCCGCGCACGATCGACTTCGACTCCGAGAAAAACTGCGCAGTTCATGGTTGCGGCGAGAGGTTGTGCGCCGCCCATTCCGCCGAGCCCGCCGGTAAGAACAAATTTTCCCTCAAGTGATCCACCGAAATGTTTGCGCCCGGCAGCAGCAAACGTTTCGAATGTGCCCTGAACAATCCCCTGGCTGCCGATGTAAATCCACGAGCCGGCGGTCATTTGTCCGTACATGGTGAGGCCCATGCGCTCGAGCCGATTGAACTCCGTGTAGTTGTTCCATTGTCCAACGAGATTTGAGTTCGCGATCAAGACGCGCGGCGCTTCGTCATGTGTCCGGAATTTGCCCACGGGCTTTCCAGATTGGACAAGAAGCGTCTCATCATTTTCAAGTTCGCGCAGTGAGCGCACGATTGCGTCGAACGCTTCCCAGTTTCTCGCGGCGCGACCCGTTCCGCCGTAAACGACGAGCCGGTCCGGGGCTTCGGCTACATCAGGATCGAGATTGTTCATCAACATCCGCATGGCCGCTTCCTGGTGCCAGCCTTTGCAGCTTCGCTCGGAGTCGCGCGGTGCGTGGATGATTCGTTTCCCACTCATAACTTTTCGTCTTCGCTGTCAAAATCGCCTTGGCGCAGCGCTTCCGCCACTCGCGCTATGTCGCTGGAGAGGGAACGATCCTGTGTCAGCGGCGGCGCGATTTTCCTGACGGCGATAAACGCTTGCTCCACGCCAACACCTGCTTTTAACGGACGTCGATGTTCCAAAGCTTCGGCACCGGCGAGCAATTCGATCGCCAGCAAGTGCTCCGCCAGATCGACGATCGTGCGGAGTTTCAATGCGCCGGTCATTCCCATAGCGACGTGATCCTCCTTTCCAGCGGAGGTGGGAACATTGTCGGTGCTCGATGGGTGCGCGAGCACTTTCGCCTCGTTAAGCAATGCAGCCGCGGCGACGTGAACGATCATGAATCCGGATTCCATTCCGGGATCCCGGGCGAGAAACGCGGGCAAGCCTTCATTCATATCGGGATTTAGCAACCGCTCGATCCGGCGCTCGCTAATGCTCATCAAATCTGTCAGCGCGATGGCGGCGTAATCGAATGCGAGGGCGAGCGGCGCACCGTGAAAATTGCCGCCGGAAACCACGTCACCGCTCTCGGCGAAGACGAGTGGATTATCAGTCGCTGAGCCCGATTCAATCAGAAGCACTTCTTCGCAATGTGAGAGCGCACCGCGGACTGCGCCGTGCACCTGCGGCATGCAACGCAGACTGTATGCGTCCTGAATGCGAAGATCATTCTTGAGATGTGATTGCCGAATCTCGCTTCCCTCCAGAAGCGACAACAGATGTTTGGCGACGGCTTTCTGGCCAGGATGCGGCCGGGCATCTTGCAAACGTGCATCAAATGCAGCCGGAGTGCCCTTTAGCGCCTCAAGGCTCATCGCGCCGGAAACATCCGCGACACGAGAGAGCCGTTTCGCGCGAAGAAGTGCGAGCCCTCCGACCGCGTGCATCGTTTGCGTGCCATTTAGCAGGGCAAGCCCCTCCTTCGCTTCGAGATGCTGCGGCTCAAGTTTTACTCGACAAAGCGCATCCCGGCTCGGCATTCGTTCGCCTCGGAAAAATGCTTCGCCTTCGCCGATCAGACTCAAAGCCAGATGCGCGAGCGGGGCGAGATCGCCGCTGGCGCCGACCGAACCTTTCTCCGGAACGACTGGACAGACGCGGCGGTTGAGCATTTCACAAAGCATCTCGATAATCTCGAACCGGACTCCGCTCAAACCGAGAGCGAGCACATTTGCGCGCAACAACATCATCGCCCGCACTTCCGCCTCGGGGAGCGGGTCGCCGATGCCGCAAGCGTGGCTGCGAACAAGGTTGAGCTGGAGATCGCTCAGGCCATCGGGTGGGATGCGAACATCCGAGAGTTTGCCAAAGCCCGTGCTGACACCGTAAACCGCAGCGTCGCGCGCGATGATATCTTCAACGACCTTGCGGGAAGCAAGAATGCGAGGTCTGGCCGAGGGCGCGATTTGCACAGGTGCATCGCCAAATGCAACCGCCGCGATCTCAGCGAGTGTCAGGGCCTGGCCGTCTAATTCCATCGGCACAGGTTAGTTGGAAAATGACAGGTTGGGAAGAACGGTCATCAGTCGCATGCCACAAATGCTGTTCCTCTTTTTTTTGGGCGCAAGCACCCAAGCTCAAAGCACTGGCTAAAATGGCCACGATCATGATCGCTTTTAAAAATTTCAATCTATATTCGCCTCCTTTCGCAGCATGTTGCTCCGCTTGTTTAGGCAAGGAACTAAAGGGAAGCAACGCTTTTCTCAACTTTTTTGGATGTGTCAAAGTGGTCGCGATTTTGAGCTTGTAAGTGAGAGTCCGGCAAGGCTGGAATGTGCCAACTTTTATTCTTGGATAAGAATGGACGCGCCTTCATCGATGAGATCGAAGAAGTCAATTACGTTCACATTGCGCATTCGCACGCATCCGTGGCTCACCGGCGGAATTTTGTCTTCGTGTTTTGTGCCGTGAACGGTCGTGCGTGTTGGCGTTGTGTTCATCCAAGCCATCACGCCAAAAGCTCCGCGACGCGACCAAATCCTTCGTCGAAGGAAGCGGATCCACAGACAATAGGCTCAGCCGCCCGATTTATTTCGAATAACCGGTCGTACCCGCACTTGTCGTCATCGTCTCCTCTTTTTTAGCACAAGCACCTAGCCCCAAAGCAGTGACCAGTACGGCCACAATCATAATCGCTTTCAAAAATTTCATTCTTTCTCGCCTCCTTTCTCAGCACGTTGCCGCTGCCACCTCTTAGGCGGGAACTTCGCGGACGCAACGCTTTTTTCTCCATTTTTTTGGAATTTCCAGATCGTGCAGTTTATTCCTCGATCGTTACGTGAGCATCCTCATCAACGAGCTCAAATAAGTCTACGATATCAATATTTCGCATTCGGATGCACCCGTGGCTGGCTGGGCTGCCAATTTTGTCCTCGTGCTTGGTGCCGTGAATATAAATGAAACGGTCGCGCGTGTTGGCGTTGTGTTCATCCAAGCCATCAAGCCATAAAATGCGCGACATCACCAAGTCCTCAGTCGGCGGAAGCGGATCGCCGGGTTTCAACGGCACCCGACTTTGAAAAACAACATCGCTTGGCAGGCCGTCGCCGATTTTCTGTGCAACGCGGAAACGACCGGTCGGTGTTTTCATACTGCCTTCTTCCGTTCCAATTCCAAATCGGGAAGTGGACACCGGATAACTGCGGATTGGCGTTTCGCCTTCCGTCACGGTGAGGCGCTGTTCGCGAATCGAGATGTTAATGTTTTTCACTTCTGCCTAAATACCTGGACCGAATTGAGAATCAAGGCCAACTCCGAGCCGGCACCCAAGGTATTCGCGCGCGAGATTTGCATCAGATCGCCCCGGCAATAAAGTCCGGCTGCTGATGAAAGCTTATCACGTCGCGATCGTTGGGGCGACTGGCGCGGTCGGTCAGGAGCTCTTGCACGTGCTCGAACGGCGAAGTTTTCCGGTGGCAAGTCTGCGGCCAATTGGCTCGGCGCGTTCCGCCGGAAAGTCGGTTCGATTTTGCGACGAGTCCATCCCAGTGCAAACGCTCGGCAATGAAACATTCGACAAGATCGACATCGCCTTTTTCAGCGCGGGCGGCGAGATCTCGCGAAAATACGTTCCCCTCGCCTGCCAGGCAGACGCTATCGCAATCGATAATTCATCGGTTTTCCGAATGGAAGTCCACGTGCCGCTGGTTATTCCCGAGATCAACGCGGAGGACGTGCGCGGGCACCGTGGTCTGATTGCCAATCCAAATTGCACGACGGCAATCGCGCTGATGGCGCTTTATCCTTTGCACCGTGTGTTTGGCGTGCGCCGGATTTTCGCAGCAAGCTATCAAGCCGTTTCCGGGAGCGGGACACGCGCAATTGAGGAATTGAAACGACAGACCAGAAACGCCGTTCAGGAGCGAGGATCCGAACCGAGGTCGACGCCCCCGGCTACAGTTTATCCGCACCCGATCGCATTCAATCTGCTTCCACACGTCGATTCATTTCTTGAAAGTGGCTACACCAAAGAAGAAATGAAAATGCAAAATGAAGGACGCAAGATCATGCGTTTGCCGCAATTCCATGCCTCGGTGACATGCGTGCGCGTGCCTGTTTATCGGGCGCATTCAGTCGCGGTAAACGCGGAATTCGAGCAGCCGGTCTCCGTCGAACGTGCCCGGGAAGTTCTGGCAAAAGCGCCGGGGATCGAGCTGGTCGATGAACCTCACAGCAATCATTATCCGATGCCGCTGAATGTTACCGGCAAGGACAATTGTCAGGTAGGTCGCGTGCGTGTGGACTGCGCTCTCGAGAACGGCCTTTCGTTTTGGGTCTCGGGCGATCAACTCCTCAAGGGCGCAGCGTTGAACGCGGTGCAGATTGCGGAGCTGTTGTAAATATAAAAGGCCGAGATTGGTACGGCGTTTGTGTCAAACGCCGGGTTAATTGAATTGGCGTTCGCGGCGGCGCACGCCCCACAATTGACGCCGTACAATTAATTGAGTTTATGGCTCGACCGCCACGCATTCCGGTAATGCTGCCGTGGGAATGTAGGTGATTTACTTTATCACGATTTGCATCACGCCTCGCTGCAAGGCGCTGGCGAATGACGCCGCTTGGACAGCGGTATGCGAGACGCTCGATCGGTCGGACAGATGGAACACATACTGCATCATGACGATGCCGGATCATGTGCACTTGCTCACTGCGCCGCTTGATCGCGAGCTGAGTGTCGCTGCCTTTCTAAAATGGTTCAAACGCTGGTTCAATGAATCATATGATGTCGGTGAAAAATGGCGATGGCAGCCGGGTGGCTTTGACCGTCTTCTTCGAACGTCGGAGTCAATTCACGAAAAGTAGAACTACATCCGGGAAAATCCTGTTCGGGCTGGTTTGGTCGTGCACTGGAAGGAATGGCAATATCGAAAAGGTTTTGGCGACGACGAGTAGAGATTTTCGCAACGTCTAGATTTTTGCGTCGTTTTCTGCGAAGCGCCGAACCATCGAACCATTCGGTTGGCGTCTGCCACAGACGCCCTACAACAGCGCCTCTACAAAACGGCCCCGGATGATATCCGGACCCGGCCTCTATCTCAAACCAAGTTCGTGTTATTGGGGGGCAGGGGTAGGAGAACTTACCTGACCTTTTTTCTTTCCGCCCTCGGGTTCCCCCCTGCCGCGCTCAGCTGCAGCGGGAGTTTCACCAGCGGGCGGCTCCCCCGGTTGTGCTCCCTGCCCTTTTTCCCTTCTACCTCGACTCCCAAGTGGACCCGCAGGTGGAGTTGACGGAGTCCCAGCTTGCTCTGAACCGCCTCGTCTCTGCCTCCCTGCCTCCGATGCACCCGCGCCGCCGGGCTGTCCGGGAGTGGGGCTGGCAACGCCACGCTCGGGTCGTCCTCTGGGTTCGCCTGTGGGTTGAGTGGTCTCGGGAGCAGCGGTCCGTTCTGGCGGTGCAATACGTTGTGGCGGTCCGCCTGGTGATGGACGGCCTTTGCCTTTTCCGCGCTCGGGAGCAATCGGCGAGGCACCCGGAGAAGCTGCTTCTGATGGTGAGGCGACTCCCTCGGGACTTGCTCCGGGTCGGCCCCTGCCCCTGCCTCTGCCTCTTTCAGATGGCATTCCTGGTGCACCCGGCGAAGCCACCGGACTTTCGGCAGCAGCCGGCGTGTGCGTCGTGCCCGGTTGACGCCGTCCACCGGCTCTGCCTCTGCCCCTTTCGATTGGCGCAGGTGATCCCGCCGGAGAAACCGCAGGTGTGCCGGTCAGGCCGGGTTGAGCTTGCCCTGGTCTGCCCGTTTGTGAAGGTGGAGTGGCCGGGGTGCCTGGAGCCGCTGGGCTCGCGCCAACCACCGGTGATGCCGCGCCTGCTGGGCGACCGGTCGCGGCGCGCGTTGGCGGCGGAATATTCTTTGGATTCTCGGTTTTCATTTTCTCCTTCACCTGCGCTTCATTAGAAACGCCGGTCCAGCCCTTCTGAATTTTTGGCTGAGCGACTTTCGCTTTCACCGTTGGTGCGGGAGCCCCCGCAGCTCCCTTGCTGAATTTTTGCGGAGTCCCCACCATGAGTTTGTCGCCCTGCACTTTCGTCAGTGCACCGGTTTTGGCGGCCGCAGATAAATCGGCGCTCGGTTGACGATCGATGGTAAGGCGCTGAATTGGCCGGCTCGAATAAGAGCTCAGCGTGTTGTAATCAGGGCCGTAGTTGTAGACGATGTTGTTCTGAACCGTGATATTGGTCACGTTCACGGTGTTACTGATATAGGTTACGTTCTGCGAATATGGAAAGATGCGATCGCGCAAGACCGGCTCACCGATAAAACGAACATCGATGAAATTGTAATAGGCCGGACCGATATCGAATTCGATATCCGCGCGACCACCAATGGGCCCGCCCGCATAAGCGATTCCGGGTCCGCGCGGCGGGAGCGGCGCCCAGCCGACATAATCGCCTCCGGTTCGCCAGGACACCCAGGCAGGTCCCCATTCAAGGTCGCTGCCGGGGAACCAGACCCAGCCGTAATCCGCCAGGCTGGCCGGCATAAGGACGCCAGTTAGGATCGCTCACGGCCACATCGGGTTGCCAGCCGTAGCCATAGCCTTCAACTTCAATCCAGTTTCCGCCGGAGAGATTGTTATAAAAGAAATCGACCGAGACATCTGCCCGGACCTGCGGGAGAGCGGGCAAGACAGCAGCGAACATCGCTAAAGCAAAAAGTATTCTTTTCATATTTTTCTTGAAAGAAGGTTTTGAGGGCATTCGACTTACCGGCCTCGCGGTTTATTCATTTATGATTCGAATAACGGATGCTGAGTGCGCGTAGCGCGGGACGGGGCGCGCACGGCAAGTCCTTGCTAGAGGAACGAGATTCTGAGTTCGAATGACGAAACTCGAATGATGGATGCCGAATTAATGTCGAAGCTCGAATGATGATTCGAACCTGTGTTTTTTAAGCCGACGACAGAGTTCGCTTTCGTCATCCTTCGTGCTTCGTCATTCGTAAATCATCATTGAGCCGGGATTCCTAGTCCCACCGCCAAACTGTAGTTGTAGCCACCGGCCTATGGCCGGTCAGACTAAGACAAAATCAAAGAAGTCGACGGCCCACAGGGCCGTGGCTACAGATTTCGAGGTGAAACAAGAGTTCGAACGCCGGCCGTTATGTCTCGCCAGAGTTTTTGATAGGAGCCCGCTGTATTTCGTCACCTTTTGCACGCATGCGCGAACGGCATGCCTGGCTCTCGATGAGATTCATGCGGCGTTCGTTCTCTTTGCGGGGAAAGCCGAGCGCGACTTCGGGATTGCGGTTGGTCGCTATGTGATCATGCCTGATCATGTACATCTGTTTATTCGTGGCGGACCGGATTTCGTTCTGGGGCGATGGGTTGGAATGCTCAAGCAATCGCTGGGCAAAGCGATTACGTTGTCGCGAAGAGACATACAGATTTGGCAGGAAGGATTCTTCGATCACGTGCTGCGCAGTGACGAAAGCTACGCGCAAAAATGGAAATATGTGCGCGAAAACCCGGTGCGCGCAGGCTTGGTGAGTTGCTCGGAAGATTGGCCTTACCAAGGAGAGATCGTTTACATCGACCGTGCGTAATTGTAGACACCGGTCCGCGGCCGGTTTCGAGCATCGCATCGACGGCCCACAGGGGCCGTGGCTACAGTGGCTACAGGGAGAAGACAGGCTCACAGAACCTGCTACGGACGATATTTTAACTACTTCTTCTTTCGATTTCCGCCCCCGGGCACACCTGTTGCCAGGATTCGACTTGCGTGAGTAGGATCCATGCCGAGTGTAACGCTTACCGTCATTCCGGGTTTCAAATCGGCAATGCTCGCTCGTTGCCCGTTCACAGTGATTTCAGTGAATTGCGTGACCGTAAATGTTCGCGTTGTCTTCTGCTCGCTCACGGTGATCGCGTTACCGGTTACACTTGCGATGACTGGCTGCTGATACACTGGTGTCGCCTTGGTTTTCCTCCCCTTACCGAATGCAGGCGCAATCGCGATCGCAGCAAGAAGAATCCAGACGACCAACAGCCTGTTCATCATCATCTCCGTTTAGCAGAACGGACCAGGCTTCACCAGACTAAATCGTTAAATCGTGAATCCGTTGTAACGTTTTAACGAATCACGTGGGCTTGTGCACCGCTGTAGCCACAGCGCTGTGTCGCCGCGCGGGTGGATCACGCTCGGAGCGCCTCTACCGAGCGAGGCGGCTACAAAAATGCTTGAGCTAAAGCGGAGCAGCAAGGCCGATCTGGCGGCGAGCGCCGATTACAGAGCAAGTGAGGAACTTTAAATCCATCCGCGTATTCCTGATTGGAATCCTTTGCGGCGTGACAATGGCGGCTGCGCTCACATTTTTCGTCGCAATTCCCGCGAACAACGATCATTGGCGCGTGGAAGTTGTAAAACGCGGCGGTGGGGCCTGGTACTTCGACAAAAACGGCCATCTCGGCTGGATGTGGACAGTCGAGCCGGTCTCCAATATTCGCCCGGTAAAGAAAGCCATCGTAGTGCCGGCGCCTAAAAAAGACGTCGCTCCCAATCGGCTATAATGCGCGGGTTAGTTGTAGCCACGGCGCTGTGTCGCCGTGCGGGTGGATTACGTAACAAATGCCTCGACAGGGCGAGGCGGCTACAACAATTCGGGAAAACGTCCTGTAGCCACCGCCCTGTGGGCGGTCAGCTAAGAAGACGGCTCACAGAGCCGTGGTTACAACAAAATGCTACGAAACGAAAAACGCTCCGCCGGAATCTCCAGCGGGGCGTTTTGAATTGAACGAAACGAAGCTTTTTCGAATTACGATGAATTCTGCATCGATCGTTAAACCCCGCGTGGTAAGCGCGTGATACGGAGCCGTCCAGGTTCAAGAACGACAAAGCTATTGCGCAATGCTTCTTTCCTTTGCTCCGCCAAGCTCACCACGTCAATGGAAAGCCTCCGCCGGGCTGTAGCAGGGTAACGCACGAGGATAACCCCACGCGAACCATGCCCGTGTGCATAGACGAGTTGGCCGAAATCTTTATCTTCAGTGATCAGGATGCGATCTTCGCGCGCCGAAAAATCGATGAACGTTGGAATCTTGCATTCTTTTGGCAAACTCGCAGACGGCGAGCACGTCGTGTCTATTCTCCCTTAGCGCGCGCACACTATTCCGAAATCGCAACTTTCATCTGCCAGGAAGTTCAATGGCACGGCAGGATTATGCCTAGGAAAAGATACCGATCTCCTCGTGCGCGAGTGCATCAGCCGCGTAGCGCATCGCCGCCTAAATGTCCTCGCGTGTTAGTCGAGGGTATGCATCGAGCAGATCGTTCTCGGCGGCGCCCTCACCAAGTTTGCGAAGAATTAGCTCAACCGTAATTCGCGTGCCGCGAATGACCGGTTTGCCCATCATGACACTCGGATCAATCTCGATGCGGTTTTCGACCATCACCCGAAAGAATAAACTGGTTCATGACCTGATGCGAGACCGTTTTTAGAAAACCACGGCCTCGTGATTAAGTTCGTGTGCACCTGTCGCGCCTCGGCAGAGCGAGGCGGCTACAAGATATGCGCGCACTGTAGCCACCGGCCTGTGGCCGGTCTGATTAGAGGAAAAGCAAAGGCCGGACGGCTCACAGAGCCGTGGCTACAACAGAATGCTACCAAACAAAGTTTTTTCGAATTACGGCAGATTGAGACAGAGATACGCGGTCCTCACTCAATTTGTGATTATCAGTGATTGAAGATGAAGCGCTCCTTGCTTAATATTCCCATTATGAGTCTCGCTCAAATCGAAAAGGCGGTTGATGAGTTGTCGCCGGAAGAGCTGGCGAGATTGGCTGCATATCGCGCGCCGCGACAAGCTTGCTTGGGACGAAGAACTTGAAGCGGATTTCTCGCCAGGAGGCAAGCACTACAAAACTCTCAAAGAAATCGACACCGGCAATTGCACGCCGCTGCCGTGACGTCGCTAAATTCGAAAATAAGCCAGCGTTTTAACGCTGGGTAAAGAGATTCACAATAAGGCGAGTCCCCGGCAAGGACGACAGAACGCTTCAAGCCAGCATCGATTCCCCGTGCGCTAAACCGTGCGTCTTAAGCATCGTTACGTACTCCTCGCGAAAGGATCTCTTTCGATGATGCTCCGCCTGATTCTGGGACGGGAACCTTCGCGATCCATCCGGCCAAGAAGGCGAGAGAAGTTGTAGGCCCGAAGGAAAGCAAAGACGTGTTCCAAAATATGAAGAAGGTTGAACCCTATATCCGAAAGCAGGAGCCACGGTGATGGCAAACGAAAGCAAACCTGCTTCTCTTGCTTCGCCTTCGTCTAGAGTGCTTCGGCTTGCTTCCGCAGCTTTTCTTTTATTTGGGAAAACGAGGAGTCTGAAATCTTATCCAGGAAAGACAGCGCTTCAGCTTTCTTGTTCTGTTTCAGGGTGACCCGCGCGAGCTGCAAGTAGGCGAAGTTCCGGTTCGTAGAGAGCTCGAGATAATGCTGCCAGGCGACTTGCGCCTCTTTCCAATCGGGGTTCGGCATTCCATAGAATGTTTCCGCGTAAGCTCGGGCATATTCCAGGTCGGTCGGCGCCAACCGGCTGGCTTCGCGAAATTGAAACAGGGCGCGTTGCAACAATTCCGCAGAATCGATCTTCCAGGCTGCAGTCAGATCATTGCGGAGGATGAATTCGACGTTCCCGAGATCGAAATGATAATCGGGATTGTCACTCTCGGAGCGAACCGCCAAAAGAAACTCGTCCGCTGCTTCGCGGACGCGGCCAATCCTGAGGTAGGCACCGCCCAACGAGTTGGCCGCTTCCGCATTTTCCGGCTCGAGCCGTTGCGCTGTCCGCCAATGTTCGACGGCTGCTTCCGCCTCCCCGTTTTTCCAGAGAAATGCGCCAAGGGCGTTTTGCGCGGATACAGACTGCGGATTGTCCCGGACGAGTTGGTAGTACATTTGCTCCACACGCAGACGCTCTTTTGCCGTTACGTTGGGATTCGCGAGCGCCTCCGCTGCCTTATGAGCCGCTTTGATTTCTATCCACGTTTTTACCGACGCACCGATCGATTCGGCATGCCCGAGCCCAGGCGTAAAGAGCAAAATGAAGAGCGTGGCGGCAGCCCTCTTGCATTCACTCCAGTTGCTCCGCCCGCGGTTGCTGATTATCATAGCTGTCGCTCTTCCTGGAGAGATCACCCTTCACACGCAGAAAAATAGGATTCGCTGAAGCCCTCGACTTAATTGTCGCCGCCCGCAACCGTTGTTAACGGGAGGCTCACGTCTTTCTTCGGGACTCGCTTGATTATACCACAAAACAGCAAAAGAAAACCAAGGGCGCTGGCCAGACGGCGAAGAAGGCTGGGTTGACTTCAGCTACTTGTCGCAAACGATAGGCCAAGCCACAGCTGTGCGCGATTATCGCGCGCAGCAAAACCGCTTCGGATGATCGAATTAAAGCGGATTCAAGACCGGAATATTAGGGCAAGCTGGGTCGGTCCTGGTATTCCATTCGGCACCGCCTTGCCGCGGTTGTATGCTATATTCTGGTTGACACAGACTGTGTTCTGTAGTTCATATTCAAACTATGAAAACGATTGCCGTTTCGGAAAAGGCTTACACGCGACTGGCTTCATGGAAGGCTGGCCGGGATGATACGTTCTCAGCCGTGATCGAGCGGCTGATTCCGCCTAAAGGAACGCTGGCGGCTGCTCTGGAGGCAGCGGCGTCTCTGCCGGAGTTGCCCGCGCGAGAATTTGAATCTTTGGAAAAAGCGGTAAACGCCACACGGCGGAAACTGCGCTCAGCATGGAAGTAATTGCAGACACCACGGTGCTGATTGACTTGTGGCGGTATCGCAAAGCGCCCCGCCGCCTTGGCGACTTAACGGCCAAAGTGGGTGAAGCGGCAATGCTCATCCCGTGGATCACGCAGGCGGAATTTTCCGGCGGCGCGTTGTTCAAAGAGGTTGCGCCGGTGGCGTTGGCTGAGTTTTATGCGAGCTTCCATTTACTGCCCTTTGAGCAAGCCACTGGATCTGTGGACCGCTGCATGCGCAGTGACGGCGAAAATCCCCCTGCTGACCCGTAACCCAAGACATTTCGCGGACATTCCAGAATTGGAAGTAATCGGCTACAAAATTATTTGAACGCCGAATGGGCGACCTCGAGGTACGACCATAGCCTGCCCTCCGTGGCGGGCAGAGACTTCCGGAGTTGGGCTGGCACGCCGTAGCTTCGCGAAGGCGGGTTCGAAATTTTCTAAACTTAACAAAACAAAAACGCACCGCTGGAATCTCCAGCGGGGCGTTATTCGGCAAGACAGACAGCGACGTTCAGTCAAGACCCAATTCGGCTTTTACCTGCTCCCATGGCACACCGGGCTTACCCGCATTACGCTCGATTGCACCGCGGAGTTCAATCAGGTCTTCCATGTCTTCAATGCGCTCCTGAAGCCGGCGCATTTCAGCGGCGAGCTATTTCAAGGTTGGTTTCTTCAGACTGGCAACGTTACCCATACGCTTTCTTACGATCCCTCACACCATAAACGCTGATGAGATCTTTTTCCAGAGTGAAAAGCACTCGCAGAGTGCCAACCCGCAACCGATACTCGTGCGTTTTCGCAGTGAGTTTCTTCACGTCACCCAAAAGATTGATTTGCAGCGCATCCAGTCGCGGCCAACATTGCGGCGCTGTTCTTTTGGCAAAGCTCTCAGATGTTGTCGGGCTTCTTCTTTGATCTCAAGCCGGTAGCGCATTGCCGTTTCCCAGCCGCAAAGCTAATACCGCCGCGGCAGGCGAATCCAAGACGGTTGCTCATCCGTAAAAGAGCGTTTCGGCGAGGCCGCCGAAACCCGCACCCGGGGTGGGCGCACTCCCCGGACCAAAAAAACGCCCCGCCGGAATCTCCAGCGGGGCGTTTTGAAATCAGGTTACGAAACTCTTTCCGAATTACTGCGGCAGGCGAAAAGGCGAGCCTTTTTTATATAGAGCGATCCTTGCGCGTATGGAATCCGCGAAATCATTTTCCCCGGCGGCTTTCGCGATGGAAAACGCCTCTTCGCCCGTCTTTATGGCCTCTTCAAAGCGTCCCGCATTCGCATAAGCAGCGGCAAGCGTGTCGAGCTCTCCGCTTTCTTTGCAGCCTGAGATTCGGCAGGCTTGCTCGGCCAGCCGCACAGCCTCAGCAGCATTTTGAGTTGCTGCTTTGCCTCGGTCAGTGGCGTAAATCCACGCCAGACTTACCATAGCTGGCACATAGTCGGCCTCGATCTGTAATGCGGCAATGCAGTGAGCTGCTGCATCCTCCGTCCTGCCCTCTTCCAGCAGGAGCGCAGCGATATGGTAGTGAGCCTCGACAAACCCGGGATTAAGACGGAGCGCCTCTGAATATTGGGCCATCGCTTCATCCCGGGCATGTTGTTTCGCCAGGAGATTGGCGAAATTGACGTGAGTAGCCGCCGAGTCCGGAGCCAATTGCAGAGCGATTTGAAACTCCTGCATCGCCTCGTCTGTTCTTCCTGCTGCACCGAGCATGACTGCGTAAACGTTATGGACCTTGGCATTCTCGGGCTCCAGTCGCGCCGCATCGCCAAAATTGATCAGCGCTTCCTGCTGTCTCCCACTGCGGACCAGGGCGAACGCCAGATTTTGATGGGCAACGCCCATGGACGCATCGAACTTCAGCGCATTCTGAAAAGCGTTGATCGCTTCCCCCAGTTTCCCTGTGGCTGCGAGGGAGCTCCCCAAGTTATTCCAGGCGGTTGCGCTTGCGCTGGGATAACTCCGCAGCACGGCTTTGGGATCGCGCTGGAGCGCGGCCTTGTAATGGGCAATGGCTTTATCGTGCTGCCCTTGTTCTGCCAGTGCGTAACCGAGGTTGGCCTCGGCCATTTCATTAGCCACCGTTACATTCATGGCGTGTTGGAAAAGAGCGACGCTGTCGTGCCAGTATCGCAGTTGCGCGCGCGTAAGCCCGGCGCACAGCACCAGTGCAATTGACGCGCCAAGTGCTTGAGCGAATAGAGGAATACGCAACCGGTTCAGGATGTCCCATCCGTCCCATGCAAGGATGACAAACAGACCAATGAGAGGAATGTAAGTGTAACGGTCGGCCATAGACTGCATACCCACCTGGACGATACCGATGACCGGAACGAGGGTTATAAGGAACCAGAACCAACCTGTGAAAGCGTAGGGCTTGTGGCGTCTGATCAGAATGGCCGCTACCGAAAGAATGACCAGCGCCGCGAGTGCAAGAAGAGCGTGTAGTAGTGACGGATGCCGGTCGTAGGGGTAGATGACGGCGAGTCCACTGGGCCAGAACAGTTTCCCGATGTAACCAATGAAGGCAAGTGCCGTATTTTGCGCGCGCACGAAAATCGGAGCTATATCCAGCGAAACCATCTTGTGCCCCCGGTGCTGGGCGAACAGCGTGGCTGCGCTCGAAGCGATGCTGAATGCGAGGAATGGGAGCTTTTCAATCAACAGCCGAAAAGTCCTCCGCTCCGCAAAACGCCCCAGGGGCCAGTAATCGAGTAGCAGCAATACAAATGGCAGTGACACCACCATCGGTTTTGCCATGAGACCGATGCCAAATAAAAGCAGTGCGAAGAAGTAACGAGAACTCCGGCCACTCTTCGCATAATCGGTATAAACGATGAGTGCGAGCATCCAAAAGAGCGTGCTCAACACATCCTTGCGTTCGGAAATCCACGCTACGGATTCGACATGCAGAGGATGGAGCGCGAAGAGGGCCGCCACCAGCGCACCGCGCCACTTTGCGCCGGTTGCGCCATACAACCAGAGAAACAGGAGAAGCGTGTTCGCAATGTGAAGGAGCAAATTGACGGCATGGAAAGCGCCCGCACCGGAACCGAAATACTGACTGTTTAGCATGAGGGAAATCCAGGTGACCGGGTGCCAGTTGCCTGTGTGATTCGTGACAAACGCCCAGCGCAGGTTTG
>WNFY01000546.1_pt1 | contig 34212 bp, 25 predicted proteins | sample 5400091 | NCBI WGS metagenome assembly WNFY01 (sample SAMN13153364, study PRJNA577476) | soil metagenome | isolation source: 60 cm soil or saprolite under grassland replicate 1 | place: USA:California | collected 2016-06-15 | reverse complement strand
GATCCATCTCGACGGCAAGCTCGACGAGGACGTGTGGCGGACGGCCCCGGTGGCGACCGGCTTGCGCCAGTCACAGCCCCACTCCGGCGACTCCGCCACCCAGCGCACCGAGGTGCGGTTCGCGTACGACGACGCGGCGATCTACGTCGGCGCGCGGATGTACGACGACTCCGGTGCGCGCGGCGTCCGGACTCGCCTCGTGCGACGCGACGCCGACATGAACTCCGACTACCTCGAAGTCATCTTCGACACCTATCACGACCACATCGGACGCCTGTTCTTCCAGGTCAATCCATCGGGCGTCAAGCAGGACGCCAACGGCCTCGGCGGCGGCGCCGATCCGTCCTGGGATCCGGTCTGGGAAGTTGCGACCAAGATCGACTCGCTGGGCTGGACCGCCGAGCTGCGGATTCCGTTCTCGCAGCTGCGCTACCCGTCCACGTCCGCGGAGCAGACCTGGGGCCTGCAGATCTGGCGCCAGGAAAACCGGCTCAACGAATTGTCGCAGTGGGCGTGGTGGCGGTTGGACGAGACCGGCGGCCCGTCCATGTTCGGCCACCTGCAGGGCCTCGTGATTACCCACCCCCCCGGTCGCGCCGAGGTTACGCCGTACATGGTGGGGCGCTCGTCGAGCGTTCCCGGCGACCGGAGCGATCCATTCTTCGATCCGCACGCGCTCGACGGCCGTGTGGGCGGCGACGCGATGTACCGCGTCACCTCGAATCTCACGATGAATGCGACCGTGAACCCCGACTTCGGCCAGGTCGAAGTCGATCCCGCCGTCGTCAATCTGTCGGCGTTCGAGACATTTTTCGACGAGAAGCGGCCGTTTTTCGTCGAGGGCGCGGGGTACTTCGGCCTCGGCGGTTTCAACTGCTTCTTCTGCTCCAACGTGTCGAGTCTCTCGATGCTCGCCACGCGTCGGATCGGCCGCCCGCCGCAAGTCTCGCCCTACCGCAGCGACCTGGGGACGTCGGTGGCGTATGCCGACATGCCTGAGAACTCCACGATCCTCGGCGCTGCGAAGCTCACGGGGCGCACGCCCACCGGCTGGTCGATCGGCGCCCTCGACGCGGTGACCAAGCGCGAGCGCGCGCCGGTGGACTTCACGGACTCGACGCGCGGCCAGTTCGAAGTCGAGCCGGCGACGAACTACTTCGCGGCCCGCGTGGCCAAGGATCTGAGCGGGGGCGCGACGCAGGTCAAGGCGATGGCCACGTCGGTGTATCGCGACCTCGGCGATCCCTATCTCCAGAGCCGCTTGTCCCATCACTCCGAGGCGTTTGGGGTCTCGAGCGACAGCTGGTGGGGCAAGCGCACGTACCGGTTGATGGCGCAGCTGGCGGGGACCCACGTCGAGGGCGACACGGCGGCGCTGCGACGGATCCGGTTTGGCTCCGCGCATTTCTTCCAGCGGCCCGATCGGCCCGACACGGCCGACGCGCGGGCCCCGCGCACCGGCATGGCCGGGCTCGGCGGCTTCGCGCGGCTCTCCAAGGAGCAGGGGCATTGGCTCTGGGAGATCACCACGAACTTTCGGACACGGTCGTTCAACAACAACGACATCGCGTTCTTCTCGAGTGCCGATTACTGGTGGATGTCCGCGAACATCTTTCCCCTGTGGACCAAGCCAACGAAGTGGTACCGGCAGCTGTTTGTCATCGTCGGAGGCCAGCAGCAGTACACCTTCGACGGGGACCTGAACGACCGCGAGGGGCGGCTGTACGGTCAGATCGAAACATTGAGCTACTGGAACGTCAGCTCGTTCTGGATTCACCGGGCGAGCGTGTTCGATGACCGGCTCACGCGCGGCGGTCCGCTGGTGCGGGTACCGAGCGGCGACTTCCACTCGCTCAACGTCAACACCGACTCCCGCAAGAAGGTGGTCGGGCAATTCAACGCGAGTTACCGGTGTAACGCCGATGGAGACTGCGGTAACAGCGTGAGCCTCGGGCTCGAGCTGCGGCCGCGCTCCAACGTGACGGTGTCGCTCAATCCGGGAATCGACCACTCCCAAACGGGATTCCAATTCGTCGGGAGCTACGCCGATCCGAGCGCGAGCAACTTCTACGGCACCCGGTATGTCTTCGCGCACCTGGAGCAGAACGCCATCTCGATGGACACGCGCTTCAATGTGACGTTCTCGCCGACGACGACTCTCGAGCTGTTCATGCAGCCCCTGATCGCCACGGGTGCCTACAGCCGCTACAACGTATACGCCGCGCCCCGGAGCGCGCAGCGGCTGGAGTACGGCAAGGATTTCGGTACCGTGGTCGTCCAGCCGGCGCCGAACCCCGCGCGCGATCCGGCGACGATTATCCTGGACGCGGGAGGCGGAGCCCCGGCGGATACCCTCACCGACCCGAGCTTCACGTTCCGTTCGCTGCGCGGCAACGCGGTGCTGCGGTGGGAGTATCACCCGGGGTCGACGCTGTTCCTGGTCTGGACGCGCAGCAGCCAGATTCCGACGCTGCCGCGCGGCAACATTCAGTTCGGGGACGACGCGAGCGCCCTGTTCCAGGGGCCCTCGGAGAACATCTTCCTCATCAAAATGACGTACTGGTTGGGATTCTAGGGAGTTGAGGGATGAACGTAGGGGCGCAGCATGCTGCGCCCCTACGTCATTCCGGGAACCGGTTAGTGTTCTGGTAGCAACTGGTTCCACGAGGGTATCATGTCGATCCGCGCCGTCAAATCGATTTCCCAGTCGCTCCCCACGCTCGAGGGCGCCGGCGTGAAGCTCCGCCGCGCCTTTGGGTTCGGGAAGACGAGCGACTTTGATCCGTTCCTGCTGCTGGATGACTTTCGCAACGAGCATCCCGAGGATTACCTCCCGGGCTTTCCGTGGCACCCGCATCGGGGCATCGAGACCATCACCTACGTGCTGAGCGGCAGCGTCCAGCACGGCGACAGCCTTGGCAACAAAGGCACCATGGGGGCGGGCGACGTGCAATGGATGACCGCGGGCAGCGGCATCCTGCATCAGGAGATGCCGAAGGGTGACGAGCGCGGCCGCATGCATGGCTTCCAGCTCTGGGCGAACCTGCCCCGCAGCTTGAAGATGACCGATCCGCGCTATCAGGATATTCATGCCAAGGAGATCCCCGAGGTCGTGGACGATGACGGCACGCGGGTGCGTGTCGTCGCCGGCGATTTCTGGGGCAAGCGCGGTCCTGTCGAGGGCGTCGCCGCCGATCCCCGCTACCTGGACATCTGGATTCCGCCGCGCATGCGCAAGACGATTCCGGTGGAGTCGTCGCGGCACGCGTTCGCCTACGTGTTCGAGGGCAACGGCACATTCCGCGATGCCGCGGTGCCACAAGGCGTTCGGACCGATCGCGTCTCCGCGGGCGGCCGCGATGCGGGCAGTGAGAGCGCGCAGGAGACGGGAAACCGTTCGCTCGTGCTGTTCGATTCGGGCGACGAGATCGCGGTGCAGGCGGGCGAGCAGGGCATGCGGTTCCTGCTCGTGTCAGGCCAGCCGCTGCAGGAGCCCGTGGCCTGGCAGGGGCCGATCGTGATGAACACCAAAGAGGAGCTGCAGACCGCGTACGACGAGCTGCGACGCGGGACGTTTATCAAGCGCTAGCGATTGTCGATTTAGGGCGGTTATCGTTCACGCCCTATGTGGAGCGTCCTCCGCCGCCGCACCCTGACGCAGTGGATCGTCGTGGCCATGTTCGCCGGCGTGGCGATCGGGGTCTGGTTTCCGGCGTTCGGCGTCTCGCTGCTGCCGATCTCCACCGCATTCATTCGGATCATCAAGGCGATCATCGTGCCGTTGATCTTCGGCACCCTGGTCGTCGGCATCGCGGGGCACGGCGACGACATGAAGCGTGTCGGCCGGCTCGCCCTGAAGTCCATCATCTATTTCGAAATCATCACCACGTTGGCCCTCTTCCTCGGCCTGCTGACGGTCAACGTCATGAAGCCCGGCGTGGGTGCCGCCCTCGCGGCGCCCGCAGCCGGCGCCACGCCGCTGGCCAGTGAGCCCGTCACATTCGCCAGCGTCCTCGAACACATCGTGCCGCAGAGTTTCTTCGACGCGGCGGCGCGCAACGAAATGCTGCAGATCGTGTTGTGGTCGGTGCTCTTCGCGATCGGCCTGACGCAGGTGCGCGGCCGGCCCAAGGAGACGATGCTCGGGTTCTGCGAGGCCGTTGCCGAAGTGATGTTCAAGTTTACGGGGATCGTCATGAAGTTCGCGCCGTTCGCCGTGGCCGCGGCGCTGGCGGTGACGGTGGGCAAGCCGGGTGGCCTCAGAAACCTCCAAAGCCTGGCCCTCGTGGTCATCACGCTCTACGTCGCCCTCGTCGTCTTCGGCCTGTTCGTGCTGTACCCGGTGGCGCGCATCGCGCGCGTACCGATCGGCGCGTTTACGGCCGCCGTGAAGGAGCCGGCGCTGATCGCGTTTTCGACGGCGTCGTCTGAAGCAGCGCTGCCGAAAGCCATGGAGCGCATGGAAGCGTTCGGCGTCCCGCGCCGCATCGTCGCGTTCGTGATGCCGACCGGATACTCGTTCAACCTCGACGGCAGCACGCTCTACCTGTCGGTGGCGTTGATCTTCGTCGCGCAGGCGAGCGGGATTTCGCTGTCCCTCGGCCAGCAGCTGCTCATGATGCTCACGCTGATGTTGACGAGCAAAGGCGTCGCCGGCGTGCCGCGGGCGTCGCTCGTGATTCTCATGGGCACGGTAGCGTCGTTCAATCTGCCCAGCGAGGCGGCGATCGCGTTGATCGGTGTGGACGTGCTCATGGACATGGCGCGAACCACGGTGAACCTCATCGGCAACTGTCTGGCGACCGTCGTGATGGCGCGCTGGGAAGGTGAGTATGACGCCTCCCGCGCGGTAGCCAGAGCGGCCGAAGCTGCGTAGCGTGGAGATTCCCGCCGAACTCGACGCCGCGCTGGCCGATCGCTACACACTGCGCCGCGTGCTCGGCCGCGGCGGGATGGCGACGGTCTATCTCGCGGACGACAAGAAGCACTACCGGGCCGTCGCGCTGAAGGTGCTGCTGCCCGGCCTCGCCGCCTACCTCGGCGTCGAGCGGTTTCTGAAAGAGATCCAGATCGCCGCCCGCCTCCAGCACCCGCACATCCTGACGCTGCACGACTCCGGCGAGGCGGGCGGCTTCCTCTATTACGTCATGCCGTACATCGAGGGCGCCTCGTTGCGGCAGCAGCTCGAAGGGCCGCCGCGGCGCGCCCTGTCGCCGCAGCAGGCGCTGGCGATCGCCGAACCGGTCGCGGACGCGCTGTCATACGCGCATCGCATGGGCGTGCTGCACCGCGACATCAAACCGGAGAACATCCTGTTCTCGCAGGGGCATCCGATCGTCGCGGATTTCGGGATCGCGAAAGCCGTGAGCACCGCGGGCGGCGCGAACCTCACGCGCACGGGATTCCCGGTGGGGACCCCCGGGTACATGAGCCCCGAGCAGGCGGCGGGTTTGACGGAGCTCGATGAGCGCACCGATGTCTATAGCCTCGCGGTCGTCGTGTACGAAATGCTGGTGGGCGACGTCCCGGGACGCTGGCCGACGGAGGACGCGGTGCGCGCGGGTCGTTTCCTCGAGGCCTCGGCGAGCCATCGGCCCCGGCTGACGGGTCTCGGCGCGAAAGTCGAAGGCGCCCTGGTACGCGGGCTGGCGATCCGTCACGACCAGCGCACCGCGACGACCGCCGCGCTGATCGACGAGCTGACCCGAGGCGGATCGGGACCACGCCGGCGTTACGATCAGGATGAGGTTCAGGAGATCGTGAAGCGCGCCACGGAATTGGAGGCGCACAAGACCGCCTCCGGCGCGATGACGATCGGGGGTGTGCAGGCCCTGGCCGGTGAAGTCGGAGTTGCACCAGAGGTCGTTCGGGCCGCGGCGGAATCGCTCGAGGTACCTCGCTATGTCGCACCGCAAGCCAACCGCACGAACAACTGGGTCGCCGGACCAACCGAGCTGTTTTTCGAGCGCGTCGTCGAGGGGGAGCTCCCAGAATCCGAGTACGCGACGGTGGTTGAGGAGATCCGGCGCGTGTTGCGCAACGCGGGGCAGGTGAGTCAGTTCGGCCGCTCGTTTTCCTGGATTGCTGCGCGCGGACCGGCGATTCGCCGCGATTTAGAAGTAGCCGTCTCCGTGCGGCGCGGACAGACCCGGATCTCGATTCAGGAAAACATGAATCAACTGATCGGCGCCGTGTACGGCGGCATCGGCGGCGGCATGGGCGGCGGGGGCATGGGCCCGATCATCGGCGTGGGAGTGGGCGCGCTGCACCTGGTCGGTGCGGCGGTCGTGACCGTCATTCCCGTTTGGTTGGGGATCACGTATTTCACGGCGCGCACCGTCTATCGCCGCACCAGTACGAAACGCCTGCGCGAGTGCGAGACGTTGGCGGATCGCCTCGAAGCGCTGGTGCGTGAGCTCGTCGAGATCCGGCCTACCTCCCGACTCAATCCCTAATTCACAGGGCGGCGCGCCACTCCAGCCGGGCGCCGTGCGGGTCGAGGAGAAAGCGCGGCGGGCCAAGGCCGAAAAGGCGCCAGCGGCCCTCCATCACGTTTGCCGCCGTGATGCCCACCGTCGCGCCGGCGACGACATCGGATAGCCAATGCTCGTGATCGTTGAGACGTGACCACGCGGTCCCCGTCGCGCCGGCGTACAGGAGCGCGGTCGCCCAGGGCCGGTGGATCTCCGCCGAGAGCGACGTCGCGAGCGCGAACGCCATGGTGGCGTGTCCCGAAGGAAAGGCGTCGTGATTGGTGAATGCGTGAAAGACGTACGGATCGGTGGTGTTATCGGGCCGGAACCGGCCGGTCATCTCCTTCAGCGCTCCGGTCGTCACCCCGGCGGCGATGACAGAGGCCAACACCCGGCCGCCGCGCCGCTCGAGCGCCGGCCGACCGCTGATGACCCCGGCCGCGAGAATCCCGCCGCTGATGCCGAGGACGAGTACCGGTTCGCCGCCGTACTTGAACACCCGCGCGACCCTGTCGCTGCCGGGCGAGCGGTGGTCCTGCACCCAGCCGTCTACCCCATGGTCGAACGCGCTGACGACGCCGATCGTGCCGACGGCGATGGCGGCTTCCCACCAACGGATGTTGTGAGCTTGAGCGGAAACGCCTGGTGCCAGCGCCAGCTGGCAGGCGACCGCGACCCCAAAGCCGCGGTGTGCACTCAAGGGGTCGCGCGCTCGGTCGCCTCGACGTCGATCGTGATGCGGACTTCATCCCCAACGATCTGCGCGCCTTCCATGAAGCCGTTCCGCGTGATGCCGTAGTCCTGGCGCTTGATGGTGGTGGTTGCCGAGAAGGCAGTCCGGCGGCCCCGGGATGTCGTCAACACACCGCCCATGTCGGCGTCGAGCACCACGGGGCGGGTGACGCGTCGCATCGTGAGGTCGCCGCTGATGCGCAGCTTATCGGGTGCGACCTTCTCCACGCGTGTACTGACGAACGTGATCTCGGGAAAGCTGTCGATGGCGAGGTAGTTCTGGCGCAGATCGTTGTCGCGGCGGTCGTTCCCGGTCGTGACGCTGGCCGTTTGAATGTGGGCCGTTACGCTTGCAGCTTCCGGCTTGCTCGGATCGTAATTCAGGTCGGCGGTCCACTGCCCGAACGTGCCGTTCACCCACGTGATGCCGAGATGGCGCACACGAAAGTTTATCGCGCTATGCGCGGGATCGGCGGACCAGCGATTGGTCGGCGCCGGCGGCGGCGTGGTTGCGGCTTGCTGCGACCTCTGCCCGGCCAGCGAGATCGCAGCAGGCACGAGCAGGGCGACGATGAAGGTTGATCGAGTCATGTCCCTAAGATAACGCGGCGAAAAGCCCGACGACGGCGATGATCAACCCCAGCGCGATCTTGACCGCGGCTCCGGCGGCGCGGCCGACGACGGCCCCCCACCCGGCGCGAGTTGCAACGCCGGCATGGCGTGAGTAGGTGTACTCGAACAACGCCGCGCCGATGAACGATCCGAGAAACGCACCAATCACACTGCCGATGATGGCGACGGGCACGCCGATCACGGCGCCGATGAGTCCACCGATCAGCGCGCCCCACCCCGAGCGCGTGGATCCGCCGTACCGTTTGGCGTAGCGGAACCCGATCCAGTTCTCGATGATCTCGCCGAGGAATGCGAGTCCCAGGACGATCGCAATCGTCGCGACGCCGACGGTGCGAAAACCGGTGAGCCCGCCGTAGGCGAGAATGCCGGCCACCATCACCCACAACCCGGGCAGGCCGAGCGGGATCATCGCGAGTCCGATGAGGCCCAGTCCAATGAGGAGTGCGATCGCGACCACGGTCATGGCTGTGAACTTGCAAGATATGTGACGCCGATCACCAGCTCACCTACATCGCCCTGAAAGAATTCGCATGGCGATCCGGCTTGACGATTCTCCCTTTTGAGTGCACTTCTGTGGTCGATGCCCCACGGGAACGGGTCCCGGTCGCCGCGATCGGGTGACGCGCTGATTCTAGCTGATGGCCGGCGATTCATCGTCACGGTCATCGAGGACGGCGTGCGCGGGTGGTGGTTCACCGCGGCTGATCCCATTGGGCACAAAACGCTGCAGGGCAACATTCGCCTCGAGTGGAACCCAGAGGCGCTTGCGTGGCGCCCCACTGGCACGCGTGAGATCTCGCCTCCCCACGGCATGCTGCGCGCCCCGTGGCATCAGGCTCGCTACCTGCAGGATCGACTAGCACTGTAGCGGCAGTGCCACAGTCAGCTAAATTCTAAAGTCTATGGCACCCCCGCGGCGGTCGAGTGGCGAGGGGCGGCGCACTTCTGCCGCCCATCCGGACACTTCAGCTCCAGCGGTGGCTTCACCCGAGGACGACGGGTCCGACCACAGTCAGCCGGCGCTCCCATTTCCGGTGGTGTGCGTTGGCGCGTCGGCTGGCGGGCTGGAAGCGTTTACCCAGTTGCTGGGCGCGCTGCCGACCGACACGGGCATGGCGTTCGTCCTCGTCACGCATCTCTCCCCGTCGCACGCCAGTCATCTCGCCGAGATCCTGTCGCGCGCGACGCAGATGCCCGTGACTGAAGTGAAGGACGAGGCGTCGGTTCAGCCCAACTGTGTGTACGTCATCCCGCCCGACAGCAGCATGATCATCGCAAAGGGATCGCTGCAGCTCCTGCCCCGCCACACGGTGGATGGCCGCCATCACCCGATCGACGTGTTTCTCGAATCCCTGGCGCATGATCAGCGGCACAAGTCGATCGCGATCATCCTCTCGGGGACGGGCAGCGACGGGACGCAGGGCATGGACGAGATCAAGGCCGCGGGTGGCATCACGTTCGCGCAGGATGAATCGGCGGCGTACGAGGGCATGCCGCGCAGCGCCGCGATGGCGGGGGCGGTGGACTTTCGTCTGGCACCGGCGGACATCGCCCGTGAGCTCGGCAAGATCGCCCGTCACGCCTACGTCGGCGCGGTGGACGCGCCCGAGCGCATCATCGATGGCGGCAAAACGGCGACGATCCTGCGGCAGCTGCATCAGACGATGGGAGTCGATTTCACGCACTACAAGGCGTCCACGCTGCAGCGGCGCATCGCGCGGCGCATGGCGCTCCACAAGCTCGAGAAGGTCAGCGACTACACCGACTTCCTGCGGACACACCCCGCCGAGCTCGACGCGCTGTTTCAGGACATCCTCATCAACGTCACCTCGTTCTTCCGCGACCCGGAAACGTTCGATCTGCTCAAGTCCAAGGTCTTTCCGCGGATCATCGCCGAGCGCGGCGCGTCGGATTCAGTCCGGCTGTGGGTGGTGGGGTGCTCGAGCGGCGAGGAGGCGTATTCTCTCGCCATCGTGTTCACGGAGTTCATGGAGCAGCAGGGCCGCGCCTGGCCAATGCAGGTCTTTGCGACCGACCTGAACGGCGCCGCGGTGGAGCGCGCGCGCAGCGGCGTCTATCCCAAGAGCATCGCCGAGCGCGTGTCGGCCGAGCGGTTACGCCGCTACTTCTACGAGCTGGACGGCAAGTATCGGGTGGCGAAGGCGATCCGCGACATGTGCATCTTTGCCAAACACAACGTGCTCGTCGACCCGCCGTTTTCGCGCCTGGACATGGTCAGCTGCCGCAACATGCTCATCTATCTCGAGCCCGTGCTGCAGCAGCACCTCATTCCGACGCTCCACTACGCGCTCAAGCCCGCGGGCGTGATGCTCCTGGGGGGGTCCGAGTCGACCACCGCCTTCACTCCGCTGTTCGAGCCGATCGACGCGAAGCACCGCATGTACGCGAAGAAGCCGACCGCCGTGCGCTTGCCGACGCCGCTGGCACCACGGCCGCTCGGCGACCGCCGCGTTCCAGACGATGCCGCGGTCGCGCAGGAGCTGCGGCGGTTCGACGGCGCGCAGCGCGAAGCCGAACGCACGCTCCTGGAACGCTACACCCCGCCGGGCGTCCTTGTCACCGAAGACCTGGAGGTGCTCCAGTTCCACGGTGACACGAGTGCCTACCTCGCACCGCTGTCCGGCAAAGCGTCGCTGAATCTCGTGAAAATGGTCCGCGAGGGCCTGCTGGCGCCGATCCGGGCCGCGATCGCGCGTGCCAAAAAAGATCGCACCGTGGTTCGGACGGAGGACGTGCGGGTCAAGGTCGCCGGCACGCCGCGGCGCGCGGACATCGAAGTCGTACCGGTGAAGGGCACGGCGGCGGGCAAGAGTGTCTTCCTGGTCCTGTTCGAGGCGCGACCCGCCGCCCCCACGGTCCCTGTGAGCGAGTCGGTCGACACGCACACGATCGACCAGGAGGCGTCGGACCTCAAAGCCGAGCTCGTCGCGACGAAGGACTACCTCCAGTCGGTCATCGAGCAGCAGGAGGCGGCGAACGAGGAGCTGCAGTCGGCCAATGAGGAAGTCCAGTCGGCCAACGAGGAGCTGCAGAGCATCAACGAGGAGATTGAAACATCCAAGGAGGAGATGGAGTCGAGCAACGAGGAGCTGGCGACCGTCAACGAAGAGCTGCAGAATCGCAACGCCGAGCTGGGACGGAGCAACAACGACCTGATGAATCTGCTGGCGAGCGTCCATATGGCGATCGTCATGCTGGGTCCCGATCTTCGCATTCGCCGCTTCACGCCCATGGCCGAAACGATGCTCAACCTGATTCCCACGGATGTGGGCCGGCCGCTGACCGACATCAAGCTCAACGTCGACGTTCCAGATCTCGATGCCATTCTCCACGAGGTGCTCGAGAGCATCCAACCCGTCCAGCGCGAAGTCCAGGACCGGAACGGCCGCTGGTATTCGCTGCGGGTGCGCCCCTATCGCACCATGGAGAATCGCATCGAGGGCGCCGTCCTGGCGCTGATCGATATCGATTCGATCAAGCAGACCGCCGAGTCGCTGCGCGTTGGTGCCGAACGGCTGCGCATCATGTACGACCGGGCCCCGGTGGGAATCTTCGAGACCGATCTGGAGGGACGCTTCCAGCGCGTGAATGACTGCTTCTGCGAGCTGACGGGCCGCTCTCGTGATGCGCTGTTGACCTTGCGGTCCGAAGACATCACGCACCCCGACGATCTGGTGTCGCAACGCGAGGACTTCGAGCGGCTGCGCGCCGGGGATGTGCCCTCGGTGCGGCGTGAGAAGCGCTATCTCCGGGAGAACGGACAGGCGGTGTGGGTCGAGCTGCACCGGTTCATCATTCCGGGTCCGGAGGGCCGGCCGGCCTTCAGCGTCGGCATCGCCGAGGACATCAGCGAGCGGAAAGAAACGGAGACGCAGCTCCGGCGGCGCGAGGCGCGCTTCCGCGCGCTGATGAACAGCGCCCCCGTCCTGATCTGGGTGAGCGGCCTGGAGGGGATGGAGTACGTGAACCAGGCCTACCTCGAATTCCTGGGCGTCGAGTCGCACGACGTGCTCGGCAATGCCTGGACGTACTACCTGCATCCCGAGGATCGGGAAGGGTACGCCACGACCTACGAGCAAGCCGTCACGGGATTGCTGCCCTTCGAGTACCAGTTCCGCTTCCGCCGTTCCGATGGCGACTACCGTGGGATGATGGCCGTCGCGCTGCCGCAGTTCGGGCCGGCGGGGAAGTTTGCCGGATATACGGGCGCGTTCTTCGACATCACGGCATTGAAGCAGGCGGAGGCGAGCCTCCGCACCGCCGATCAGCGCAAGGACGAATTCATCGCGATGCTGGCTCACGAGCTGCGCAACCCGCTCGCGCCCATCACGAACATCGTCCAGATGATGCGGTCGCATGACCTCGACGAGAAGACGCGGGACTGGGCGCACGAGTTGCTCGATCGCCAGCTGCGCAATGTCGGCCGCATGGTCAACGATTTGCTGGATGTCTCGCGCGTCAGTTACGGCAAGATCCAGCTGCAACGGCAGAGGGTCGAGCTCGGCGAGCTGGTGAGCCGGTCGGTGGATGCGCTGCGGGCGACCATCGACGCGGCGGAGAAAGAGATCGCCATCGAGCTGCCCGCGACGCCCGTGGTGCTGTTCGCCGACGCGGTGCGGCTGGAGCAGGTGATCGGCAATCTCATCAACAATGCCCTCAAGTTCACGCCGCATGCCGGACACATCTGGGTGAGTGCCGTCCTGGCGAACGGCGACAAGGAGGTGCAGGTCAGCGTCCGCGACGACGGCGAAGGGATCGCCGCCGACGTCTTGCCCCTCGTGTTCGACCTGTTCGTGCAGGGCAGCACGTCGTTCGACCGCGCCCAGGGTGGCCTGGGAATCGGCCTCTCGCTCGTGCGCGGACTGGTCGAGCTGCACGGCGGCTCGATCGAGGCGAAGAGTGACGGCCCCGGCACGGGGAGCGAGTTCATCGTGCGCCTCCCCGTGGCTGACGGCGCCGCGCCGGAACCGCAGGAGACCCCGCCGCCGCGCGTGGACAGCGGGGAAGGGGCGGGCGGGGCCGGGGGGGCCGGCCCGCAGCGCATTCTCATCGTGGACGACAACGTGGATGCCGCCGCCGCGCTGGCGGCGCTGATCCGCAAGGACGAACATGCCGTCGCGGTCGCGCATTCCGGTGCCACGGGCCTCGAGACGGCTCGGACGTTCCAACCGGACGTCGCCCTCATCGATCTCGGCATGCCGGGCATGAACGGGTTCGAAGTCGCCGAGCGGATGCGCGCCGCACACCAGGATGTGCTGCTCATCGCCGTCAGCGGCTACAGCGGGGAAGAGAACCGCCGCCGCGCGAAGGCGGCAAAGTTCGACGAGTACATCGTCAAACCTCTCGATGTACGGGCCCTCCGCGCCCTCCTGAGCCGCCGCACGAGTTGATCCTCCTCGCGTTTCTCGTCCAAATCGCCGTTCCACCGCCGCGTGGGTTCGTCAACGACTTCGCGGGCGTGCTCGATGCGCCTTCAGTCCAGCACCTGGAGTCGGTGATCGCGGAAGTCCGGGAGAAGACGCGCGGCGAGATCGTCGTCGTGACGCTGGCGGATATCGGCGACCGCGCCGCGAGCGACGTGGCGGTCCAGATCGGCCGCGAGTGGGGCGTCGGCGCCAAAGGCGAAGCGGGAGACCGCACCAGGAACCTCGGCGTCGTCGTGTTGCTCGTGCCCCGGAAGAATCACCGGCCGGGGACCGGCGACGTCTTCATCGCCGTGGGCCGCGGTGCCGAGGGGTTCCTCACCGACGCGCGCTCCGGCAGGATCCGCGACGCCATGCTGCCGTTCCTCGCCGCGGAGGACTATGGCAAGGGCGTGGCGGTCGGCGTCGACCTCATCGCGCAGGCATTCGCGCAGGAGTTTGGCGTTGCCCTGACCGGTCCATCCGACGCGGTCGGTCGAACGTTGCCCGAACCACCCGGCGTGCAGATCCCCATCGGTTGGATTCTCGCGCTCATCCTCTTTCTCCTGGTGGTGACGCGGGGCCGGATTCTCTGGTGGGTCCTCTGGGGTCTGAGCCAGAGTCGTGGCGGCGGATGGAGCGGGGGCGGTGGTGGTGGTGGCGGCGGATTCGGGGGGTTCGGAGGGGGAGGCGGCTTTTCAGGCGGTGGAGCGGGAGGAAAATTCTGACATGGCGCGCATGACGGTCGACACGTTCGCGACGCGAGTCGGCGAGGCCCTTGGAACGCGGCTCGTAGCGCTGGTGCTCTACGGCTCTGCCGCACGGGAGCAGGGAGCGGGGAGCGGGGAGCCACAGACCATGAACACCCTGCTCATCGTGGATCGCGTTGATGCCGATGTGTTCGCTCGGCTCGGCGCACCGGTCCACGAGTGGGTCAGGGCCAACCATCCGCCCCCGCTCGTGTTCGCAGATCAGGAGTGGCGTGATTCCGCGGACGCGTTCGCGATCGAACATGAGGACATTCGTGAAGCGCACCGTGTGCTGGCTGGGCGAAACCCGTGGACTGGCATCAGCGTCCGGCGTGAGGACGTGCGCCGCCAGCTCGAGCAGGAGCTGATGGGCAAGCTGGTGCATCTGCGGCAGGCATACGTCGTCGACTGGAATCGCCCCAAGCGTTTGGCTGACGTCGTACGCGGCACGCGCGCCGGTTTCTTGACGATGCTGCGCGCGGTGCTGCGGCTCGCCGGTCGGACGCCGCCCGCCGACTCCGCCGCTCTGGTGCGTGACGCCGCTCTGCTGATAGGATTCGCCTCCGCTGGACTGACCGAGCCGGCCGCGTATCTCGACGCGGTGACGCGCACGGCGGAGTACGTGAACCGTATGGAAAGGAACCCTTCGTGAACGCGCATCGATTCGGGGCCGCGCTTGCCCTTCCGCTCGTGCTTAGCCTCGCCGCCGGGTGCGGATACAACACGATTCAAACGATGGACGAGAAGGTGAACGCCGCCGAATCGCAGATCAAAGTGCAACTGCAGCGGCGTGCCGACCTGATTCCCAATCTGGTCGAGACGGTGAAGGGATACGCCAAGCAGGAGCAGACGATTTTCATTCAGGTGGCCGAGGCGCGCTCCAAGCTGGCGGGGGCGGTCCAGAGCGGCGATCTGCAACAGATGGCGGCGGCCAACGCCGCGCTCACCGCGCCGCTCGGCCGGTTGATCGCGATCGCGGAGAACTATCCGCAGCTGAAATCGAACGAGAACTTCCGCGCCTTACAGGATCAGCTCGAGGGCACCGAGAACCGCATCGCCGTCGCGCGTCAGGACTACAACGACGCGGTGAACACGTACAACGCGTACATCCGGCGCTTTCCGCAGGTGCTGACGGCCAAGGTGCTGGGCAAGAAACCGCGGGCGTATTTCGAGCTGCAGACGCCCGCTGCCGCGGATGCGCCCAAGGTCGATTTCTCCCACTGATGGTGCGTTAGCGGACGAACTTGCGGCGGTCGCCTTTCGGCGGCGTCTTCTTGTGCGCGTGCGCCGCGATCTGCAGGCGGCTGTGCAGCGCGAGCTTCTCCAGGATGTTGTGCACGTGGCTCTTCACGGTATACGTCGCGATGTTGAGCTGCTGCGCGATCTCCTTGTTGCTGAGTCCCTCGGCGATGAGATCGGTGATCTGCTGTTCGCGTCGCGTCATCCGCACCGCGGCCATCATCGGTGTGTTGCGCAGCACCGATGCTTGCTTGGCGATGTGCGAGAGCAGGGTCCCCGTCAGCGCGGGAGGGACGACGTCGCCGCCGCTGGCGACCTGGCGGATGGTATTGACGAGGTCTTCCAACGCGGCGTCCTTCGCGATGAAGCCGTTGGCGCCACGCTTGATGAAATCGATCACATCTTCTTCTTCGGGCTGCATGTCCATCATGATGATGCGCGCATGCGGCGCGGCCTCCTTGATGCTTTCGACCAGGCGCTGACTCCGATTGCGCCCGAGGGCGGCATCGACCAGCACGACATGCGGCCGGGCTTCCTGGAGCCGCTGGAGCGCGGCCGTTCCGCCCTCGGCGGACGCCACGACCTTGAATTCGCTTTGTGAGTCGAGCAATGCCGCAAGACCATCACGCAGCAGGCGATTGTCCTCGATTACCAGAATCTGGATTTTCTTGGTCATTGGTACTGACGGCCCTCAGTCTGGGACGAGAGTACGGTTCGGCGTGCAACTAGGTTGGTCAACTCGGGAGGTATTAGTCAAGGCGGGCTGGAAGGTTCCGCTTGCGTATCCCAGGGCCGCGGTGAATGGTAGGGGGCGCTCCCGCGCCCAGGGAAGGGTGGGAATGTCTCAGATCCACTGCCATTTCTGTGGGGGCATCATCCAGGACGTTGCGGCCATTGAGTATCGGCCGCCGCGCTTTAGCGCCCAGTTTGCCGTGCCCCATACCGCGCCCTGCACCTGCTCGCCGCCGGTGGTCTACGAGCATCCGCCGATGCTCGGCGGACCCGAGGAGGATCAGACGCCAGACGGCGAGGCGGCCTGAAAGCAACACGGCGCCCCCCGGACTCCGGGCTGGCGCCGTGCCGCTGCTTGTGCCCGGCGGTTTAGAGCTTCACGACGTTCTGCGCCGCCGGGCCCTTCTGGGCCTCCACGATCTCGAATTCCACGCGCTGGCCTTCGGTCAGCGACTTGAATCCCTCTCCCTGAATCGCGGTGTGATGGACGAAGCAATCCTTGCCGCCGTTTTCGGGCGTGATGAATCCAAAGCCCTTGGCGTCGTTGAACCACTTCACGGTACCGGTGATGCGTGCCATCTGTTCGTTGCTCCTGGTTATGCGTTTGAACGGCGGGACGGGCGCTCGAACCAGAAACGACACGAGGACCGCAGGCGAACAGCCCCAGGTCCTCGATCAGTCCGCTGGTGTCCAGCACACGGCACCATGCCGTGGCCCCTTCGCTCGTTCGAAGCATCATCAGGGGGCAGAATGATGTCAATGGCCGCGCGCGGTTGAACGAACGCACATCTGGATGCAACTTACTCGCCCTATGCGCCCCTGCCCGCTCCTGCTCCTGGCTGCTGTGCTGACTGTGGCTTGCAAGCCGCACCATCCCGGAAACACGCCGCCGGTGCGATCGCCGCGCGACAGCTCGCGCGTGACGCGGCAGCCGGTCGTGGTGCGCGACACGGCGCTGGAACAACGGGCGGCGCGCCTCGAGCTGAAAGCGCTCGAGCAGGAAGCACAAGTGGACGAGCTGCAGAGCCGGCTCGACGACGCCCGCCGCGAGGTCGTGCGTGCGATGGCGAAACTGCAATCGCTTGCGACACGAGCCGAGGCGGCATCAGGAATGGCGGAGGCCGAGATCGCTTTGCAGGCGCTGCGTACGGCGAACGGGAACAACGCCGCGGCATCGCCGGAGTACTCGCAGGGTAGTCGACTGCTGCAGCTCGCCACGACGGAATTCGATCAGCAGAACTACGCCGGGGCGCTGTACCTCGCGACCGAAGCGAAGAATGCGGCTGCGGCGGGGCAGGGGCGCGTGGGCGGCGACGACCGCCAAACCACGCGCAAGGGAGAGGTGCCGTTCGCGCTGCCGCTCCGGCTGCAAACGACGGGGCGCGCGAATGTGCGGGACGGGCCGGGGTCCGGGTTCAAAATCATGTTCACCCTGGAGACCGGCGTAGCGATTGTCGCGTATTCCTACGTGGATCAGTGGGTGCGGATCAAGGACGATTCCGACCGGCCCGGCTGGATCCATCAGAGCCTGATCGACCGGCGGCAGTAGCCCGCGATCTAGCGCGCCGACACCTTCGGGCGGGCCGCGGCCACGACGCGATTGCCGCCGCCGCGTTTTGCCAGGTAGAGCGCGGCGTCCGCCTCCGCGATGAGCTGCTCGGGCGTGTCGCCGTGCATCGGAAACGCCGACACGCCCAGACTCAGCGTGATCTTGCCTTCGGGTAGCTGCTCGCTCGCGATCTTCTTGCGGATCCGTTCGGCGAATTGCGCGGCACCGTCGATTTCCGTTTCCGGCATCATGATGAGGAATTCTTCGCCCCCGTAGCGCGCCACGAAGTCCACATCCCGGCTCGCTTCCCGCATGATCGCCGCCGCGCGCTTGAGCACGACGTCCCCGGCCGGATGGCCGAATTCGTCGTTGTATTGCTTGAACAGGTCCATGTCGGCCATGACGACGGAGAAGCGGTGATGCAGCCGCCGGGACCGGCGCACTTCATTCTCGACGACTTCCATCATCCGCAGCCGGTTGTACAAGCCCGTCAAGGCGTCGGTTACCGAGAGGCGCTCGAGCTCGGCGCGGCTCTCGCGCAGCCGGGCGACCATGTCGTTGAAGACCTCGGTCAGATAGCCGATCTCCCCGCCCGTCGTGACGGGCAGCCCCACGTCGAGATCGCCCTTGGCGACTTGGCCCGCGGCCAGCGCGAGCCGGTTGACGGGCCGGACAATCAGCAGACTCAGCAGATACGCGAGCGCGCCGTCGACCGCGAGCAGGAGCGTCACGATTCCCAGCGTGACGTTGCGGAGTTTGGCTACTTGCCGGAACGCTTCGGTCGCGGGGATCTCCGACACGACCACCCAGTTCATGGCGGGCACGACGCGGACGGTGCCCACGACGCGGTCGCCCGTAAAGCTGCCGAACTGGATCGCGCGCCCTTCCCGGGCCAGCATCGAGTTCGCGTTCTCGCGCGAGAACCCTTGCCGCATCAACTCACGGGAGCTGCCGCCCGACCCTACGATGAACCGGCCGGTGCGGGTCATGAGGTAGATCTGGCCCGAGTCGCCGGGCGCAAAGCGCCGCAGCGTGTCGGCGACCGCCTGCAAGTTGACGCGCGCCGCCAGGGCGCCGAGCAGATGCACGCCGCCGGCGCCGCGCCCGCCACGTCGCGCCGATTCGACCGGCACAGACACGAGCATCTCGGCGTGTGTTCCAGTCGAATCCCAGTACGGCGCACCGAGCGCCCAATCGTTCTTGGTGAGGTCCGCGGCCCAGTCGGGCGGCAGCGACACCGGCCGCATACGCGGGGCGCTGGTCGCCACTAGGTGGCCGTGATGATCGAGGACCAGTAGCTCCGCGTAATCGGGAAACCGGTCGCGGACCGAATTGAGATAATCAGTGAGCCGCTTCTGGTAAATCCCCGCACGGACGGGCTCGCCGTTCACCAGCGGAATGCGCTCGAGGTTCTCCGTGACTTCATACGAGCTCGAGAACACGCGCAAGTCGTAGCGCAGCCCTTTGGTCCAGAGATCGAGTTCACGCAGCGCCTGCGCACTCAAGCCGAGTAATTCTTCGGAGGCTTTGGCCTGGAGCGCGCGCTTGTTTTCGATGTAGGAAATCCAGACCGTCGTCAGCGACGGCAACAAGGTCGCGACGACGGCGAACCACAGCATCTTGGTGCGGATGCTGGTGAAGCGGAAAACGTGCAGGAAACTCAGGGCTCGCGTCCCTTTCAGGGCTGCCACAAGATTCATGCGGTGCAGCTTACCGCAAGGTGCCCGTTGTAACCGTGGGCAGAATCACATCCTAACCGGAGCCTCGCATGACGGATCGCCTCAGCCGCCGTTCCTTCCTTCATTATGGCGCAACGGCAGTAACCGGATCAGTGCTGGTCAGATCAGTAGGGGCGCAGCATGCTGCGCCCCTACCTCGCCATACCGATTTCGACCTCGAGGAAGCGACCGTCGCCCAGCTGCAAGACGCCATGCGCACCGGCGCCCGCACAGCGCGTTCGATCTGCGCCGCCTACCTCGCGCGCATCGCCGAGCTCGATCCCAAGCTCCATGCGGTGCTCGAAACGAATCCGGATACGCTTGCCATTGCCGACCGGCTCGATGCCGAGCGCAAGGCGGGTCATGTGCGGGGGCCGCTGCACGGAATTCCGGTGCTCGTGAAAGACAACATCGCCACCGTGGACCGGATGATGACGACGGCCGGTTCTCTCGCGCTCGCCGGTGTCACGCCGCCGCGCGACGCGCCGCTCGTGGCCCGGTTGCGCGCCGCAGGCGCCGTGATCATCGGGAAGACCAATCTGTCAGAGTGGGCGAATATCCGCTCCAATCACTCGATATCGGGCTGGAGCGGCCGCGGCGGCCAGTGCCGGAACCCGTACGCGCTCGATCGCAATCCCTGCGGCTCGAGTTCGGGGACCGGCGCTGCGATCGCGGCGAGCTTCGCGGCAGTGGGCGTCGGCACGGAAACCGACGGCTCTATTGTCTGCCCGTCGGGCGCTAACTCACTCGTGGGGCTGAAGCCCACGGTCGGACTCGTCAGCCGCGCCGGCGTCATCCCGATCGCGCACAGCCAGGACACGGCGGGCCCGATGTGCCGGACGGTGACCGACGCCGCGATTCTGCTCGGCGCACTCGCCGGTGCGGACCCCGGCGATCCGGCGACGGCCGCCGCGCCCTCGACCGTTCCCGATTACACCAAGGCGCTCGATCCCAATGGCCTGAAGGGCGCGCGCATCGGCGTCGTGCGGCCCGCGTTCGGCTCACCAGAAGGCGACCGCCTGGTGAACGCAGCGCTCGACGTGCTCAAAGCGCAGGGAGCGGTCCTGGTTGACCCGGTGGAGATTCCTCACATGCGCGATTACGGCGACCAGGAATTCATCGTGCTATTGTACGAGCTCAAGGCCGACTTGAACGCGTATCTCGCGGGACTCGGCGCAGCGAGTCGGGTGAAGACCCTGGCCGACGTGATCGCCTTCAACGACGCGCACAAAGACACGGAAATGCCGTACTTCGGCCAGGAGACCTTCCTCCAGGCGCAGGAGAAGGGTCCTCTCACCGACGATGCCTACGTCGAAGCGCTCGCGCACTGCCGCCGGTTATCGCGCGCGGACGGCGCGGACGTGGCGTTCGCGAAAGACAAGCTCGACGCGCTCGTGGCGCCCACGGGCGGACCGGCATGGTTGATCGATCTGGTCAATGGCGACTGCTCGGGGGCGGGCGGCAACTCGAGCATTGCCGCGGTGGCCGGCTATCCCACCATCACGGTGCCCGTCGGCTATTCCTTCGGGTTACCGGTCGGAATGTCGTTCATCGGGAAGCCCTGGACCGAAGCGACGCTGATCAAGCTGGCTTACGCCTACGAGCAGGCTGCCAAGCCACGGCGAGCGCCGCGCTTTCTCCCGACCGCCGATCTGTCGCATCGCTGATCAGCGTAACGGCGCCCCGGCCGCGATCCAGTGGCCGAGGAGGACACGCTCGTCTTCGGTGATGCCGGTCTTGTTCGCGAGCGGCATGGTCCTGGTTTCGACCGCTCGCACGCGAATGCGTTCTGCGAACCGCGCGATGCTCTCCGGTGTGTCGAACGTGACGCCGGCGGGCGCCGGCCCCATCGTCCGGTCGGTCTGATACTGCGAATGACACGGCTGGCAGCGCTGGGCGATGACCAGCCGCACCGTGGCGAACGACGGCACGGAATCAGTCGCCGCGCCGGGCGCGCGTGCGGCTGCGCCGTGGGGCGTCGAAAGGAACATCGCCCCACCCAGCGCCAGCGCGGCGGGCAGGAGCGCCCAGCGGGCCCTGGCCTCGCGCCCAATCATCACGTGTCGGACTGCTGCCCCGGCGACAAACAGCAGGAGCAGCACGAGCCAGTTGCGTGGGCCCGCGTAGGTCGCCGGAAAATGATTCGACAGCATGATAAAGAGCAGTGGGAACGTGATGTAGCTGTTATGCACCGACCGCTGTTTGGCACGCTCCCCGAGTGTGAAATCGGCAGGCCGACCGGCGCGGGTTGCGTCGAGCATCTGTTGCTGGGCGGGAAGAATTCGCTGCCACACATTCGCGACCATGATCGTGCCGAGCAGTGCCCCGATGTGCATGAAGGCGGCGCGGCCGGAGAGCAACCGGCACATCACCGCGGTGACGGCGGTGAGCAGAGCGAGCGAGATCACGGTTGCGATCGCGGGACGCCGGGCCAGAGGCGAACGCCACAACCCATCGTAAATCGGCCAGCTGAGGACAATCGACCCTATTCCCAGGGCCAGCGCCGCGCCACGGCCGATCCCGGAGACGTTCGGGTCGAGCAGGTAGGCACTGCCGAGATAGAAGACCAGGATGAGCAGCGCGATCCCTGTGATCCATGTCAGCATCGCTTCCCATTTGAACCAGTGCAGCACGGGCGGCACTTCTCCCGGGCCCGGCCGGCGCTTCTCCACCTGGTAAAACCCACCGCTGTGGACCATCCACAGGTCGCCCTCGACCCCGGGCGTCTCGTGGGCGGGTTTGGTCAACGCGCGGTCCAGCCAGATGAAATAGAAGGAGCTGCCGATCCAGGCGATGCCCGCGATGAAATGCGCCCACCGCAGCAACAGGTTCGCCCAATCGCCGAGCCAACTGGTCATGGCGCCTAATCTCACCGTCACGATACCTTTAAGCCATGCTGCCCCTTCTGCTATCACTCCTCTTTGTCCTGCCGGCCGACACCGTCAGCGGCCGAGTCGTCGACAACGCCGGGCAACCCGTTCCGCAGGCCATCGTGGAAATCACGCAACTCGGGAGGAGCGTTACGGCAGGCGCCGACGGCGGCTTTCGGCTCTCCCTCACGCCGGGGCGCTACACACTTGCGGTGCGGCGTCATGGCTTCGCGCCCGTCGTGCGCGAGCTCTCGGTGGGCGCGGGACAGCCCGCGCTCGAGATCGTGCTGCAGCCGAGTGCCTTCCAGCTCGAACCGGTGACGGTCACCGCGACGCGCCAGGCGCTGGCGGCTGAGAGCTCGCCGCTGCCCGCGACCGCGCTCGCCGGCGACGAGCTGCGCGCGGCACAGAGCGTTTCCCTCGCGCACGTGGTCGAAGCGCTGCCCGGCGTCCGCGCGATCACGACCGGGTCGCAGATTGGGAAACCGGTGATTCGTGGATTCTCCGGCCCACGGGTTCTGGTGCTGGAGAACGGCAGCCGGCTCGAGGACTATTCCTGGAGTGATGAGGACGGTCCGTCGGTCGAAACGGCGTTCGTGCGTCGCGTGGAGCTGATTCGCGGACCGGCGAGCGTGCTGTACGGCTCCGATGCGCTGGGCGGCGTCATCAACGTGATCCCTGACGAACTGCCCGATGCAGCCGGTGGGCCCGGTTTCGTCCGCACGGGATTCACTCTATCCGGTGCGACCAACAACATCGAGATCAGCCCGGGCGTGCGTGTGGAGGGAGCGCGTGGCAACCTGGGGTGGCGGGTCAACGCGATCGGCCGGCATGGAAGCAACCTCCACACTCCCGCGGGCGAGCTCGACAATACCGGCTTCGGCGCGTTCAACGGAGAAGCAGCGGCCGGACGGCGCTGGCCGTCGGGCAGCGCACTGGCTGTTCGCGTGGTCCACTACGGCGGCGAGTTCAAACTGCTCGAAGCGAATGCGCCTCCGGGCGAGACGGGTGGCCCCGAGCGCAAAGCCGGTGACGAGCGCATCCAGATCACGGGCCAGCGGCCATGGGGAACCTGGCGGGTCGAGGGTAAGGGGCAGCTGCAACTCCACTCGTTGATCGAAGTGGCGGACGACACGACCGGCACGGAGTCCGAGCAATTCAATTTGTTGCTGCAGACCGCCTCTCTCGATCTGCTCCTGCATCATGGCGGCACGACGTTCGGCCTCGCAATGGTGGGCCAACGCAACGACGCCAGCGGACGCGAGCCGATCGTGCCCAACGCGAACGTCTTCTCCAGCGCCGCCTTTGCGTTCGAGCAGTGGAGTGCGGGATCGGGACGGTGGACGTTGCTGGCGGGGCTGCGAGGGGATTTCCGCCGTCTCGTCGCCGAGCGCAATGACTCGCTCGGCGTCCTCGCACAGAATCGCTCAAATCAGGCGTGGTCCGGGAACGCCGGCGTCGTTTTCACGCCGGTCCCAGGGCGGGGACTCTCGCTGAGCCTCAACGTGGGCCGCGCGTGGCGTGCGCCGACGTTGTTCGAGCTGTTCGCGAACGGCCCGCATATCGGCGAGGCGCGCTACGAGCTGGGCGATTCGACGATGAAGCCGGAGGCGAGCCGCGGGGTGGACTTCGGCATACGCTGGAGTGGTCGCCGCGCGCGGTTGGACTTGGCCGCGTACCACAACGGCATGTCCGACTACATCTACATCACGCCGACCGCGGTCTTCATCGATTCGCTGCGCGTCTACCAGTACGGCCAGGCGGAAGCGGAGATGCTGGGCGGCGAAGCGGTGCTCGAAGCCGAGATCGGTTCGGGACTGGTGGCGCGCGCTCGCGTGGAAGCAGTGCGCGGCACGAACCTCACGTCACACGAGCCGCTGCCACTGCTGCCACCTGTCCGCGCGTCGGTGGGTTTCGGTTGGCGGGATCGGTTCAGCGTGGATGTCGATAGCTACTCCCGTCCCAAGCGGCTCAATCCGCTCGACATTCCGACCGCCGGCTATGCGCTGGTCCATCTCGGCGGCGGGACGGATGTGCAGCTGTTCGGCCGGGCGATGCGGCTCGACATCTCGCTCCGCAACGCGCTGAACCAGCGCTACAAGAGTTTCCTGAGCCGCTACAAGGAGTTCGCGTTCGATCCGGGACGGAATCTGATCGTTCGGCTCTCGAGCGGGCTATCCACACCCTGAAGGGTGTGCTCGGCAGGCGTTGTCCTTAAGGACAATGTTTCCGAGCACAGGCTTCAGCCTGTGAATCCCCTTACGCCGGCCGCGGCCGTCGCCGCATCCAGAATCGACCAGATCCGGTCGACCCACGCGCGGTGCTCGGGCTTCATCAGGACCGAGCGCAGGCAGACGATCGTATCGCGGTCACGCTCCATGTCCTGCACGTCGACCAGGTGGACGGGCAGCGTGGCGAGAGCGAGGTGGAGCTGGCGCCGCGCCGCCTCGTCGAACACGCGCTGTGAAAGCGTGGAGGCGTCACTCACGCGCTTCGCGCGCGGCGCCCACACGAGAATGTCGAGCGCCGGTGCCGTTCCGCTGACGAACCGCCCGTCGCTGCGCAGTCGATCGTAAAGTTCCAACGCGGCCGCGCGGCCGCTCTCCAATCCTTTCGCGAACTCACCGCCTGGTTCGAGCGGAAACAGCCGCTGCGTCGCCCACAGCGCGACGGCCGCGGCACCGGGGCGCGAGCACTCGAGGCTGATCTCGCCGAGGTGCAAGTCGGTAGACGTGAAGTACGTGTACGGCGAGTCGTGGCGATACAGGCGGCCGACCGAGGGATCGTGGAAGATCACGCAGCCGCAGCCGTACGGTTGCAGGCCGTGCTTGTGCGGATCGATGACGATCGACGCGGCTTCGCGCACGCACGCGAACGCGCGCTTCGTCTCCTCGGAGAGATTGTCCGCGAGAATGAAGTAGCCGCCATAGGCGGCGTCGGCGTGAATCCGGAAATCATGGCGGCGCCGCAGATCCACGATGGCCGCGAGCGGATCGACCGCGCCGGTGGCCGTGGTGCCCATCGTGGCGACCACGGTGCCCACGCCGCCAGCGGTGAGCCGGTGCTCGAGCGCCGGGATGTCCATGCGCCCGGCGCGATCGCAGGGAATCGTCTCGAACGGCAGGCCGAGCACGCCGGCGATGCGCTGATGGGTGTAATGCGCCTGCGTCGAGGCGAGGATCGTCTTACCGGGATGCAGCTGGCCGGCGATCCACAGCGCCTCGAGGTTCGCCATCGTGCCGCCGCTACAGAGGTGGCCGAGGTGCGAGTCCCATCCGACCATGCGCGCGAGTGCGGCGACGCCTTCTTTCTCCATCGCGGAGCTCGCGCGGCCGCCGTCGAGCGCGTGGTTGTTGGGATTGATCTTGAGGGCCATCTCGTACGCGCGGCGCGCCACGTCGTGCGGTGGCTTGAGCATCTGGCCCGCGTACAGCGGATCGCCGTATGGGTAGTTGTCCTTGAGGCGTTCCGCGACTTCCTGCAGTATCGCGTCAACGTCCTTCAAATGCCCTCAGGTACATCCGGTCCCACGCCGCGGGAATGCTCTCGCGCGGCGAATACGGGCCGGGCGCGTACACGCGGGAGCTGATGCCGAGCTGGCTCTGCTCGCAGATGTGCCAGTCCTGCCGGTTGGTGCGATCCCAGAACTCTTCGGCATCCTGGATGTTGTAGCCCGCCGCGGCCGGCGCGTCAGGATGCACCATCCACTCGCACACGACCCGCGACTCCTTCGCCGCCACCGGCCAGACCGTATAGAACACCGCGTAGTCGGGATGCAGACTCAGCATCATCGTGGGAAACAGCGCGTAGTAGAACGCGCGGTGCTGATCGTCCGCCGGCAGGGTGCCGAGCGGCAAGGCACACGCCCGGCCGGTCATCGTCGCGCTTTCGTTCGGCGCCTTGATCTCCATGTAGCCGCCGAGGAATGGGCCGTCGATCAAGTCGTTCGCGCCACTCGTGTACGGGAGCTTCGTCGACAGCTCCGGGTGGATCGTGGGGCAGTGCAGACATTCATTGTAATTCTGCAGGATCAGCTTCCAGTTCGCCTTCACGTCGTATTCGATGCGCCGCACCGTCTGCAGGAGCGGCAGGTTGTAGCGTGAAAACCGTCCCTCGAGCGGCGCGAACCACTGCGTCGCGGGCGTTGCCTGGGGATCGAGGTTCACAAACAGGAATCCTTCCCATGCGGCGAGCGCGACGGTGTGCAGCGGATAGGCCTTCTTATCGAAGCCTTCCACCTCGTTCATGTGCGGCGCGCCGATCAGGCGACCGTCGAGTGCGTACGTCCACGCGTGATACGGGCACTGGATCGTTTCAGAAAGCCGGCCCTTGGGCGCTTCGCAGAGGCGCGTGCCGCGGTGGCGACAGACGTTGTAGTACGCTCGGGCGTAGCCGGATTGATCGCGCAACACGATGATGCTCTCGCCGCCGACCTGCGCGACGAAGTAATCGCCTGGCGCCGCGAGCGTCGCAGCGCGGCCGACGCAAATCCAGCTGCGCCCGAAAACCCGTTCCGCTTCGCCGGCGAATACGTCCGGATCGTTGTAGTAGCGGCCGGGCAGCGTGCGGGCGCCCTGGCGATAACTCTCGACGGTCTTGAGAAAGCTCATAGGATCTCGCGTGCCGCGTTGCGCCCTGCCGCCCCGGGAATGCCACCGCCGGGATGGGTGCCTGAGCCACACAGATACAGCCCCTCGATCGGCGTGCGGTAGCGGCTCCATCCCGGTACCGGACGCATGAACAGAATCTGGTCGAGAGTGAGCTCGCCGTGGTAGAGGCTCTCCTCGGCCGGCTGCAACTTCACCTGGTCCGGCCGAACCTTGAGTATTTGGGCGACGCGTTCTGCGAGACCGTCCTGCGTGCCCGGCGGCACGTACTGGACGTGCAGCTCCAGGCGGTTGCCATCGGTGCGCTGCACCTCGATGTACGGAGCCGCGGACGCTCGGCCGTACTTGGCGTCGTCATAGGCCCGCTCCAGATAGTCGAGCGAGGGGGCGATGCAGAGGTTCGCGTATGCTGGCGCTTCACCGAGCGTCAGGGTGCCGCGGGCGACGACGCCCCGAGACTTGATGTTGCCGACCGCGCGGGCGAAGTCCGGGTAGAGCTCGATCGCGAGCGGTGCCAGGGTGGCGCGCGGCGGGGCGCTGGACACGACCAATGGCGTGAGAATGGTCTCTCCATTCTCCAGTACGACACCCGTCGCCCGGCCGTCCTTTGCGAGCACCGTCGCGCGACTGCCGCGGCGCACCTCGGCACGCTTCATCCCGTTCAACGTTTGCGTCACGTTCGATTGCACCGGACGGAACACTCCCGCGGGGCTGCCGGCGTGATGATGCAGGAAGTTGAACGCTGTCCCACCGGCGCGGGGACCTTGCTTCAGGTGCCAGATGCCGAGCGCGCCGAGCAACCCCTTCAGCACGTCGCTCTCGAACCAGTCGTCGAGTAGCTCGGCGATGGACATCGGCAGGATCCGCGCGAGATCGATGACGGTCTGCTTCCCGCGGCGGCGAACGTACAGGCCGAGTCCGGCGATGCGCGCGAGCTCGCGCGCGTCGGTCGACTCGATGTCGGGCGGCGGCACAAGATACAGGCGCTCCAACACGCTCGCGAGCGTTCGCATCCGCTGGCAGAACTCCGGCCATTTCGCCGCGTCGGCCGGACTGATGCGCCGGATCGCCTCGACCGATCGTCCGATGTCGCGTGACAGCTCGAGGGTGCCGCCGGCGGCAAGCGGTGCGGTGATCCAGGGATCCGGCGCTTCGATCCGCAGCCCGGCGCCGCTCAGGCCGAGGTCCCGGATCACCTCGCGCGGGACCCAACCAATGTCCGCCGAGAGATCGGCGGTCTGGTGCTGCTCGACGACGAGGACACGTTTTCCTGCCCGTGCGAGATAGTGGGCGGTCGCGAGGCCATTGGCCCCGGCGCCGATCACGATCGCGTCGTAATTCACGCGCCCCCCCCGTCCTTGAGAATGCGCATCGCCGCCAGACGTCCCGACGCGCCCATGATCCCGCCGCCCGGGTGTGTCCCGGAGCCGGCCTGATAGAAGCCGCGTACGGGCGTCGCGAACTTGGCCCACCCCGGGGCGGGGCGCAGAAAGAACAGCTGATGCAGCGCCAGCTCCCCCGCGAAGATGTTGCCTTCGGAGAGTCCCGTGATCCGCTCGATGTCCAGCGGCGTGATGACCTGCCGGTGCAGGACCTTCGACTTGAACCCGGGCGCAAAGCTCTCGACCGTGTTCACGACGGCGTCGCCGAATGCCTCGCGCTTCGCGTCGGTCCAGCCGCCGTTCAGGTTGTACGGCGCGTACTGCACGAAGATCGACATGACGTGCTTGCCGGGCGGCGCCATCCCGGGATCGATCATCGACGGAAAGACGATGTCCATGTAGGGACGGCGGGAGAACTCACCGTACTTCGCGTCGTCGTACGCGCGCTCGACGTACTCGAGGCTCGGACTGATCGAGAATGCGCCGCGATGCTGCCGGCCGATCCCCGGCATGCACGTAAAGCTCGGCAGCGCATCGAGCGCGAGGTTCACCTTGCCGGACGAGCCGCGGAATTTGAAACGCTTGATGTCCGAGACGAACTCGGACGGGAGCTGATCGGATTCGAGCAGCTGCAGGAACGTGCGGCGGGGGTCGAGACTCGACACGACGGTTTTCGCGCGCAGCTCGTCGCCGTTTTCCAGCACGACGCCAGTGGCGCGGCCATTACGGACGAGGACCTTCGAAACGCCGGCATCGCATCTGATCTCCGCTCCGAACGAGCGGGCGGCGGACGCGATCGATTCGCTCACCGCGCCCGTGCCGCCTTTTGCGAATCCCCACGCCCGAAACACGCCGTCCAGCTCCCCCATGTAATGATGAAGGAGCACGTACGCCGTGCCGGGAGAGCGCGGCCCCAGGAACGTGCCGATGATGCCGCTCGCCGACTTGGTGGCCTTTAAGACGTCGGTCTCGAACCATTCGTCCAGGAAGTCGGCCGAGCTCATCGTCATCAGTTTGACGAGCGCGTGCAACCGCTCGGCGCCCAGGCCGCGGAAATGCTTGCCCAGCTTGAGCAACCCGATGAGATCGGACGGCGCGAACGAGGTCGGATCGGGCGGCACCATGCCGAGGATCGGCTTCACCGCTTGCGCCATGAAATGCATCAGGCGCCCGTACTCGTCGTACGCTTCGGCGTCGCGCGGCGAATGGCGGTACAGCTCCCGGCGCGTTTCGTCGTGATCGCCCCAGGCCGCGAGGTAGTCGCCGTTCTCCATCGGCGTCACGGTGCTCTCGAGCGGCAGGATGTGCAGCCCATGCCGCGGCAGGTCGAGATCGCGAATGATCTCGGGCCGCAGCAAGCTGACGACATAGGAGAACATCGTGAACTTGAAGCCGGGGAAGATCTCTTCGGTGACCGCGGCGCCGCCGACGCGCGGCCGGCGCTCGAGCACCAGCACCGATTTCCCGGCGCGCGCGAGATACGCCGCCGTGACGAGGCCGTTGTGGCCTCCGCCGATGATGATCGCGTCGTACTGCTTCACGCGCGTTTCCGTTCCGGATTGAAGAAGGGAAGCGGCGTCACGACCGCCTTCGCCTGCTTGCGGCGATGCTCCACGGTGACCTCCATGCGAACTTCTGCCCCGGGAGCGTGCTCGGATCCGAGATGGGCGAGTGCCATGTAGCGCTTGAGCAGCGGCGACCAGCCGCCGCTCGTCGCGTAGCCGAGCTGCTTGCCGCCACTCGAGTAGATCGGGACGCTCATCCGCCACGCCTGGCTCGGCAGCCGCGGCGGCAGCCCGACGTCGGCGTACAGCTGCTCCAATGAATCCCAATCGACCGTGAGACCGGTGAACTGCCATGCGGGGCCGCGCTTTCGCTCGGCGTCGAGCGCGGCCTGGCCGTTGTAGCGCTCCTTGTCAGCCGCCACGGTCCAGCCCAGCCCCAGTTCGAGTGGCGACGATTTCTGTGCCTCGATCAGCGCATGCCGCGACGAGAAGTAGTCGACCTCGATCAGCAGCAGGCCCGCCTCGATACGCGCGACGTCGAGCGCCAGCATGCCGGCCGGCGTGATGCCGTACGGCGTGCCGGTTTCGATCAGGACATCCCAGAGCGGGACGGCCTGCGACGCATCCACCCAGACCTCGAACCCCAAATCTCCCGTGTAGCCGGTGCGCGAGATCGTGACCGGGATGCCGCGAATCTTGGCGCTGGTCAGCCGGAAGTATTTGAGTCCGCTGAGGTCGCGCTCGGCGGCGATCTGGAGAATCGCGCGCGCGCTTGGTCCCTGCAGCGACACAGCAGCGGTGCTCTCGGAGACGTCCTGCAGCTGCACATCGAGTCCCGACGAGTTCAAGTGCAGCCAGCGCAGCGTTGGGTCCGCCGAGGTCATGCGGTACGTCTGCTCCCCGAGGACGGAGATGGTACCGTCATCGATCTGCTTTCCTTCGTTGTCGCACCATGGTGTGTACAGCACCTGGCCGACTTTCGCTTTCGCGACGTTGCGCGTCACGACGTGATCGAGCAGGCGCGCCGCATCCTTGCCGGTCACGAGGTACTTGTAGAGCGGCGAGACGTCGAACAGCGCGGCGGAGTTGCGGATCGCGTGATATTCGCGCTCGTGTGACAGCTCGTAGGAGCTGGCGACGACGTACCCGGCCCAGCGCCGCCAGGCCTGTCCTTCGGATAACGGGCCCGTGCGGGCATGAAACGGCGTGGTCTTGAGGCTCACGTGCTAACCGCTGTTTCGGCGGGTGCGAAGACGACGAGGACCTGCAGCTCTGCAGTGATCGAATGGAAGTGATGTTCGACGCCTGCCGGCACGAACACCGCCGAGCCTGGCGCTACCGCACGATCCTCGGTCCCGACGCGAATGCTTCCCCGGCCTCCCACCACGTAGTACAGCTCGTCCTCGCGGTGCGGCACTTGCTTGTCGGGCTCACCGGGCTGCAGCACGTACAATCCCGCCGACATCGCGGGCACGTGGATCAGCTCGAAGTAGTTGTGGCCGGCGGGACGTTCCGCAAACAGCCGAGGAAGCTCGAAGTTGTCCATTATCGGGCGCGAAATCTAACTTTGCTGAGATGCGCGTGCATCTCGTCGAAATCCACGATTTGCCGTCCTGTCCGCCGTCGCTGCGCGATGCGCTGACCGATTTCCTCGCGTTCACCGCGAACCTCGCGGGGGCGTACGCTCCCGTGGCCCCGCTGCTCCGTCGCGCGCTCGCGCGGACCGGGGCGCACCGGATCATCGATCTCTGTTCGGGCGCGGGTGGCCCGTGGCGTACCCTGGCCGCTCAGGTCGGCATGCCGGTCGTGTTCACGGACCTCTATCCGCACGGTGACAACGTCGTTCGGGTAGACGCGCGGTCAGTGCCCGCGGAGCTCGACGGGTTCCGCACAGTCTTCACGGCGTTCCACCATTTCCGGCCGGCCGAGGCGCGAGCCATCCTGGCGGATGCCGTGCAGCGGCGGCAGGGCATCGGCGTATTCGAGATTGCGCGCCGCGCGCCGCTCGAGATCGGGGTTGTCGCCCTGACCTGGCTGGGCACGCTCGCGGCTGTGCCGTTCATTCGCCCCTGGCGCTGGTCCCGGCTACTCTGGACCTATCTGCCGCCCGCGTTGCCCGTCGTCGGCACGTTCGACGGCATTGTCTCCTGCCTACGGACCTATTCTGGGCCTGAGCTCCGCGAGCTGGTCCGCGGACTGGATACCTACGACTGGGATATCGGGGACTTTCGAGGCCGGTGGTCGCCGTTGCGGGGGAGTTACCTGATCGGCGTTCCGAAGCTTTCTTAGAGACATCCTTCAATCCGCCCGTTCGCGGAGGCTCTATGCGTTGCGTGCTGCTAGCCGCGCTGGTCATCGTTCCAGGCGTAGCCTCGAGTCAAGAAACCGCATCCGACACGCTGCTTACCGTCAACCACTACCTCGACTGGGAACAGGTCGCCGATCCGCAGGTCTCGCCTGCGGGCGCGCAGATCATCTACACGCGCCGCTGGGTGAACAAGGTCGAGGACCGCTGGGATTCGGCGCTATGGATCATGAACGCCGACGGCTCGCGCAATCGCTTTCTCGTGAAGGGTTCGAGTGCGCGCTGGTCGCCCGACGGCACGCGCATCGCCTACTTCGCCGACGGCGAGCCGAAGGGGACGCAGGTCTTTGTCCGCTGGATGGATGCGGAAGGCGCCACGTCGCAGGTCACGCGCGTTAGCGAGACGCCGTCGAACCTGAGCTGGTCGCCTGATGGCCGCTCGCTCGCGTTCACGATGCTCGTCAAGAGCGAAACGCCATGGAAGATCAGCATGCCCATGCCGCCGGAAGGGGCGAAGTGGACGCCCGCGCCGCGTGTCGTGGATCGGCTGCACTATCGCCGCGACCGCACCGGGTTCGTGGAGCAGGGAACGACCCAGATCTTCCTCGTTTCGGCCGACGGCGGCACGCCCCGGCAGCTCACCACCGGCGACTTCGCGACGAGCGAGCTCGGCGGCTTCGGCGCGCCGAACTATGACTGGACGCCCGACGGCCGCACGATCGTGTTCGACGGGCTGCGCGAGCCGGACGCCGACTATCGCTATCGGGAGTCCTATCTCTACGCGGTCGACGTGCAAAGCGGCGGGATCAAGCCGCTCGTGAGCAAGAAGGGCAGCTGGACCGGTCCCGTCGTGTCGCCGGACGGCCGGTCGGTAGCGTTCACGGGGCACGACTACGGCACCTTCTCCTATCGTGCGGAAGAAGTCTGGACGGTCGGCATCGATGGCTCGGGGATGCGTGCGCTCACGACCTATGACCGCGATCCCGGCGCCGTGCGGTGGAGTCCCGATGGCAGCGGGGTGTTCTTCGCCCTGGCGGAGCAGGGGACGAGCAACGTCTACTTCGCGGGTCTCCGCGGCGGCAATCGCAAGGTCACCGACGGCGACCAGATGGTGTCGCTGGCATCGGTCGCGCGTGACTTCACCGCCGTCGGTGTCCGCACGGATGCAACGAATCCGCCGGACGTGGCCCGGTTCAGCGTGAAAGCGGGCGCCCGCTCGCCCGTCACTCGGCTCACCAGCGTGAACGCCGACGTCCTGGACCGCATCCGGCTGGGCTCAACCGAAACGGTCTGGTATGTCTCGAGCGGCGGCGCGCGGGTGCAGGGCTGGATCATCAAGCCACCGGGTTTCGATCGCACCAAGAAGTACCCGCTCATCATGGAGATCCACGGCGGGCCGCACGGCATGTACAACGGCGCGTTTAGCTATCAGCTGCAGAACTTCGCCGCGGACGGCTTCGTCGTGCTCATCACGAATCCGCGCGGCAGCACCGGGTACGGCTCGCCCTTCGGCAACGCGATCGAGCGCGCCTATCCGAGCGTCGACTACGACGACCTGATGGCGGGTGTCGACACCGTCGTAGGGCGCGGCTACATCGACACGCAGCGCATGTACGTCGGCGGCTGTTCGGGCGGCGGCGTGCTGTCGAGCTGGGTGATCGGTCACACGACGCGGTTCGCCGCGGCGGCGGTGCGCTGTCCGGTGATCGACTGGATGAGCATGGCGGGAGAGACCGACGTGCCGCTGTTCACCTACGGCTTCTTCGACGCGCCGTTCTGGGAAAAGCCGGAGCAGTGGATCAAGCAGTCGTCACTCAGCTACGTCGGGAACGTGAAAACGCCGACGCTGCTGATGACCGGCGAGCTCGATCTGCGGACGCCGATCCCCCAGACCGAGGAGTACTACTCGGCGCTGAAGATGCTGAAGGTGCCGGTCGTGATGCTGCGGTTCAACGGCGAATACCACGGCACCAGCTCCAAGCCGTCAAACTTCCTCAGAACGCAGCTCTACATGGTGAGCTGGTATCAGCAGCACCGGCTCGGGAGTGAGGCGGCGGCAAGCGGCTCAGGTGAGGCCCGGCAGCACTAGGGCCGCCTGAGGGTTTGATCGAACACTTTCTGCGCATATTCCGAGCATGCACGCGGACCTGCAAGCGATGCTCGCGCAGATCGAGGCGATCAAGGCGGAAGGGCGGGCCGTGACGGCCGGCCTCAGCGACGACCGGCTCAACTGGCATCCAGCCGAGGGCAGCTGGTCGATCCTCGATTGTCTCGAGCACCTGAACGTCGGCGTGA
>WNFY01000544.1_pt1 | contig 34220 bp, 39 predicted proteins | sample 5400091 | NCBI WGS metagenome assembly WNFY01 (sample SAMN13153364, study PRJNA577476) | soil metagenome | isolation source: 60 cm soil or saprolite under grassland replicate 1 | place: USA:California | collected 2016-06-15 | reverse complement strand
CAGGGAGCTGGCCCTCTCCATGGGCTCGAGCACTGTGTCGTAGCCCCGCACCCAGGAGACGGTGTTGGTCCAACTGCCCCCTTCCATGTGGAAGCGCCCGTCCTCGGCCCGCAGCTGTTTGATCACCTCAGCCAGCCGGTCCGGCCCGTCACCTGGGACCATGCGTTCCCAGATCCGTGCTTGGAACAGGGGTTGGATCACCGGGAGGTCGTTTTCATGGATCCCCACCGACTGGAGCCGCTCGAGGTATTCGGTGACGTTCATGATCGGTGTCAGAGAGCCGGAGCACGCGCGGATCACCTCGAAGTACTTGGCCGGGAATTCGTTCATCATCACCCCGCCGTTCTCCCCATCGGCCATCTGGGTCACCAGTGGGGGGATCTGTTGGCCAGCAAGCTCCAACCGGGACAGTCCCTTGGCCTCAGCGTAGGGCTGCATCTGGCCGATCAGCTTCGTGTCGCTGCCTTGTGTCTTGATCACAGCCGTAATGGTAGCGGTGTCACCCCGCGAGTTCGTGCAGACGAGGCGGTGTGGGAGATGGCGGTGCTGTGGAGCCTGCCCGTTCGGCTGCTCGATGGTGTGCTCCTGGACAAGAACCCACTGGTAGCCGCAGTCGACGATGGTCTTAATGAACTCGTAGGCCTCGTCGGGCTGGTTGGGAAGCGCCATTTCTGCGGGCGAGAAGCCGCGCACCCGGCCAAGCGCGTCCAGGCCAAAGAGGGCGGCAAAGTGGTGCTGCCAGGCCTCGACGTGAAGGCGGTAGTCCTGGACCGGAGTGGAGGGAGCCACGGCGTGGCCCCATGGGCAGCCTAGCCACTCCACTGCCCGGCGATCGCGCTCGTCGCTTGTGATATGCGCCAGAGCGTCGAGCACGTCATGGGCCCCCATCTGGCGCAAGCCGTAGAGCAGCGTGCCAGAGTACTCGAGCATGACCCGCGGCTGGAACCCCTCGTCGAGGAGGTGCGGGATGAACTCGCCCATGCGTTGGTAACACCACAAAAAGACGCGCGCGTTGTAGTTGTCAGCACTGTCCGGATTGTCCAGCATCCACTGCAAATTGCTGATCAACTGTGCCGTCCGCAGCTCAGGCCCCCCTGCCGGGATGAGTGGCTGGTGCATGTGCAATGCAATCGCGAAGGCGCTGTTGATCTCACCGAACCCTCTTGTCCCCCGAGCTAGGAACACCGGCGTAGTCCGGCTAGCCTGGATCGCCTGCCTGATGCGCTCCTCTGAGCCGGAGATGTTGGGAAGCCCATCAACGTATTCCACAAGGTCAACCATGGTTACGCTCCTCTCGCCGGTCTGGACCGGCTCTCACTGATGACGGATGTACCCGTAGATGTTGAGGGAGTGCTGCAAAGCCGCTGGCCCACGAGTGATCCTGTTGCATGCCGTTGATCATCAACTGCCGAAACTGCCCAGGGGATGAATACCACAGTCCAATCACCTGCTTCGGCTAGGCAACATGATCAATCATGCACAACATGCCGATTTTTTCGAACGGATGCCCTAAGTAGCCAGCACAACTCACTGGCTGTAACTGAATAGCCTCAACGAGACTGTCTTTTGAATATGGCAGATCAGATTCGATAATCTGACCAAACTCCATCCGAACATCCCATTATAAATCTTTTTCATTCTTGGTGGTGCGCCTATGGCGCATGACTCCTGGGGCCAAACTCAGATGCTTAACGATGAAATGCTTTTATCATGGGAAATAGTGCGTATCTATTTCTTCATGGTTTTTCACTCCCTCGAGCAAATAGGCTAAGAAAGTACGCCTTCCGCTTACGTCAGTGGAACACCAGTCGGCATCATGCGGTGTATAATGTGTTTACCAGCTTCGACTCCGTGAGTAGAGCCTACCCGCCATGCAATTTGTGCACGTCAAGTAATCAAACGCATTACAGCGAACAGCGAAAGGGAGATCGCATGAGCGACGAAAAGAAGGCTACAATGAAGGCCGTACGGATCCATTCCTATGGTGGTCCGGAAGTTCTGCAATACGAGGATGTTGCACTTCCCCGAGCAACAGCGGGAGAGGTCTTGCTTCGCGTTCATGCAGTTGGTGTCAACCCGGCAGACTGGAAAACCCGCAATGGACCAGCCAGACCTGGAGCTGTGCTCCCTATGATTCTCGGCTGGGACGTATCAGGCACTGTCGAAACACTTGGCCCAGGAGTGACCGGGTTCCAGGAAGGTGATGCCGTCTATGGCATGATACGCTTTCCACAAGCAGGAGCCACTTATGCAGAATATGTGGCAGCACCGGTTTCTCAGATAGCCTATAAGCCTGCAAACATTGACCATATTCATGCCGCAGCTATACCCCTGGCAGGGCTCACAGCATGGCAGGCATTATTCGAGAAGGCACATATAACCGCCGGGCAGACAGTGCTTATCCTGGGGGCCGCGGGTGGAGTCGGCCACCTTACTGTCCAACTCGCCAGGTCGCAAGGCGCGTATGTCTTAGGGACAGCTTCTACTCACAATATCGAATTTTTGCACCAAATAGGTGTAGATCAGGCTATTGACTATACGAAGACACCGTTAGAGGCGGCAGTTCGCAATGTGGATGTTGTATTCGATACCGTGGGAAGAGAAACCCGCAAAGATTCTTTGCGCGTAATAAGGCAGGGTGGAACACTCGTATCGATTCTAGTTGGTCGGCCATCCCCAGAAGAGGCTGCCATAGGCATCAACGTGCAAGGAATGCTGGTGCAACCCAATTCTGCACAACTAGCCCAGATTGCTCAACTGATCGATGCGGGGAAAGTGCATGTCACTGTTGAGACAGTGCTACCGCTTGCTCATGCGCGAAAGGCCCATGAATTGAGCGAGACGCACCGGACACGAGGAAAAATCGTTTTGCAAGTAGCAAAGTGATGGCATGAGTTGCAGGGTGCTTCAGCAATTGCTCCTCGACCTCCCGTGGGTAGCGACCAGGCGGCTGAACAAGCAAGGGTTGCGCTGGTTCAGCGCAATGAATCAAAGAGTTCGGCACCATGTTCAGGCCGAGCGAAAGACGGGTAGCACCGTTTGAGCGAAGAGCTCAAGAGAGGTCACATCAGGCAAATCTGGGAACAACAGGAAGAAGTGGCGGATACCGAGAGTTACGTACGCTTGTAGCCGAGCCACACACTACTCAGAAGTGCCTACAAGCGCGTGGGCCAGGCGCTGCTGTGTATCGGCTGCGGGGTAGCCTCGAATGCGTGCGTAGTGCTCAATCCTAGCGTGGATAGTTTCGGGGTCACGACTGAGAATCACTGTAGCGTTGTGGGTAAGAGCAATAGATGCCGGGTCTCGTCCCGCCTCGGTAGCGTAAAGGTCCAACAGCGCTTTGTACCTCTCCCATTGTGCAGGACTCAGGTCGAAGCCGATATTGCATAGATCGTCTACACGGGCCACGGTTCGCAAGACGTAACGCCCTCCATGTCCTCCAATAAGAAGAGGGCCAGTTTGCTGGACTGGCTGGGGATAGCCGGATTGAGTATAGATGCCATAATTACCTATTGTTGCTCTTGAGTTTACCGCTTTCCATTCAATTCTTCGTTTCAGATAAAACAAGGGGACGTTCGGCTTGCTCAGGCGGCCATACTATGCGACGGATACCATTCTGCCATTGCACGACTAGGACCTGGTGACCGACCTGCAATCCACTCTCGGGATCGATTTGGAACCGTCCGTAGAGCGTGCTACAGGCCAATTGACGTGCCGCAGCAAGTTGTGCAGCATCTTCGGTCACACCACTATCACGCAAGCAGCGAGCACAGAGAAGTCCGGACGCGAATGCCTGTGCTGCCGGGTAAGGAGGATCGCTTCCAACCATATGCCTGTACTTTGCAACGAACCAATCAGAATCTGGACCTTCATCAGGTTCCAGCGCTGCAGTAGCTATCCACTGAGCAGGACCAAGCAAGCCTTCACGCAGATTTCCTAACGGTGCCAGTACCTCCTCGACACCTGCCCCTACAAACGCTGCCACACGCCAGGTGCGAGTCAACAAAACTGAAGCAATTGCAAGCTCGTCGGCGAAACTGCCGACAACCAGCAGTACATCAGCAGTGGGCAGAATAGAAGCGATTTCTAGGGCATGGTTTGGCTCAAATGGGACTGATTGCACCTCAAAGTTGAGTTTGGTAACAGTATTTAGAGCACCTGATGCCACATCCCGACCGAAGCCACTGGAAGCGTATAATATGGAGACTGTAGTAGCATGCGAATCAGTTGCACGCACAGCATGGAGTACTCCATCAAAGTAGGTCGAAGCTGGCGACAGCACATTAATGACATGCGGAAAAGCAGGCCAGGATAGATGGGAGGTTGCTCCACCATGATTCCAGACGACGCGGTCGGTGACGCGCATCGCTGCTAGCATGGTGCTACTTCCGTATGGACCAAACACCACGTCTGGATGGTTGTCGATTGCCGTGCGCATAGCCGCTGCTGGATCGGTGGCGGTATCTCGTATATCGAGTTCCACCCCTGTCCATGGTGGTGGTAAGTGCGCAGAATACCTAGCCCACAGAGTGAGTCCTGTGGCGCTTGCACGCCCGTATGTGTCCAGCAGACCACTCAACGGGGTTACGAGTGCTGCACGCAGTTTGGTCATGTGAAGGAACCTGGCGCCCGCAAGGGGCGCCACTACATTTCTAGCTGTCAAATCAAGATTGACAGTCCACCGTGCGATTGGTAATTATGCCAGCGGAGTTGGAAGTTCTCCAAACTTGAAAACCACTTGAGGCTCCTGAGTAAACTTATCGTACTCAGGGGCCTCGTGCTGCCGCTTACAGAGCGTACGCAAAAAGGCGAACGAGTCGTACGGAAAAACCTGGCTAATGCCAGTTTTTCATGTGCTCTCTGGTCTGCGCTGTGATGCCGCTCTCACTGTAGTACTTTTCGTAGAAGGCGGGATCAACGTGATGTACGACCACTCCAAAGTTGCACTCCAGGGAGTTGTTATAGACCGGGCATTGCCCGTACCGGTCAACGCAGTAGTCGACATATGCGATGGCTGCTTCGACCGCCCAGTCTGAGACGTGCACGGCAGGATCCTTGGTGATTTCACGTATGACATCTGGCTTGAATGGACCGCCGTGGGTAAGAACCCAGTTAGAATCATCGTTCGCCATCGTTGCCCCATGCCCGTACTTCTCTTCCAACATCTGCTTGATGACGGCTTCGCCGTTTTTGTAGCGTGGCGAAGGGACGTACGTCCCTTCCTTGACGCCCTCAAGCCCGAATATCTTGAGCGCTCCCATAGCTGCCGGTGCCTTCGGGTTGAGTGGCTCACACTTGAAGCCGAAGCCCTTGGCGATGTCGGGATAGGCTCCCATGAGAATATCATCAAAGAACCCGCAGAATATCCATGCCCCCAGACCCATCGCCTCCGCTGCCAAGCGGATGTTCTGGACCATCGAGCCAGCTGGATAGGTCTCAACCTGGAAGAGGAATCTTTCCAGCGAGCTAATGGGTACGGGCATCTCCAGTTGGCCCTCACGAACCCACTGACCCACGCCTGCAGGCTGCTGTGTGGCATCATCAAGCGGGAACAGGTGCCAGACATCGAACAGGTTGAGCAGAACACTGAAGTAGAGCCAGCCCATATCTGTAATCGGTATCAACCAGCCGGTACCTGGCCTGTTGACGTTGTACTGGTATGGGCCGAACAGGGTTGCATGTGGTGCTCCTGGCGCTCTCACAGACCAGTCAATGTCAGGGCGGGAGTCCGAAATCTTTTGGGTGCCCGATTCGAACCAATTAATTACTTTCCAGTAATCCTCTGGTCCTTCAATCTCTACACGTTTCTCACGTTCCAAGCCAGGATTGTACAAAGACACACCATGATCGTTGATAACGATGAGGTCCGTCGCGAAAGAATTTCCAGGACTGGCTGCCGTGCGCCCAGATAACCAGGCAAGTTCATGGAACCCACCATGAATAGCGATGTCCCAGTTGACCATGCCGTTAGGTCCGATACCAGCCCAGCAAAGAAGAGCCTGCTCGGTCTCTGAAAGGGGCACTACAGCTTCTGACGATTTAAACTCTAGTGGTCCACGCTCTTGCTTCATCACCCGCCCGGTGACCGGGTGCGTCTCCTCTTCACCGGTTTCAATCTTGTATCCCAAACCCACGCGGCGGCTGCGCAGCGTTGTCAGGAGCTTGGAGACGGACGGTGTCTCCTCAAAAAATCGGCGCAACTGCTGTTGTGCCTCCGCTGAAATTTGTGGCTTCGCAATAGCCATTGTGGCATCTCTCTTTCCGTGTTCAAGGATGACAAAAACTCATACATCGATGTTTGAACATGTGCCTGACCACTTGCCACAGGCACCTGGACAAAGATAGGCTAGCGCAGGGGCTCGGCCTGCATGGACACTCCATTGTGAATGAAAAAGCTCATGACGATGCTTCCTCGCTGCCTGCCTGCGGTACCGCCGCCATATAGTTCCGCCTCGGCTTGACTGATCAGAGCTGAGTAAGTGCGCCGGGTTTTGAATTTGATGCGCTTCCACTCATCACCTTCTTTCGGCGCCCTATAACATTCTGCGATGATTGTATCAGGGTCTTTCTCTGCCATTTGGCAGAACTTCAGCAGCGTACTGAGACGGTCCGCATCGCTCGTGGTGCTTGCTGGAGATTGATGGTGAACACCTTTCAGCCAGTTTTGCACGGTCCTATATTCAGCAAGCTGTTCTACTTTTTCAATATCCATCTCTGCTCAACTCTAGGGGTAAGACGTCCCCTACTCAGGTAGTCCAAACATACGCGAAAGGGCCGCGACTTCCTGCTTGCGCCAGGGAGCCGGAGCCTCGGCTTGAATCATCTTCTTTTCCCACAGGTATTCAACCACCTTCGGGTCGCTCTCGATGGGATTATCGAAGGAACCCCAGAAACATGTTTCCGCAAGTGGTTCTCTGGGACGCTGCCCACCAGTGAGTGGGTCCTCCGCCGGGTAACCCACCTCTAACACCCAGATGGGGATTAGGTAGTCAGGCGCCTTCAGAACATCCTTGACCCCTTCTGGATTAAATGCGTGCAGGCAGACACCCAGCCCCTCATCGACTCCTGCCAGCATAGCCTGGGTCATTGCAAAGCCTGCCTCACACGCCGCGTACATTGCAGCTGCCAGGTCACTCTTCATCAACGGCTGTAGGACAAGCGGGAAGACCACATCATCGACATAGGCATATGACCAGCCATGACTGGCATTGAGGGCACCAACATCGATCAGTTGCTTGAGTGTCCTTGGCCCACGATTGGGAGCTGTCGGATCGATAAACCAGAACATGAACAACGGGGCAAGTTCGAGATCAGTAGTGGTCGTCGGAGTGCGCAAACCCTCCCTTTGCTCGGGTGTCAGTTCATCCCGCTCCATAACCACAATCCTATAGAATGGGGCATTGACTGCTCGCGATGCACGTCGTGCCGCTTCCAGCATGACGTGAATCTTCTCTTTTTCGACTGGTCTCCATGGTTGAAAATAACGAATGGACCTGCGGTTACCGACTACTTCTTTGAATTCCATTGGGCTTCCTCCATTGATTGTCAACAAACTTTCACAGCGTGATCCTTGGGTACGCCTACAATGACATATCCTTACGAAGCCAGACCTCTATGAAGACATCTTACACAGAGAAGATGTGAACTGCCATGGCGGCTGCGTCAAAGCCGATGTGCCCACCGCCATTCTGTGTCAGACCAACCTTACAGTTCTCGACTTGTCTTTTACCTCCTTTTCCTTGAAGTTGCCAAACAATCTCTACAATCTGGCCCAGCCCCGTTGCTCCAATTGGATGTCCCCGAGAAAGTAGTCCGCCGGACGTATTGACTGGGAGTTTTCCTCCCAACCATGTCACGCGGTCCTCGATCAGCTTCGGCCCGTCACCACGGGCGCAGAATCTCAGGTCTTCGTAAATGCTAATCTCCGCCGGGGCAACTGCATCATGGACCTCGGCAAGACCAACATCCTCTGGACCTATCCCCGCCATTTCATATGCTTTCATTGCCGCTCGCCTGGTAGAAGGTTCCATAGAGCGGTCGTCACCTCTTCCTGAGACCAGTACAGAGGCATCCACTCGTGGACCCTTGAGACCTTTCTTGCGGGCAAACTCCTCGCTTACGAGGAGTGCTGCTGCCGCACCATCTCCTAAGGGGGAACACATGAGGACTGTCAGCGGACCTACCACGAGTTTACTTTGCAGAACCTGTTCGAGCGTTACTTCTTCTCTATACTGGGCATAGGGATTCAGACTTCCATGGTAGTGATTCTTGACCGAAACCAGCGCCATCTGTTCATGTGTTATACCACCAATCGACTGTCCAGCAGACTTACCGGAGTTGAGCATCGCGATGTAAAGGTCCATGAACAGACTTCTGTTTGTGGCCTCCTCGCCGCTTCTTCCAAGCCGCTTTTCTATCTCTGCCAGCTCAGAAACATCCACAGCAGCGTTAAATGCACGTAATGATTTAGCTCTGTCCGGGTCAGAAAGTTTCTCCACTCCAAGCGCCAGCACGCAGTCATACATGCCAGATGCAACAGACATCCAACCCAGGTGGAATGCCGTCGAAGCGCTAGCGCAGGCGTTTTCGACGTTGATGATAGGAATACCCATCAGCCCGGTGTGACGCAACACAACCTGGCCGCGTATTGTTTCCTGACCAGTGATCAAACCAGCCACCGAGTTGGCAACATAGGCGGTCTGTATATCCTTGATGTCAATACCAGCGTCCTCTACGGTGTTGCTGACGGCTTCCTCGGATAGATCCCGCAATCCCCTATCGAGGAACTTACCGAAGCGAGTCATTCCTGCTCCTACTACCCTAACCTTTTGCATAGTTTTCCTCTCCTCTCGTCTTACCAAAGAACAGACACCGGAGCGACGTTGGCAAGACGCATAAGCGTTGACACTTAATCGTTACCGATCTCTGGAGACGGCATACCCAGCCGCCTCGCGATCCCACGTTTCTGGGGTAATCCCATCTTGCTTTAAGATACTGTACTCGATACGGTGTGTTCCAGTCTTTGGAAGTGAGTCTCTCAACTCGATGTACCTGGGGATGGCATAGTAGGCCATCTTCCCTTGACAGAAATCGAGTATCTCTTCCGGCGTCACTGTATGTCCTGGCTTGACAACAATGACCAGTTTGATCTCGTCTTCTGAAAGCTCAGACGGTACAGCGTGCGCAGCAGATTCTAATACTGCTGGATGCTGGTTTACTACGGACTCAATCTCCCATGCGGAGATATTCTCACCCCTCCGCCTCATCGAGGCCTTCTTGCGACCAGCGTAGAAGAAATCGCCCTCTTCGTCTATCCAGGCCAGGTCGCCTGAGTGAAACCAGTCGTTACGCCAGGCCTCATTGGTGGCATCCTCCTTGCCATAGTAGAAAGCTGAGTCTTTGCCAGCGTCAGAACGGAAGACGAGTTCACCTACCTTCTCTGGCGGAAGATCACGGTCTTCATCATCAACGACACGAAATTCAAATCCAGGCAGGGACTTGCCCATCGAGCCTACCTTGCCGGTTGTATTCATCAGGAAACCAGGCGAGTCGACCATGCCAAACCACTCGATAAGGCGAAGCTTAAAACGCTCCTCCAAGGGACGCCAGGCATAAGCAGGACAGCCAGCAGAGAGCACCACGCGGACGGGATTATCCCCGTCGTCTGGCCCCTCCGGTTGTTTAAGCAGGATGGGGATCATCGCGCCAAGGGTGTTGAACTCCACTGCGTTGTACTTCCTGCAATCGTCCCAGTGCTTTGAGGCAGAGAAGCGCTCCCCAATGGCCAGTTTGTAGTCAAGCATGATTGCGCCCAGCGCTGAGACAGCGAGAGCATTGCCATGGAAGAGTGGCAATGGAGTATAGATGGTTTCACCAGGACGTACCCCTGCCGGCTCCCAAAGCTTGACGATGTTCATGGGATTAATCCCTTTGTTGATAACTCCTTTTGGTGGACCAGTGGTCCCAGAGGTATACAGGATGTTATCCGCAGAAGGTTTGGCAAGCGAGCCAATGGGCGGCCGACCTCGACCAGCTTTAAGCCATTCATGAATAGCAATGACATTGCCTCCCACAGGTGGCACAGCCCCCCGTATAATCATCAGACGCACATCAGGAACGCGATCCTTGATAGCAATGAAATACTCTACAAATACATCATCCAAAACAATGGCAGATGCACCCGAGTCGTTGAGAATGTAGGCAAGAGCCTCACCTCGCTGCGCTACGTTTAGTGGCACTGCTCCCACTCCCATGAAGACCAATGCATAGTAGGCATACAGAAACTCCGGGCAGTTGCCCATCATGATAGCTGCTCTATCGCCGGTACGTATCCCTGCATCCCACATCCCTGCAGCCGCTGCGTATATATGATCTACAAATTCTCCCCAAGCTATTTTGTCATTTTTCCACTTCAAGAACGTTTCACTGGGATGTGCATCACGCCGCTGGAGCATGATGCCTTCTATCCCGGACAAGAACTCAGGCATCGAGATCACCCCCTTGTGGTATGTGCACTTGAAAACTGTCCAATGCCTACTCCGTTGAGATCTCCTGTCAACTGCAGGAGATTTCGAGCAAGCTCTACCTGCCGTTCGAAAGTGAGTGCGTCCGTTTTGAGCAAGTGAACGTCGTATCCCATTTCCTCAAGGTGTGGAACATATGCAAAGTCCCGCTCATCGAGCACAAAGTGTGAACAAAAGTCGCGATATAACTGGCCCACAGATACAGGACTATGAGAAAGTCCGAGCGAGGCCAGAAGCCTTTCGCGACTGCGAGCACGCGCTCGCTCGCCCGCGGGTAACGCCAGTCCCTCGATAATCGGTGAGACAGCCCGCACCTTCTCCCTATTCCTTACCAGCGCTTCCCTGATACCTGGAATTGAAACAATAGTGAGAATACTGGCCACCGGGTTGCTCGGTGCGATGATGACGGTACTTGAGGACTCGATAGCTTCAAGCACTCCCGGAGCGGGCCTAGCAGCTTCTATTCCTGCGTAGCGAACCTTGCTGACGGGCGGCTCACTTTTCAGCCGTATGAAGTACTCTTCATAGTGGAGTTTGGAATGGGATGCTGTTTCAACTCGCGTTTCTACCCAGGAGTCGGTGGCGGGTAGTATGCGAGATTGGATACCACATTGATGGGCCTCTCTAGAAGTAACCTCAGAAAGGCTCAACCCGTTACGAAGCAGTTCAGAGCGCCATAAATGGGTAGCCAGGTCTTTGTCTCCCAGGCCGAACCAGAAATCCGGGTAAAATTGGCGCAAGTGCTCGAAGAAATCAAAGCTTTCAGCGTGCAGTCCCCATCCTCTGTCGTAATCAGCAGTACCGGACAGGTAGTAGATGATTGTGTCAATGTCGGGGCAAATGGTCAGTCCAAGTAAACGAATGTTATCTCCCACGTTACAGATGTAAGTGAGAGCCGCTGGATCGCAAACGTAGTTGGTACCGCGAGCGAGTCTCGCTCCTCCCGTACCTCCGCATAGCATGCAAATCATGATACTTCCTATACAAGTTGTTGCCACATCGCTCAAAAGCTACGTGGTGTATCCATACTGCATATGCTTCAGGTGAATAACTACGATATTGGAGTCTTAAGAAAGTATACACGATAAGCAAGTTGAACTACAAGCCATGATTTAGTCATACTAGTCCCGCAGTATTGCATCTGGACGTCGGCCGACTTGCGGCCTTGCTTGGGGAAGTTGGTCTCGTCAATCACCTGGATGGCCCGCCGATCGCCGAACTGCTCAAACACATAGTCACGCAGATCATCACGCACCAAATCGACATCCCAAACGACGTTCGAAAGCAAGGGCTGCATTCCATCGGTTCTGGCTTCTTCAGGATTCTCAGCCAATTGCAAACCTTTTTTGCGCGAAGTTACATTCACTATCCCTTGCAGATAAGCGAGGGGCCATGCACGCAGGCGCTCTCCTTCCTGGGCCCACCTCCAGACCTCGCTGAAGGTCGTCTTCGTTCCGGCTAGCGTGGTACACTATGGTTGCTTCATAGTCCTCTCCTTTCAGACCTGGTCTTCTCTCTGTAGTGACATCAACAACAGATCGCCATATCTAAGGAGGGGAACTCGAGGTTCTTTTGTCTTTTCTCTCCACTTACCACTGATTTAAACAAGTGCGTCTGTAATGTTGCCGCATATTTCCGTTTCCTCTCCAGTTGCAACCCGTAGTTGTACCGTCCTCCGATGCTACGCTTGTTGTGCCCTGATGTGATCAGCAGCGCACAGGAGATCATCTACGTCCTTTCCCTGCACCTGCTGCCATTATGTAGAGAAGATGCCTATTTTCAGGGTAGGACGTCTTTGTGCCTTTCTTTTAGGAACAGTATCTGTACAGCTAGGGTTCTTGCTGTCCACGCTGCTTATGAGCATGAAGAAGAATGCGACGGATCGATTCATGCGAGACACCATACGCTGCTGCCACTGTACGGAGAGGCTCTTTCTTCTCCACCACACGATGTACTACTGTCGGCCACTGGGAAGCGGGAATACCGTAGTTCGGGGGTTTCGGCCCTGGTCGTCGATGCTGGAGAAGAGGAGGATTGCTTCTTTGAACTAGTTCATCTTCCGCCAGAAGGGGTTGCACCTTGAGATACAGGTTCCCAGACGGGGCAAGGAAGAGGGAGAAAATTGGCGACAGAGGAGCCGACACGCGCGCGTCGGTTCCGGTCTTACCCCCTTCAAGCCAAGTGCCACCTGACTTCATGCATTTCTCGCGTCATCCCCCTGCACCATCTCTTTCTGTCTTGTTGGCTTGAGCCCGCTCTACAAGAGATCTCGTGTTTATCGCGGATTCGACCTGTTGGGTTCCGCCATTATGCACTGGAGCAAAGCCTCTTCCCTGCACAGGGAGACCACCGGTGATGTGATCCAGCTAGCAACACTGTCTCGGATGCGTGAATGCGGAAACAGACTCTTGGTTTGAAGGAGAGAACCACCGACAGGACTAAGTCAATCTCTGCTTCCTGAAAGAGGCATGTTGGAAGACGAGAACAAGCAGAAAGGACCTCGTGAAGAGGACGTACCTCTCCCAGCCTTTGACAAACTAGCTCCTTCCAACGTCGGCACCAGGCCACATTTCCCAACGGATGTCCCAAGCACGATGCCTCTGCGAGGCAGAGAAGAGGATGAAAGTGAGATTCGACCCCGATCCATAACGCGATGTGCAACGAAGGGAGGACACGCCTCACGACTGACCCCGGCGCTGAATCTCTTTGAGAGGCGCGTACACTCTTCACAAGGTCGACGGGATGAGACCGAGCTACATTGGTGTGTGAAACCCGAGTCCCAAGCTGGTTGAGCAAGGTACTGGCAGAAGAGAAGATTGTCGCCACTTCAGCGGAAGTGAGCAGAGCGCCCGGAAATTGGTTGTTCTCTGCGTACCTCTGCCTCGTTGACCTCCTTTGAGCGTCTCTCGTGAGAACAGGTACAGGAAGGAAGGCAACGATATGCAAGTTCTCTACGCGCGCTGTGGTGGCTTAGACGTGCATCAGAAAACGGTGGTGGCTTGTGTGATGATCACGCAGCCCAATGCGAAGGTCGACAAGAGCACCCGCACCTTCGCCACGACGACGGCAGCTCTGTTGACCTTAGCGGATTGGTGAGCCAGTCTGCAGGTCAGTCATGTAGCGATGGAGTCAACGGGAGTCTTCTGGAGGCCGATCTACACTGTCTTAGAAGACCAGTTTGAGCTGATTCTTGCCAATGCTCATGAGATCAAAGCCTTACCAGGCCGCAAAACCGATGTGCGGGATGGCGAATGGATTGCCGAGCGGTACGCGGCATGGCTTGATCCGACCCAGTTTCATTCCCGCTCAACCAATACGAGTGCTGCGGGATCTGATGCGCTATCGCAAAAGTCTGGTGTAGCAGCACACCCAGGAAATCAATCGGTTGCGACATCCGTGTTGGAGACAGCCACTATCAAACTGACGAGCGTGGTATCGGATGTCTGGGGCAAAAGTGGACAGAGCATGATCAATGCGATCATCCAAGGAGAAAGCGATGCGCTGACGCGGAGTCGAATGAGCGCGAGGAAGCCTACGAGGGAAACTCCCGCAATTGCAAGCAGCTTTGGAAGGTCGGATCCAACCCCATCACCAGATGCTGCTGCAGCGGATCGCGAGCCCATGTGCGGTTTTTGGAGTCCTCCATGCGAGCCTGTTCTCACTGAGATCGAAGCGCAGATGGAACCCTCTCAAGAGGCGGTAGAGCTCTTGATGACACATCCAGGTGTGCAAGCGGTGGCGGCGATGGGCTTTGTTTCGGAGGTGGGGATTGATCTGAGCCGGTTCCCGAGCGCCAAACACGCGGGCTTCCTGGGTTGGTGTGTGTCCAGGCAATCATACCAGCGCCGGCAAACCCAAGCAGGGGAAAACCACCAAGGGCAAGAGCTATCTGCGCGCGTCACTCGCCGAGATTGTCTGGGGGATGAGCCACACCAAAAACAATTACCTATCGGCTCACTATCACCGCTTAGCTCGCCGCATTGGCCGGCACCAAAGCGATGGTGGCGGTCTCCCACACCGTGGCCGTGAACTTCTCTCATATGATCACCAAGCGCATCCCGTATCGGGAGCGCGTTCGCGAACTACTTTGACACCTTGGATCGCGAACGCCTCACCAAACACACGGTCAAACGCTTAGAAGCTCTGGGATCTGAAGTGACCTTGACCCAAAGGGAGGTGGACGTCTAAACGAGCAGATCCTTGTTGTTCGGGATATCACGCACTCTTGTAGCTGCAAGTAGTGGAAGGGGAGGTCGTCTTTTTTTGGCGGGCCGGAGAGCGTTTTTGTGATCAAGGATGACCTTCATGCGTTACCGTACTTTTCGGGCAACTTTCGAAGGAAGTCGCCAGTACACCCTAGATGAGTGACGATATTCAAAGCCAAAACGCGTGCACGAAGAGCTATATGAGGCTTAAGAACTCCTAGTTTGCCAACGGATGAGCGCAGTATCCAGCACACATTGATCTTCTTCTACCAAACGACATTATATGGAGGGTCTCCATGCAGGAGGCGCCCAGCCTCTTCTGCCGCCTTGCGGCGTAACTCTCTCGCACTTTGTTGTGAGTACCAGGCAATGTGCGGAGTGAGCAGTACGTTCTGCAGCTCACTACGTAGATAGGCATTGAACAGAACGTTCTCCACAGGTGGTTCATGCTGGAGCACATCTAGTGCAGCAGCAGCAAGTCTCCCTGTGCGCAGAACCTCGTACAGGGCTTGCTCATCAATCACGGGGCCTCGCGCAGTATTAACCACCACGGCATGCGTCGGGAGCAGGGCCAAAGCCGCTGCATCGATCAGATGACGCGTCTCATGGTTGAGTGAGCAGTGGATGCTGAGCGCATCGCAGTCCTGCAGGAGAGCGGGCAGGTTCTCCACGCGGGTTGTTCGTGTGACCTTATCCTGTCCACGCGGCACATAGGGATCGTACCAGCGTACGTTGAGGCCGAAGCTTTGCGCTCGCCTGGCGGTCGCCTGTCCAATACGGCCAAAGCCGAGCAGGCCCAGGGTGCATTCCTGCAACCGCAGGATAGAGGCAAAGCGGTCCGCATCCCACCATGCGGTTGGAGGAGCTGTGGTGGGCGGGGCAGCGCGTATGTAACGTAAGCACATAAGAGTAGCGCCATGGCATGATCTGCCACTTCGTCGGTGCCGTAGTCGGGCACGTTGCAGACCGTGATGCCCGCAGCTCTGGCACCCATGAGATCAATGTTGTCGAAGCCGACACCTGCTCGCACGATACCCACTACGCCAGCACGGCTCAGTGCAGAAAGCGTAGTGGAATCAAAAAACATCTCGTACCAGGTGATCAAGACCTCAGCAGGTCGTTCTCCGAGAACGCGCACAAGATCGGCCGGTGTGGGTGGGTGACCGATAAGGGAGAGTAGCGCGTCAACCTCCACACCGGGCAGTACCTCGCGTTCGAAGTCTGACTCCGCCAGGAAATCCGTTATGAGCACGCGCATGATTGGCCTCCGTTTCCAGGGAGATCGCAAGGACCCTCCCTACGAACTCTTTTTCAATGTTTCACCTCTGGGCCAGAGGTGGTGGTGAATTCGGGACTCGTGATACGGCGCAAGGTTTCCCCTTCCTCTGCCCAGATGCGGTAAGCAGCCTCAGCAACCTGGTCTACACACTCATCGGGGATATGCACGACACCATTGACGTCTCCATGCAGCAGGTCGCCCGTACAGACACGCATACCGGAGATCGTCACTTCACCGCCTACGTCCACACAGACGGGGTTGCCATGGGAGACGACAAGCCCGGCGCAGAAGTACTGGAAGCCGCCAAGCGCACGAACTTCCCTGACATCGCGTAAGCCACCATCTGTGAGGATACCAATGGCACCAAGTCGCTTCATGCGCGTAGACATAATCTCACCGGCATGGCAGGAGTGAAGGCGGTCGGTGCCGACATCCTGCATGACCACAATGGCTGGTTTAGGCGCGTTCGCCAGCAGTTCATAGAGTCTTTGGAAGCCGATACCCTGGCGTCCCTCGGTGGTGCTATCAACGGTGCAGGTGACAGCATAGCCAACAGTGGGAGGCAATTCCGAGAAGATGCAGCGGATATCGTAGCCCACGTACCCTGCAACACGCGGACGCAACTGGAAGGTTTCGATGGCGTTGGAGACTGTTGGACTATCAATGCGGCGTAACGCGCTGAGTTGCTCGTGGCTGAGCTTAGTAACCATGTAAGTTGCTCCTTATGAGTGGTGGCTCCATCAACGATGATCAACTTGGAGCGCAGGCCCCCAAAGTGGCGAACTAACTCTGTCAAAGTAGGCCAGCCCCGCTTTCGTACCATTTTCCTTGTTGATCAAACTGCTCCCTTTTAGCCATGTGCATCGGGCAAGAAGTTACAGGTCCGGAGAGTCTGTTCAACGACCCCTTGAGCAGCAGCCATAGCCTCTTGCATAAGATCGAGTAAATCCTAACCCTTCTTGCGAAGGTCTGGCTCGGGTCCAATTCGCACACCAACGATAAAACGCGGTCGACTCTTCACGTGGCGCAGCGCAGAGATCAGGGCATGTGATACCTTGTTCCCAATCTCGAGATTTTCAGTTCGGTTTGCGCTCGTCACTAGCCTGCGGCTGGTATAGAGTACTCCAACACGTCCAGCCTTAATCGCCGCCTCGAGTTGCTGACCTACTTCACGACTGATGGTTTCCGACTCAGCAGCGTTGCGTATCACCCGCTCAACAGGAAGCTCGATGCCTATCACCTGAGATAAGGTCAATACGTTCTCAAGCTGCGTACTACTTTCTGGCACATACGATCCAACTACGACTACCCCTCCACCTTCTACTGCTGGAGTGCCAGGCATAATCTCTTTGGCTTCCAACGGAGGCTTACGCTCGACAGCACCTCTCAATCTGACGAAACTCGCCGCTGTTCGGTACAAGAAACGCTTCCCCGCTGCCTCTGCCCGTAGCAGACCCAACACAACCACTGCCAGATCGCCATAGCCGGCTGCGTTGATAACTACCGGAAGATTTCCCGCCACCTCTTGCAATTTGGACGCTACTGCATCTGGTCCACCCTGACGAATAAGCTCTAGCCCGATGCTCATCACTTGATCGGCCCTCCAGCGGCCACCACTCTTCTCCTCTATCCAGGCGGGCAGGTATGCCGTTCTGTACCCGAACACGCTATCCCTGGCGAATGGTGTCTCACTTGCACGCCGAAGCGTATCAGAGTCGGCAGCGGGAGTAGCGACATAATGGGTATCGTTGATAGTGTAGCGCCCACCTTCGAAAAAGGCTGGCACAACGAGATGCCCATCAAAACTATCCCCACCAGAGGAGGTGAAACCACTTTCAAGCGCTTGTATCTCCGCTGGATAGTGGCCTCTTAGAGTGGAGTCGCTGCGGCTAGCGACAACAAAACCAATCTTCGTCTCCTCTGAAGCCGCTGCAAGTTTTTGGGCAGTTTCATGGTTTAACTGAACCGCCTCGCTTTCAGGTATGCTACGCGAGTTTGTAAGCAAATAGAACAGCCGAGGTTCGTTTTGTAGGGCTTCGACGAGCATGTGCCTATTCCAGGTGGTCAATAACTCAATGTCATGCACAGTCTGCGTGCCGGTTGGGTCGTCGTCGATCACTACCAGTTTGCGCTGGCTCCCGGCTACCTCTTGCTGTATTTTAACAAAGTAGCTGGCCTCGTTTGGCTCGGGTGGCAAGCTGGCCAATAACCCGGTTAAAGTAACCATCTGTACTACGCTTCCTCTCGAGCGACCGCGAGGCCGCCCATACCATCATCCAAATAGCCTGTTATCGAGCATTAGTGCATATGCATGCCGCCATTGATGTCCAGCGTGACACCGGTTAAATAGGCACTTTCATCTGAAGCGAGGAAGAGGATACAATTGGTTACATCCTCAACGGTAGCAAGGCGGCCTAGTAGCGTGCCCTTTGCAAGCTCGACCTTGCGTGCCGGTGTAAGTAAATCTCCAACGATATCAGTATCAACCATGGAGGGTGCAACACAGTTGACGCGAATGCCGCGTGGCGTTAACTCACGAGCAAGAGCTTTGGTCAGGCCCATTATTCCGGCTTTGGCCGCGCTGTAGGCGGATGTGCCAAAAACGCCACCGCCTCGTTGCCCTGATACTGAAGAGAGGGAGACAATGGTGCCACCGCCTCGCTCCAGCATAGCAGGTACAGCGGCTTGGGTCGTCAAAAAAGTACCTTTAAGATTGACATCGAGCACCAGGTCATACTCTTCTTCCGAGATATCGAGAAACAAAGTAGGGCGGGTTAAGCCAGCGACATTCACAAGAATATCTAGCCCCCCAAATGTCTCCGTCGTTCTTTTGACTACTCGCACCATCTGATCCTTATCTCGCACATCTGCCACTTCACCAATAGCCTGGCTTATCTCTGTTAGCTCGGACACTACACGTTTCACATTCTCCGCCACTATATCAGTAACAGTAACTTTTGCACCTTCTCTTGCTAGAGCCAATGCTGTCGCTCGCCCGATACCACGCGGCGAACCCGCACCTGTTACGAAAGCGACCTTTCCTTCAAATCTCTTCCTGTTCACTAGTATACCCTGCTTTCTCAGCCATCACACATACTTCTGTCGGATTGGCAATCCCAATCTGTACAGAGAGCTTACATTGACCTAACCTTCCAATATATTACGATAAAACAGCTTTACAAACACAGGTCACCCACCGCCAGCATGCCGCTGCGGTCCTCGGGCAGCCCGGCAAAGCTAGCTTCTGAACTGGTTGTTGGATTGTATTCTAGACCGACGTAACCCTGATAACCTAGCGCATCGAGCGCCGCGAGCACGTTGAGATAGTGAATCTCCCCTGTGCCAGGCCCATGACGTCCTGGAGGGTCTGCCACCTGGATATGCTCAATCTGTCCAATGTGTTGGTGCAGTGTCGCAATCAAATTTCCCTCCATACGCTGCATGTGGTAGATATCGTACCGGTACTTGAGATTCGGGCGGTTCACCTCAGCAAGAAGTTGTATTGTTCCGTGAGTGTTTGTGAGGAGGTAGCGCGGTGTATCAAAGTCGTTGAGAGCTTCGACCACCTGTGCTGGCTGGATGGTGCGCTTCAATGTGAAGGCGATGAACGATACATAAACGATGGACGTATTGAGTTCGCGACAGGTCAGCCCACTGGATGGTATGATGGTGGATAGCCTACGCGTGAAGAAATATGTAGCAGAGCGAATATGGCAGCCGAGATTCTGGATGGACTGGCCATGGGCACGGAGATCCAGGACGAGGTACGCACAGAGGTTCATCGCTTCGTAGAGAAACAGGTGCAGGCTCCTGGTCTGCTGATTGTGCGCGTAAGGGGTGACGCACCTTCTGGCCTTTAGCAAGGCTATCCTGCGCATCGCCGAGGAAGTGGGCATCAATGCTCGCCTCGAACAATTACCGCTCCATACGTCAGCCGATGAAGTGCGGGCGTTGTTGCCGCACTTGAATCATGATCAGGCCATACACGGTGTGCTTGTGCAGATGCCACCTCCAGCACATCTCTCACAAACGATGGAGGGAGAGACAATTGCTTGCAGCAAAGATATCGATGGCATCAGCCCATACAGTTTTTGGGATCTCTTCCTTGGTTGCATGGTTTCTGCGTTCGACGGCAGTGATGTCAATGCTTGAGCGAACCCAGACGCCGCTTGAGGGTAGGCACGCAGTGATCATTAGTCGCAGCAGTGTGGTGGGTAAACCGCTGGCTCTGCTGCTGTTTCAGAAACACGCGACCGTGATGATCTGCCACTTGCGCACAGCGAATCTGGCAGCTTTGGTGCGCCAGGCCGATGTGCTGGTTGCGGGGGCTGGCCAGCCTAGGATGGTGACGGCTGAGATGGTCAAGCCCGGAGCGGCCGTGATCGAGGTGGGTATCAACGCACTGCCTGATGGTAGGATTATGGGCGACGTTGATGTTGCCTCCGTGTGTAAAGTGGCCGGGGCGAGTACACCTGTACCATGCGGCGTCGGGCCACTCACCAATGTGATGCTGTTCAAGTAATGTGTGCAGGCAGGTGAGAAGAGGGATGTGAAAAGCGCTGCTTAACGATGACAGATAGAAACCGGTCATTGAAGGCGTTTCACCCCTTTTTTTGGCTGGAGGAGTGCCGCCATTTTCTGTTCCCTATCCAGGTGTTACCCATTGTCGTACCACCTTACTGTGCAATGCTCGCTTAGTCGGATGAGACCAGCAACCTACGTCAGTCAGGTAGAGGCTGAACCCTTTGGTACAGGACTCCCGACGAGGTAAGGAAGAGGTAGAAAATTGGTGACAGAGAATTCGACACTCGCCTGTTCCAGTTCGGTTCCGCGAACGTTCCCAGGACCCGAGAGGAGTTTTGGGCATATTATTTGCATCTTCCGTTTCTGCAGTTAAAAGAGCTATGTTGCAAAAAACTCACATACCTCCATCACTTTTAGGGAATACTGCTTGCTCTCCTGAGTGAATAAATCGTCGATCATGAAATCGAAGGCTGTACAACCCCACCATTTTATGCTATACCATTCTTGTGGTGGCCTCTCGCTTTATACTCATGAGTGTGTGGATGGGCTTGGTGCCAAGGTCCATTCTGTCTGTAGCGCTTTTCTTGATCTGTATTTAGAGGATGAAAGGAGTCTCAACATGCGTCAAGACATCGAATTCAATGCTGAAGGAACCACCTTACGTGGTTGGTTGTACCTACCCGATGCCGGACACAGGCCATTTCCGACCATCGTTATGGCCCATGGCTTCTCGGCTGTAAAAGAGATGTACCTCGACCGCTTTGCCGAAGTCTTCGCCAATGCAGGGCTGGCCGCCCTGGTCTTCGACAACCGCAACTTTGGGGCTAGCGATGGTGAGCCACGACAGGAAATCGATCCCTGGGCGCAGGTGCGCGATTACCGGCATGCCATCACGTATGCGAGAACGCGCCCTGAAGTCGATCGTGAGCGTATCGGCATCTGGGGGTCGAGCTATAGTGGCGGCCACGTCCTGGTAGTAGGAGCCATTGACCGGCGTGTCAAATGCGTCGTTTCCCAGGTACCGCTCACCAGTGGCTACCGGAACATCTTGCGTTTAGTCCGTGCCGACTTTATCGCTGGCATCCGTGCCCAATTTGATCAAGATCGGGAAGCACGCTATGCCGGAAATCCACCCGCGATGATTCCGGTGGTCCACGCTGATCCTACTGCCCAGTCAGCTCTTCCAACAGCCGATTCCTACCAATGGTTCACCGAGACGGGGAACACCAGGGCACCAGCATGGAAGAATGAGGTCACAGTGCGTACCGTAGAGATGTTGATGGAGTATGAGCCTGGGACCTACATTGAGCGGATCAGTCCCACTCCTTTGCTCATGATCATTGCCGCAGGGGATCACCTGGCGGTTGCAGACGAGGCCTTCGCGGCCTTCAACTTGGCCAGGGAACCAAAGAAACTCGTCGTCTTGCCTGGAGGACACTTCGAGGCTTACGTTGAACCAGGATTCGAGATGGCAAGCGGAGCGGCTCGCGATTGGTTCGTCCAGCACCTCCGACAAGGTGTTGAGCAATCGACTGTTACACGTGTCTAGACCACTACGTTGGTCATGGTGACGCAGATGGATACTATCCAGTGGAACGAGGGCATGCGTGAGCATACTCGCTCCACTTTGATGAAAAGATGAGCTTAGAGGCTGACTAGTTCAGCCTCGGGAAGAGCTCTGCTCGTCTTCGGGATGCTTGGCATTGCTGTGGAAGGCTACACAGCGTGGAGCACTTTGACCTGCAGGAGGTCCAGATGCGCCTGACCGAACACCTGCCTCTTCAGAATTTTCAGGCGATTGATAGAGCTTTGGGATGCAACTCAGAGCCAGAAGCACGTTGCGGGAAGGCAGCGGGACGATAAACCTGTACTGGCTTATGCTAGCTACTTGGAATATCCGTTCTTACATACGCAATAAGGAGAAGGAAGAAAGAGAAAAAGCGACGGGTTGTGTATGCCTGTCATGCTGGCCTTCTTGCGGATCATCAGACACCCGTCGGTTCCGGTTCGGTTCCGCGATCATGCCCAAGACCCAAGAGGAGTCTTGGGCATGACTTTTTCCTCCCCCTTTCTCTCAGTTAAGAGGGTGTATGAACTACTTGTCGGGAAGGGAAAGCAAAGAGGACTTATCCACAACCATTTGCTCCCCCACACCCTTTTCATACCCCCCTCATGGAGCTACCACAATCGATCCGTTGCGGTCCGTGCTCCTTCGACCATCGCAGCAAGCTTTGCCCAGGTGATGTCGGGATCAACTGTCAGCAAGCCTGCGAAGGTGGCAAAGCCGCAGTCGGTTCCGGCGATGATATGTTCGCGCCCAACGACGGAAGCATAGCGTTCCAGGCGTTGCGCGACCAGTTCAGGGTGCTCGATAAAATTGGTGGTGGAATCGAGCACGCCTGGAATGATGACCTTGCCTTGCGGCAACCTGATCTCCTCAAAGACCTTCCACTCATGCTCATGGCGCGGATTGGCCCCTTCAAAGGAGACTGCAACGGGACGTGCCTCCAACACCTCACCGATGATCTTCTGGAGTGGCACATCGCGGTGATGCGGACCTTCGTAGTTCCCCCAACAGAGATGGAGCCGCAGACGATCAGGCGGGATATCTCTGACCGCATGGTTGAGTGCCTGAAGGTGCAGATGGAGCAAGGGCACATGCGCTTCGTCAGCGCCTGACATGCCAATTGCTAAATCAGGACAATCCAGTTGCAACAGGAAACCCGCCTGGTAGATCGCCTGATATTCTTCCCTCATGGCGTCTGCCAGCGCGGAGAGGTAGGCTTCGTGCGTCGGATAGTACTGGTTAGCGAGGAAGAGCGAGATCACGCCTGGCGAGGCCGCCGTCATAAACACTTCGGTGACATTTGCCCCTGCAATGGCAGCTTGGAGATTGGCAATATCTCGCTCGACATCAGCCTTGCCTCGGTAGCTAATCGGACCGGTGCAGGCAGGTCTGGCGTAATCGAGCAACACTGCTCCCATCCGTTTCGCGAAACCGGGAAACTCGGGAATGTCCAGGCGCAGTGATGGTGAGAGAGCCGTTCGGTCATCAAAGCCCGTGAGTCGGTCTTTTACGTAGGTGCTGTAGCTGATTTTGCTCATCTCTCCATCATTGATAACGTCGATACCACAGCTCGCCTGCCTTTGGACTACCTCCTTGACCGCCTCTCGTAGCCGTGCCTCGAAGGCAACACGGTCAATCTGCTCACCTCGATCCTGTGCTGCTAACATGTGTTGCACATCTTCTGGTCTGGGTAAACTTCCGGTGTGCGTCGTGAGGATTTTGTTCGTACTTGTTTGCATGGGTGTGTTCCTCCTTCATGAAGCGAACGATGCGATCCGTCTGTATTCTCATGGTGATCTATCTTCTATTATATGCTAAATGCTATTTGGTCGCTCTTTCCCCTGTGCTGGCTCCTTGGGTCATACGTCTCGAATAAACTGCATACATAAAGAAGTCAACCCCACGTTCTGAAGATGAATCGGCCGCTCGTGTCTGCTTGTCATGCTGGTATGCTTGCAGATCATGGGACGCCCGTCGGTTCCGGTGAGATTATTTATTCAAATTTCTAGTATTTATAGAAAAACGTTCTATCGTATTCGCGTCTCCTTCTAGCAAAGCTCTCTTGTCTCAGCTTGACCACACACGCTCTTCTGTGATTCCCTGCTAATTTCTCCTCTACCTACTCACGCAGAAAGAATGGTCCTTGCATGTGCACTTTTCTCTCTTCGTCCTAGCACAGATACACTCAGTAGCCAACGCAGCTCAAAGAGCTGAGCCTGACGCTCCATGTGCCTGGTGGGAAAAGCTATCGCGTGCCACTCCATCTGAATGCGAAAGAAATACAGCTCATCACCTACCTCGCCTGGCTTCAAGGTCAATCAAAAGGGCAAACGATCAGCCTCGACAAGCTGCGTAAGCATATCTTTGGCTATGGCAGACCCGATGAAGATGCCACGCCTAAGAAGTTGCAGGATGCGCTAGACTCGGCCAAAAAAAGAGATTCGCCGGCAGATCAGACTGGCGACCCTGCAGGTGAACAAAGAGGTGGGCTACGAGGCCATCCCGCCCAACCTGGACATCTTTGCTTTCAGGAACAAGCGCTACGGGCTCTTGGAGGTCTGCTTTGTCTCGGATCTCGCGGTGGTTGAAGAGCAGCATCAGCTCATCCAGCAGGCCTTTGACGAGGGGTTGCTCGTGGACAGTGTTCCCGAGGTCATTAAGGAAGCGTGCGATCGGCTGAGGAAAGCCTACGCAGGGGATTTCCTGGCTGATCTGTTACACGACTCGCCCGAAGAAGTGGGCTCCTGGATGCGCAAACCGTTCAGGCAATATCGTGACTATTTCCTCCAGGCCGTCTTGTATGCAGCCGAGTTCGAGCTGCGGGCAGGCCAGCAACTGGAGGATGAGCACCGCTCAGGTGAGGGAGAGGCAGCAGAAGAACGGCGGAAAAGGCAACGCACACATTACAGCCGCGCAGCCTAATTGTACCGCACCTACGCCCTGCGTGCCTGCGACAGCAGGGTTGACCTGAAAGTCACCTTTGGGGGAAGTGGCAGGGCACATGGGGAACGCGTTGATATGAGCGAACGCACACTGCGCCGCTGTATTACGCTCTACGGCATCCTGGGCAGCACGCATATGGTGAACCAGGTGTACAGCGCCTACTACAAGCTCATGAAGACGATCTCGGCTAAGGCCTGGGAACCCAGCAATGAGACCCTCCAGGACCTGCAAGGGGCCCAAGCGCAGACCAACCCCTACCGCTTCCCTGCCAAGATGATGCCACGCGAACCTACTCCACCCCATTTGGAGACGGGTGGCAGCTCATAGCGGTAAAGCGAACCCATTGATGGCTTATGAAAACACTTTACTGGCTCATTACACCATAGACGAAGTGATATGTTACCAAGGTACAGAGCTATCGGGCCAAGAAGCCAACCATCAACATCTACACCCACAGTGGAATTTTCAGCGAGTTCGCATAAGACTCCGCTGGAATCGGTAACAATAATGCGCAGCAGTGGTAATAATGATTGACTTTTAACATGTAATGTTTCTAGGTTCTTTGGCGTTTCTCTCAGGAATGTGTTCATTTGCTTCAATGACATCTTCGATCGGAGATATACCTACACAAATTGGAAGGAAGAGCACGAAGCGATCTTGACAAAATTGAGTAGCGTCAAGTAGATTTGGAAATGCTAGAGCTACATGAGAAAGGATGCGGAAAAAAAAGGAAATTTTCTGGGACATCAAGCTTTATTCTATAAGAGCAGTTGCTTTGCTCCAAATAGAAGACCTAGCAAACCTTAACGACAATTTCACCTGCCAGAACTAAGCAAGTCATGACTCCGTTTCGATCAGCAACGATGTGCTATTATTAGTAGTAGTATCTGTGTTGTATATTCAATAAGAAGCTGTGATAGGCAACTGAAAGACGAGAGATAAATGATTCCTGCTTCGAAATTTCAGACCCAACTCCTCATAGCATCAGCATTCATTGCAGGTGATGAATTAAAACTGACAAATGCCTTTATTCAGGCTTTACAAGAGTGGTCAACGATTTATGATGGAGATCCAATGTCTCTCCCTTTATCACAGGCGGTTCCTCCAGATTTTCCAACCGCAATCTTACAGAGCCGTGACCAATCTCTAGGAATAGAGCTGGCTAGGGCAAAGATCAATCTCTATTGGAAACGTTTAGAATTAAACAAGGATGCCTCAATCGATATAAGTAACATTTATAGCCAGTTTGCGGAGAGAATTGCAACAATTGCTGAAAAAAACAAAGTCGTTATCGGTCGGTTAGCCGCATTGCGAATGAGTATGGGAGATGAACCCACACCTGGAAGAGTTCTTTCTAAACAATTCTGTCGTGAAGAAATTTTAAGTGGACCATTAAGGGGGGTTGAAGGCTTTGAGCTACATGCTCATAAGGTGTTTGAACTTTACCAAGCTCAAAACGTAAATAGCTGGGTAAGAATCAAAACATCGGGTAGCCCTGGACCTGATTACGAACATATATTTGTTGAACAAGATATTAATACTCTTGCCGAAGAAATAAACATCAGAAATTTTGATAGGGCGAACATTATGCGCTTTTTCCGTGAAGCAAGCGAACAGCTAGATAGTATCCTCATTGAATACTTTCCTGGAAAGACTGAGGAATTAGGCCATGATTAATATTCTAGAGCAAAACGTGCCTACAACAGCCAGCGTTAGTTCTTTTGGAAGAGCAGGAACTTCCAAGACCAGAACGGATAACCCATACTTCGAAAAGATACTTTGGCTTCTCACACTGCTCAGAAGTCAAAATGTTTCAGATTATCTAGACCATATATCATATTCGATGTCAGCTTCAGTCATAAGATCTCTAGCTGATGAAATCACCGCGAGGCAAGCTGCATCTACTCATGAGGTAGATTTAGCACTTTATGAACGAGCTTTAGCATTTCTGAAATTGAAGGCAATTTCAACGAGCAGTGGTTTAACACAGGCAACTGCTCTGAGGAAGCTAGATGAACTCAAGAATTTGCCGGAGGATTGGGATTCATATGGTGCTGATCCAATTAACCCAAATGCAATAGCGAAAGCAAAATCAATAGTAACTTCAGTCATAATAGCATTTGGCGATATCATAGGTAATGTTGTGCAGCTAACGGATGTCATTCCTATCGCTGAGGGCGGTGTTCAACTTGAATGGGTAGGTCCTCATGCTGAGTTGGAAATAGAAATCTTACCAAATGGTAACATCGGTCTTTTGTATGTTTCGGTTTCTGAAGGTAGGCGTAATTACGAGGAATCAAAAGATAATTCTCTTAATGATGTCTACACCGCGATAGCTAGGTTAATTCATTCGCAGTATTCTAACTGAAGAGTTTCGTTACTGCTGTCGTTGTAATCAATCAAAAGTAAGCGATAAAAATGGTGTATGAAGTAAGGCAAATAGAGGAGGATGATGAGCTTTATAGGCGCATTCCGCCTAATTACCTTAAAGCCAATGGAACAATTAGTTCAAGTGCATATAAATTAAATGGTCGCCCTGATAGAGAGATATCAGCCAACCTTGCTTATCTTACAACAATTGAGAAAACTTTGGAGAATAGACCAAATTTTGGTGTTGGATCTCTCATTGCGCGAGTCCCACGGAGCATTGGATTGGAGGTTGTACATGACCCCATATTTCCAGAGAACGAAGCACATTCTTTGATTAAGGGAGCTAGAGAAAATGCTCAATGTTCTGAATTAGCTAAAAACACAAGAATACTGAAAAGGCCGACATGAATCGCCTTCTTTCAGCTTATCTCCATAGCCAAGACCACCCCCCTTTGCTGGCTACTTGAGGCATCTGTCGAAAAAAGGGAGGGTTTCATCTCTTCAGTACCTCCTCGACCGTCTCTTTTGAATTCCTGTGCTGGCTACCTAGTACATCCGTTCCCAAACGAGGCATTTTTCACCCTCGCATTTCGCCGGGGCGATCCGTCTTTTCCCGCCTTCTTCCCAAGGTCTTGGAGTCTTCAGGAAGGGCATGGTGGTCCAGATCACGACGGCTTTTTCCGTCTGTTACCTAAGTGCAATCCGCCTTTTTTCCAGGTGTGACCGACCTTACCTGCTCTATTGCTGTGTCAGGGAGGCGGTGTTGCGCTGTGCTGGTTCCTCACCTTGCACCATTCATTCCTGAACCAGGAAGCAAACACGACCAGCGTCCTTCTCAGGATCATTGGTACCGTTGCGTGCGTTGTGAGGCACACCAGCTTCCCGCCTGGTTTCCGTTCCCGAACCACGTCGGTTCCGGTCTTACTCCCTTCAAGTCAAGTGCCACCTGACTTCATGCATTTCTCGCGTCATCCCCTGCACCATCTCTTTCTGTCTTGTTGGCTTGAGCCCGCTCTACAAGAGATCTCGTGTTTATCGCGGATTCGACCTGTTGGGTTCCGCCATTGTGCACTGGAGCAAAGCCCCTTCCCTGCACAGGGAGACCATCGGTGATGTGATCCAGCTAACAACACTGTCTCGAGTGCGTGAATGCGGAAACAGACTCTTGGCTTGATGGAGAGAACCACCGACGGGACTAAGTCAATCTCTGCTTCCTGAAAGAGGCGTGTTGGAAGACGAGAACAAGCAGAAAGGACCTCGTGAAGAGGACGTACCTCTCCCAGCCTTCGACAAACTAGCCCCTTCCATCGTCGGCACCAGGCCACATTTCCCAACGGAGGTCCCAAGTCGGCAGCACACACCATTGCAATGGGATCAATGGATCTGGTCTGCTTGCAATTACACGCTAGACTGCAGCAACACCGTAGTGTATACTCTCTTCAGTACTGGTGCATGCGGGAAAAAGACCGCACGGACGTGGTTCCACTAGGGAGGCAAGAGCCAGGCGCATCAGGAAGAGAACTCCTAGCATCGCTCGGGCCCGACCTCAGTGGGGACGATTCCGGTCTAGCGGCGTGGCCGATGTCCAAGCCACTATGCCACAGGAGGGAAGCGAACCATGGCACAACAAGAAGTACGACAGTATGAGCTTCAAGCTCGCTCCACGGAGACCTTCGGACGAGTGCTCTGTAGTGCGCGCACCCACCATTTCGTGGTAGATGGACCTGTCCAGCACGGTTGCCCCGGCGAGGCCATCACGCCTGGTGAACTCTTTCTCTCAGGGGTCGCCGCTTGTGGTGTCGAACTCGTGCAAGTGTTGGCCAGGGCAAAACAGGTGCCGTTGCAAGCCGCCACTGTCACCATTCGTGGAGTGCTCGATCCTAACAATCCGGTCCGGCCCGAACTGAGCCTGTTCAATGCGGTGCGGTTGCACTTTCATCTCAAAGGGGTAACGCAGGAGCAAGGCACCCAGCTCATCGAGGCCTTCAAGCGCAGGTGACCGCTCTACGGTACGGTCGCAGTTGCGACCCCTGATGTCCAAGTCGAGCTTGATACTGAACCATAGAGCGGGGACGCAGACGAGCAGGAGAGCAGCCAGTCTGGCCTCTTGTGGTGACGTCTCACAAACAGGGCAAGATTACCGCGAGCGTGATCGGCACCAGGTCGCTTGCATCTGAGGGGCATCAGCGTGCCAAGACACGAGTTTGTTTTCCATGAGTCTACAGAACAAGGGGATGCCGATGGCTCGCTTCCGATAGGTGAAGACCAAGTCATCAGACAGCCCTCCCTTGCGGCTCGGGTGACCCAGGCGCTCCATCTTAAGGAAAGTGAAATGAATACCACCCTGCCTGGTCTACGGAGATTCGAGGGGTGATCACAACGACCGTGTCCAAGACTCAACAGAGCAGCTTTATCCTAAGCAACCTTTCTTCTCTAGTATTGGGTGCTTCAATGCCAACACTATTTAAATACATATAGGATTCTTCCATGCCTGCATCTCAAGACAAGCTTTCCGATCTCTCTCATACTCAGGCGTGGAGGTTCGCGGGTCTGCTTCAGGAGCGCCTGACGCACCCGGTTGATGAAAAGGTCATAGCGGTTCCGGAAAGCCCAACACCGGGGCCGCAGGATTGGAACGGTGGGGTGTTTACCTATGTAGCGCCCAACAGCGATCAGGTCAGGGTAGGGCGTACCCGTAACGGAGTTGATCGTGGCGGCAAGACTTGGGTCGATTTCTCACAGGATGGAGGCAAGACTTGGCAGCGAAAAACAGTCATTACAAAAGATGACGAGGCCGCTGGTTGGAGGGCCATTGTCTCCGTCGAACGGCCCTATGTATACGGAAAAATAGTGGACGGAGAACCGTGGGTCGTGCTAGGCACCTGCGCCGCTGAAAAAGGCACCAAATGCTGGGACATACACGAAAGGGAAGCACCACTTGCCCATCTCGAACAGCTGAAGGATGCGCCTGTCCGCTTGGCGCTGGCTGGTGAGGCCGAGTATGCTTACAAAGATGGGGTTCCGGTGCAGGCCCCTGACGGGAAAGGCGTCTATATGGCCGCGACCCGGCATCATATTTCCGGCCCTCCCGAAACTGCTGTCAACGCCGACACCGTCTTGTGCAAGCTCGATGAAACCACAGGCTGCTATAAGGTAATTGCTATTGCTTTGCCACGGGCAGCGCGCGGCGAGATGGACAAGACCTGCAACCGCTTGAGCAGCGAGATGGTTTTCCCCGACGGAACAAGGTTCTGGGGCTGCGACATCCGCAATGGCGAGGAACCCAACGCGGCATTAAAAACTCCCCTGAAACCGGGCGATCTTCGGCAATGGAAATTAGGCGATTTCGATGAAATAACTTCCTTTGCGGTAGGGATTTGGGTGAAGGGAGGCGCTTCACCTCAAGTAACGTCTGTTCCCGCCATTCTCGGCAGGTCAATGCATCCCCTGTATTGGCTACTTGGATCATCCGGTCGAGAAAGAGGCCCCTGGGCTTTCACCGCTCGCCTCTTTTTCGTGGTCAGGTAGTACTCAGTTATCGATATAGGAGGGGAATCGTTCTGGTTTACCAGAGAAAACACCAGGGTAGGGACAGCAAACCATCAGGGAAGGCATGCACAAGCTCCAGGAAAGGCCTGTCACAGACCTCTCAGGCATGACTGACGAGCTGTATGGACCTGGTCCACCAGCTGGACTTTCGCACATCTGCCCTTGCTTCAGGCTACCCAATGGTAGTCATGGTGCAGTCCGCCCATGATCGGAAGAGCGATCACCTTGTTCCTTGCACGATGAGAGGGCTTGGCTGGTCCGCTTTGTCCAGGAATCTGTTGCTGGATCCCTTGATGCGGTCGTGCCTGGTTGAAGTACTCCACATAGGCATTGAGCACCCGCTGCAGTTGCTTCTCCTGCAGGATGAGCAGGTGATCCAGGCATTCTTTTCGGACGCTCCTCAAGAACCGTTCACAGATGGCATTCGCTCGTGGGGCATGAACCGGCGTTTTGAGCAGCTTGATGCCGCTGGTTTTCGCCACCCGAACAAAGCTGGGCCCAAATTTGCTATCGTTATCTCGAACCAGATACTTGGGCACTTGCCCATAGGGGGTGGCTTCTCGCAGTTGTTGTGCCACCCAAGAATCGGTCGGTGAGCGTGTCGCACCGACATGGATCACCTTGCGAGATTTCAATTCGATAATAAAGAAAGCGAAGAGAGGTCGAAAGAACAGGTCAGTCACCTGCAAGAAGTCGCATGCCCAGACCTGAGAGGCGTGGTTGCGCAGAAAGGTCGCCCACTTCTGGCCTCGTGGCTGGTGTGTGCGAACCGCCCTCATGTACTTCTGGATGGTGCGCTTGCACACCCGAATGCCCAGATTCAACAATTCTCCGCGAATGCGCTCAGCACCCCAGAGTCGATTCTCACTGGCCATCTCTCTGATCAAGGCAATCGTTTCTGCGACGATCTTTGGCTTGTGAGTAGGAGTCTTTGACTTGCGTTTCCAATACAGGCGAAAGAGCCCCCGATGCCAGCGTAGCAGAGTATCTGGTTGTACGATGAGCAGGGCTTGGTTCCAAGTTCGAACCAGCCTGGCCAGCAGGACCAGGAGGATGCGATCGGTCCTGGTGAAAGCTGGCCGTTTCACCTGACGCCTTAGAACGATGAGCTGCTGGCGTAGCAAAGCGTTTTCCGCGATCAGCTCAGACTTGCTTCGGCCAAGATCAGCCAGTGTTCCAAGCGGCAAGGAGGAAGTGATCGGTTTGGTCCAACGAGTAAAGCGAAAGGTGAGCGCCTCAAAGCAGCCCTCCTTCAGCCTCTGGAGAGAGGCAAAAATATGACCCATAGCAGAAGCTTCTCCCATGAGAGTGTATCGTCGGTCGAGCATATGTATGCTGGTGACGACTTTGGATTGTACACCAACCCACCTGTGTTTGCAAGCAGTGGAAGGTAATCTTTCTCCGTCCCGAAGGGCTTTTCCAGAACGGATGTCCCAAGTAGCCAGTACAGGCCGTAGCGACTGATGTGCTGGGCAAGAGTGGTCGTCAGATGGTCGAAGCCCTGGTCGGTGGCGCCCAAGATGCTGAGGCGCTCGCGGATCTGGCGCGGGGACGGCTGCGAGCCAAGTTGCCCAACTTGCGACTGGCGCTAGAGGGACGTGTGCAGCCCCAGCACCGCTTTCTGCTCGCAAGGATCCTGGCGCACATTGACTTTTTAGAGGAGTCCATCGCCCAGGTGCGGCAGGAGATTGAGCTGCACCTCTGCCCTTTTGAAGAAGCGGTCACGCTGGCGTAAAGTGTGGTAGGCATCCAAGCCATCGCGGCGGCCATCGTGGCCGAGATCGGCTCAGATATGAGTCGCTTTCCCTCTGACAAGCACCTGGCCTCCTGGGCCGGAGTCAGTCCGGGCAACAAACAGAGTGGCGCAAAGCGCTTGAGCGGGGCAACTACGGCGGGCAATCCCTATCTGCGAGGGATTCTCGCAGAGGTCGCCTGGGCGATTGCTCACACCAAGGATAATTATCTCTCGGCCTTTTACCACCGTATCGCCCGCCGTCGCGGCAAACAGAAAGCCATCATGGCCCTCTCCCATAAGGTGCTCATCATTCTCTACCATGTTCTGCGAGACAAGAAACCCTACACAGATCTCGGGTCTGATTACTTTGACAAACTCGATTCCACACGCATCCAGCGCCATCATATACAGCGCTTGGAGCAGCTTGGCTACATCATCACACTCACTCCCAAAGAAGCCGCCTAATGCATGATCAGACGGCTGTTTGAGGAATTTTCATAAGAAGTAGCCAGCACAACCCACATTGAGGATCTTGAAGATGTATACTATAATGATGGAAGCAAAACAAGAGAGGGCTGAGTAAATGGACGCTGTGCTGGCAAGGATACAAGAGCAAGCATCAGCAAAGAACTTTCGCGTCACGCAACATGCTCAAGTGGAGATGGACGCCGAAGAGATTACACTGGATGAAGTCCTTGCAGCCATCGCAAGCGGTCAGATCTTGGAGAACTACTCTGAGCATAAGCGTGGCCCGTGTTGTCTACTCTATGGCCATACCCATGTAGGCCGTCCTCTACATGTCGTTTGTACGTCAGCATACCCACTGCTGATTATTATTACCGTATACGAGCCCTTGCCGCCCAAGTGGGTGGGTCCAACGCAAAGGAGAGGAACATGAGATGTAGTATCGAGGGTTGCCCAGGAGAGTATGAACAACGTGAGGTTGTGCATACTGTGCGTCAAGGAAATCGGATTATAGTCATCGATCATGTGCCGGCCGAGGTCTGTACAATCTGCGGTGATGTGTTGTTCACACCGGATACCGTGCGCAAGATTGAGATTCTCCGGCGCACTATCGAACCGCCTATGCGCACGGTTCCGCTGTATGATTTCACGCAAGCAAAATCGGCATAAGACAAGGTAGTCATCATGAGACGTGTTTACAAGAACCACGTCTCGTTTAGTAATCCTCAGCTGCCTATAGCATGACCTGAGGAAAGCAGAAATGGTCTTTTGTGTCTGCCTGCCACGCTGGTCTACTTGCAGATCATCGGACGCCCGTCGGTTCCGATTAGATTATTTATGTATCTTACTAGTATTGCTAGAACACTCGTTCTGACACAGCGACGTCTACACCCGCTGTGCTGGCTACATGAGCCATCTGCTGAAAAAAGAGAGGGTTTGATCTCTTCAGTAACCTCCTGTGATGCTTCTTAGGCAAGTAAAGTAAAGTCATGAAGAAGCTTTCGCTCAGAAGCTTGAAGCGTCCTTTCAAGGAAAGACACATACCTCTTGCTGGTTGCAT
>WNFY01000774.1_pt1 | contig 34234 bp, 26 predicted proteins | sample 5400091 | NCBI WGS metagenome assembly WNFY01 (sample SAMN13153364, study PRJNA577476) | soil metagenome | isolation source: 60 cm soil or saprolite under grassland replicate 1 | place: USA:California | collected 2016-06-15 | reverse complement strand
CGCGGAGATGCTGGCGTCATGAACGTCCATACCGATATACTTCTCTTGATTCATAAAGGCGCTCCTTTTCCGTAAGTGTGTTGTCCTAACGACTCACAACTTACCGCAAAAGTGGGCGCCTTTTGATATTGCGTGATATGGCGATTTATCGTCAGTTGGCCCTGGGTCGAGCATGCCGGGATTAGTTTTCTGGATGATGTCTATATGGATAAGGTGTTCGTCAGCGTGTGCGGAATTGATGTGGGCGCTGGGAATTACGGTGATCGAGTCTACGGTGATCGAGTCTGAAGAAGCCCTGACCTTTCGCGCTATGATCCGACATGCGAAGAAGACGATCATGGTCGCCGACTCCAACAAGATTGGTGTGGTGACGCCGACGCCGGTCTGTCCCATCTCTGACGTTCGCATGCTGATCACTGATACTCGCGCATCCGACAAAGCGGTGGCACTCTCCGGCGAGCGAGGTTTGGAGGTCCAGCGAGTATGAAGAGGAAGTGGTCTAATGCCGAGATAGAGTCCTGGGGCTCGCGCTTTTCCTTCGAGAGTGCTCTCGAAGAAATGGCTCGCTATCAATGAGTTATGTTTGTGGGTGGATCTGCCCACTAGCGCAAACGTTTCCTAGTTTTTGGGGCCTCTGCCGCGGTTCGGCGCGAAAGTTTGGGTGGGAATTAACAGCCGTATACCTTCCGTTCTTTACCACAAGACATTAGGGGCAAGATCCCGGACCGAACCGAAAGAAGACACGATAATATAAAACCATTAGATTTTTCTTGACAAATCCTTACATAGGGGAGTAATTTCCGTGTCCAAGTAAGCGTTTACTAAGCCGCGGCCCCGAACCTGCCCGGCATCGAGGGAGTTCATCATGACGCGAACCTACCGTGCTGTGGGCTTCTCGGTTGTTCTTCTCACCCTCTTTGCAACTCTCCTTAGCCTGAGTAGTTCGGTTTTGGCCCAGCGCGCTGATCGCGGCGTGATCACCGGAATCGTCTCCGATCAGACAGGGTCGGCGATCGCCGGCGCGACGGTCAAAATCCGTAACGACGGGACAGGTGTCGAAACCCTGCTGACCACCAATTCGGCCGGTGCTTTCACAACACCCGCACTGGTACTGGGTACCTATTCAATTGCCGTCGATCACCAGGGTTTTAAGACCACTCAGGCGACTGGCATCGAACTTCTCGGTGCGGAGACGATCCGCCGAGATATGGTTCTGGCGGTAGGCTCAACAACTGAGTCAGTCGAGGTGACTGCCGGCGCGGAGACGATCAATGCCACGACGCCCGACGTGAGCCACACGGTGGACAACAAGTACTATACGGACCTGCCGGTAATCACTGCGGCGGATGTCCGCCTTCCCGAGTCAATGTTGCAGATTCAACCCGGCTATCTGCCGATGAAGCCGAATGGTGACCCGATGTTCCGCGGCAGCCAGTTCAACTCGCGTATTAACGGCGGCCAGACTATGGCAACCGAAAACTTTTTCGACGGCGCTGCATTCGGATATGCCTCGGGACATCAGCAGAGTCATGAGAGCACGCCGCCACTGGATGCAATTCAGGAGATGAAGGTCATTACCACCACCTATTCAGCACAGTATGGACATACCAGCGGCGGATTCATTGAGTACACGTCAAAATCCGGTACCAACAACATTCATGGAACTGCGTACGAATACTTCGCCAATGACGCGCTGAATGCCCGAGGGTTTTTCGATGCCGACTGTGTGAACGGCACCTGCACCCCGCGCAAGAAAACCCCCTTAAAGAACAATGGGTTCGGATTTACAGCAGGTGGCCCCATATCGATCCCAAAAGTTTACGACGGCCACAACAAAACCTTTTTCTTTGTGAACATCGATTGGGCGCGACTTCGCGAAGGCGTGCTGCCGGGTTTTGGCAATACCACACCTCCTGCTGGTGCTTTTCGCGGCTGCATTACCGATCCCGTCAACGGTGTTTGCGACTTCACCTCGATAAGTTCCACACAGCAGTTCCTGTTTAATCCCTTTAGTCAATCCGCGAACCCGAACCGCGATCCATTTATGTGTGACAACGCTGGAAATCCGACGCCAGTAAACTCTTCTGGCATCCAAGCGGCCGGCGTTGCGTGCAACAAAATTCCAGCCTCCTTGGTTAGTGCCGCTGCCCACCAAATAGCTACGCGTATGGTTGCACCAGACCGCGTAAGCCCTCTTGGCGATGGCATAGGAGGCAACGTAGCTGGTAATCCGGCTGGCGACCAGACTTGGCTGCTAAACGCTCGTAACGTCGAATTTCGGGTGGACCACAACTTCACCCCGAATTTCCGGATGACCGAGACCTTCTATTGGAACCATCGTCCTTCGATACGTAACTGCGGTGAAGTGGGTGGATGTAACACACAGTTCGACGGTGGAACGGAACCCCAGAAGAATACTGGCTACTACGGCGACGGCTTCTATCAACGTATCGTGACGCACCATGCCCACACTCAGTTTGAGTGGATTATTCGCAACAACATGTCGAACCATACGACAATTGCGTGGGACCGCTGGTTCATGGGAGGTAACCCGCTATCCGCAGGCGCAGGCTGGCCGAACATTCTCTGGGGCAACACGCCTGGAGCGAATCAGCCGCAGGGCGTTGGAGGGATCGTCGCGCAGGATGCTGGACCGCCACAGATTGATTTCACCGGCGATACTGGCCTCCTCGGTGGTGGTGTCCGCACGTCCGAATACAACACGCTTAGTACTTATGGTTGGGGACATTTCGGTTTTGAGACCAACAACCGCTGGCAGTTCTCCGACGACCTCACATGGGTGAAGGGCAAGCACACGATAAAAGTTGGTGCAGAATACAGGTGGCATCAGTTCAATCATAGCGGTTGGGCAGTCGGTGCTGCCGGCGGCGAATTTCGCTTTGATACATCCGGAACGGCTCAGCTTGCCGGTGGCTCGCCAATCTCTAGCACTGGTGAAGCGTTTGCCTCAATGCTGCTCGGACAAGTGTTTTCGACAACCCAGACACTGCCTTTTTATCCTTCATTCTACGAAGGGTATGTGTCGCCGTGGATCAACGATGAGTTCAAGGTGAACAACAAGCTGACTCTGACTTTCGGTCTGCGATGGGATTATCAGCGGGCTCGCACGGAAGCTCAGAACCGCTACTCCACGTTTGATCCGACTACGCCGAATCCCGGGGCCCAAGATATTCCGGGAGCGGTCATTTTTGCAGGCAATTGTTCAGGTTGTTCCGGACGAGATACATTTGAGGATCCCGCTCATAACGCCTTCGGTCCGCGTTTTGGATTCGCCTACCTCCTCAACAACAAAACCGTCATTCGAGGCGGTTACGGAATTTACTATTCCGGAATCTCGTTCTCCCAGTTCTACGGCGATCCGGTTATGGGATATACCTCCAATCCTACGGTGGCGAATGCCTCCAACGGTAGATTCCCGGCTATTCCCAATACCGTAAGTTGCAATTTCCCTCCGCCGAACCCCAATCCTGCGGGTTGTCAACCAAATCCTGCTCCGGGCGTCCTGAATGGATTCGACTATGGCTTTCCCGGAACGCTGCCCGTCTGCACTGGACCCGGAAACGGCTGCATCCTTCAACCTCCATTCATAGATCCGACCATAGCGAATGGAACGTCGCCACTGGCTGTTGCCCCGAACGGACTAACGCTTCCTCGATATCAGAACTGGTCGCTGACCTTTGAGCGTGAGCTTAGCCGTAACATGAGGCTGGACGTCTCCTATATCGCCAATCGCGGAACGCGCTTGACTGCTCCCTGGCAGATGATGGGGGTGGCCGCAAACATGACCGACCCTGCGATACTTAGCCAGTACGCTCCAAGCATTTTGGGCCTCGACATAAACAATCCGGCGGTGGTAGCGGCCGGTATCGTGGCTCCATATATGCCATGTAACCCTCCGGCGATAGTCACGAATTGCTTCTCGGGCACGGCTGCCCAGGCCCTTCGCAGATATCCTCAGTATCAGAACATTCTCTGGCGCGATGTGCCGCTCGGCAGCAGTATGTACAACGCTCTGGAGGTTGTAGTCGAACAACGTGTCACCCGCGGACTGCAGTTCCGCGTTGGGTACACCTATTCCCGGCTAAATAATGATGGTGCCGAAACCGGACAATCAGGCGATGGCAGGGATCAGAGGATTCAGAACCCAGCATGTACCCACAAATGCGAATGGGGACTGAGCGACGATGACACTCCCAATGTGTTCCTCGTCGGCTATACATGGGAGATACCGGGCGCAAAACGTTGGCACGGGGCTGCGGGTGCATTGTTAGGCGGCTGGAACTGGTCTGGAATCTTACGGTATGAGAGTGGACGTCCGCTCAACATAATAATGGACAACCACGTCTTCGATCCCAATTGCAACCCTCCTGCCGGGTGCAACGTCGGGCTCGGAAACATTCTGTTCAATCCCCAGAAGCGTCCGGATCGAGTAAAGGGGACCAGTGCCATAGCCAAGCAGGTGGGTTCGTTCTACAACCCACTAATTCAGAACTATTTCAACAAGAGTGCCTGGGAAGATACGGGAACTAATCCGTTCGGGAATGCTCCGCGCGTGGACGGGACTGCTCGTGGCTTCCCCACATATAACGAGGACATGAGTGTTTTCAAAAATTTCAAGCTCAAAGAACAGTTGATGATGCGCTTTGAGGCGCAGTTTGGGAACATCTTTAATAGAACCGATTTCTGCAACCCGAGCAACAATACGACCAGCTTCTGGAGTCCGTCATCGGGTCCGCAGGATACGACCTTCGGTTCTATCAACACTCAGTGCAACTACGCGCGTTCGATTCAGTTTGGGTTGAAGTTCAGTTACTAGGGCTAGAATGGGAACCAGGCTCCGCCGACGAACGGCGGAGCCTGGGAACAATTCGTGATCCGCAGTTGTAGACACAGCTTGGGCTTGCCAAAGTCTTTATCTCTTCCCCTCATCCTGACTTTGATGTTTGTTCCCGGTGCCACGCGCACATGTGCGGCTGTCGATTCTCGCCAGGCGCTGCAGAGAGCTGCCGATCTCGCTCAACAGGGGAAACTCGAGGAAGCTGATAAGCAGGCGCATCTCGCGCTCCCCGATCCTTCTACGCGAGCGGTGGCGTATTCCATATTGGGTGCGATTCGCCTACAGCAAAAGCGAGTGGCAGAAAGCATCGAGTTTCTTCAGAATGCCATCCAGCTTGAGCCCCGGCTGATAGGCGCCCGCCAGACTCTTGCTGAGGCCTACACTGTCCAGGGGAATGCAGAGGCTGCATTGAATCTGTACCGGGAAGTGCTCAAGCTTGATCCCGGCAATTCCCCAGCCAGACTCGCTCTGGCGCGCTCAGCGGCGGAAAAGGGCAACTACCGGGAGTCGTTGGCGTTGGCGCTGCCGGCGATGGCAGATGTGAAGCAGTTGCCGGACGGGCTGTATCTTCTGGCAACGGATTATGTGAATACCGACAACCGCTCTGCCGTCGCCGATCTTGCGAAAGATTGGATGCAGCTCACGGGAGTCCCCGAGGATTGGTCAATCAAGTTCGCCGTACTTCTCGCGAAGAATGGTGCGGCTCCGGAGGCCGCTCAAATCCTCGAGCGTATAAATCAATCCGGAACCCATTCGTTCGCACTCGCATTCAATCTCGCGGGCGTGTACTTGCTCAATAACGACCCGAAGCGGGCCCTGGAGAACTATGACGCAGCACTGAGCGTGGGTCCAACTTCTCTTCCTGCGCTCACGCAAGCCGCACTCGTCGCGGAGAGGCAAGCCGACCTGGAACGATCATTGTCTTACTGGATGCGCGCGAAGAAGCTCGCTCCTGACGATCCCGAAATCCTTTTCGGCTTTGGTCGAGTTTGCTTGAAAATGGACTTGCTTGAGGACGCTGAGCCGGTGCTGACCAAGGCCGCCGGCCTGCGGGCCGAAGATGCGAGTTACCAGTACATGCTCGCCTCGGCCAAAGTCGGCAAAAAGCAATTCGACGCGGCGCAAACGATTCTGGAAAAATTGGTGGTGAAAAATCCCGGTGACTCGCAGCTGCAATATGCGCTTGGCTCCGTTCTGTACCTCAAGGGGCACTTGCCCGACGCCGCAAGTCATCTGGCTGAAAGTGTTCGTTTGCAGCCGCATCAGGCTGCGTCCTACTACTACCTGGCTCTCATAGCAAGAGATCAAGGTAAAGACGCTGAGGCCATCGAGAAATTGCAGAGCCTCCTTAAGCAGCACCCGGAGCATGCCCCATCTTGCGAGGCGCTTGGCGAACTGCTGATGAGCGCGCGCCAGTATCCGGAAGCAGAAAGCAACCTGAAGAAGGCGGTACACTTGGACCCGAAATCGGTTAAGGCGAATTATCAGCTCGGATTGTTGCTATCGCGCATGGGCCAGAAAGAAGAAGCGGACAAGCAGCTGGCATTGGCTAAATCTTTGCGGGTTGAAGACGAGAAGACATCGCATCTCCAGCTTCGTTTGTTGGATCCAGAGCAATGAATAAACGACAGCGAATCACAGTGACCTTTATCGGAGCGCTTTTTATTGCCTTGCTCTCGCCCATGCTCTCGGCTGAGGACTCGCCCTCCGGCGATAAGCTCATCAGCCAAATCGAAGCCTCGATCGGCCGCAGCCCTTTCGATTTCCGGCTTCGCATTCAGCTTGGAATCGCGTACATGGATAAGGATGACCTGCCCCACGCACTCCAAGCCTTTCAAGAGGCGGTGCAACTGGCTCCGACGTCGGCTGAAGCCCACAATTGGTTAGGCGTCGCGCTGATGGGCAAAGGCGACTTGCCGGCCGCAATTCCCGAGCTGCGCAAAGCGGTGGCTCTCGAACCGAAGTTTGCTCGCGGATTCACGAATCTTGGTTCAGCACTGGCACGCAGCGGCGAAACCTCGCAGTCTATCGAGGCATTCCAGAAAGCGCTCGCTCTCGAACCGGAGAATCCAGCCGCCCAGTTGAATCTGGGTCTCGCTCTGAGAGAGAAGGGCGATCTCAAGGGCGCATTGCTTCATCTGCACCACGTTGTGGCAGCCCAACCGAACAATTCCACCATTCAGTACGAGCTGGGCCAGACGTTGCGGCAGGCCGGAGACCTCTCGGCGGCAGTCGTCGCGTTCGAGAAAGCTGTAGAGATCAATCCCGAGCTGCAGGAAGCGTATTACGGCCTTGGTCTCGCTCTGAAGCAGCAGAGCGCCGCAATCTCGCGATCAGCTTCACCTGTCCCCAACCAGGGCGTCAAGCGCGCACAGGACAAGGTTGCCAAAGGTGACCTCAACTCGGCGCGCGACGACCTTCTTGCGCTCATTGAGGCGGATGAGAAAAATGCCGAGGCGCATGTTCTCTTGGGCTACATTCTCGGGCAGCAAGGACAGCTTGAATTTGCGGTCAATCATCTCCAGCGCGCAGTCCAGCTCAGGCCTGGTTCGGGTGACGCTCACTACAACCTTGGCATGGCGCTGTGGTACAGCGGTGCGAGGGATAAGGCGATAACGGAACTGCGCGAGAGTGTGCGTCTTGACCCGGCTTTGGGCGCGGGACATGCATTTCTTGGCATGGCGCTACGCGAGAGGGGAGACCTGACATCCGCGCGCGCGAGCCTGCAACGTGCTATTGCGCTACTGCCTCCCACCACTGCCACCTATGTTGACCTTGCGATCGTATTCCTGAGAGTAGACCAGCTTGACCGCGCCCTCGGTCAGTTCGAGGCTGGTTTGAATGCTCCCTCTGAGGTGCCTACCCCTGATTGGGACGGGGCAATCACCGCACTACGTGAATCTCTCCTCAAGCACCCAAAACGCGCCGACATTCACAACATGCTCGGCTTGTTGCTTGGACGGAAGGGGGCGAACAGGTCCGAAGTCATCGCAGAGTTTCAAGAGGCGCTGAAACTTCGAGGAGATTACGCTGCCGCACACAACAATCTAGGTTTGGTTTTTGCGCAGTCGGACGAAGACGATAAGGCAATCACGGAATTTCGGGAGGCCATTCGAGTCAGCCCAGATTATGCCGATGCGCATGCCAACCTTGGCGCAACGCTCATGCCGACTGATGTGGAGCATGCCATTCCGGAGTTGGAGAGGGCTGTGTCTCTCAACCCCGCTTCGGTAAGGGCTCAGTTCAATTTAGCGGAAGCCTATGGGATGAGCCCCAACCATGGCCCCACTAAGCAGATCGAGCGATTGCGCAACGTCACTGCGATGTCGCCAGACTTTGGGCGTGCACACCTGTCGTTGGGTAAGGCCCAGCTGTCGCAAGGCCAGGTGGACGATGCCGTGACCGAATTGAAAGAGGCGGTTCGCCTTGAACCGGCCAGTGGCGAAGCGCACTACCAGTTCGGCCTCGCACTGGCGCGCGCGGGAAACCAACAGGACGCGAGTGCGGAACTTGCGAAAGGGCGCGAACTTTCCGCCGCGAGTGAACGCAGCCAGAACGCGGATCTCGATATTGATGAGGGACGCGCATCGCTGGACCGCGGTGACGTGGGACAGGCAGTCGAAAAATTTCGCCACGCGCTTAAACTACGTCCGGATTTATCCCCAGCGCAGTATTACCTCGGGGTCGCTCTCGAGCGGAAAGGTGAGGTTGGTGGAGCTGAGGCAGCATACCAACAGGCATTGAATGCCGATCCTGGTAGTACACCCGCACGGCAAGCGCTGGATCGCCTCCATCTACCCGATACTCCGAAGTCTGCAATACCGGCAGAGAGCCACGAAACAGACGATGCGGCGAAAGTTGACGAACTGGAAGGCTACGTGCGTGACGGTCGCTTTGCGGAGGTCGAGCCGCTCTTAGCGGACTATGTCAAGGGCCACCCACAATCGGACTGGGGCTGGTACGCGCTAGGCTACAGCCAGTTTGCCCAAAAGAAGATCGGCGACTCCATCAAGTCTCTCGCGCGCGCACTGCAGTTGAATATTGGCCATGCTGAGGCACACAAGATTCTCGGCCGGGATCTAATGATTATCGGCCGTTTTGATGCCGCCCAAATCGAATTCGAGCAGGGTATCCGTTACGCACCTAATTCTGCCGAAATGCACTACAACCTTGGAAAACTCTTCTCGATTCAGGACAACTGGGAAGGTGCGCGCAGGGAATTTGAAGCTGCGTTACGCATCGATCCATCCTACGTCGAAGCCCTGGATGCGCTTGGGTTCGCGCAGGAAGCCTTAGGCGACGATACCGCAGCAGTGAAGAGTTATGAGAACGCGATTGCTCTAAACGAGAAGCGACATGGAGCTTTTGCCGCACCTTGTGTGAACCTCAGCGCCTATTACAACCGCACCGGGGACCCGGCGAAGGCGCTAGCCTGGGCCGACAAGGCGCTGGCTTTGGATTCGAATTCCGATGCGGCGTGGTTTCAGAAGTCTCGTGCCCAGGAGCGCAGTGGGCGGCTCGCAGAAGCGATTGAGTCCCTGAAACGAGCAATCTCCCTTAATGGGCATTCCTCTTCCTATTATTACGTGTTGGCGGGGCTCTACCGGCGCGAGGGAAAACCGGAAGAAAGCCAAAAAGCGCTTGAAGCATTCACACGCCTAGACCGGGAGAACAGCGAATTGGACAAGATGCGACGCGGCGGAATGGCTCGACCGACTGTCGAGCGACCCGGGGGCGGGCGTGAGTAGTGGCTTCGGCGTCCAACCTTCGCGCCGAGATTTCTTGCGAGTAGTGAGTCGGGCTGGACTACTACTGCCTTTCGGATCGTGCACACATCCTCTCTTTGCCGCCGAGCTGCCCGGGACCGTCGTTTTCACCGACATTACAGAATCCGCCGGCCTGTCACACGCCCGAAATATTTTCGGCAGCCCGGACAACAAGCAGTATCTACTCGAGGAGATGGGCGGAGGCGTGGCGCTCTTTGACTACGACAATGACGGCTGGCTGGATATCTTCCTTGTCAACGGAACCAGCCTGGATCCCGCAACTAGAGATCGTCAGCCCACCAGCTATTTGTTTCACAACAATTGCGATGGGACCTTCACGGATGTCACCGGGAAGGCTGGACTCACTCGTTCTGGATGGGGTCAGGCTTGCTGCGTTGGAGATTACGATAACGATGGCTTCGACGATCTTTTCGTTTCCTATTTCGGAAAGAATGTGCTCTATCACAACAACGGCGATGGCACATTCACGGATGTCTCCGAAAAGGCTGGCGTTGCCGGATCGCCGGATCGCTGGGGTGCGGGTTGTTGCTTTCTGGACTATGACCGGGATGGGCATCTCGATTTGTTCGTTTCCAACTACGTGGCTTTCGATCCGGCGCGCGCCCCGAAGCCGGGGGACTCCGCCTATTGCCGGTATAACGATATCCCGGTCCCGTGTGGGCCACTGGGTTTTGCGGGTGGAACAAACATCCTCTATCGAAATCGCGGGGATGGGACGTTCGCGGATGTGTCTGAGCAATCTGGCATTGCGAATCCTCGCGGTGCGGCTTCAATGGTCTTCGTTGCAGCCAACTGGCAGTCAAGAGGTTCCTACGGTATGGGCGCGGCATCCGCCGACTTCGACAACGACGGTTGGCCGGACATCTATGTTGCTTGCGACAGCGCGCCGAGCCTGCTTTACCGAAACAATCGCGACGGCAGCTTCCGTGAAATTGGCCTCTCTGCCGGCTGCGCCTTGGACGAGGATGGAGTTGCGCTGTCGGGAATGGGCGTTGCGGTTGGGGATTACGATGGCGATGGGTGGCTGGACATCGCGCGGACTAACTTTTCCGAGCAGAGAACTACGCTCTACCACAATTACGGCAATGGTGCCTTCGAGGAAGCAGGCATCCGTGCCGGATTGGGCGTCAACCGCAAGTATCTTGGCTTTGGCGTTGGCTTCTTCGATTATGACAACGATGGTTGGAAAGATCTTTTCCTCGCAAATGGGCACGTGTATTCGCAGATTGCTGGCCGGAAGCTGCATCTCGCCTACAGGCAGCCGAGAGTCCTTTATCGTAATGTTGGGAATGGACGCTTCGAGGATGTTTCCGGGCAGTCGGGAGCAGCGATCCGCGCCGAGAATCTAGGCAGGGGTTGTGCGTTCGGCGACTTCGATAACGATGGCGACGTCGACATCGTGATCAACAATCTGGATGGTCCACCATCGCTATTGCGCAATGATGGTGGGAACAAAAACAACTGGATCATGATCAAATGCGTGGGCACTCATTCGAACCGCTCCGCCATCGGAACGCGGGTACGAGTCACGGCCGGCGAGCGCAGCCAAATTGATGAAGTGATGAGCGGTGGGAGTTATTACTCACAGAATGATCTTCGTCTGCATTTCGGATTGGGGAAAGCCGCCAAAGTGGACAATCTTGAGATTGCCTGGCCCTCAGGAACAAAAGAGCAGTTTAAGAACCTGGAGGCAAATCAGCTCCTGACTGTGCAGGAGGCAAAGGGAATCATTGAGCACCGTCAATTTCGGAAAAGAAAATCATGATGGGAAGGCTTGAATGCACAAGAAGGAAGCGACTTAAAGGTGATCTTAGTATTCATTGTTCGCTACTGATTTTGCTCGGTTCTTGCCTGGGGACGGCTGCTTCGGACCCAGAAGTGCAGTTCACTGACATCACAGAACAGACCAGAATTGATTTCACACAAGAAAGTTCTGCAACCTCAAACAAATATCTGATCGAAACCATGGGAGGTGGAGTCGCTCTTCTCGACTATGACAACGATGGGCGCCTGGATATTTTTTTCACCAATGGAGCGCGGCTAGAAGACCCGATGCCGGAGGGCAAACTCCCGGACAAGTCCGATCGGAAGTATTGGAATCGTCTCTACCATCAGAATACGGATGGAACGTTCACCGATGTGACCGTACGTGCGGGCGTGAGCGGTGCTTCGCAGGGCTTCTATGGCATGGGTGTCGCTGTCGGAGACTACGACAACGATGGTTTCGAAGATATCTATGTAACAGGGTATGGAGGAAACACCCTGTATCACAACAATGGAAACGGAATGTTTACTGACGTGACCCGAAAAGCCGGAGTCGGTGCAAGCGGCTGGAGCGCCAGCGCAGGGTTCTTCGATTACGACAACGACGGCAAGCTCGATCTCCTCGTCACACGTTATGTGGACTGGAGCTTCAAAACCAACCGCTTTTGCGGAGAGAAGCGGCCTGGATATCGTGCTTACTGCCATCCTGACAATTACGAAGGCGTGACCAACATTCTGTATCACAACAATGGAGACGGAACGTTCACGGATGTTTCCGAGAAAGCGGGAATCACGAATCCGCATGGCAAGGGCCTTGGGGTGGCATTTGCTGATTACGACGGGGACGGGTTTACGGATATCTTCGTGGCCAACGATTCGGTGCAGTGCTTTCTTTATCACAACAACGGAAACGGTACGTTTAGCGAGACGGGCCTGCTTGCCGGAGTGGGATACAACGAAGACGGAAAGACCTTCGCCGGCATGGGCGTGGACTTCAGCGATTACGATAACGATGGTTTTCCCGACATCGTTGTCACTGACCTTTCCAATGAACGCTACATGCTCTTTCGCAACAATGGCGATGGCACATTTCGTGACGTGACCAATCAGTCCGGCTTGGGCGGTGCAACTCTGGCATTCTCCGGCTGGAGCACGCGTTTCTTTGATTATGACAATGATGGCTGGAAAGACATCTTTGTGGCGCAATCGCACGTGATGGACACGATTGAGAAAACCTCCGGCAATCTCAAGTACCTTGAGCCTCCGCTATTGCTTCGCAACGAATCTGGCCATTTTTCCCGGGTCGTTGCTGGTGACGCGTTTCAAAAGTCCTGGGCGGGACGTGGCGCGGCATTCGGCGACATAGATAATGACGGCGACCTAGACATTGTCGTCAGCAACGTAGGCCAGAAGCCTTATGTGCTTCGGAATGACGGCGGCAATCGCCGAAGCTGGCTCGGCATTGAGTTGGTCGGCGTGAAATCGAATCGTGACGGGATCGGAGCGCGAATTAGAGTGGTGTCGTCTTCAGGGCTGACCCAGTATTTCACCGTGAATACCGCAGTGGGCTACCTTTCGGCGAGCGACAAACGACTGATTGTTGGATTAGGCGCTGATCCCGTTGCAAAAACGATCGAGGTCCGCTGGCCCTCAGGAATCGTGCAGAAGTTCGAGAACGTCAAAGCGCGGCAGTATCTAAAGGCGGTCGAACCTAGACAATGATCACCCGTCGAAAAATGATTGCCAACGCGGCGGGTGCGGCATTGGCAGGCGCGACAAGAAAGATATTTGGTCAAGGAATCTCTTCCCGCGGGGTCAGAGCGCAGCCTCGCGGTAAGCCCTCCGGGCGTCCCTTCTTGTGCCGGCTCACCGATGTCGCAATGGAGGCCGGCCTGACCCATCCCATCACTTACGGCGGCCTTGACACGAAGAAGTACATCATCGAAGTGGTGGGGTGCGGCGTCGCGTTCATTGATTATGACAACGATGGCTGGATGGATTTACTGGTTCTCAATGGCACCCGCCTGGAAGCTGATCCGCCCGGCACATCCAATCGCCTGTACAAAAACAACCGCAATGGAACATTTACAGACGTTACTGCGAAGGCGGGCTTAATGCGGGCCGGTTGGGCTTCCGCCGTCACAGTCGGCGATTACGATAACGACGGCTTCGACGATCTCTTCATCACGTATTACGGGCACAACATGCTTTATCACAACAATGGAAATGGCACTTTTTCGGACGTGACCAAGCGAGCTGGGCTTGCCCAGGATGCCGTCCGGTACGGCTCTGGCTGTTCCTGGGTGGATTACGACCGGGACGGGAAGCTGGATCTCTTTGTCGCCAATTATCTCAACACCACTCTGGAGAAGCTTCCTAAGCCTGGGGAAAACCCGGATTGTACTTGGAAAGGTGTGGCAGTGAATTGCGGTCCCCGCGGATTGCCCACTGGTTTTGTGCAGCTGTTCCACAACAATGGAGACGGGACCTTCATTGAAGTCAGCAAGCAGTCCGGGGTTGCAGCGGCTGCGGGTTCCTATCCAATGACCGTCGTTGCCGCCGACTATGACAACGACGGCTGGCCTGACATTTACGTTGCGTGCGACTCCACACCTAGTTGGCTTTTTCGTAACCAGCACGACGGAACTTTTCGCGAGGAGGCCCTTGAGCGCGGGGTTGCTCTTAGTGAGGACGGCATCGAGCAGGCAGGCATGGGAGTTGGGGTTGGCGACTATGACCTGGACGGCAACCTGGACATCTTCAAGACCAATTTCGCCGACGATACTAATATTCTTTACCGCAATGACGGCAAGGGCAATTTTGACGATGTGACCATTCGCACTGGCTTGGGAGTTGAAACCCGATACGTCGGCTGGGGCACGGGAATTGTGGATTTGGACAATGACGGCTTTCCAGATCTGTTCATCGCAACCGGCAGTGTGTATCCCGAAGTGGAAAAGAAAGTACCCAACTACCCATTTCGGACTCCGCGCATCGTGTTCCGCAATCTAGGCGATGGCAGGTTCGAGGAGCTGATCGAGGAAGCGGGACCCGGGGTTGGCGAACCGCACGCCAGCCGTGGCTGTGCGTTCGGCGATTTTGACAACGACGGCGATATAGACATCCTTGTGATGAATATGAACGAGCCTCCCTCCTTGCTCCGGAATGATGTTTCGAGCGGTGGTCACTGGTTGAAGGTCTTTTTAAGAGGCGTGCAAAGCAATCGAAGTGCGATCGGGGCTCGCGTGACGGTCGTCTATGGAAACCGCCGCCATGCGCAGGAAGTGCATGCCCAGTCAAGTTTTTATTCGGCGAATGATCGTCGCTTGCATTTTGGCCTGGGTACAGAGACCATCTGCGATTTGAGCATACGGTGGCCAAACGGAGCGGCCGAAACGATTTCGAAAGTCGCCGCCAATCAACTGGTCGTGATTCAGGAAGGTTCCGGTATCATTCGGCAGCAGAAGTTCTGATTCTGTGTCTGCTTGTGTATTTGTTCTGTTACGCATGAACCAGGCATATGTGCCTACATCTGCTAGAAGGAGGAGCTGCTCCATATGCATCGTTATTTTTCGATCTTCGTCGCATTGATCACGATGGCCAATGCTCAAGTGTCGCCAAGCCGCTGGAGTGAGGCTAAAGCGAACGATTGGTATCAGCACCAACCCTGGCTCGTGGGGAGCAATTTTCTTCCTGCCACTGCAATTAACGAACTTGAGATGTGGCAGGCGGAGACATTTGACGCCGCGGAAATCGACAAAGAGTTAGGTTGGGCCGAAGGGCTAGGAATGAACACCATGCGCGTATTTCTGCACGATCTCCTCTGGCAGCAGGATTCCGCGGGCTTTCAGAAGAGAATTGATTCCTTCTTGAGCGTCGCTTCTAAGCACCACATCCGCCCGATTCTTGTGCTGTTCGATTCCTGTTGGGATCCATATCCGAAACTCGGACCGCAACACCCCCCGGTTCCGGGCGTGCACAATTCCGGATGGGTACAAAGCCCCGGCGCCAAAGCATTGAGCGATACCACGCAGGAAGCTCGCCTCCGAGCTTACGTAGAAGGTGTGGTCGGGGGATTTGCCAATGACTCCCGCATTCTGGCCTGGGACGTGTGGAATGAACCTTCCAATGGCAATGGCGGAGCTTATGGCAAAGTCGAACTCAAGAACAAAGGCGAGCGCGTGCTTGATCTTTTGCCCAAGGTTTTCGCTTGGGCGCGCTCGGTTCATCCATCTCAGCCGCTGACCAGCGGGCTGTGGGAAGGAGATTGGTCGTCACCCGACAAATTGGAGCCAATCGCCCGCGTGCAATTCGAGCAGTCGGACGTGATGTCGTTCCACAACTACAATTGGCCGGAGGATTTTGAAGAACATGTGCGCTGGCTAGAGGCCTACCATCGTCCCATCTTGTGCACTGAGTTCATGGCGCGCTCAGTCGGCAGCACATTCGACGCGATTCTCCCGATTGCCAAGCAACACCATGTCGCCGCCATCAACTGGGGACTGGTTGCCGGTAAATCGCAAACCTACTTGCCTTGGGATTCGTGGGAAAAGCCTTATGTCCTGCAACCGCCGCCGGTGTGGTTCCACGAAGTTTTTCATCCTGATGGCAAGCCTTATCGTGAGCGCGAAGCTGAGATTATTCGAGACTTGAGCGGCAGTAAGACGCGCTAGAACTCCCTTGCTCTTGAACTAAAGAAATCGTATAGTAGGGCGGCCCTGGTAATCGTTTACCGAACGCGTTTTACTGCTGTCGAATCAGGAATTAGCTGCGAGTAAGAACCTCGAAGTTTTCTTGGCAGTTGAAACTCATAAGGAGGGTCGATTCATGTCCTCACGACGCCGGTTTTTGCAGAACGCCTCGACCGTAGGATTGGCTTGGTCAGCCAATGCGATGTTTGGACGATTGCTATCGGCGCCAGCAGCTGGGGCAGATCAGATCGCGCGTATATTCATAGATTCACGCCGCTCCATCGGTCCCATCGATCGGAATCTTTTCGGCTCGTTTCTCGAGCATCTTGGTCGCGCAATTTACGAGGGAATCTACGATCCTGGTACCAAGCTTTCCGACTCGAACGGATTCCGCAAGGATGTCATGCAGGAGATCAAGCAGCTGGGCGTGCCGATTATTCGTTATCCCGGAGGCAACTTTGTTTCCGGCTACAACTGGCTTGACGGTGTCGGCCCGAAACAGGAGCGTCCGCGCGTGCTCGACAAAGCGTGGAATTCGATGAACTCGAACCAGTTTGGGACCAATGAATACATGGCATGGTGCAAGGCAGTCGGCACTGAGCCTCTGATGGGATTGAATCTGGGCACCGGAACACCGGAGCAGGCGGCCGCGCTGGTCGAGTATTGCAATATCGACAAGGGCACGAAATGGAGCGATCTCCGACGTAAGCATGGATATGCCGAGCCTTACAATGTCAAACATTGGTGTCTTGGAAATGAGATGGATGGTCCCTGGCAAATTGGCCACATGACGGCGACCGAGTACGGCATGAGAGCGCAGGACGCAGCGCGCCAAATGCAGTACGTCGACCACTCGGTAAAGTTGATTGCGTGCGGGTCGAGCGGACCGTTCATGCCAACCTATCTTGAGTGGGATCGCGAGGTGCTCGAGCAATGCTACGACTACGTTGACGGGCTCTCACTGCATCGCTATTTGGGAAACAATGAAGAGACGGGTAGTAACAGTTCCAAGTTCGTGGCAATGAACTTGACCATGGATAAGCAGATCGGTGAGACGCTTGCTGTGTGCGATCTCGTCCGCGGCCACAAGCGATCGCCGAAAAAACTATGGCTCTCGTTTGACGAATGGAACGTCTGGTACCGGGCCCGCAGTGGAGATGCCGTGGATGGCCATCGGCAAGACGCTCCGCACTTACTGGAGGAAATCTACAACCTGGAAGATGCGCTACTTGTTGGTGGAATGTTGATCACACTGTTGCGCAACGCCGACCGGGTGAAAGTCGCTTGCCTGGCACAGTTGGTGAATGTCATTGCGCCCATCATGACCAATGCGAATGGGCTTTTCCGCCAGACTACCTACTATCCATATAGCTGGGCTTTGCAATATGCGCACGGCAAGGCACTGAATGTCGTGGTCGAGGCGCCGACCTATGAGGTCGAGAAAATGGATCCGGTTTCGTACATTGACGCTATTGCAACGGTCGCTGATGATGGCAAGACGTCCCTGTTCATTTTGAACCGCGATCTGTCCAAGGCCCGCGAGATCGAAGTGGTTTGGGAGGACAAGCCCGGAGCGCGCGCCCTCGTCTCTCAAGTTCTCACTGGCGATGACCTGAAGGCGGCCAACGGCTTCGATGCGCCAGAACGAGTCAAGCCGCGGGCCTTCGATAAGCCTTCCACCACAAATGGCCGCACTCGGTTCGAAGTACCAGCGCGCTCCTACACCGTGATTCAATGGGAGGCCTGAGTTTGGGTGATTGCGGGCGGCACTCAGCCGCCTGGCCTTGCACTAGGTAGTGCGAGAAACCCAGCTAATCTGTCCCCAACGGAATTTCAACTCCAGCAGGCACCGGATTGCCGAAATCCGGCGTGCCATCGCTTTTCCATGTGAAAGGCTGCGCTCTTGGGGCACGGTGCCATCCGCAACCCTGGCCGGGAGCGGAATTCGCGTGATAGACCAGCCATTCTCTCCCATCGGGTGATTTGAAAAACGAGTTGTGACCGGGCGCATATACTCTTGCCGCTGGAGATTGCTGAAAAACCGGCTGCTGCGATTTCGTCCAGGACTTGGCGTCAAGCAAATCGCTTCCCGAAACAGCTGTAAGCATTCCAAGGGCGTAATAGTCCGTCCAGCACGCACTAGCGGAATACGTCAGGAAAATCTTGTTACCGTGCTTGAGGACCTCAGGGCCTTCATTCACGTCAATGTGCGGTGGATTTCCGGGCAACACCTTGGGATCGACGTCCCCAACTTTTTCCCAGGGGTACTCTGGCGTCGAGATGCGAGTACGCGCACCTTCGACAGTCCAGGGATTGCGTAGCCGGGCGATATATATACTCTGCGTGCCGTTTTCATCGCCTTCCCACCCCGACCAGATCATGTACAGTTTTCCTCGATCGTCGAAGACACTGGCGTCAATGGCCCATTTATCTGAGGCGTCGGAAATCTTGCCTTTCATCTGCCACGTCCCCTGAAATGGATCGCTACTCGAATTTTCCAGGACGAAAATCCGGTGCGTCTGGTTCTCTTCGGCGTCGGCTGCGAAGTAGATGTACCAGTTCCCTTCCAGAAAATGAATTTCAGGGGCCCAAACGTCATGTGAATAAGGGCCAGTTGCCGGCGGGGTCCAGACAATCTTCTTGGGTGCAGAGGCGAGGTCTGCCATGCTGTGCGTCTTCCACAATGTAAGATTGTTGACCGTCGTGTTCATGTAGTAGTACAACCCGTCCCTGTATTCAACCCATGGATCAGGTCCCACGGGAAGCATGGGGTTCGTCAAGGTCGCAGCGGACTGCGGTGACCGAGGCGCCGACCACGTCTGCTGAACTAGGATCATGACGAGGTTAAGCAACGCCAAGAGAAAATAGGACTGTGAAGAGTTCAGGATCGCTCTAGAGACATTTTGAGCAAGTATTCGAGAATCTGATCGCCTTATGGGCGTGATGATACAAGAGACTCGCATATTAGTTCCCGTTCTGTCCCTGCAATGTAGTCGAGCGTGTTTAGGATACAATAATAGGCAAACGTTTACCCGCGCCTCTAGCGTTGTGAGCTATGGACATTCGGGAAATCGCCAAGCGAGCCAAAGTTTCCACCGCTACCGTCTCACGTGCCATTAACCGCGTTCCCACGGTCGATCCCCGGCTTGCGAAGCGTGTTTGGAAGGTGGTGGAGGAAGTCGGCTATTACCCCAACACTCAGGCTCGCGCACTCGTTTCAGGCAAGACCCGCATTTTTGGTCTGATTGTCTCTGAGATTACGAATCCCTTCTTCCCCGAAATCGTTCAATCCTTCGAAAACATCGCCGTCCTGCATAACTATGAAATCTTATTGACTTCGACGGTGCATGATCCTAAGCGCATGGAGCTTTCCGTGCGCCGCATGATCGAACGCCGAGTGGAGGGCGTTGCTGTTCTCACGTTCGGTATGGAAGATTCCCTGCTTGAACATCTGCGTTTCCGCAGTGTGCCGCTCGTCTTCGTGGACGTCGGTCCTCGAGTTCCCCGGGTCAGCAATATCCGAATCAATTACCAGCATGGCATTCGACAAGCGGTTCAGCACCTGGCTGCACTGCGCCACGAGAAGATCGCGTTCATCACTGGCCCGTTGACCCTAAATTCCGCTAGAGCCCGGAAATATGCCTTCGAAGAGTCCATGCATGAGATCGGGATGAAAGCAGCGACGGAGTGGATAATTGAGGGCGACCACACGATGGAAGGGGGAATGAAGGCTCTTGCCCAGTTGGCGAGCTTGAAATCGCGGCCCACAGCCGTGATGTGCTCCAACGATATGACTGCCGTGGGTGTGATGCGAGAAGCTTTTGAGTTTGGCATCACCATCCCTAAGGATCTCTCGGTTGTGGGTTTTGATGATGTTCGCTTAGCGCAATTCATGATTCCTCCGCTGACCACGGTGCAGATGTCGCAAACCGAGCTAGCGAAGCTCGCGTTCAAGGCGTTGCTCACCGAGGTTGAACGCGACACGCCTGCTCCTAATGGGACTGAGTATGTCCTTCAAACCGACCTGATTCTTCGCAAGTCAACAGCATTGGCACCGACTTCGACCGAGATTTGAGGCCTCTGCGTGGAGAACACTGAGAATATATTCGCATCCGGTTCGTGAGCGCGCCTTTGCGGAAGCTGCTGGCATGCACAGATGGTGCATTTTATTGTTTCCGATGTGAACCATGATGGCTACGCGGACATCGGAACCATCAAGGAAGAAATCCGGTGTCCAGAAGGGCAAGAGATGTGGGAGGGGGACTCCTACGAGCAACACCCGCTGCACTGGTATTTGTTCAGTAAGAACGGTTGGAGCGTGAGGAGGATGATTCGGGGTGGCAAGACTCCTATGTCGAAATTCCGCTGATCGGAATCGAAACCAGCCCGGTGGATTTTGTGGCGCAAGTTCTATAGCGAGGTCCGCTTGCCTTAACCAGGGATTCATTTCGATCCTGGTAATCGTGTTGGTGCTGCTCTGGCGGCCTGTTTTAATCCGCGACATGGAATTCACGCAATATACAAAGGACACCAGGCGGATCTCGTCATTTGTTTTGAGTGTTTGCAGGTCCAATTGTTCGGTGACGCCCAAGGTGAGTTTCTGGTCTCACGCTCTCCCCAAGCATTCTTCGATGCGACGCTCATGGGAGGTCTGATTTCGTTAAGAACCCGCATGCCGCTGTCACATTTCTGTGTCGCCATTTGCCTCGCGTGGTGTTGCTGCTCGCTAAGGCGGAGCTGATGTTCTCATGCAATTTTGCCAATAGTTAGTTCGACAGGGTACCCGAATTCTCACGCATCCCTTGCAGAAGGGCGGATAAGCGGACGGCTGAACCAGGGCGTCGTGGTGTTCTTGGCGGATTCAGTTTTCCTGCTCTCAGGCTTGGCGGTGCTCCGAGGCAGTCATATCGGAGGTCATATTTTGTTTGTTTTCGTAACGTTGAAGCCGGCGAGCGTTAGCGAGCCGGCAGGAACGTAAGGAGAACGCGATGAGCCCTGAACTGAACTAAATTGCAATTTTGCAACAGAGGGTAAAAATCAGTTGAGGTTTTGACTTCCGCTGGTACTCTTCCTTATTGAAGGATACTGCAGCCTGCCCTCGATCCACATCAGGATCGCCTCAACATGTTGCAAGACTTTGGCTACAATGAGCAAGAGGCTCATTTTCTTTACCTGGCCGCTACCCATTCAGGATACTTCACACGTCACCAATTCCTCAGCTTCACCCACCAAACCAAGGGCTGTCTTGTTCATCGAGGCTAGCGCTACGGCGCCCCTCCTCCGATCCGACTGACTTTGAGTCGCCATTCGCTTGTCGCTCTCGCAAACTCGACGGCGGCCGCTAACTCACCTGAGGAGACTTATCAGAATGGACACAAGGCAAACTTCTCCAGGGAAGCCTAATTACCGTGGGCTGGATCTCGAGAAAACATCTCAACTCCAGTCGAGGCAGAAGTTTTTTCTTGACATCCCTTTTAATAGAACTCATTGGGGACTGTCCGGTTATTAAAGCCGCCCTCCTTTCTTGGGCCGTCGAATTCTTAAGAGAATTGCAATGCAAGCTCAAGGGTGAAAACGCAGAACCTCGCCGCCCATCCCGCCCGACGGAAATCCGCTAATCTGCATAGACTGGCGCGCTTCTCCCGTGGTGCTGGGGGACTCATCTAGCGCAAAAGCTGATAAGTAAGCCCTGCAATTGAAGCCAAAACCATTCCGACAAACAAAACATCGGCAATCCGACTCTTGAGCATTCGGCGGGTGGCACTCATACTTCTCCTTTGCAGACCTGCTGGGGGAGGGCTGGGAAGAGAAGGAAAATATTCAGCGAGATTTTAGCAAGCCGGACTGTGAAGAAAACATGAAAATTTTGGCCCCGCCGCAGAGTGGCGGCAGTCTGTAGTGAAAGCAGGAGCTGGAGTCTATGATCTTATCTGCACAACGAAGGAGTGGCGGGCCACCCTCCCCGCTCCGAGATTCAGAGCGCGTCTGAGTGGTTCCGCCACTTGCAGGTCCCCGGTGCTGTTCTCTTCCTGCTTGGATTACCCTTCACCATCGCGTTCTGCAGGCTTGTGGAAGCAAATGCACGGTCAGGATGGCGGCTCGCTCGGCGTGGATGACGACTGGGCGAGGCGGGGAATGGAAAACGTCGGCGCATGGATCCTGGGACGAAACATGTTCGGGCCGGTGCTCAGTCCGTGGCCGGACGACTCGTGGCGAGGCTGGTGGGGCGAAGAACCTCCATATCATGTGCCGACATTTGTGCTGACTCACCATGCGCGAAAGCCGGAAGAGATGAAGGGTGGGACCACCTTTTATTTTGTGACCGATGGAATCCATGACGCTCTGCATCGCGCGAAGGAGGCCGCGAAAGACAAAAACGTAAGAATCGGTGCTGGGGTGGCGACCATTCAGCAGTATCTTCGCGCGCCTCATTGATGAGTTGCACCTCGCGTTCCGTCCCATCCTCATGGGCTCAGGCGAGAATTTGTTTGTCGGTCTCGATATGGCGAAGCTTGGTTATCACTGTAGCGGATGTTTTGTGTCAAAGCATGCTCTGCACGTGATATTGAGGAGGTCGCACACGGCGCTGGCACATTTTTGTGATTGCGATCGCGGCTCCGGCCCCGAAAGGCGTAACAATGCCTTTCGAACCTACACCAAGGACGGGCTGCTTGATATATTGACCTGAGTCGCGCTATGACCACAAATGCTATTGCCTCTTCGCTGAATGACGTTCAGAGTCAGCCTGCTCCAGTTCCCAGCCGTTACGCGCAACTTGTTGTTCGGCTGTCGATCTCGGTTTCCGTGCTAGTCGTCCTGGTGATTACCACGGAACTCATTTCAGGAGCCCTCCTATCAATTCCACAGGCCAAGGAAAGTGGAGGAATCCATCACAGTTACTACAAGGACAAGCCGTGGGCGGCACAATACTGGAGAGAATTTCAGTTATCGAAGCGACAACAATACAAGCCCTACGTTGTCTGGAGGCGGGCGCCGTTCAAGGGCAAGTACATTAATGTGGACGAAAATGGCCTGAGGCGGACCGTAAATCCTGACTGTTCGCTTGGGGCACGCCAAATATGGACCTTGGGGGCTTCTACCCTGTGGGGGATGGGCGCGCCCGATGACCAAACTATTCCATCGATTCTTTCCCGGGAATATGCCCGAGCGGTTGGGCCAGTGTGCGTTACAAATTTTGCGGAATCGGCGTGGGTCAGCTCGCAGAATGTCATCGAACTCGAAATCGCTCTAAAGCACGCCGCCCGCCCGCCTGATCTTGTCATCTTCTATGACGGACTTGCTGATGTTCTCCCGGTTTATCAGTCAGGAAGTCCTGATGTGCACTTTGGCTTCGAAAAAGTTCGATCATTGGTGGAAGCAGGACAAGCTAAGCGTTCCAGCTTCGCGTATGTGAAAGAGACAGGAACGTGGCGTTTGATTACAAGCATTATGACCGAGGTGGCATCGACAAAAAACACGCATGCGCCCACTCGCCGGCAATCTCCGAATGTGGATAATCTGGCGAAGAAGACGGTGGAGAACTATCGTGCCAACATGAAAGTCGTAGCGGCACTGTCGGCCGAGTACGGTTTTCCATACATTTCCTTTTGGGAGCCCATGGCTCTCTCCGGTAACAAGCCGTTGACCCCCGCGGAACGGGACCTGCTGGCTTCCATAGAGCGCGAAACCCCTGGATTGCCAGAGTTAACTCGAAGAACCTATGATCTAATGTTTTCCGCAAACGATCTGCACATTACCGATATCTCTGACACCTTTGACCACTCGAATAGTGACATCTACATGGAGGTTGGACACATCACTCCAGAGGGAAACCGTCAGGTGGCGCTTCGAATCCTCGACTTCCTCAGAAAATCTGATAAAGCACCGGTGTCGAAACATTAACCGTGTATAGCGCGATCCCGGCGACGAGAATGAGATAGACCGCCCACGCTGTCCTGACGGGAGTAGATAGCAGGACAGGGGCTCCATTCCACTGGAGCTGCAGCGCACGTTCATGTAGCTGTTCCCAGCCGGCGAGCAGAACTGTGCTGACAAGCCACACAACCATCCACAGCAAAATTTCTTGAGTGAACGTCAACGCCGACGCCAGGTGGCGGATTTGAGTCCAACTAGACCAAAACCAAATCAGCGCAAAGGTGAAATACGTAAACGTAAGGCCACGACAAAATGCCACGTAGATTGAATTCTTGTCCACGGCTTTATAAGGTTTTCGTCCCAGGGCCTTCGAAAGTATGACCTGGAACAATTTATTCAACGCGACCCCGCCCCCAAGTAACACACCATAGAACACATACTCAGATGTTGGGCCGTGCCAAACTCCAACGATAAAGAAAGCTACGAAGAAACCGATGACGCCTAGCAGAGGCTCGACCTGTGGACTCGGAAATTTTTCCATCAATGCTTTGACCAAGGGCGTGTACACGTAAGTCTTTACCCAGTTCGAGAGGGTAATGTGCCAACGGCCCCAGAATTCAATGAAGCTAGTCGCCGAGAACGGACGATTGAAGTTTTCCGGCAAATCGAGGTGGAACAGTGTACCGAGTCCGAGCATTACATCGATGAATCCCGAAAAATTGAGGTAGAGATATATGGGATAGGACGTCACCACGACGCACGCGGTGGTCAGTTTGTGTTGGGGCGGTTGGCCGGCAGACAGTTGCATGAGGGCAGCTTGCTGCACGGCGGAAAAAACTGCCGAGAGGACACGCAATTTGAAAAAGCCGATAACAATGCGTTCCAGGCCCAAGGCACAGTCGGTGAGCGTAAGTGACCGCTGGTTGGGATTAAGCTGCGATGATGCGAAATCGGGATAGAGTTGGATTGGGCCAGAGACTAAAGTCGTGAAATTGAGCGTGTAGTTTAAGTATGGAATGACGCCAATAGGTCCGGGCAAGGTCTCATCCCTGGCGTCCACAATCATGTGCATCACCCTGAAGAAGATGTAAGACAGACCAATGGCGAGGTAGGGAAACGGTAAGAAGGCTTGTTGCGGCAGAAACGTGTAACGTTTCAGCGACATAAACAGAAAAACGAAGCCTGCGAGAACAGGAATGAAAAGTACGCGCCACCGTTTTAACTGCATGAGACGAATGGCCGCGTACCCGATACCCACAAACATTGCCAGCGGCAGATAAGCCTTCCCACCCCTGGCAAACGTTGCCAAGAATGCCGCGTTGGCCCCCAAAAGGATCGCCTGTCGCCAGAACACTGTGCGACGTGCGTTATATAACAGGGCCACTAGAACGGCGAACAAAAAAAATCTGATTGAGGTGGCATCCATTATTTAGTACGACCGCGCGAAGTCACAGAACAGCCGTCAGCGGAGATCCAACGGCGAGGCGGTTCGCCTGGTTCTCACTGAACTTTCCTTCCAATGAGGGCAGCAAGATCACCCACGTTCTGCATGCGGAGCATTTCTGAAGTTGCAATCTTCACCCCAAAACCCTTCTCGATTGTGAGCATCAGACGGACGTTCTTTAGACTGTCCCAACCCTTGGTCTTGTCAGCCGTCGTTTCAGGACTCAATAGGATTTCGTCGTCCTCGAATACTTCGCGGAAGATCTGGGTCAATTTCTCGTACAACACACCGTCAGTCAAGGTCGGGACCTCCGAAGGCCGAGTTTGGCCCGGGCTGGTTCGGGAAATGTTTTACCTTCCGGGGAGTGCATTAATTGAAGGGGAGTAGCTTCACGCTATCAGAGATCATCGGTTCTCGCAAGAGGCCTGCGGACGGGTGCTCCGGGAAAATCCTGTTGACGGATCGGAGAAGACCCATGTAAGTTGTGTATCGACGGGCATTTAGGGTTCGTCGTCCACGCATACGGGTATTTCGGCCTAGCGGAGCCGGTTTTGCCTTGCGCGTGCCATCCCCTCGGGCGAGTGGAACTTATTTTGCTGCCATAGCCCCTCCAGTGTCAGTACTCAGACGGAGTTAAAAACGTGCGAAAGTCGAACCAGACCGAATCGGATTATCCACGCCATTTGTGCGTGCATCAACTCGTGGAAGAGCGAGCCCAACAGAACCCCAGCAACATCGCACTTGAGTTTCAGCGAAGCACCCTCAACTATGCACAGCTGGATGCCCGCACCAACCAGCTGGCCCATCATCTACGTCAACTAGGCGTGCGGGCAGAAGGCCTGGTCGGAATTTGCCTGGAGCGTTCCCTGGAAATGATCCTGGCGGTGATCGGCGTCCTGAAGGCCGGCGCTGCCTACATCCCACTCGATCCTTCGCATCCGAGCGATCGCATCAAGTACGTTCTCGACGACGCACATGTCAAGTTGTTGCTGACTCAAGACTCGCTAGTCGAATACTTGCCTACCACCGCAGCCAAGCTCGTGTGTCTTGATCCCGATTGGTGTTCACTTCAAAGTGAGGATTCCCGACCAATCACGTCGGAAGTCACGCCACAAAACCTTGCCTACGTTATCTACACCTCGGGATCAACAGGCCGTCCGAAGGGTGTGCAGCTGCAGCACAGCAGCGTCGTCAACTTTCTCTGCTCGATGCGTCGTGAGCCGGGTATGACGGCAGACGACGTACTGGTGACGGTGACGACACCGTCGTTCGACATGGCGGTTTTGGAACTGTATCTTCCGCTAGTCGTCGGCGCTCGGACGGTCATAGCCCCGCTCGAGGCTACCTACGATGGACGATTGCTAAAGCAACTGCTCGAGGAGAGCGGGGCTTCGATGTTCCAAGCCACGCCTGCGACCTGGCGGATCCTGCTGGAGTCGGGATGGCAAGGTAACCAAGAGCTGAAAGTGCTGGTGGGTGGAGAAGCTGTATCGGCCGATCTGGCTCGCGAGTTACGTTTGCGCTGCGGCTCCGTGTGGAACATGTACGGGCCAACAGAAACCACTGTCTGGTCGAGCCTATATCGCGTTCAGGACACCGAAGAAAAGGTTGTGCCGATCGGCAAACCCATCGCGAATACCACGTTGTACATCCTTGATGAAAATCGGCAGCCCGTTGCTGATGGAGTAGTAGGCGAGCTGTACATCGGTGGCGAAGGGCTGGCGCGCGGGTATTTCGAACGCGATGAGCTGACTGCCGAGAAGTTTGTCGCAGACCCATTCACTTCCCGGCCGGGAACGCGTATGTATCGCACCGGTGATTTGGCGAGATATCGGCCCGACGGCAACGCGGAATTCGTTGGTCGGATCGATCATCAGGTCAAGATTCGAGGCTTCCGTATTGAGTTGGGGGAAATCGAAGCAGTTTTGGAAGAACACTCCGGTGTGAATCACGCTGTGGTCATCGCACGCGAAGACACGCCAGGTCACAAGCGCTTGGTTGCTTACTTCGTTCCTGAAGTACTGGACACCTTAACGCCTGCCGAGTTAAGTCAACATTTGGGCAAGCGACTGCCTTCATACATGAAGCCTTCGGCATTCGTGCAGATGCCTAGGCTCCCGCTGTCACCGAATGGCAAAGTCGACCGCAAGGCCCTTCCGGCTCCAAAGGAGACTGATTCATATAAGTTTTTCACTAAGAAATCCAGTTAATGCTGCCTACGGACCCTTCGCGGTTCTAAGGGTGCGAGCAACCCGAGTCGGCACTCGGTGACAGGTCAGTTTTCGGATATCAGGTTAAACTCAGATGCTCTCATGTTCCCGCGGACGACAATATCAACCCAGGCTGCTTTGCAGTTTCGCAAGTGCGGAATTCAATCTTGCCAATTTCTCTGTCGGTTGTGTTCTGAACCGGTGGAGCCCAGCCGCCAAGGAAATCAGATCTCCTTTGCGCACACGAAGCCGACCCGTTGTACCGGGGAGGGCGAGGTGGCAACCTTCATTCTTGGAGAATGACACTAAGTCAGGAGAAAACCACGCCAGTTCTCGAAGAGTGCCTTCAACCCAGCTACCCGCGGAAGGCGTGGACATTGAGCGGCACTTATCAGTTGGTGGAGTTGGCGCCATGGCTGAGTTTATCCGAATACGTGAATCGTGGTATTGATCTGCTCCCCGCAATCTGCACATGGCGGAATATGATTTCATAGTTGGGCGAGAGCGTGACCAAGCGGAGGACGAAGTGTCGAAGAGTGGGCGAACGGAAGCGGAGATGATCGAAGGGATCAAGCAGATGGATGCGGGTCGTGGGGTGGCGAAGATCGCGCGCGAGCTGGGGGTGTCGAAGCACAGCATCTATGCCTGGAAGGCGAAAGTACGGGTGTCTGGACGTGAGCCAGGCGCCAGGAGCTGAGGCAGTTGCGAGAGGAGAATACGGGACTGGAGCGGCTGGTGGCGGACCTGACGCTGGACCAAGACGCGTTGCAGTCGGCGATCCGAAAAAACGGCTGGAGCTCGTAGCGCAGAAGGCCGCTATCGAGCAGATGAGGTCGGAGTATGCCTTCGGCGAGCGCCGGGCTTGCTGGCTGATATTGCTGGCGCGGTGAGCACGTACCGTTACTGCTCGCTGGCAGCAGCTAAGCCAGCCGGATCGGGCGACAGCCAACGGCTCTGATTCGGCACAAATTTCCTGAGCAGGAAATCGTGCATGCCCGAAATCGTGTCTTGATCCTGTCCCATGAGCGACAAATCTGTCGTACCTGCTTGCGAGTAGGGCTCGCCGAACGGTGCATAGGCTGTCGAGGAATACATCGTCCGGGTCGGAGTCGTTGCCAGCCGCGAACTGCCCAAATGATCCTTATGCCGGTAATACGCCAAACCACTGCTGGTATAGACAGCCTGGGCTCCTGGCAGCGGAATGAACGCCTTCACCAGCGTTTGACCATGCATCGTTGCAAACTTCACACCTGAGGGAGAATAGACGATTTCCGTGCGAGTGCTTCCAACAACCGTTTCCACCATGCGCCCCATGGCGTCGTGTGTCAGAGTTGTGGTGTCCACGCTGTGCATCTTACCTTCAGCATCCCAAGTGTAATTATGCGCTCCGTCGTAAGTCATCTGACCATTCGCGTCGGTTGTGGGAGTGATTCCAGGCAGCGAGGTAATCCAGTTCGTCGAGCTTGAATACGTCGGCTGAAAAGAAATGCCTGTACCTCCGACCGGAACTGTCTTGGTAATGTTTCCGAAAGCGTCATACGTAAAATTCTGGTTCCAGCGGTTTGGCAAGTCTTCGCAACGATCACCTATTCAACGAAATCCTATCCCTGGTGTCGGGGCTTCCCTATCCTCGCCGGAAGGCCCAAGGCCGACTTCGCGCACCATTTGTTCGACAGATTGGTCTTGCATCTTGAGCGCGAGTTGCCGTCGCGAGTCGATTACGTCGTTGCAGATCAGCTTGGCTCTATCAATGGGCGATTTCACCAACACGCAATTCTTGCGGCCCTCGGATTAGACACGTATTCGCGAAAAGAGATTTGGAGCTGGCTGAAACCACGAGCGGGATGGAGCAGAATCCTGCCCTTCGAGCACGGTGCTGCTTACTACATCTCCCGATACATCGGGCGAGACGCGAATCGCTGCGACTGGTATCCGCGAGTTGGCGAGCAAGAATTGCGACCGCAGAGCACAGCGCAAGTCGGCAGGCTAAACATCGTGAAGTCCGCCGACCTCCCGAGAGAATTTTTTAAACAATCTTACAAAGAGCGGAAGCGGTAATTAACCAAAGGAGCGGACCGAATGAAGAGTACACAATCGAAAACTTCAGCACAGAATGTCAAGCCTCTCACCGTGTTTTTTGATGGAGCGGGCTGTCGGCCTAACGGAGAGGGTTCCGGTTTCGCATGGGTTTGTCCCGAGACAGGCCAAAGGCATGTTGAGCGCGTCAAGGGGCTAACAAACAATCAAGCCGAATACAAAGCATTTCTCGCTGCGGTGCAAAGCGTTCCTGATGGAAGCACCGTCGAGATGTTTTCGGATTCGGAGCTGATCTGTTCTCAGTTCAATGGTTATTACCGGGTCAAGGATTATGCGCTTCAAGGATTACTCTCTGAAATCTTGGCTCTGATTCTCAACAAACAGCTCAAGTTGAAACTTCAATGGGTTCCTCGAAGCCAAAATCTCGCAGGAAAGTTGCTCTGATTTCACCGGGGGAACCATGACAGGTCAATCGGAATGGCTCACGGCTGATGAAGCAGCCAAGTATCTGAAAGTTAAAACCCGCACGCTCCTGCTCTGGGTCCGCCAAGGGAAGTTGAAAGCATTTTCACTTTCCGGTATCAAGCGTCGCGTGTGGCGCTTTCGTCAGCAAGACTTAGATGCTGCCCTCTTGGAACACACCGTGCTAGACTCCATTCCGCCGTCTGTGCTCGCGAAAGGAATTCAATGAAACGAGCACGGCATAAGCAAGGAAGTGTTGTTTTGAATCGACGTAACAACACGTGGTTTTACTTGTGGTGTGAAGACGGGCATCGGCGCTCAAAGCTCATCGGTTCGCTACGCGACTACCCAACCAAGGCAGCCGCTTGGCGTGTGGCAGAGGGGATGCGCTCGAAGCTCATCAATCACAAAGCAACCCAAACACCCACAGTGAAGGCGCTCGTCGCACGATACGAAGCTGAAAGGCTGCCGTCCCGTTCGGAGACTGCCCGCGTGTACCGCTCATGGCTGCATAACCGCATTCTGCCCCACTGGGGAGACAAGCCGATTACCGATGTTCAACCAAGATCAGTCGAACTTTGGCTTCGGCAGCTAAATTTGTCTCCCAAAAGTAAGTCTCATGTTCGCAATCTACTTCGTGTCTTGATCGAATTCGCGATGTGGTCCGGCATGATGGAAGTGTCACGAAATCCAATCGACCTGGTGGTCGTGAAGGGTTCCACGAAGCGAATTCGCAAACCGCGTAACCTGACTGTCGAACAATTTCACAAGCTCAACGCACAACTTAAACAGCCTTTCAAGACGATGGCGCTTGTCTCTGTGTGCTTGGGGCTTAGGGTCAGCGAGCTGCTTGGACTCAAGTGGCGAGATGTCGACTGGCTCAATGCCAAGCTCAACGTCGAACGCGGCATTGTGAAGCAGATCGTGGATGACGTGAAGACCGATTCGTCCCGCAAGTATCTGACGATTGACGAGCAACTGCTCGAAATCCTGAAGCTCTGGAAGCAGCAGACTGATTTCTCCACAGACGAAGACTGGATTTTTGCCAGCCCTGTGAAGCTAGGCCGTCTGCCATATTCCTACACGGGCTTTTGGCGAGAGCTGGAACGAGCAGCCGGCATCGCTGGAATCGGACATCTCGGTACTCACGCATTCCGGCACACCTACCGTAGCTGGCTTGATGCCGTGGGAACTCCGATTGCGGTTCAGCAGAAGCTGATGCGACATTCGGATATTCGCACGACAATGAACATCTACGGAGACGTGATTACGGACGAAATGGGACAGGCACACTCTAAGGTTGTGGGACTGGTTATGGATCGGCGAGTCGCATAATTGATTGTTAAGTGATTGTTGCTTCGGATATCTGCTTGAAAGATTGGCTCCTCAGGTAGGACTCGAATCCGCGTGAAAACGTAATTTCAACAACGTACAGCGCAGCAGATGGCATCTTTAAGCATCGTTTTAGCTATAGTGTAACGCGAACGGCAGGGAAACGGCAGGGATGCAAATCGCCCACAAATGCGTCAAGCTCCTGCTTCGGACCAGATGCCCGCCCTTGATTGTTTCACCGTTTCATAAGCGCTTACAGGTCCTGGTCTGCTCAATTGACGATCAACGTTACAGCGTGGGTCGCAGGAACCGGAAGCTCCTGTCACTGTGACGGTGTAGGTTCCAGCGGCTATTCCGGTCGGGTCCGAGTTTCCCGAGCCGCCACACGCAATCAGCGATAAAGACAAGAACATGAGGATGGCAAATTGAAAGGCGCTGGGATATGGAGCGCCTTTGCGAATGAGAGCAGAAAACCGCAAATGCCAGCGTGATTACGGAGAGCATTATGGATCTTGGAGGCGAGGTGATCGAAGGGGCTCCGAGCGAAGCTGTTGCACTCTCACGTCCGGTTGTTGTTACAGACATGTTAGCAGTGCCGCTGCCGTTGGCGATTGCCTTGGGACTGACCGAGCGGGCCGTTCCCTAGATTAATGGAGACAGAGCGCAGGTCAGATTCACTTGTGCAGCAAAACCGTACAGCGACGAAACTGTGATTGCGGTTGGCGAAGGTGGCAGCCCGACCGGCAGTCACAGTCTTCACATTCCAAACAAAGCAACGCCCCGGTACCGCTCACTGCCTTTGCGTTTTTAGTAAGGGCCAACGTGATACTAATTCACCGCATCTGGTTATGTGGCTTTGTTCACTCCTTTGTGATGTGGTCCCACCCTGAACAGAGCCTCCGCTGTCCGAGCAAGCTACAACGCCACTCCGGTCCTTCTTCATACTGCTGCTTAGTGGGCGGATTCTGGTTTGAAAGAAAAGGAGACACAACAGGAAAATCCGAATGCTGAATAAACCAAGGATCCTTCCTAACACTAACTGCCACATCAGCTGAAAATTGTAAGCCCTGCACACTCCGTAGCGCACATTTCGCAACCGTTTCTGTTACAGGTTCCCCACTTAAGTAAAAGAAATGTACTCCGTTGGTAGACTCAGCGCGCTGTCGCGATTTGATACTTTTGCTGATCCCGACGTGCAAAAGGGATAGAGTCGTTCCACACTCCTGCATTTCATATGGATTTCGTCCGCCCAGAACCTTGACTACGATCCGACCAGAGGCATCCCGAAAGCGCATTCCAGCGCCACCGTCAAAGGCGATCAGTTCGGCAAACGGCGGGATTTCTGTTTCATAATCCGAAAAAAGCAGCCTCCAAAGTCCATACGTTATATCCGTGAAACCGATTGCATCCAGTTCAGCTGATTTTTCCCGGTCCATGGCTTGCACTTTAAGCAAGCGAGTACTAGGCTTTTTCCGTTCCAGCAATTCACGGAATCGGTTCTCAATCTTGGCAGAGTCGAACTCAGTTGCTGGTAGCACCAGATGATAGGATTCAATCTCGTCGGTTCGATTGAGCCTTGCGGTACTCTGCCCCGTGGAAACAATTGCAAAGAAGATTAGACTACACAAAGATAATGATTTCACTTCTGCCTCTGATCTGGACAACCATGAACGATCCAATTCGTAATGTTCGGGCTTGCACCCTGACCTGGAACGCCAACTGCTCCTTTCGACTGAGCGACGTCCCATAGCTGCTCGTCATTCTTTTTTGACAAGGCGTGCCAGTCTTCATGGACAAGGGTTGCTTGCTGCACATCCTCATGGAGCCCATTCCACTGACTCCCAACAGCGATGTTATCGGAACTCTGAAAGGTTCCATCTGACGTCTTCTCGGGAAGCGTAAGTGCCGCGGCGCTCGCGGACCCAGAAGTCAATTCATACAAGGTCTTACTAGAAATTCCGGGATTTATGTCGGAGGCTTTCTTGTTTGCGTCTGGGCTGTCCGACGTGCGAGCATCAAAGAAGTGAAGCTTGCCGGCATGCTCTTTCAGATCGGAGAAAGGAAGCACATTGTTGCATCGGGTTCCGGAGAGCACATTGAAGGCAGTGTCAAGAATACCTGCCCAGCCCGGCCCACCAGATCCGCCTCCATCGGCATCCGAGGCGGCATCTCCCATCAAATGAAACGGTGGCGTGCCCCCCGGCATCATCGGTGGCGTAATCGCATCCGCCAACTTGTCCCACACGCTCGACTCATTCGGAGATGGGAAGGTCGGAACGATAGTTGGAGGCGAGCTCGGAAAAGCGCCCGTAAAGAAATTGACTATCGCCTTAAAGAAGCTGCTTAGCCAACTAAAACCGCTCGGGTCAATGTTGCTGATGGGATTATCACGGGCATATGCGTATCGATTCCACGATTGCGGGTCGGCGGTATTTCCCATGAGCGGGTCGGGCGAGCAGAAGCGCCCGAACCGAACATGGTAATAGCGGGCCATGGCAAAGTCATTTCCAGATTCCGAATCCCGCTCGTAGCTGGTGAAGATGAATTTAGTCCATGTGTTGGTCGTATACCATGCTTCTCCGTACGGCAGGTGCCCCTGCTCTCCTACTTTGTTTCCGTCTCCATTCGTGCTCACACGAACTGAAAGGAGATCATGATGATGATAGGTAGTTGTTGCCCCCGCCAGCGTCGCAAATAGCGTGCCGCCGGAATAGATGTACTCTCTCGATGGCGATCCGGGAGCCGCACCGTTATCATATTCAGCAATGTTCTTG
>WNFY01001986.1_pt1 | contig 34242 bp, 34 predicted proteins | sample 5400091 | NCBI WGS metagenome assembly WNFY01 (sample SAMN13153364, study PRJNA577476) | soil metagenome | isolation source: 60 cm soil or saprolite under grassland replicate 1 | place: USA:California | collected 2016-06-15 | reverse complement strand
CTAGCGTTTCTGGTATCTACTTCCGTAGCAACGGTAACCTTGCAGCCTATCTCTGGTCACAGGACACGGGCGATATTACCCATGACTTTCTCAACTTCAGTGTTGTCGCTAGCTGTTTCGGTGCTGCTGTAACCTCAACGGGTCCGTGTGCTCACTTCCAGCGTGGTATTGGAGCCAACGGTGGCCCAATCAGTGTTGGTCTCAGCCAGGTTGCTATTGTCAACCGGTTCGTGGGACTCAACTGGGTTGCGCCTTTCAACTGGGCTTCCAGTCCGCCTGTGGGCATCATTCCACTAGCGCCAGTGCTGTACGAGAACACCATAACGTTGAACCCGGCCAGCCTAGTAGGCTGCGCCACACCATACCCGACCGGCGGATACGACTGCTAACCCAATAAGGCAAGCCTCAAATAAACCCCCTCCCTTTATTTTTCACTCGACCTAGCGTTGAGCATACGTGCTTTCCTAGCGAAACGGATTGCATACACTGTTATCCTCGTCTTGTTTGTCATCGTCCTTAACTGGGTGATCTTCGAAGCGATGCCCGGGGTCAACGGTGCCCTCTACGCTGTGCTAGGACAGAGTGGAAGGCTCCCGCCAAATGAGTACCAGCACCAACTCGATCTCTACGGACTGGACAAACCCTACTGGGTCCGGTTCTACGACTATGTCAGGAACCTTCTCACATTCCAGTTCGGGTTCTCGGGTCAGAGCGGCCAAGACGTCACGTATCAAATGATCAATACTGGAAAGTTGACGAACACGCTTCTGCTTCTCGGCGTATCGACCTTGATGGCGCTTCTGATTGGAACAGTGGTGGGAATATTTGTGTCTCGACGGCGCGGGTCAGGCGTAGACACATTCGCGACTACAACGTCTCTGGCGACACTGGGTCTTCCAGTGTTCTTCACTGGCACACTCTTGATATTCATCTTTGCCGTGTTGCTGAACTGGTTCCCGCCAGGAGGGACATATCCTAGTGCTTGGGACTCGGTGGGGTATCCTTCTATCTGGCTGCAGATCCCGGTTCGCCTCCAGTATCTCTTCCTGCCTGCTCTAACCCTGACCGTCTTCTCCCTCGGAGGCTTTCTCCTCCTCACCAGGGCAACGATGCAAGAGGCTCTCAGCGAGGACTACATTCTAACAGCGCGGGCTAAAGGTCTCACTGAGAGAGCTATCCTGTTTCGGCACGCGTTCAAGAATGCATCCCTGCCATTGATCACGAATGCTGCTCTGTCTTTCGCCTTCATATTGAGTGGCGCGATTATTACTGAGACGATTTTCAACTGGAACGGGTTGGGCAAGTGGCTCTTCGATTCCATCGGCTACAAGGATTTTCCTGTAATGCAAGCCATGTTTTACATCATCGCGTTGTGCGTGATAGCTGCGAATTTCGTCTCAGACATTCTCTATGGTGTCGTGGACCCCCGCATTCGATACGAATAGCGAGAGTATGGGACCAGAGAGATTATGGTCACGAAAGAAGGATTGAGATTCACAGTCTCGAGGCTTTCAGGCACTCTTAGGCTTGTCCTAAAGAATAGGATGGCGTTGGTAGGTCTGATTTTGCTTGCGGGATTTGTTTTCGCTGCTCTGGCGGCCCCTCTGATAAGTCCGTACAATCCAAATGCCCACGTCTCAGGAGTCTTGGCCCAGCCTGAGTGGGTGATGAACTATCCCGATGGTTACTATCTTAGTAAGAACGCTGTTGTAGTTTCAGATCCGTTGTTTACTTCTCCATCAGCGGTTCAGGCATGGACGTTGACTGCTTCGCCATCAGTTCTAGCTAATGTGCAGGAGAGTTACAATCCGGTCGTGACTTCAGCAGTAGAGTCGAAGGGGAGTCTCCAGCTTACCTACACCGGTTTGAGCCCCGGAGTAGTGCGTCTAAGTCAAAACTTCGAGTTTCCGTACAAAGGTCCCCCTGAGAACTTTCTAGCAGGGATCAGGTACTTAGTATCTGGCGGTAGCCCAACAACCCCGGTGAACGTGAGACTCTTTATCGAGAGGTTGCAGCCCGACGTCCAATTCTTCAATCTCCCTCTTCACACAACTCCCAAGGGTGCGACGACCGTGGGGATAAATGCGAACGATACTAGTAGTACTCGGTGGCTTCCTGAAGCATCGCTTGTTCTCGACGGTAAGGTTCCCGTTGTGCAGAGCTTCATGGGCACTGCACCCTCTGGTCTCAAAGCGGCGCAGGTAGTGTTCTCAGCCAGCGGTACATACTCTTACGGGGTCCAAGTGACGTTTTACGGTCCTGCAACAATCAATCTTGACCATTTGCAGTTGCAGCTATTCGGAACTGCCTGGGGGTTGCTCGGAACTGACTACGCAGGATCCGATGTCTATACCCAATTTGTTTATGGTGCTCGAATCTCTCTCTTGGTTGGTCTCCTGTCGGCTGGAATAGGGATTGGACTGGGACTCGTGGTCGGGCTGCTTGCAGGATTCCTAGGTAGGTTCGTGGATGAGGTTCTGATGAGGTTTACTGATATGATGCTCGTCATACCCGGTCTTCCGCTACTGATAGTACTCGTCGCGGTGCTAGGGCCTAATATCTGGAACCTCATAATAGTCATCGGATTCCTCGGCTGGATGGGCTTCGCGAGAATCGTCCGGTCTCAGGTGCTTACCGTCAGGGAAAGACCGTTTGTGGAAGCAGCGAGAGCCTCGGGAGCCGGCACGGGTAGGATCATTGTCAAACACATATTTCCCAACCTCGTTTCTCTCACATACGTCAACTTGGCCTTGACTGTCCCGGGGGCCATTCTTTCGGAATCGGCACTTGCCTTCCTCGGACTTTCAGATCCATCGGTCACATCATGGGGACATATGTTCTACAATCTCCAAACTAGCGGTGACCTGGTGAGGTTTCCACCGACATGGTGGTGGGTGCTTCCTCCCGGATTTGGCATAGCCCTGGTTTCTTTATCATTCATACTGCTAGGCTACGCCTTGGACGAGATTTTCAATCCTAGGTTGAGGAAGCGCCGATAGGATCAGAGGAGTCGTTCTCCCAGCGCGCTGCCGACTATCGTCCCCACAAAGTCTACGAATAGTGGGAATGGGAAGAGAGCGTTGAAAGTGAACAACAACGCAGACTGTTGGAGAATTCCCGGCGGCTGGACTATTCCGGAAAAGTCCGGCAAGGCCAGAACGACGAAGGTAACCAAGGCAGTAAGCCCATAAGCAAAGAAAATGGACACTATCGACTCCCCAAAATCAGAGATCACCAGTGCTGCAAGAACACAGATTCCAAAGCTGCCGAGATAGAACAGCCAGAGCCATAGAGGGTTCGCGCCGTACGATGCGGGTAAGAGTTCTGAAGGATTTGGGAGCAGCAGCCCCTGAAAGATTGTACCTAGAGTGAGAGCCGCAAGAGACGTTCCCCAACCGGCGACTACAAGTATGCTCTTGAACTTGTGCGGGATAGAAATGTTTGGCATTCAGAATTTACCTGTAATCATCGAATCGGTGAAACCATGATGAGAAGCGATAAGAGATCCGTAATTGCAGCTTCGTTCGTTCTCCTCAGTATTGGGTCGGCCGCTTATCTCACGGTGGTCACGGTGAACTATCTTAACTATTACCCGGCACTTGGACAAATCTATCTTCGTGCCGATAGTGTCTCCATAGTCCCAGGGTCAAATGAGTCTATGATAGACTCGCGCGTTTCAGTGTGGAATCCGACGGATTACGCGGGATTTCGATTAGGAGATGTGATCGTCGCATTGTCCTTCCACGTGAATGATACCAACGCCACTATTTTTGGCGAGGTCCATTTGGTACAGACAGAAAATGTCGGAGTGCAGCTGGACCCGCATTCCACGGTTTCTCGCGATCTCACCATGCAACTTAACCCGGAGAACGCCAGTTCTTTCGCCTCGTTCATAAGTTCCTACGCCGGTCGAGTCGTTGCAACGGTGATACTTACGGTGCAAATCATAACCTTCCTGAATACAGTTACGGGGCGCGATTACTACACGGCAACCCAAGATCTTCCTCTGGGCATCCAGCTAGCCTGATCGGGCCCCAAAGCTTAATTTTACCTCTCCAATGTTTGCCTCTCGGCTTATCTCTATTGGCACTGCTAGAAGTCCAAGGTCTGACGACTCACTATCGTATACTCAGAGGATGGGTGAGAGCTGTTGAGAATATCAGCTTCAGTGTGGAACAGGGAGAAGCCTTGGGGATAGCCGGGGAGTCTGGTAGTGGCAAAAGTACGGTCGCGCTTTCTCTTCTGAGAATTTTGCCTCAGGGTGGCTATATTCGGAAGGGCAAGATCACGTTTCAGGGACAAGATCTCACCTCTCTACCCGAGAACGAGATGAGAAAGATCCGCTGGAAGGGAATCTCGATAGTGTTTCAAGGAGCCATGAACGCTATGAATCCGGTCTACAAGGTAGGCGATCAGATCGCGGAGGCCATAAAGCTTCACGAAAAAGGTGTAACCGAAGCGGACGTCAAGGAGAGGGTCGCTAAACTTCTAGAGACTGTCGGCATCGAGCCTTCCAGAGCGAACAACTATCCCCACGAATTCAGCGGAGGAATGAGGCAGCGAGCGCTGATCGCAATGGCGCTGGCAGCGAATCCCGTAATGCTAATTGGCGATGAGCCGGGAACTGCGCTGGATGTGATCGTCCAAGCTCAAACTCTTAGACTTCTCAGAGATCTTAAGGATAGACTCGGCTTAGCGATGATCCTGATTAGCCATGATCTTTCAATCATTGCAGAGACTTGCGAGAAAGTCGCAATTATGTACGCTGGAAAAATTGTAGAGTACGGAGACGTTGTATCTATCTTCAAGAATCCCCTGCATCCTTACACTCAAGGACTCATCAAGGCATTTCCCAGCATCAAAGGTGAAAAAGTCCGTTTGAGTTCTATCCCTGGACAACCGCCCGACTTACTGCATCCCCCGCCTGCTTGCAGGTTCAACCCCAGGTGCCCATACGTGATGGACGTCTGCAAGAAGGAGGAACCGTTGCTCGAAGATCACGAGAAGGGGCATTTAGTCGCTTGCCACCTTTACTAGTGTGATAGCGCATGGAGTCACTTTCTGTCAGAGCTGGGAACAGTTCGGACCCTACTGACGTACCTAAGAATACGATCGCTACTGAACCCAAGAAGGGTGAGTCAAAGAAAGACAAAAGGAGGTACGTCCGATTCACAATTGAAGGCGGTGCCACTGTGGAAGGGACTGTCTCTGAAAAACCTGGGTTCTCGAAGATCAGTGGCATGGACTTGAGATTCAACCAGTGCTACTTCGTTGAGGAGATCGGAAAAGTTGGAAGATTGTGGGTGAACAGGAAAGTTAAAAACGATGATGATCTTTCAGCTGACCTGCAACAGTTCGAGCAGATAACGGAGGTCGAAGATGATTCTAAGATCCCGACGGCGCCTGTGGTGTCTGTTGAGAATCTTAGAAAATGGTATCCCCTCAAGCGTGGGTTCTTCGAGACAGTCTTTTCCAAGGAAGAAATGAACGTCAAGGCCGTTGATGATGTCAGCTTCAATCTGTCAAAAGGGGAGATTTTTGCGCTCGCGGGGGAAAGTGGAAGTGGAAAGACGACTCTTGGCAAGGTTGTGCTCCGGCTGGTTACGCCCTCAAGTGGGCGTATCTTCTTTCTAGGCCAGGACATCACCAAGCTTAGCGACAAGGAGATGAAACCTCTCCGTCGAGCAATGCAGATTGTCTTCCAGGATCCATTCGAATCACTTGACCCGCGCATGACGATAAAGGAGATCGTCGCTGAACCTCTGCGAGTCCAAGGAACTGTGGAGATTGATGATGCTGGTAGGACGCGGACGAGAAAGATGGGAGAGCGAGAGGTAGAAGAACGTGTCAAGAAGATGCTTAGCGAGGTCGAACTGGTTCCACCTGAAGAATTCCTTTACCGGTTTCCACACGAGATGAGTGGCGGTCAGAGGCAGAGAGTAGCAGTTGCGCGAGCCTTCGTTCTGAACCCCAGCTTCATCGTTGCCGATGAGCCCGTTTCAATGCTTGACGTGTCAATTAGGGCTGAAATAGTGAATCTTATGGTGGACTTGGTGAAAAAATCTCAAGCCTCAATACTCTTCATTTCTCATGATATTGCGCTCGCGAAACATATTGCGGACCGTATCGCTGTCCTATACCTAGGTAAAATGATGGAGCTCGGGGCAGCAGAGACTCTGGTTGATCTGCCTTTGCATCCATACACCCAAGCGCTCGTCTCTGCGGTGCCTGTGCCTGACCCCGAGTCCAAGAGGACGAAGGACGTTATTAGCGGGGAGATTCCCAGTCCAGTCGACCCTCCCTCAGGATGCAGATTCCATACGAGGTGTCCTTATGCTCATGAGCGATGCGTCATGGAGGAGCCCACGTTGGTCGAAGTTGAGAAGAGCCACTACGTTGCTTGTCATCTCTACACCTAATTGCCGGCCGAAGAGTTCGCTGTGATCGTCTGCCTTGCTAGGGCGCAAATTTTTACGCGAATCTGATTGGGAGGAGGATGCTACCTTTTTTTCTTTCTCAGGCGCTGTACGCCGATGAGTCTTCTGTCCGATAGATATGTGATGATTAGGATCACTAGCGAGGCTCCTATGAGGGCTGGCATGATGATTTCGAGTGGGCTGGGAACGTCGAAGGAGATAGTGTTCTCGGCTGCATTCGCGTTTGCGGGAACAGAGACCTTGAACGATGGATTGTAGATCGCTGTCCAAGTTTTGAGCAATGGTCCTTCAGGTGATTTTCTCCCTAGTGTTAGGTTGTATCGTGGGCCCGGGAGCTCTAGGGACCACGTGGTTGTCTGTTTCAAAGCATCATTGCTCTCGGTCCATGTTGAGACGGCTGGGACCCAGCTAAAGTCGAGAAGCCAGAAGGTGATAGTAGTCTGGGCCGGGATTACCGCTGAGAGCGTCTGGTGACCGTCGATATAGTACACTGTTGATTTCGGATCCATGGCGTTAAGGGGTGTGAGAAGGTATGTTGAGCCGACCGCGTTGAGTTCTTGGTTTGAGACGATAAGTGATTGTGATACGTTCATCATTACGAAGCTGATGTTTGATCTTATGTTGCTTCCCACGTTTGTGCTTACACCCTCCAGCGTGATGGAATAATTCTCTGCTAGGAGCCAGATTCCGGTTGAGTTAGACGTCCTTGCACGAAGCTCTAGGTTTGCAATATTCGCGCTCGGTACTAGTTTCCGAAACGCGTTGCTGATTGGCTGAAAGACTGATGAAGAGTTTGACTGGGTCAGGTAGATATTGAAGGACGGTAGATCAGTCAGATTCTCTGCTAGTACGAGATTCATGTTCATTCTCACCGAGGTCTGGCTGACCATGAGGTCGACCGGTTGTGCTCTGGACAGGTCGATGAGGCTACTAGGGAAGAGGGTCAGTAGTAGAACCAAAGCAATGGTAATCCAGCGCAGAATCGTCACAGGAGGCCTCCTGACGGATCAAGAGCGAGCATGTCTATAAGAATGACATCGTCGTCCCATCAGATCGAGTAAGCAAGTGGCTTGTCCGTCAGTGGCCGGGCAAATAGTATCTTTCTCACTAATCCCTATCTATGTACTTCCTTTTTGGTGCGGGGGGTGGGATTCGAACCCACGAAGGCCTTCGCCACAGGGTCCTAAGCCCAGGGCAGGCTATCATCACGCCTTCTGCCCATTAGACCTGGCTCTGGTACCCCCGCGCAGCAGAAGGCTGCGGCTAGAGTCCGAGACCGTGGGCGAATAAAGACTACCTTGAAGCCCACATCGCCCACTACCTATTCCTAAGACCCCGCAGCAATGGGCCAAGTCTTCGCGGAGACATGGAGGGAGCGGGCAGAGGATAAGAAATCCAAAACTGTTCTCTTTCAATCCTGACAAGCGCAGAACAAGCCCTGATCTGGGATCTGGGAGGGGCATTTCATATGAAGCCCAGTTCACGCTCGCAATCATATGGATGGATGCTCTTCGAAAAACGGCGGGCTAGTCCATTTCTGCGGGATAAGTCTACAATGTCGCCAAAAACTGTTTCAGGTGGCGAGAGTACCTTTCCTAAAATTTACAAAAAAATTCTTTCCCGCGACACAAGACTGTTCTTTGGGGAATCTTTCTCTTCTGAGAATGCCCTTCTACTATCTTTCTTTTTCTGTTATCTTTTTCTCGACCCCCCCGGGGGTATGTCTGATCTAAAAAAGTCCTTCACACTTTACCAAACTCTCCCCGCGAGAAACCGCCCCAGAATAAGCCCTGATCGGGAAATCTGGGCAGGCCATTTTTGACCTACGGGAGATTCACGCTTGACGACCCGGAGAAATCCCTGATGAGAGAATCTTTGATTGGCGAGTTCTAAGCCCTGAAACGGAAGACTCGCCAAGATTAGTTTCAGCTGGCGAGAGGTTTCCGCCAAAAAAAGGGGGGGTAGCAATATGATCCTCGCGACGCGAGAGTGCTCTCCGGAGAAGAGTAGCGGCATCAAGATCGCCCAGAAGTGAGCCTGGGCAAGCAATCCGCGAGGGGGGTTCTACACGGCCCCCAGTTCACGCATTAATGATCCCGCTAGTGCCCAAAATTGAAAACAGTTGACTAGTCCTGTTCTGCGCGAAAAACAGATGATTTCTCCAAGAAACGTTTCAGACTGGAAATGGATTCTTCCTAGACTTTAGGGAAAAAGTTTTCCCGCGATACAATCCTGCTCTGAGAAAAACTTCCCTGTCAGGACAGGGGTTTTGAACTCTCCCAGAGATATTCGAAGTAGCTCTTCCCAAACTTTACGAGACCAATATGGTCCGAGGATATGGCTAACGTCAATCCTTTCTGGGGATCCTCGCCAAGCAGTATTACTATCTGATTATCGTCCGAGATGATTCCTCCACCGAACATCTGTTCTCTAGTCCGGACCTGGGCCAGGCCCTTCAATTTTCGGATCGTGTCCCGGCTCGTTGTCCGAGGGACCATGACGGAGACGTTGACCTCCTTACTCTTCATCAATGCGAGAACGGGTAGTGCCATTGAGACAATCGGGTCGGGGGCAACCGGCATCGCAACGAAAAGCTCTCTCCTCGTTCGGCCAAGAGTCTCTCTTATCTTGTCTAGAATATTGTTCTGACCTCTCACAATCCAGATATCCGGTTTCTCCCGGGCTCCCTTCTTCTCGTAGAGCGGTTGGAGTTCCCCCATCGCGTCCGCTTGGCTCGATTTCAGAGTTGTCTCTAACCGAGCCCTTGATGATTCGAGAGCGGTCGAAGGAGCCTTAGGATAGTACTTGCTAGGCCTACCCTGCTCTGTCTCGACCCATCCCTTCCTCTCGAGATTTCCCAGAATCTCGTAGATCTTGGAGTAAGGAATCGAAGCGGTACTGCTCAGCTCGCTAGCAGCCTGAGTGCCCGATTCGACTAGTGAAACGTACACCTTCGCCTCGTACTCTGTCAATCCAAACTCCTTCAAGGCCCTTCGGGTCTTCTCGCTAACAGACATTTCTTCCTACTACGACCCCTAGAACCAATCGACCCATAAAATCGTGCAGGTTGACAGCTGAGATTCCTCAAGGAGAAGAATCGCAATCTCGCACAAGATCAATATTGTAGACCAAATTCTCTCAAGGATCGGGTATTCTTATGGAAAGAGAGTGTAAATACCTTCCCGCTCCCTCTAGGTAAGAGTAAGTTTGCCGAGATCGTCTAGGCGTTGATAGACAAGAATTCAATTGTTAATAGTCTCCGCGGAGTTCTTGACCCCGAGATCGGGATCAGCATAGTCGATCTCAACATGGTCCGAGAAGTGTCTATAGAAGGCAGCCATGTCAAAGTCATCATTGCACTGACGGTCGCTCATTGCCCTCTTGCAAAAACTCTCCAGACCGATGTCGAAAAAGCTCTGAAGAAATCGAACGAGGTAAAATCCGTAACCGTAGAGACGACGGCAATGTCCAAGACTGAGCTGAACGAACTCCGAACCCAGCTCCAGAACAAGGCAACCCAGACCCAACCAGCGCAGGCAAACGGTCCTGGCCCGGGCATCGAGAGGCTGGGAAAGCGCGACTTGAGAAACATAATCGCCATAGCATCGGGCAAGGGTGGAGTCGGAAAATCTTTCGTCACCAGCATGTTGGCCGTCCAGCTTCGAAGGCTCGGATATGAAGTGGGAATTCTAGACGCGGATTTGACAGGGCCCAGCATAGCGAAAGTGTTCGGGCTCAAGGAGCGCCCTTCCAAAAGCTCCACTGGCCGCATAACTCCTGTCCTAACTAGGACTGGGATCAAAGTGATGTCGATCAACCTAGTTCTGGATGATCCGGAGATGCCTGTCATCTGGAGAGGCCCAATCGTGAACAGCGTCATTCGACAACTCTACTGGGACGTCGACTGGGGATCCCTACACTATCTCCTCGTTGACCTTCCCCCCGGAACTAGCGACGCCCCGCTAACAGTCCTCCAGTCCTTGCCATTAGACGGAGTCATCGTCGTATCCTCTCCCCAAGAACTAGCCTCCCTAATCGTCACCAAGGCGGTCAACATGGCGAAGAAGATGAACGCTGAACTGCTAGGCCTGGTAGAGAACATGAGCTATCTAACATGCCCCCACTGTGGTAAGTCTATCAATGTCTTCGGAGAGCCGCAGGGAGAGAAACTAGCAAAGCAGCTCGACATACCCTTCCTAGGGTCAGTCCCCGTAGACCCGACAATTGCTCGATTGTCAGACCATGGCCAGATAGAGGACTACTCAGCATCTGTCTTTCAGACTGTTGCAGACGAGCTTCGAATCAGAGCATCCCAACACGCTCAACAACTAATGCAGGGCCTCCCGATAGCATGGTCTATTCAACCCTCAGAGAGTTGACGCGAACATCATCCGAGCGTATTAATACTCGGAGTCGCCTATTAACAGGAGTCGAGTGGGGGCAACCTACCCGCAAGCTAACCTCGTGAGGACCATGACCAAGAAGAAAACGCGAAGCAATAAGGTCAAATCAAATAGAGTCTCGAAGAAGCTCACTAAGCAGACTCGTACTCGTAAACTAAGGCTGCAAAGAAAACCACTCTCAAAAGCGGTTGATAGGGGTCCAATAGCCGCAAGCATCCCATTGCAGGCCGGACCTTCGCCGCCCCAAGCCTTGGATGGTTCCCGAGTCTTCACCATAGAGATAGATTCGATTCGCGCTGAGACTACGATCGGGGATCTGATAGTCGCTTTTCCGAGGACAAGAGACGTTCTGATGAAACATGGACTAAGGTTTGATGTTGAGGAAGCTGGTTATCTCTACATGACGCTCAGCGTCTTTTCGGCTATTCACGGTCTCGGTCTGACAGGTTTCCTCCAGGAACTAGATGTTGCCTCGAAGGAACTGCCTCTTCCGCCTCTTGCCCCACCTGTACGTCAAATACTCTCACCTCCGGCAACTTGACAATTCGATTCCGTGAAGTCTCCTCTTCTGCTGAAGTCTAAAGCAAGAGAGAAATGCGTCCACATAGTTTCGCGAGTGGATGGGAGCCCGAGCAAGAATCCTGATTACGGGTTTGGTCCAGGGGGTCTTCTTCAGAAGAGAGATGACTGACCTTGCTAGGAGACTTGGAATCTCTGGATGGGTGAGAAACCTTCCGGATGGCAAGGTTGAGGCTCTAGCCGAGGGAGAGAGAGCGCGATTGGACGAACTGATTCGATTCTGCCATGTTGGTCCTCGTGGCGCAGTCGTCAGAAAAGTCGAGGTCGAATGGTCAGACTCTTCGGGAGAGTTCAGAGGATTCAGGATCACTAAGTGAAAAAACAGACAGCGTTTTAGTAAAGGCTCAACTCGAAAAGCGCTAGCTGTTTCGGGTCTTAACAAAAGGTAAAAGAAACCGCTCTCGAGGACTCCGGCCGCTCCGGTGGTGTAGCCCGGTTTAGCATAGCGGCCTTTGCCTCAAGTGTGTCGGGGCGGCCAGTCGAATCCTAGATCGGGGAGGCTTACGGGAGGACAAGCCCCAGAGCCGTTGATCGCGGGTTCAAACGCGGCAGTAAGCTGCTGAAAGTCCCGCCCGGAGCACCATCATTCAGAATCTCGATCTCGTTTGGAAGACAAACCGTCTACAAAGGTGGTTTGGTCGTTGTGAACGGTCGATCTACATGCTCTCGTAGAATTTGCGCGCCAAATTCACTGCATCTTGGGATCGGCTCGCGATGGTCTTGTATTCCGGTCGACGGTCTCCCGCAATCGTAGAGGCTTTTTCGAAAAACTTCCTGACACTCTCTGAATCTCCACGGTATAGCGCGATCCCGCCCGCAATCCTGTACCACACTTCGGCCCGAGTCTTGTTCCCACTTGAGTCGAAGGTAGTAGCCTGGCTGACCGCATCTTCGAACGAAGTCGTGATTTTCTTCGGGTCGAGGAAGAGGAGTCTAGACAGAGACTGATACATCTCAGCGTCGCCGACGGTTATCTCCTGTAGCTTGCTAAGAACAAGCGGCTCCTGGTTTTCGGGCGGATTTCCGGTAGGAGAGGTTTGGTTTTCCTTCTTGCCAAACAGACCGAACATCAGTGGACCACTTCTTCCCCTTGCTGAAGGCCAGCCTCAGGCCTAGCCCATTTAAGAGTTCATTCCCGAACGTTGATATTGACGAGTTCCATGCTTGGGACGATTCAGGTAAGATGAGTGTCGAAGACAAGCTAGTGCGACGACGAGAGCTAAAGGAGAAGTCTCGAAAGAGAAAGAGAGGACCCTACCGAAAATCTTCAAGCGGAAGAATCATCAAATACTAGCCGACATCATACCACCTGAGAAGTTTCTACGAATCCAGACTCGCCTCTAGTCAAAGTGAAATGTTAGGAACGGACCACCGGCATTGAGCACTGGCTCTGCCTTCGTCTTAAGGGCCTGAGAATAATGGCTTAATGCTATCCTTTAGGAGAGCACAGGGATGCGCCTATACTTTCCGATACTGCTGGGTTCAATACTCACTAACTCCGAGCAACTGTGGTTTCCGAAGCATATAGTGCAGTGTTCTACATCCCATGTCGGATCTACCTTGCGGCAAGTCTCACACATCAAACCCAGTGCCCGAATATCAGTGCAAGCTTGGCACAGTTTCTGTGACACTGCAAGCGGGTTGGGATTCTGGGATAGCATCGATGCTATGTCCTTACTCATTGCTCTAACTTCAGGGGCGCCTTCAAGCTCGACAGCTTCTCCGCGGACCTGATGCTGGTATTTACTTACGGCTGCTTGAGTCACTCCAAGTTTCGTCGCGACCTGTTCCTGTTTGAGGCCGTATTCTTCTATGAGTTCCCTAGCCACGAGTGCACGTAGCGCTGGGATAACTGACTTCGAGGCCACCTCGCAGGGAATTATCAAACAGAAACGGTGATTAAAATGGACGAGTAGCCTATTTAAACATGACCTACGTCATAATCGATTCGTACTGGTGACCACCTCTATCGGTACGTAGTGGAATGATCAATCGCTGTCTTCTGGGGCCGATTGCCAAGGATGCCCCGGGGGACACGAATGCATAAATGAAATCGTGACCAATTTGATTGAGGAGAACAAGATGGTTACAGTGGATGAGATCACAAAGGAGCTTGAGAAGGTTGTGGATCCCGAGATCGGGCTTCCGATAACGGAGATGCACCTAGTCGACGAGATCGATATCAAAGAAGACGGAGTGCTGTTCATAAAATATCATCTCACCGCTCCTTTCTGTCCGCCGATTTTCGCGGAGGATATTGGGATGAACATTCGCCAACTTACATCGAAACTTGATGGGGTGAAGAAGGTAACAGTAATTCTTCACGGCCATGCTTTGGCGAACGAGATCAATCAGAGAGTCAATCCTGACTACACTCCTCCCCCTTCGCCATAGCATTCCAACGTCTGTTCGATCTGTTGACCGAACTGGTCATGGTCAGACTTTGCTCTGAGACAGACGTTGTAGAGGACTCGGTCCGCCGTTTTGTAGTCGAAGGAAGAAGGATTCTCTTAGGAAAGTCTGCGGGATAGTGCTATGCTCTTCACGAGAGGCGCGCGCATCTCGGTGGTCCCCTGTCAGAAGGGTCTTTTGTTGGTGGAGTTATCACGTGCCCTTGGCATTTCGGGCAGTTTGACCTCCAAACTGGCGAGGTGAGAGGTTCCCCCCAGCGAACCGTTGAAAACATTTGAGACTCGGGTTGAGGGAGCGGATATTCTCATGTCGATGCCGTAGAGGACTTTACCGGACGACTTCGTAAAGAAAGCCGCCCAGTAGCCCTCCGAAGATTGGACCGACGATGTATATCCATAGGGTGGCGAAGGGTGTTAGGCTGAACGCTGCAGAAGCAATAGTGGGGCCCCATGTTCTAGCGGGGTTCAGTGACGCTCCGGATATGGGCCCGAACATCCAGATCGACGCAGCCAGAACTAGTCCTATTGCGACCCCTGCCCATGACTGATCGGCTTTCTTGTCGGTCGCGCCGAATATTGTGAATACGAGAATCGCCGTTGCGACGACTTCGGCGAGCAATGCAGCCCCGATTGTGAATCCGGACCCAGGAGTAGTATCGCCGAGAAATGTCGCTTTTGCAACGTCGTAGGTCCCGCTCGACGAGGACCAGAGAGCAAGTTGAACGAGTCCAGCAATTGTCGCGCCAACTAGTTGGGCTATGATGTATGGGGCGACTCGTCTGGGCTCGAGCCTTTTGGTAGCCCAGGACGCGATTGTGACCGCTGGATTGATGTGCGCTCCTGAAATGTGTCCTATTGAATAGATTGCGACCAACAGCGCGACCCCGTGGGCTAGTCCTATGACTCCGAGCCCGGCCGCCGTAGTTCCTAATCCAGCTAACCTAGTTGCCGTGATGGTTCCCGGACCGACGAGAGTTAGAAGAAATGTTCCGTAAGCCTCGGCGGCTGAAGCACGTCTTATACCGTTCAAATTGGAGCCTAATCGTGGGGCTTAGGCTATATAGTGCTTGTTTTTAGCCGCCGAAACCCGCGGCTAAAGCAGTGAATATTCAACTGCTTTGCCGGTACGGTTGTGTACAAGCAAGATTATTTCTATGGTTTCAGCAATATTGGTGTTGAATAATCGTTGAGCATGGTTAACAGTTTCACCTGGATGATTGGCGGTCCTCAGGGTAGCGGGATCAATTCCGTCGCAGAGAGTTTCGCGAAGGCGTGCATCCGGGGTGGATTGCATGTCTTTGCCAATATCGAGTACCACTCGAATATCAAGGGTGAGCACAGCTATTACCGGTTGAGGGTTGATTCGAGGGAGCCCCGATCCCACGTTGACTGGGTAGACCTTTTAGTCGCTCTAGATAGGGAGACGATGTTCGGTGATCTCAATAAGGTTCATCCTACTCATCGGGGTCATCGTCATGAGGTCAGCCCGGGGGGCGGGATAGTCTACGACTCCAGCCTCAAATTGCAGCCTGAGTCCTTTGGTAGAGACGACATCATGCTCTTTCCTGTACCCTACATGGACCTGCTGATTGATGCTCTCAAAGAATTCGGGAAGGACAAGGAGCTAAGCAAGTATCAGGTCATGGTCAACACTATTGCGCTGGGTGCTTCCATCGGACTAGTTGACTACGATTTTGACCTGGCGACTGAGGCAATCAAGGAAGGCTTCACGGGACGGAAAGCCGCTCTTGGAGACTTGAACATCAGCGCGGCTCGTCGCGGTTACGACTATGCGAAGAAAATGTTCGGGCAGAACGCCTTCCCGATTCGGCTGCGAAAGCAACCGTTAGGCGCGAAAAGGATGATGATACGCGGAGTCCAGTCAATCGCAATTGGCAAGTTGAAAGCGGGATGCGGGTTCCAGACGTACTATCCTATCACTCCGGCCACAGACGAGAGTGAGTATCTTGAGTCTCATCAGCCGGACTACAACATGATCGTTGTTCAGGCAGAGGATGAGATATCGGCGATTAACATGGCGACCGGTGCCGCTCACGCGGGTCTTCGCTCGTCAACTTCTACCTCGGGTCCTGGATTCTCGCTGATGGCTGAAGGACTGGGATGGGCGGGAATAACAGAGGCGCCAGGTCCGGTCATTATTCTATGGCAGAGAGCGGGACCAGCAACAGGACTGCCAACGAGGACTGAACAGGCCGATTTACGATTCGCCCTCCACGCAGCTCATGGAGAATTTCCTAGAATAATCATTGCCCCGGGAGATGTAGCAGAGTGCTTCTACGATACCTTCGATGCTTTCAACTATGCTGAGCGCTACCAGGTTCCAGTAATCATTCTTGCCGACAAGTTCCTGGCCAGCACATACAAGGACATTCCGCTCTTCGACACGGACGGGATGAAGGTCGATAGAGGAGACCTAGTCCAGGAAGAGGATCTTGCAAAGAGCCCGGACTACAAGAGATACCAGTTTACGGAACTTGGAATCTCTCCTAGAGCTAGACCGGGTCTGAAGGGTGGCGTATTCTGGACTACTGGAGATGAGCATGATGAGTACGGCCACATCACGGAGGCGGCTGACCTCCGGGTCCGGATGATGAAGAAGAGGATGAACAAGATCGAGCTTGCTGGTCAGGTCATCCCTAACTCGAAGAAAGCCACCCTACACGGGCCTACGTCCGCACCTATTACCTTGGTCGGCTGGGGATCGACGAAGGGCGCGATCCTAGACGGGATGGAGGATCTCAGGGCTGATGGAATCGAGACGAATTTCTTGCAGGTACGATATGTGAATCCGTTCCCGACAGACTTCGTTCAGAAGGTTCTCTCAAGTTCCCGACTAACGGTCGCCGTTGAGAACAACTATTCTGGGCAAATGGCCGGTTTGATCCGCGAGAGAACCGGGATAGCCATAAACAGCAAGGTCGTCAAGTTCGACGGTCGACCCTTCTCCCAGAACGAGGTTTATGAGGGCGTAAAGGACGTTGTTAGAGATGGTGCCAAGGAGGTCACACTAAGCCATGCTTGAGCTGAAAAACTATCGGACCCAGGTTCACAACGACTGGTGCCCCGGTTGCGGGGACTTTGGCATCGTAAACGCGATCCAGATGACTCTCTTGGAGATGCAGCTTGAGCCGCATCGGATAGGATTATTCTCCGGTATCGGATGCTCTGGTAAGACTCCCCACTTTGTCAACGCGTACGGTTTCCACACTCTGCACGGCAGAGTCCTGCCTATCGCGACGGGGGCCAAGTTGGCGAATCCCAGCTTGACGGTCATTGCTGTTGGTGGAGACGGTGACGGGCTGGGAATTGGGGCAGGGCATTTCGTCAACACGGGACGAAGGAATCTCGACTTCACATACGTGCTTCACGACAACGGTGTCTACGGCTTGACTAAGGGACAAGCCTCGCCGACACTTCCGAAAGGTTTGAAGACGAAGTCAATGCCTGCCCCTTCGATTGTCGAAGGAATCAACCCGATCGCGATGGCCATTGCTTCTGGATACACGTTCGTCGCGAGAAGCTACGCGCTTGACGTGAGACACTTGAAGGCGACTCTCCGCGCGGCAATTGAGCACCGTGGAAGCGCGTTCGTCGACGTTCTCCAGACCTGTCCGACCTACAATGACATCAACACGAAAGAGTGGTACGCTGGCGATGATCTTCCATCAAAAGCACCGCGATTGTACAAGCTCGAGGAGACGGGTTATGATGGTAAGGTCGCGGACCCTACCGTAAGAGATGAGACTAATTCGAAAAAGGGAAACGCTCTGCTGAAATCGTTCGAGTGGGGCGAGAAGATTCCCATCGGGGTCTTCTTCAAGATGGAAGTTGCAACGTTTGAGGACCAGCTAGCCAACCGTATGCCTGCTCTGAAAGAGAAACCCTTCGTGGAGCATGACATTTACAGTCGGGACATTTCTCCACTACTGGACGAGCTAGCTTAGGCAGACTACCCCTGCATTCTTATCGCGACCGCTCATGAATTTGAGAGCCACCCCCTGGGAGGGGGGGTTGGACTGGCGACTCTTCCTGAATGGGCTTATTCTTGGCGTCTATCATTGGTTCTGCCTTGAATGTTGAATCTGTCGAGCGTCGAAAACGAGCAGGTGCCGCAAGGAAAACGAGCATTTAGCGATAAGCGGAATACAGAGTTTGTCAGGTGTCTCTGGCGTTTTGAAATGCTCCTCTGGGGGCGGGAATTTGTTGGCAGGAATGGTAAGGTTAGCTTAGACTGTGAGAGTCATTCGAGGCGACAGACTTGTTCTAATTCAGGTCTTAGAGGCTGTATGGGATCCGTAAGTCCTGGCCTGCGGTTCTAAAACCGAGCTTGATGGATAGTGGCGGGCGTCTCTTGTGCTCGGATTTGAGCCATCGAATTCGGACTTTTTCCACGGTGCGCCGCGGAATCTGTAGCTCATCGCTTATTTCTTGGGGGGATATCCATCTCTCAAGCCTCCACAGGATTGAGTCCAGCTTGCTGTACTCTAATCCAAGCTCATCTTCGGCGATCTGTCCAGGCCATAGCTCAGGGCTAGAGGGCTTTGAGAAGATTCTTCGCGGAAGTCCCAAGTGTCTTGCGAGATCTCTCACTGCACTCTTGTACAGGTCAGCTATCGGTTGGATGTCACAGGCACCATCGCCGTATTTTGTGAAGTATCCGAGCATGATCTCACTCTTGTCACCGGTGCCCACGACAAGCCCTTTGCTTGTGTTTGCATAGTAGTAGAGGATCATTGCCCGGAGCCGAGATTTCACATTCCCATGGGCAATGAGACTGTACTTCATCTTTGACGGGTGAAGTACCTTTGCAGCGGCCTGTACGAGAGATGTCATGTCCAGAGTCTTGAATCTGATTCCGAACTGTCCCGCAACCTCTTGTGCGTCCTGCACGCTCTTCCGGCTTCTTGTCTCGGCCTCGGGAAGGCAGAACCCAAGGGTCCTCTGTCCGCCTAGAGCTTTCGAACATAAAGCGGCCGTGACGCTTGAATCGAGTCCGCCAGACATACCGACGACGAAGTATCTAGCGCCTATTCTTTCAGAATGTGTTCTGAGAAATCGTACAATTCTGTCAACAGTCTCTTCCGGGTCTCCGACTGAAAATGGATTGGCTCCCGACCTTGAGCGCATAGTCGTCCCCCCGAGTAGGGTGGATAAAACCGAAATGGTCTAGCTAACGATGCGCGAGTCTCGCGCTTCAGAGCCCAAGTTTCGGAATAGAGTCGTAACTCGATCTATTGTCACGAAGGGCTCTCCTTGGAATGATGCTTCGCTAGCAGCTTCTTGCACGATGTTATTTTCTTGACCTCTTCTCGCGTCTTTGGGGGAGGCACGTAGATTATCCGTTTCATTCGGTCCAATAGCGCTGGGTCGATGACGCTAGGGTAGTTGGTAGCGAAGATTACCGCGACGTTCCGGTTGACGTGGAATCCTTCGCCGAGCTCTGTGAGGATCTGGTTGAGCATTCCCTGAACATCTCGTCCGGCATCAGTTGTAGCTTCCATTCTTGCCCGGCCGATCGCATCCACCTCGTCGATGAACAGGATAGTTGGAGCGGATTCTCTTGCTAGTTTGAATACTTCCTTGACGTTCTTCGCGGATTCTCCGAGCCACTTTGAGACTATTTCATAGCTCTCTATCTTTAGAAAGCTGGTGTTCTGCCCGTGTTTGCTGATCGTTCCCGCCACTGCCTTGGCCATGTAGGTCTTGCCTGTTCCTGGCGGTCCAAATAGGAGAACTGATCCCGCTTCCTCCAACATTCGAGGGTCTCGAATAATCTGTTCCCTCCTCGTCCTTGTTTCCGGGTCCAGTATCCATTCGATGGCCTGCCTCAGGCTGAGCAATTCCTTTCCCAGACCCACGATGTCTTCATAGAAGACCTTGGGCGCTTTCTCAACTTGGTACTCGAGGAGACTGCGGTCCCTCATGCGTTCTATTACGTCAACGATGACGCCTTTTGTAGGGGACAGTACTGCGTCGACGCTAGTGGTTACCTTGTCTCTTACTTCAGGTGGAATACTAACTTGGAATGCTTGGCCCCCAGATAGTCGGACGAGTGCCGTGTCTCCCTTTACCTCCTCCACGGTGCCGATGGGTCGCATGCCCTGTTTGAGCTCTTCCATCAGATTGTGATAGCGGCGGAGTTCAGTTTGGAGATATTCTATCTGGCGTTCCTTTCGCGTCAGCTCTTTCTCAAGTTCGAGCGCTGGAGGATATTCTGGCGCGTTTTGCTCAGCCATGCCAGGGTCTGACTACTGATTGTCCGACCGGAGATAAATAGATATGGGCTATCAGAATCAAGCTCAAACTATGTGCTTGGTCCTATGATCAATACATGGGACATGCTATGGAGTCGGGAAGATGCCAATCACCCAAGATGGTTCTTAGAAAGTAAAGAATAGAGAGAATCTCCGAATTCGACATTTGTCCTTCGGACGGATGATAATGGAGAAATCTTTTTGGGGGTGCTGGCTTTTGGGAGCTTATTGTGTGACGCCAGGCTTTCTCAAGAGAAAGCCAAGTCTGGGAAGTTTGAGTTGTATACCTCTCCCGCCGACGATGTCGAAACGTACTAGGCGAGGAATTATCTGACGCCGATCCATTTTCCGGACCAGCAAGTATCTGTGGAGCATCTGGTTCTCTTCAACCATCCTCAGTTCGACAACTCCGTCGACCAGGCTTTCCACCTTTCTGAACAGTTCTGGATGGACACTTCCTGTAGAAAGAGTGACGATTAGTTTTCCTCCTGCTTTCTTGACTTTTGCTGCGATACTCTGGATGAAGCTGATTGCATGTTTGCTCTCGGTTTCGCTGAATATCGGTATGAGAGAGTCCAGAAGTATTGTTACTTGTCGGTAGCCCAGTTTCTCCATTAACGTTGTCAGGTAGATGCTCACATTAGTCAGGTCGTACGGCTGCGGGACTACTCCTTCAGTTACGCCTGCGGTGGCCGAGTAACAGTCCATTATCTCGAGCTTGTTCATCAACTGGTATTTTCTCGGATCCCATCCGAACTCGTTCATCCTCTCCGTTATGTTCGCAGGAAATGTGTCATAGGTTACGATGATGCACGGCCTAGACCGGGTTAGCTCGTCGTAGAGTATCTGTTGTGCAAGCGTTGTTTTCCCACTGCCAGGGTCTCCTGCGATCAGGATTGAGGAGGCGTCTGGAAGGCTTCCGCCGACTAGGTTATAGAAATCCTTGAAAGGTGTGGATATTTTCTCCAGTCCTGATTTGCACCCCGTGTAGCCGACTAGTTCTTCCCAGTCGCTATTGGCTTAGCTCAGCGGCGGCGGGTATGAATGGGGATTGTAACTGGCTTCAACTTCGTTGAAGTACACTTCTCGTGGCAATGTTACCGAAGAGTTAATCAATTATGTTCCGTCCGCGCGTGCTCGAAGCAGGGATTACCAAGTTGAGACTTGTTTCATATGTCCTGATACAGCTCGCACCAGGGACAACCAAGACTGCGGCTAAGGCCATCTCCAAGATCAAAGGTGTGAAGATGGCTCATGCCGTCACGGGACCGTTCGATGTAATCGCCTTTGTTGAAGTTCCAGACCTTACAACTCTATCGGACCTGATTCTCGCGAAGATTCAGAATATCGAGGGAGTCGAGAAAACTCAAACGGCTATTGTGGTGACGCCTGACATGCTTAGGCCCAGTCTTCCACGAAATCGGAAGAACAAAACCTCTGATTCTGCTTAGGAGACAGATCGATAATTTCTGAAGAAGGCGAAAGGCTTGTTTGATGGAAGGAAACGGAAACGGCCTAGTATGATTCGTTTTCCATCGAATCAGTCTTTGATCGCAGACGAGATTGAAGTTCGAGCAAGTTCTTGAGGATGCGGATGTCGCCCAAGTCTTCTATATCTATTGAACTCTGGTCTTTCTCGTCCGGTCGCACAGATGGTCTCTTTTCGCTGCTAGTATAAGTGTTATCAATGCATGAGAAAGTAGGTTTCGATGATCTAAATGGGTAAGCCTAGACAGACTAAGAAACCTAAGAAAAAGAAAGAGATGTAGTGTCTTCCGCTAGATGGTTGGCGGGGGTGGCGGTTTCCGCACCTTGATGGCGAGGAGTATGAGGAAGAACGCTAGCCCGAATATTGTCAGAAGAACGATCGCCGACGTGGTTGTGGTGGTTGCTGTGCTGCCAACGTTTAGCTGAACCGTGGCTGTTGGACTGGTGATGGCGTTTTCAGACAGGGGGCCGATTCTTTGGTTCTGATACTCTACGCTTAGTTGGTAGGATCCTTGGGGTATCACGCCGATCACGTGAATTGTTGCTGGGTAGGCTTGAAGGGAAACTGTTTTTGTCGCCGGTCCGCTGGTCAAGTCGAGGGTTTGTCCTGAAGGCGTTGTTCCGATGGTCCATCCCTCCCACGTCACCCCAGAAACCGTGTAGAGATCGTTGGATAGAAATCCTGAATACTGCGTGATTGTGGTTGTCGTGCCTGCTGTTTGAGCAGAGAGATTGACTGAGGCGGGAGCCGGACTTAAGGGGTTTCCCGAAGCGTCGTTGAATGACAGTGTGTACTGGAATTGCTTGTCGAACATGGCTGTGAAACCAGCTGTGCCAGTGTAGTTGAAAAGAATCCCGTTAGGTGATCCCGCTACGGGAATCCTAAGCGTCGGGTTGGTTGTCCAGACAACTTGGTTCTGGGTCCCGTAATAGTTGACCCACTCCTTCCAAACGTAGTGGCCTCCTGTTGAGGATCCGGTGAAGCTGGTGCTGTTTAGGACCGTAATGGTGGCAATGGTGTTATTCACAAAGGTGAAGGTTGGAGGAGAGCTTTGGGGAAGGGACACGGTGCAGGGATTCGTGCTACAATTGGGGCCGGTGCCGTTGTATATCTTGACCCAAATAGTCCCATCGCTCGATGGGACATTCGAGCTGACCGTTACCTGGCAGCCCGAAGTGCAACCGGATGTGGCGTATACGTTTCCGATGAGGATCGGAACTAGAAATGAAGCGAGTAATGTGAAGAGTATGACTGGGGCTCTTGCTCTCACTGTAAGCCTGGCCTCGACGTTGGCCGAGAAACCGGAGTTGTAGGCTTAGAATCTCTTGAACCATCAGAGTTGATGGAGGGGTAACATGGACCTTAACCGGGTCCGCCTTGCACCTCGCATCCGACGGTCGAGGGTGGGGTAGGTTGCCTCGTCTCCCCTTCACGCTTTTCTGGCGGCGTTATTTTATATCGTTCATCAGAAAAATGGATCAGCGGACATTATGACCGTTCAGCTTCAGAAGATGAAGATGCTCGTTGGGGGAGATTGGAAGGACAGCTCGACAGGCGCCAGGTCGTCTGTCATTGATCCATCGAGCGGGGAAATTATTGCTGAGGTTCCGAGGGCGTCCAAACAGGACGCCAAGAGTGCTGTTGATGCGGCTAGAGCTGCTTTCGAGTCGCCTGAATGGCGAGACATGGATTCCGGGAAGAGGGGGAGAATTCTCACGAAGCTGGCGGGACTGGTTCGGGAGAACTCCGACGAGCTTGCGAGGCTGGAGACGTCGAATGAGGGTAAGACTCTCCGGGAGTCAAAGGGCGATGTTGCCTGGGCAGCTCGCGCTTTCGAGTATTTTGCGGGGCTCGCGGACAAGATTGAGGGCGAGACGATTCCTGTGCCGCCTAAGCGGTTGAATTATACTTTGAAAGAGCCGTTGGGAGTAACAGTCCATATTGTTCCTTGGAATTATCCGATCGCCTTGGCCTCGAGAAGTCTAGCACCCGCGCTCGCTGCAGGCAACACCGTAGTGATGAAGCCCTCGGAGCTTACTCCTCTCACTGCCCTCAAGCTTGGAGAGCTCGCAGTAAAGGCTGGGACTCCGAAGGGCGTGATGAACGTGGTGACAGGTTCGGGCGCGGAGGTTGGATCAGCACTGGTTTCTGACAAGAATGTCGACGGAATCGTGTTTACCGGCTCTGGTGACACTGGTCGTCAAGTTATGGAGGCAGCGGCCAAGAACATTACACATGTAGTAATGGAGCTCGGGGGGAAGAATCCTCACATTATCTTCGCCGACGCGGATCTTCCGAGGGCAGTCAAGGCAGTGAAAGATGGAATCTTTACCAACGCTGGACAGATGTGCTGGGCAGGATCTCGCGCATTCATACACGAATCCATCTACGACGGTTTCGTCAAGGACCTGGTGGGGAAGACGTCAGCGATGAAGATTGGACCTGGAAGCGAGGAGACGACGGAGATAGGTCCCTTGGTTTCAAAGTCGCGGCAAGAAACTGTTCTGGGCTACGTCAAGGACGGAGTCGCAGAAGGCGCGAAACTGCTGTGTGGGGGCAAGAAACCTAGCGATCCACCGCTCGACAAGGGAAGCTTTCTCGAACCGACGATCTTCGCTGACGTGACGGGCGAGATGAAGATCGGTTGTGATGAGATCTTTGGTCCCGTCTTATGTGTGACGAAGTTCAAGAATACTGACGAAGTTGTGGCGATGGCCAACGAAACGGACTACGGTCTGTATGGAGGTGTCTGGACGAACAACCTGAAGCTGGCTCACGAGGTGGCGTCGAGGCTCGAGGTCGGCGGAGTCGCGATCAACGAATACTTGGTCACGTTTCCCCAGACGCCTTTTGGGGGCTACAAGGACAGCGGGATTGGACACGAGAACGGGGTTAGAGCGATCGAATACTATACGCGGACTAAGAATGTCTCGGTAAACCTCAGCTAGCACTTACTTCGATTCTAGTTGGTAGAAGACTCCTTCTCCCGCGTGTTTGGCCCTTAACACCAGTTCCAGACCGGGCTTCAGATCTTTAAGCTCTACTTCGCTGCTTATAGGGGCGAATACCCTCAATCCATCATCGAGCTCCGCTAGTCCGAGCAGGTAAGGGGTCGCATCTTGAAAGGCTGGGGGAGCGAAGTAGACTTCCGTGAATGTTATGAGTTTTCCTTTGCCCTCGATGGGAACCCATGCGATCTCGCTACCTCGGCATTTCGGGCAATCGGCACGGGGTGGAAAACATAGCGTGCCGCATTCTTTGCATCGTGTTGCCATAACCTGGTTCTTCTCCAGATATGACACGAAAGGTGTGATCTTCGCCTGGGAGACGTAGCCGAATCTTCCGAATTTCTCGAAGCCCAAGAAATCTACGCCCTGAGAATCGAAACCGCGGAATACATTCCTATTCCTCCGATGTTCTGAGCGAGTCCGATCTTCGCACCGTCGACCTGTACGTCTCCAGCCTCTTTTCTAAGCTGATGAACTAGGCTGGTAATCTGGGAGGCTCCAGTGGCTCCTACTGGGTGTCCTTTGGAGATGAGTCCGCCATCAATATTGATAGGGATTTTTCCTCCAAGGTCGGTCTCGTTGGTCTTGAGAAGCTTGGTTCCTTTTCCAGGCCGAGCAAATCCGAGGTCTTCGTAGTTCAGTATCTCCGTGATCGAGAACGAGTCGTGGACCTCAGCAACATCTACATCATTCGGTTTTACTCGAGCCATCTCGTAGGCCGACCTAGCTGCGTTCTTTGTAACTTCGAAGCTGGTCAGAGGACCCTGTCGCCCTGCGAGAGACATAGGACTGGAAGCGAGCCCGAGACCCGCAATCCAGACAGGCTTGTCAGTTATCTTCTTGGTCATCTCAGAGTTGGCGATGATTAGACATGCAGCGCCGTCAGCGTTTGCGCAGCAGTCGTAGAGTTTCAAGGGTTTGGCGACGGGGCGTGAGTTCATTACCTCTTCGGTGGTGATGGGTTTCTGAAACATTGCTTGGGGGTTCTTGGCGCCATATTTTCGGTTCTTCACGGTGACTAGTGCCATGTCCTCCTCGGTGGTTCCGTATTTTGCCATGTGGGCGTTTGCGTACATTGCGTAGTATGCTGGCATGCTTGTACCGAAGGGAGATTCCCACATCACGTCACCAGCCCTTCCCATCAATTCCTGAATCTCTCCTGAGGAGAGCTCAGTCATCTTCTGGACTCCAACCACTGCGATTACATCGTGCAGGCGGGACGATATTAGCGACCAGGCGATTCTTAGTCCTACAGCACTAGAGGCACACGCGGCTTCGACGTTGAAAGTGGGTTTAGGACTGAGACCAAGATATTCAGATACAACACCGGCAGGGGATCTCTGCTTATCATAGTGGGTGGCTGAGCAGACTACCGACCCATCTATCGCCGGAGACTCTAATTCCGCATCGTCGAGCGCACTCCTGTACGCTTCGAACGCGAGCTCTCGAAGGGAAGCATCGCTTCTTTTTCCAAACTTTGAATGCCCGACGCCAACAATTGCGATTCGGCCCATAACCTGGATTCCGAGATTAATTCTGGCTCGTGCTCTAAAAGAAGGTTACTTGCTGTTAGGCTGCATTGCTTCCTTGGACTCGGCGTAGAGAAAAGTGATTCCTCCTGTGGCGATCTTCACGCTATGTCGCCCTGAGTCTCTCCCTGCTTGAGAGTCGAGTGCTTTTTTCATGCTATCCATATTGTCGAACTCCAGCTCTACGACTTGGTAGTAAGCGGGGTCGCCTCGTGGTGCGCCAACGACCTTGTGAACAGTGTACTTCTTGAGTCCTGGCATTTGTTTGGCCATTGGAACGTGATCCTCCCAGTACTGTTTGTCGAATAGTTCCGGGTCTTTGGGTTTGCCAAACAGTACGATGATCTTCGCCAAGGGTCTCTAGCCTCTAGAAGCTGGTTGCTATGGTCTCGTTTTTCCTGATTTGTACGTCTATCCCTTCAACTTCTATCTCAGGGATCGCGGGGACCTTGATGCCCATTTCCTCTATCTCGCCTCTCTTCTTCTCAATCGCCTGCCTCCAATACTTTACCTTCTCCTCCATCGTCAAGCATCCTAACCCTGAATCTCGCGCGATCTGCTCGAGTTCATGATCGACTTTGTCAAAGTCTGATGGTAGCCGCCAGAATTCGGACTTGTGTTCGTAGAGGAGTGGAGATAGGAAGATGAAGCCCTGTTTCATCTGGCGTGTGACGGTGAGTTTCTGTTCTTCGGTAAACTCTTGGGACATCGCGCGGAGGAGCGCCATTGTGGCGACTAAGTGCCGGGTCTCGTCCCTGGTTATGTTCTGGAAGGATTGTCGATAGACTTCGAGTTTGCTTGTTTGGCGCATTGAGTTGAATATAGTCTCGGCTCCGATCTCTGCAAAGAAAAAGCCGGCAAATAATAGCTCTGGGGAGAGGTATTCCCATGCACTGACGAATCCCTTCCAGTACCTTCGTCCTTCGTCGTACAGGGCTTGTATGTTCCTCAAGGCCTTCTGTTCGAAATCTGATTGGGGTTTGTATCCGTACGGCCAGTTGGGGCATAGTTTGTCGCAGGCTCTGCGGCATACTTCATCGTGGCGGCATTCATCATAGGTGATTGATGCGAGCATCTTCTTCGTTGGATCCTCCAAGTTCAATTCTGCTGCTCTCACTATGCCGAAACCAAAAGCTCCAATCCCAGACTTCTCGAAGAGTGCTAGTTTTGACATCCAGTAAGCTTGAGCTATCCTCTCCTTAGGGTCAAAATTCTTCCCCTCGAGTTCGTCCCAGGGAAGGGTTGAAGGATTCCAGTTTTGAGCGAAAGATAGGTCGAAAGCTCGGAACATCATTTCGTTCTTGATGGTCCAGTTTCCGGGAAAAATATTCAGGTCTGCTTTGGACTTGTCCTTCTGGGCCTTTGGCAAGTTATGCTCGTCTCGGCGATCTTCTCAACAGGTTACTTAAACGTGAAATCTTGAGGAACATCACGGATTCAAGTTCCTGAGAACTTCGGTTGACGCTTCTCAAGGAAGGCTCTAACTGCTTCTAGATGATCTTGGGTTTTCCCTGCAATGTCTTGGTTCTGAGCCTCGTATTCAAGGGCCTCGTGTAGGTCGAGTCTACTGACGTGATTCACAACTCTCTTTGAGAGTCCGAGTGCCTTCGTGGGGCCATTTGCGAGTTTTGCGGCAACATTGTCTACGACCTTGTCCAGTTCTGCAGCAGGGGCTACTTGGTTTACTAGCCCCATGGTCTCCGCCTCTCTGGCTCCGACTGTTCTTCCAGTCATGATAAGTTCGAGGGCTCGACCCGGACCCAGTGCTCGGGTGAGGAAATAGCTACTTCCAGAATCTGGTACTAACCCTACTCCGATGAATGCTTGTTTGAGGCCTGCCTCCTCGGAAGCTATTCGAATATCGCAGGCTAGAGCAATGCTTGCGCCACTGCCCGCCGCTATGCCGTTGATTCGCCCGATGACGGGCTTCTCCATGTGTCGGATTCGGAGGATAATCGGGTGGTATTTTTTTCTGAGATGATCCCCGAGGGAAGGATGGGACTCCCCACCGTATCGCTCTTTCAAACCTGAGACGTCTTCACCTGCTGAAAAGGCCCTACCTGCGCCGGTGATGATTAGACAACGAGTGTCCTCATCCTTTTCCGCGTCTTTCAGGGCAGTGTAGAATTCTTCTCCCATCTTATCGTTGAGGGAGTTGAGGGCTGCAGGACGGTTCAGGGTGATTCTTGTTATCTGATCCCTCTTTTCAACAAGTATGGTTTCGTATCCCATTCTATCGACCTTTGAACTGGGGTGGTCGCTTCTCGGTAAAGGCCTTCATTCCTTCCTTCATGTCCTGCGTTGAGAAGAGTAGGTAGAAGTTTCTTCTCTCGAACTGTAATCCTTCCTCCAAGGGAGTGTCGAAAGCCTTCAACACAGCCTCCTTGGCCAGTCTGGTCGCAACCGGAGCTTTCTGTGCAATCTGCATGGCTAGTTTCTTCGCCTCCTCAAAATACGCCTCTACTGGTACGATTTTGTTGACGAGTCCGTGCTTCTCTGCTTCCCTAGCAGTGATGGGTTGGCCGGTGAGGATCATTTCCATCGCGCGGAATTTTCCGATGGTTCTTGTCAAGCGCTGGGTTCCACCGGCTCCGGGCATTATTCCTATGCTGATCTCTGGCTGACCGAATCTTGCTGTTTCTGATGCAATGATGATGTCACAGTTCATTGCTAGCTCGCATCCTCCGCCTAGGGCGTGCCCGCTGATGGCTCCTATGATCGGTTTGGCTGTCTTCTTCAGCCTGTCCCAGAGTGCGAATTGGTTGCGCTGGATAAGGTCGACGGGTGTTGCTTCGGATAGCTCTTTGATGTCTGCTCCAGCTGAGAATGCATCGTCATTCCCTGTCAGAACCGTAGCTCTGATTCGATCGTCTCTATCAAAGGCTTCGAGGGCCTCAACGAGCTCTCTCAGGAGTTCGAAGTTTAGTGCGTTGAGAACTTTGGGTCTGTTAAGTCGGATTATTCCGATTGGCGGTTCTGTCTCAACTAATATCTGGCTGAACGGCAAGCGAGATCCGTCTTGCCGGTGGTGGAGCGTCTATAAAGCGTTGGGAATTCTCAGCGAGTAGACCCGAAGAATTCATGGTAGCCTCCCTTGCTCCCTTTTCTTCGTGAAGGATCGCCCAGATATCCTTGGTTCACCATTTCTCTGAGCGCTTTAGGCGGAATCCACTTTTCGTCTCCGGTAGCCTGGAAGAGTGCTTCGAGGTTTCGTAGTCTCGTATCAAGCCCTACGAAGTCTGCGAGTTCGAAGGGTCCCGTTGGATGATTGTATCCAAGCTTCATTGCCAGGTCGATATCGCGAATCTTTGTAGTTCCTTCTTCGAGAAGCGCCGATGCTTCCATGTAGAGCGTGAGTCCGAGGCGGTTGGCTATGAAGCCGGGTTCATCATGTGCAATGATTGGTGTTTTTCCGAAGTGCAATCCAACCAATCTGTCTTTCTTGGAGAGTCTTGATCCTATCTTGCTGACTGTTAGGGTGGACGTGTTCGAGGCGAGCAAGGCACTCTGTGGTGCAATTGATTCTAGTTTTGCGAACACTTCCTGTTTCAGGGCTAGGTTTTCGTACACGGCTTCGATGACAAGGTCTGCATCATGGCAGGCGTCTCTTACGTCTGCTGCTGGTCGGACTTTTTGAAGGGTCTTTGCGCCCTCCTCCCAGGTTATTTTCGCCTTAGCAACCGCCGATTCTACGCCGTAGAGTCCGTGGGCGACCTCATCAAGCCCTGACTTGACTGCGACAGGATTCTCGTCGGTCACAGCGACTTCATTCCCGTGTTGTGCGAAGACTTGGGCTATCTGGCGTCCCATCATTCCAAAGCCGATGACTGCGACTCTCATTTGGAAGAGTTCTCTGCTGCTCTTTCCTTCTTGACCAACGCGACCATCCTGAGACGTTCTTCTCGCCTTCTCTTCGCATCTCTCCATCGGCGTTTCTCCTCGGGCGTCTCTGGAACAACGTTGGGGATCTCAGTGGGTTTTCCGCTTTCGTCCATCGCAACATAGGTGAGGTACGAGGATCCTGTGTGAGTAACTTTCCCGGTCTTGAGTTCTTCCGCTTCGATTCTTACTCCTACTTCCATTGATGTGTGGCCTGCGTAGTTTAGTGAGGCTTTGAGAGTGAGCAGGTTACCAACGTAGACTGGGTTGTAAAAGTCCATCCGGTCGAGGCTGGCGGTGACGACTGTCTTTCGGGTATGACGCAGAGCCGTGACGCCCGCTGCCACGTCGACGAGCTTGAGGATTGTTCCACCATGGACGAATCCCATCGGGTTGGCATCGCTGGGCAGCATCTGGGAGGAGATGATGGATTTCGATTCACTCACCTGCTTCGAGGGTCTCATACCCTATCGACCGCCTAGTCCTCGGAATTTAGCCTTGTCACGAAGAGACGAGGGTTCTGACTCCCATTGGGCTAGTCTTGTCTTTGGGGGCGCGAGATTCGAGTAGGCCCCGGGGGGGCTAGAAAAAGATCTTGCGCCAGAGTCGAGAATTTTTTTCCGAAAAGGATTTCAACGTGAACGTTTTTCAAGAACTGGGTTTCAGAAGTGATTCAGCGAACCGGTCTCAATAGTCGATCTCCTAGGCTGTCTTCAGTCTCTGATTCTTACTTTGGTGTTCTTTCACGTTTATCGTGGGGTTCTCATGCGGAGAAGGATTCGTAGAAGTATGAACTCTACTGCCTTGTCAACGTAGGCTATGGGAATGTTGGTGTTTGGGGCGTTGACGGCTGCGGATGCTGCCCAAAGGACGATGACTATTATGACCCAGTAGGCGCCTATTTTGAGCCAGAGGTCTCGCCGGTTGTTTGCTGCTGTGAGACCAATCCCTCCCAAATATACCAAGGCTATCAGGATTAGTGGAACGCCGAGCGGTATACCGTAAACCAGTATTCCAATGTACAAGTGAAGGACCGCAGTGACCGCGGCCAGTACAAGAGCGGTCTCAAGTAGCGCCTTCGGATATGTTGTAGGCCTGTTTGTCGCTGCCGAAGTCGATTTTTCGTTCATCAACACTTGTTCTAGACGCTACGTCGATAGTTGGAGTATTAAGATTAGGCCCCGTCTTAGCTCGATAACAACTAATGCGTTGTTTTTGGTGAGGGTCTGGACTCAATGACATCCGCTGGGTCCTTCGACCTTGGGTATCTTCCCAGGTCCGATGAATCTCATCGGCCACCATTTCGGGGCAACATGCTTTGGGCGATAAGCTCAGGGTCCTAGGGCGCGTAATGTTCGTGAGGGTGTTTATGAGGATCAACCACTGGGACCGGCGTTACAACCAGCCTTCGTAGACCCGTAATTCTAGCTTTGACTGAGGCTTCCAACTGAGTTGCGACCTCATGGGCTTCGTTCAAAGTCATACTCCCCTCGACTTCTACCTCTAACAATCCTACTACGAAGGGGCCTGCTCTACGAAGCCTTAGGTCCCTGATTCCCTTCACATCGACGTGAGCTCTTATGAGGTGCTCAATTTCGTGGGAGAGATCTGGCTCATGAAACTCGTCTAGGAGAACGAGGCTCGACTCTCGCAGTGCGACGTAAGCAACCGTAAGGATGTAGATGGCTATCAGCATTCCTCCAATGGCGTCCGCATGCTGTATTCCGAACGTTGAGACAAGGACGCTGGCAAATGCCACAAAGGACGAGGATGAGTCCTTGATCGAATTTCTCGCGTCAACTCTGAGGGACAGTATGTTATACTTGTTCGCTACTCGCCGCATTTGGAGCGCACGGTAAAGCGATCCAAGACCCGCAGCTAGAAGGACGATGAGAGCTGCCGGGGCAAGGTGGATGGGTACAGGGTTCTGGAGGGCCCTATAGGATCGGAGGAAAATGTAGCTCGAGACTCCTACAAGTATGATGGCTGTGATCAGAGCCGTGAAGCTCTCGACCTTGTAGTAGCCGAACTGGAACCTCCGGCTCGGCTTTCTACGGATTATGCGGAGCCCGGTCCAGACGAAGAAGCTTACTACCGCGTCGGAGACGGAGTCTATACCGTCGGCGAGGAGCGAGATGCTACCACTAAATAGGCTAAACACTATCTCAACGAAACCTAGGGCCAACAGGCTCCAGACCGAGGTCTTCGCAATTCTTTCTCCCTCTTGGAAACCCCGAGTCTCGTCGTGCAAGGCATTACTCTCTTCCGCGACTACAGCTCCGTCGTGACTGGTACGTGCAAGTTGATTTAGATTTTCACTGAGTTTCGCTGATGATCTTAGTCGAAAAATGAGCTGGCGAATCGCCTGTTCCCGTAAGATGTGGCCAGCACCACGGTTGAATTCGTAATTTATGCGCGAGCGAAAGGTGGTGGGGCCGGTGGGATTTGAACCCACGACATCCGCCGAGTCTTTCGTCTACGGGTATCTTCACGCGCTCCTGAATTTCGTCATCCCGCCAACTGGAGGTCTGCTTACCCGTTGTAGTATATTCTGGAGCCCGTCGTCATTCCTTTCTAGGACCCATTTCTAGTATGGGTCTGGCTAGACTACGGCCCCTCAACTGATTTGAAGGCTCGAGGCCCCACCGAGCGGCTGGCTCGGAAATTGTCAGTATAAAGCTAACTGAATCGGCGAATCCGCTATTCGACTCTCATCAAAGCGCGACTGCGTTGCTAATCTAGGGTTGTTCCTTTTGAGCGATGTACGTCTTGGTTTCAGGGACATACCATCTGGTCGTTTCACGGAACCTGTGCCAGAAATCGTGGAATGCGGATAACTCACGAGATTCCACAGTAATCATTCCATTGTACGTTGTGCCCCATATGTGGGCGTATTCAGCAACGATCTCGACATCCTTGGACAGGTTCTTCTTGAACTGTTCCCAACCAGCGGTCGCTTTCTTCTTGTCCGCTTCCGTCAAGGGTCTTACCCGGTAGAAGATCAGGAATGCGAATATCACAGAACCACACCTTGGTTCGCGCTTATCGAACCGTTGGGTTAATCTTGTTTTCGCCCTGCGGGAGCTAGACCCGGAAAGAGGGGTGGTTGAGTTACATGCCTCTTTTGTGACGGGATTCGCCCACTAGCCCTCAGTGATGATGGGTCTAGGTGTCTAGGGGATTCTATTGCGGAAGGCAGCTGTCATCGTGTTCCTCTCCCTAAGCCTTCTCGTATTCCTGCCAACTGACGCCTCAACGAATCACAGCAATCCGCTCAGTTTTCTCAACGCAGGACCAGTCGGAACGACAGACTATCCTTGGACAATGTTTCATTACGATGCTGGGCGTAACGGAGCTACTCCTGCATCTGGTCCCACTTCCGCAAGCCTGATGTGGAGCTACACCACGGGAGGCATCGTTTACGCCTCACCGATAGTGTCTGACGGATTTGTATTCATTCCGTCTTATGATGGTAAACTGTACGCGCTCGACGAGTACACCGGATCCCTCATCTGGTCCTTTACGACGGGATCAAACATAGTTGCAACTCCCGCGGTGGGAAACGGGATAGTCTACCTATCATCCAAGGACTTTACTGTCTACGCTCTTGACGAGAATACCGGTTCAGTGCGCTGGCGGATATCGAACGTCGCGGCAGTCGTATCCTCTCCCGTTCTAGCAGATGGCAAGCTGTTCTACGGCACATTATATTCCCCATCAGCAGGCAGAGCTGAGTTTCTAGCACTCAATCCTCAAGATGGAACAGTCTTCTGGAGAACGACTATTTCCGACTACATAGAGGGCTCCGCCGCGGTTAGCAACGGGCTTGTATTCTTTGGAATAGGAGCTCTCAGTAACGCAGTCGTTGTCGCCTTAAACGAGACGACAGGAAGGTCGGCCTGGAACTATAACACAGCGGTAGCGACTACCATAACCACTGCGCCCGCTACTGCCTATGGTAATGTCTACATCGGCCTTGACAGTAATAGATTTCTTACGCTGAAGCAAGCCACCGGCAGCTTAGTATGGTCGTTCAACACTCCGAGCGCTTCCAACGCGACTACTCCTGCGGTCTATAATGGCTTGGTCTACTTTGGGACAGGTAGAGGTATCGTATATGCTCGTAACGCGACTACGGGCGTTCAGATCTGGTCGTATACAACTCCTACTGGCGGGGCGGTTGCCTCCTCTCCTGCCCTAGCTCTTGGAACTAAGGCCTTGTTTTTTGGTTC
>WNFY01000543.1_pt1 | contig 34255 bp, 22 predicted proteins | sample 5400091 | NCBI WGS metagenome assembly WNFY01 (sample SAMN13153364, study PRJNA577476) | soil metagenome | isolation source: 60 cm soil or saprolite under grassland replicate 1 | place: USA:California | collected 2016-06-15 | reverse complement strand
AATGTTGAGATCTTCGGCGCGGTTATAGCCATAACTCACGCCCATACCTCTGCTCTCTTCCCAGGGATGCTCAACACTACTCATTCCAGCGGTGTATTCGGTCGTCCAATAACCACCGTGTTTGTGGCGGGCGTCACTGCCCCAGCGATCGTCCACAACCACCTCATCCTTCACCGGTGAGTCGTTGTAAAGCCAAGCCAATAATTCAGTGCTGTGCCAGTCGGCTGAAGGCAACTCCCATTCACCATCGCTGAAGATAATGGATGGATTGTAGTGCGTGACTAGATCCTTGAACTGCGGAAACATGTGCTCGCGAACATAACGCGCCTTGTCGTACAGCCAGAGCGGGTTATACCACTCGTAAAGCGAGTAGTAATAACCCATCCGCAGGCCTTTGCGACGGACAGCCTGGGAGAGATCGCCAAGCAAGTCGCGCTTCGGACCGATCTCTACGGCGTTCCACGGGCGCCCCCACGTTGCGGATGCTTCTTTGCTGGGCCAGAGCGCGAAACCTTCATGATGCTTCGAGGTCAGCACGATGTACTTGGCCCCTGAATTCGCAAAGACCTCGGCCCAGTGGTCGGGATCAAACAACTCTGCCTTAAACTGTGGGGCAAAGTCTTGATAGGCAAAATCCGCACCATACACCCTTTGATGAAATGCCCAGGTTCCTTTTTGCAGTTCGTCGGCGTTCGGATTGCTCTTGCCATTAGTCATCGCATTCCAGTACCACTCGGCGTAAGCCAGCTTGCCGGGAATTACGGGAGCATAAGAGGGCACCGAATACGTTCCCCAGTGAATGAAAATTCCGAACTTCGCGTCGCTGAACCAGGCAGGTATGGGGCGCTTATCGACCGAGTCCCAGGTTGGTTCGTAAGTTTGCGCGTTGAGAGGTACTAGCAAAGAAACAGCAACAAGTTCATCACCCGTCTCATGAGATCTCTAGTCGGCATCAAGATAACCTCAAAGCGTTCATTTACCGGCTGCGACGTCTTGTGACAAAAGCGGAACTGCTCCCATAAGCACGGTATTGTTCCCAAGTTCGGCGGCGCAGACTTGAACCTTGCCCCAGGGTGTCCACGCATACTTGTGCACATAGGATTCGAGGTAAGGAATGATAACGTCTGCGCTCTTCATTACGCCGCCGCCGATCACAATCATCTCCGGATCGTACGCATGAACCAGCCCGACAGCAGTGGCCGCCCAGATGTTCAAACAGCGGTCGCGGATCGCAACGGCCACCTTGTCCCCACTTGCGGCTTCTTCAAACAGTTCCTTGAAGCCGACGTTCGAATATCTCGACAACACGCTGTCTGTAGCTCCCGGCCAATCCCCTAGTATCAAGGGAAGCGACCAGCCACTCGCTTCAGCTTCTGCGCAGCCGACCGCCCCACAAGCGCATGGCCGTCCATTGAATACTGCCGGAATGTGCCCGCCCAAACAACCTGCTTGCGCATGTTTGCCGTGAAGCAACTTCCCCTCGACCATTGCCACGCCGCCAATGCCAGTGCCTAACGTCATCATTACGACATCACTAAAGCCACGCGCCGCGCCAGCGTAGGATTCTCCCAACAGAGCCATGCGCGCATCGTTCTCAATCCGTGCTGGCACGCCAACATTTTCGTGGATCCATTTCGCAAGATCGATGTCTTTGACATCCTCATACTTGCCGTCCGTTGAAAGGACGCGGTTCACGCGGGAATCAACAAGTCCAGCAAATCCGATAGCTATGCCCGCAATGTCACTGGGTGAAAGTCCTCGCCCGTGCATGAGTCCGCGGCACGTATCACAAATCCGCGGCAGCACCGCCTGGATACTCTTTGCGGAGTTAGTATCAATCGTCTCGTGCCCAAGGAGAACACGATCTTCGACCAAGCCACACGTTGCGTGCGTTCCGCCGAAATCAATGGCTAAAGCTTTCACCCTGAAGATGACTCCTCGAATTATTCCCCGTTCGAAGACAATCCAGCTCTACTTGTTCCACGCCTGTTGAATCTGTTCGAGTGTACGACCTTTCGTTTCAGGAACCATCTTCCAGATGAAGATAAGACAAGCAAAGGAAAGTGCCCCGTAGATCGCAAATGTTCCCCAGAGGTTCAGGACCTTCACCAAGCTGAGAAATGTAAGCGTGACCAGAAGTGTGCCCGACCAGAGAGTTGACGTCGCGATCGAGGCGGCACGACCTCGTACCTTTGTAGGAAAGATTTCGGAGATAATCAGCCAAGGACTGGGGCCCATGCCGAGGGCAAAAAAAGCAACATAAAGTAGGATGCAGGCCAGCATCAGTAAGGGCGAGATTCCCGGAACATTCAAGCCGATCACCAGAAATGTGAGCGCGATTCCCATCCCTCCGCTCGCGATCATCAAGATCGGGCGTCTGCCCCACCGGTCGAGAAACACCATGGCGACAATGGTCAACAAGAAATTGACTGTTCCGATCATTACGTTTGCGATCAGCGCCATGCTCGTCGATTGTCCGGGAAAGTGCTCGCTAACGATGATTGAGCCGTAGTAGAGCACGGTGTTGATTCCTGTAATCTGCGAGAAAAGAGCGAGCAACATTCCCACTGCAAGACGCTTGCGCATGTTCGGCGAAAGCAGCTCATGCCAGGACCCCTCCTCGCCGGCCGTCGCTTGCGCGACAGCCTCGACCTGTTCCCTTGACGCCTGCTCGCCGAATATTCGGGACAGAACGCGTTCACCTTCATCGTGGCGGCCTCTGGTGACTAGCCAGCGTGGACTCTCAGGAATCAGAAGCAGCCCAAACAGAAACGCGAGTGACGGAATAGCTGCGACAGCCAACATCCACCGCCAGCTGCTCGCTCCAAGGCCAGCGATCTGCCAATTGACCAGATACGCTGAAAGGATGCCAACGACTATCGCCAATTGATTCAGCGAGACGAGCGTTCCTCGATTTGTTGAAGGCGAAATCTCCGCGATATAGACGGGCGTGAGCACGGAGGCAAGACCGATCGCGAGACCTCCCAACAGGCGGGCCACCGAGAAGAGCGTGACTGTGGTCGCTAGCGCCGCGCCGATAGAAGAAAGCGCAAATAACAGAGCCGAAACAATCAGCGATTTCCTCCGCCCGTAGCGGTCGCCGATCATACTTGCGCCGGCAGCGCCCAGCAGACAGCCCAGCAGGAGCGAACTTGCCGCGATTTCAGCTTGTAGGTTCGAGAGCGCAAATTGGAGGCGAAGGAGAAGCAGGACTCCGTTGATGACGGCAGTGTCGAAGCCAAAGAGAAATCCTGAAATGGCAGTGGTGGCAGCCAGGAGTACGACGTAGCTGAGCGACTGCGCCTTTGCTTGCCCAACATCAGCATTCTCAGTTGCGGCCGGTACGTGCATACTTCCTCCTACAAACCATGTACTTGACATCGCGCTGAACTCTGTTCCGACGATTGTGAAGTCGCACTTAAGAGATCACATCTGTCCCGATCGTACGAAGGCTTTGATTGTTCCGCACTTAGATCCCTCGGATTCTCTGCCGGGACGAATCGTGTACGCTCCCACTGCCGCAGGCACGATAAAAGTTTCTGCGTAGTGAACTACAAATGGATCAAATGCGCCCCTCGGACTTTCCACGATTGCTTCCCTACCTTCCACAAGATTCAGGACATTTACCGTGCCGTGAGTATTGAGCGGCGTTTTGCCTGTGAACCAATTCCGGCGTGTCTCAATAAATTCCAGCTCGTGCAACCCCGTCCGTTCCTCGGTCCAACCTGCGCCTTTGTTCACACACTCGACTCGGTTGATCAGGTTCGTTCTTACCCAGTTGGTTTGCCGGTTCCAGGCGATGTTCGCGATTCCATGATCAAGATGGATCGGCCGCGGCGAGCCATTTAGGCCGAGCCGTCCCCAATCCCAAAGCTTGAACGTGAAGATATACGGCGTCGCGCTGATTTCGAGCACCATGCTGTTTCTTCCCGAGCAATGAATCGTTCCGGCTGGAATCAGGAAATGATCATGCTTCTTAGCAGGAAATTTGTTTACGTAAGTTTCCCCATGAAACGCGGGTCCACCGTTCTGTGCGAGCCGCAGGCCGCGGGCCATTGTCTCGCGGTCGATTCCTTCTTTCAGGCCAAGATAGACCGAGCCGTCATCGCCAGCGTCGAGCAAGTAGTAACTTTCATCCTGCGTATAATCCATTCCAAACTGCTGGCGAATGTATTCTGTGCGCGGGTGGACCTGCAATGAGAGATTCCCGCCGCCCATCGTGTCGAGGAAATCAAAACGGATTGGAAACTCCGCGCCAAATCGGCTGTAAATATATTCTCCAAGTAATTCACGCGGATGAAGAAAGATCAGGTCAACCGCCGGCAACTCAATTTGCAGATCGCCAAACCCAAGAAGCAAGCTGTTTTCTTCAGGAACGCAATCGAAACACCACGCATGATTGGGCGCATCCTTCGGCAGGTCACATACTTCCTCCATCCAATGCCCGCCCCACGGGCCGGGGTCGAAGTAAGGCACCACGCGGAAGGGCCGACTCGCGACTGTCTTGATGCCCGCTCGCACGCAATCGCCAGCCACGAGCTTTGGCCTGGAACCGTTCGTATCTAAGAAGAAATTGGCTTTCGGCAGAAGTTCTTTTTTGAGGCGATCGGCGGCGCGCCAGTCTACAAAGAAGGCTCTCTTATATTTAAGGCCTGGACTTTCCTCGAAATTGTCTGTGCCCAGGTTTGAGATCTCATTTCGGCGCTGCCGACCTTGGATTTCCCACCGTGCCAAGTCAGCGTAAACGACAACGTTCGACTCCGGCGAAACGATCGCTGCCCCGACGCCGACCACGAGCAGCAATCCTTGACGCCAGCTTGCGACCTTGTGCCGTGCCTCATCGAGTTTTGTCGGTTCGAAAAATGCCTCGAGGCCGATGTCGTTCATGCGCCCGAAAACTGGATCGTCACCCAGAACCTCCGCCAACATCTTGTCCACACAGTTCGGTGGCTTCAGCAAGTCGGGGGTATAAACAACTTCCGTAGGGCGCAAACCCTCGACCAGCACATCCTTGATCGGTCCTTCAAACGTGCCGGGGTAGCATTCAACAGCGAGAGTGCATCGGCTCGCTGCAGAAGAAAGCTTCAATCGATCAATGATGTTCCGCCAGCCGACCCAGCAATTGGCCGCGCTGGTACTCACGGGGATGCATGGATACTTGTCGTAATTTGATTTAGGCGACATCCGTCAAGCCTTCAATTTTCTGCCAGTAGCAGAGGGAGACAACGTTTTCCTGACTCACTACGGATTAACAAGAATGAACCTTCGAACTTGCAGTTTTCTGGCCCGAGAACACGGCGGGGACTCCAGCCCGCAATCGCATTGCACTGCGTCGTGTGAGGATTGTCATTGATCCGGTCTAGAGGATACTTCTCCTTGCGCCACGCTAGAATCTCAAATAATGATTGAAAAATCAATAACGATCATGATATATGAGTGAAATAGCGATTGTCTTGCAATTAGCAATTCTGAACGAAAAGCGATTTGATGGCAACAGAATTCCCGCACTGGTCAGAAAGGAAGCTTTTTGCCGAGTATGGAAAGGCGCAAAGTCATAAAGGGAATTGCGGCTTCAGTTGGTATTGCTTGGGTGAGTCCTCGGATTTCAGTTCTAGGCCTAGATCAAACCTTGACTGAGAAGTCGAGCTTTGCCATTCCAATTCGCGCGTTGGCAAATAAAGGTGGGAAGCTTGTCCAACCGATCCAACTGACGATAGAGCATGCCGGAACGGATGCAACTTTGGTGGTTCGAGTCAATCACCAGGAAGGCGAGAGCCGAGTTCTGTCTCCGGGCACGCATACGTTCAACATCTATGTCGACCCGGTTGAAACAGCTCGGCATATGCTTGTCGAGTATGAAATCGCCGGCAAGTCAGAGTCGGTCGAAGTTCGCGTAGAGCCGGTCCGCAAGGTGCTGATCTTCATCCTGCCTCATTCCCACCATGACCTTGGATATACGGATCTCCAGAGCAATGTTGAAGAAAAGCAAATGGCAAATATCTCCCGGGGAATCGAACTGGCGCGAAACACGGCCAACTATCCGCCCGGTGCGCGATTCGTTTGGAACCTTGAGGTTCTCTGGGGAGCAGATCAGTTCATGCGGACCAAGACCGAGCCAGAGCGCCAAGAACTGATCAGCGCAGTGAGAAAGGGCTGGATCGGGCTAAACGGCATGTACGCGAACGAGCTAACTGGCCTTTGCCGCCCTGAAGAACTTCTCCAATTATTTCGTTATGCAACCGAATTAGGCAGTCAGTGTGGGATCCCCGTTGACTCTGCCATGATCAGCGATGTGCCAGGCTATACCTGGGGGACGGTCTCGGCGATGGCCCAGGCAGGCATCCGCTACTTCTCGGCTGCTCCCAACTTCTTCGACCGCATTGGAAACTTTATGGTTGAGTGGCAAGATAAGCCATTTTGGTGGATCTCTCCCTCAGGCAACGAAAGGGTGCTTGTCTGGATTCCGTGGACGGGCTATGCAATGTCGCACGTGATGAAGCTGGACACACGGTTGGTCAACGAATACCAGGCCAGACTGGATGAGATCGGTTTCCCTTATCAGATTTCTTATATCCGGTGGTCGGGCCATGGCGACAATGCGGAACCTGATCCGGACGTTTGCGAGTTCGTGAAGAATTGGAATCAAGAATACGATTGGCCGCGCTTCTCCATTTCCACAACCGGCGATGCGTTTGCGACATTCGAGAAACAGCACGGCCACCAGCTACCGCAGTTCAAGGGCGATTTGACCCCTTACTGGGAGGATGGAGCCGGGTCCTCGGCCTTAGAGACACGAATGAACCGCGGAGCAGCCGAGCGGTTGGCCCAAGCGGCAACACTCTCTGCGATCCTCGCACCGCAGGCATACAACAGCACCGATTTCAACGTCGCCTGGAGAAATGTCTTGTTGTATTCGGAACACACATGGGGAGCGTGGAATAGTGTTTCGGATTCTGAGAACCCTTTTGTCACACAACAATGGCAGGTGAAACGTCAATTCGCTGTTGACGCCGAGAACGAATCGAAGAAGCTTTTTGACAAGGTGCTCGACGCCTATGCAAGCGAGAAGAATAGCTCGAACGTAGATGTGCATAACACCTGCTCTTGGCCGAGGACAGAAGTGATTGTGATCCCGAAGGAGAGGTCCCTGGGCAAGGATCGTGTAAAGAATGAGCGCGGCGCTTCTGTTCCATCACAGCGCCTTTCGACGGGAGAATTGGCTTTTCTCGCAGAGAATGTTCCTCCGCTGGGAAGTGCCAGCTTTCATCTTTCAGCAGCGGCCCCACATGTTCCGGCAAAGCGGGTGACGGCGCTGGACGGAGTCCTGGATAACGGCATTGTACGTGCGAAAGTCGACAGCAAAAGCGGCAACATCGTTGAGCTGACGTCCAACAACAGTGCGCGCAACCTTGTGGACACGAGCCGGGAAGAGGCAATCAATCAATACCTATTTCTTGAAGGCAAAGACACGTCGAGGGTGAGTACGAGTGGACCTGTACGCATCGCCATCGAGGAAGCCGGCCCCCTGGTTGCCGCGATTCGCTTCGAGTCTTCCGCACCGGGGTGTGTAGACCTTATTCGTCGCGTGCGATTGAAGGCCTCTGTAGATTGGATTGAGATATCCAATATCGTAAATAAGAAACGTGCTCCCCTGAATCCGCACCCAGGCCAAGGTGGGCCTGGGGGAGATTTTGCTCAGCATGAATCTAAAGAAAGCCTACAATTCGCCTTTCCATTTGCCGTTGAGATTGGTCAGATTCACATTGACGTCCCACTCGCGGTTATGCGTTCCGAAGATGATCAACTGCCGGGTTCTTGCAAGAACTGTTTGCCTGTGGGCCGGTGGATCGATGTCGCAAATGCAGAGTACGGCGTCACATGTGCAACACTTGATGCGCCTTTGGTCGAAATCGGCTCTCTTTCGGCCACCATGCTAGGCTCGCAAACCCATCCTGAGATCTGGCGAAAACATATTGAGCCCACACAGAAGTTCTATTCCTGGATAATGAACAATCATTGGTCAACGAATTACCGCGCGTACCAGGATGGCCCCGTCGAGTTTCGGTATGCGCTTCGTCCGCACGGCGGTTACGACCCTGCGGCTGCCAGCCGTTTCGCGATGGGCATGTCACAACCTCTTGTTGCTTCAGCTCAGGGGCAGCGACCCCAAATGGGGCTGAAGCTCCGCATAGATCAGGAAGATGTGCTGGTGCAGGAGTGCAAGCGAAGCGCAGACGGCAGCGCGTGGATTATCCGGCTCTTCGGCGCCGGGGGAGAAGACCGTAAGGCCGGCTTGACTTGGACTGATGGGAGAACCATCAAGGTTTGGCGTAGCAACCTCCGCGAGCAACCGCTTGAACAGCTCCCTACACAGGTGCGCGTACCCGCTTGGGAGTTGCTTACCCTGCGCATTGAGGCCCCGGACAGATAGGCCCGCTTGCAGGCAACTTCAGGCACCAGTACCGAGTTTTTGAGGTGCCAAGCAGACGCACCGGAAGGCTTCGGCGATTGGCTCACAGGCGAATGGAGAAATGTGGAACGATGCACAACGCAAAGAACGAAACGCCCTCGGTAGGGAATAAGACCGTAACCCGACGGTTATTCTGCGAAACCGGTATGGCGGCACTCTCAGCGAAACTACTTCCCGACATGGCCTTTGGATTTGCGGAGGATAGCGCAGCAAAGCCGTCGGGTGCTTCGGGACGACCGACGCTGGACGAATTAGGAACCGGCTGGCTGGATTGCGGACTGCTTGCGCAGATGCCTTCGCTCCATAACTTCCACGAGATGGCCGCCTGCGCACCGGATCTTGTCGGGGTGAATTTCCTGCCTGGCGGTCAACTCTATGGCGACGAATCTGGACCGCGCTGGCCCATCTATTATTCCCTGCCGCTTTGTGGCATGACAATTGATGACCGGTACTACGAGAGTACGAACTGCAGGTGGTTTGCCTTCCAGGCGGTACGCCGCGCACAAGTAGGCGATCTCGAGGTGCTCACCACGAACAGGCTGGTTATAGAAGACACGGTGGTCATGTGGCGAGTGAAGTTCACTAATAATGGCGTGACCGCCAAATCTTTTCACGTAGCGCTGACTGTGGATCCGGGCTGGAAGCCGGTGGACCGGGAGTTTATCGGCCCTGGAGAGATCCGGGCCACGTCGGACAAATGGAAGATGGACTATGTTTATCGTTTCTTCGATCTTCCACAAAACAAAACAGACGGCCAGTTTGCCGAGTGGCAGATGAGCGTCGCCCCGAGTGAAAGCCGCGAAATTCGTTTCCTGATGTACGTGGTGGAACCAGGTAAGCCCGGACGCCCCGGCCTTATAAGCGAGTGGTTCGAAACACAATGGGACCGCACCAAAGCCGAATGGGAGAACAGGTGGAAGAGCGCCTTCACGCCGAACAACGACTTCTTCTCAGGCAATGCTCCGTTGCTGGTTACAAACGATGCGGCGATCCGTGAGATCTACTACCGTAGTGTGCTTACGTTACTTGTGCTATTGCGAACCAATCTCTGGAGCAACAGGACCTTTATCACCAGCGGTGAACGCCCCAAAGGCGTGGTCTTCTACTGGGACACCTCGCTGTTCTCTACGCTTTTCGCCGTGCTCGAACCCAAGCAGATGAAGGAGCAAATCAAGTTGTTCCTTCAGCAGGACCCGCACGACAGCGCGGTTATCGTTTTCAAAGCTGAACGACCTCCTTCGCCCAAGCATCTGGAGGTTCCCCCCGGATGGGATCTGCGCGGATATGCGGCAAACGATCTCTCCATCTTCCGGCTGGCCTGGTCGTATCTCGTTGTCACGCAGGACAAGGAGTTCCTCCGGGAGAAGATCGCCGACCAGACGGTGCTGCAACGCATGCACGTTCTAGCGACAAACTGGAAGAAATTGCGGTTGAATCCTACAGACCAGCTTGCCGATTACGGTGGCGCTCTCAATCTGCTGGAATGTGTGCCCACCTACATCAACAAAGTTCCTTCGTTCAACTCCGCCAATGTGTGGATGATGCGGGAGCTTGCCGAAATTCTCGAGGAGAACGGCGACCGCGACGAAGCCCGCCAATTGCGTCTCGAGGCGGACGCGATGTTCAAGGCGGTGATGACCCTTTACGAACCGGGAAAGGGCGTGTGGGCAAGCCTGCACCGTGATGGAACACGGGTGGAGATGCGCCACTGCTACGACTTTGCCACTGTCGGTCGTTTCTTGGCTGCAGACCTGCCGCTCAACGTTCGCCGCGAAATGGTTGACTTTGTTCAACGCGAACTGCTGATGGAAAAGTGGATGCGCGCGCAATCTCAACTCGACGTGGCAGCGACGAACTCTGACCGCCCCGACCACGGGCCGATGGGCGCTTACGACGCATGGCCTGCCGCGACGGTTGACGCTTTGTGCCGCCTGGGCTACTGGAACATCGCAGTTCCCTTTCTGCGGCGGACCCAGGCCGCAGTCTACGAAGGCGTGTACGCGCAGGCGCGCGAGTTCTACGGAGTAAAGAGGCGAGAACGCGACGCACCGGTCCGCATTGCTCAGCGTCAGGGATGCATGCGCGAGTGTACAGGCGGCGGAGCCTTTGCAGAGACTGTCCTCTGCATACTCTTCGGGTATCTGCCGAAACTCAGCGGCGCACCTGAGTTGCTGAATGCTGACACGCCAAGAGGCTTCAATGGTGAACTGCGGCATTTGCGCCATGGAGCGCAGATGTACACCATCCAGTCCGGAAGTACTGAACTGAGGCTGCAAAAAGAGAGTTAGTGTGTTGACATCTCGACGAGCACCCTCGGGGCCATGCCGCAAAATTCTGACATCTCCGAACATAAACATGCCCAACTCTACGTCCTTTACCGAACGGCGATACGTTGCCCCGTTCATTCTTATCACCAGCCTGTTTTTTCTATGGGCGTTTGGAGTCAACCTCAACGACATCCTGATCCCGCGATTCAAGAACGCCTTCGCGTTGAGCGATTTCCAGTCATCGTTCATTCAGGTCGCGTTCTTCAGCGGGTATTGCCTCGCCGCGCTCCCCGCAGGCCGCCTGATGGAAAGGATCGGCTACAAGCGCGGCATCCTCATCGGTTTGGCTTTGTGTGCGTGCGGCGCATTGCTGTTTGTGCCTGCGTCGGTAGCCGGAACCTATGCGTTCTTCCTGGTCGCGCTGTTTGTCATGGCGTGCGGCCAGAGCTTTCTTGAAGTCGCGGCGAATCCATACGTAACCATCCTCGGCCCTAGTGACACTTCAGAACGTCGTTTGAACCTGGCGCAATCCTTCAATGCCGTGGGCGCCGTATGTGCGATGTTGCTCGGCTTGTTCATTCTGAGTGGCAAAGAATTTACACCGCAGCAGCGGGCCGCGTTTACAGCCGCGCAGGAGCAGGCTTATCGCGCCGCGCAAGCTAGCAGCGTGCGCATCCCTTACGCTCTGATCGCATGCATCTTCGTCGTCGTTGCCGTGCTGATCGTGACCATGCATCTCCCGGAAGTCAGCGAAAAGGGCGCACAAGGCGGCAGTGACGAAAAAGCATCTTGGAAAAAGGTGCTACAGCAAAGGCATCTCGTAAACGGCGTGCTTGCGCAATTCCTCTATGTGGGCGCGCAAGTCGGAGTGGGCAGCTTCGTCATCCGTTTTGCGCAACACAGCCTGCCTGGATTGACTGCGCGCAGCGCGTGGTATTACCTGCTCGGACACTGGATCGGTTTTATGCTCGGCCGTTTCGGCGGATCTGTGCTGATGAAAAGCGTTCCTGCGGCACGACTTCTTTCGATCTTTGGTGCCGGCTCCTTAGCTTCCATAATCGTCGCGCTCTCAGTCAGTGGCCCTGCATCGGTATGGGCGCTCGTGCTGATCGGTTTTTTCCACTCCATCATGTTCCCGACGATTTTTGCGCTCAGCATAAAGAGCCTCGGCCCGCTGACCAAACGAGGCTCTTCTCTCCAGGTCATGGCGATTCTCGGCGGCGCGATCCTTCCCGCAATCATAGGGCGCATCTCCGATGCCACCAATATCCGCACCGCCTTCATCGTTCCGCTCTTTTGCTACCTTTATATTTTTTATTTCGCGTTAAACAGCTATAAGCCCGGCAAAGCCCGCAGCGAAGATGCGCCATCCATGGCTCGCATGGCACAGCAATCATGAGTCGCGGTTGCTGTTGAACTTCGGCTGCGAATGCTGGTGAGTGAGTAAACCAGTTGGGACAGTTTGTTACCGTCTGTGACGGTGAACCCTGGAATCAAAATGCCTGCCATGTTCCGCTTGTGGGTAATGTGAGCAGAAACAGAATTGGCAATCTTTCAAAAAGTTGAAGCCGAATGTCCGAAGGGCAATCGAGTTTCTCGTGTAGCTGTGGGATAATGCCCGCCGGAGGGAGTGCAGGCGGCGGTTACGGCGTTCTTGTGCGGGATTTGGCGATGCTCGCTGCTCCATTCCCGAGGTCTCGCCGCAGTTGCGAGAATCACAAGCAGCCTCACACCCCGATTGTAAAATTGAACACGCGATCTAGCGTACTCGTTTGGAAGCAACCATGCAGAGAATGAACTGGGCGCAAGGTTTCCTGCATCCTGCGCCCGAAATTCGGGAGACGGTAAAAAACCTCGGCCAGTTGGAAGGAATTTTTCAAAACGCATCCGCTTGGCGCGCTATGGATCCGGACATAGTCGTCTATCGGGTTCAGGCTTGGTGCCCCGTTGTAGAAGGTAGGGAAGGAGGTCTATTTTGGGGAACGACGCTCGTCGAACCTGGACAAGTCGACTCCGAATATTTCATGACTCATGGCCACTTCCACGCTAAACGCGATCGAACCGAGTACTACGCAACCATCGAAGGCGAGGGCGCACTGATCCTCATGGATGAGAGCCGAAAGACCTGGACGGAACCTATGTCGCCGGGCAGCGTGCATTTTATTCCGCCTAGAATCGCTCACAGGGTTGCCAATTACGGAATCGTCCCGCTCCGGTGCGTTGCCTGTTGGCCGAGGGATGCCGGGCATGACTACGAAGCAATCCGCATGAGCGGCTTTGACGCACGGCTGTTGAATGTAAACGGCGAACCCAAATTGGTGCGGAGCAGAACGTGAACGGGGAACCTCGAATTACGTCCGCAGGATGGGCACTTGGCTTCGATCCTGGCCTGAACATTCATTTTCCTGATAACCGAATAGACCTCCATTATGGGCCTGGCACATTCGGTCCGAAGGCGGAATATCGCTCTCTCGATTCCATTCGACCTGGTCTGCGCGACCCAAGCTGCACTGGTCCCGATCCCGTGTACGCAATCGCGATGGATGTGGGGCGCACAGAAGATCTCTTCGAGCTCAAGGAGCGAATGCTGCTTTTTGGCATTGTTATTTACGCGACCGGAACGTTAGGCGCCGAACCCGTGCGGAGCCAGGGCCATGTTCACACCGTTGCGCCACATTGTGGATGGTCCACGCCGGAGTTGTTGGAGATTTGGCAAGGACACGCAATCATATATGCCCAGGAAAAATCTGGTGATAATCCAGGTCGCTGTGTTGCGATTGAAGCTGGACCGGGCGAACGCGTAGTCATGCCTCCGGGATGGGCCCACTACGTCGTGAACGCCGATGCAAACTCACAACTCATTTTCGGAGCATGTTGTGATCGCCAATATGGATTCGACTACACGCAAATGCGTGCGCACCACGGACTCGCCTGGTTTCCAGTGTTCAGCGCCGACGGCGACATTGACTGGGATGCCAATCCAAATTACTTAATTTCGACGCTCGAACGGAGAAAAACGAGAAACTATCCAGAACTTGGGCTGTCAACCACCCTGCCCATCTATGAATCGTTTCGTGTCCAGCCGGAATCCGTCCAGTGGGTCAGCGACCCCGAGAGATTTGCTCCTTTGTGGCGCGACTTCCAACCATGACGGAGTAAAGCCTGCAATAAATTCCCGCAGTTGGCCCTCCGGCAAATTCACGCCGAATGCTGGACCTTTCCTTACTGCCACTGTTGCGGCGATTCCGCGATCAGCTTTAGCCCCTGGCTCTCTGGGTCGTTACGCACTTGGCACGACCTGTCGAACTGCATCGTTGCGCGGCGTTCAGAGGTATATTTCGGCCAGTGTGGCAGGCCGTCGTGATTAGGATTGCCGGTTCGGGCAAAACTTACCCAAGCAGTACTGATTTGCTTTGATAAGCCGATTGCCTCAGTGCTACCTCCGCTGTAGTGATCGCAGAGCTCCGCATTATCGAAAGTAAACGCAAGTTCAGAGGCGTGAAATGGGCCAGGACGTCCGTCCAGCATGGGAGTCCGCCAAGCATATATGTACGTGTAGGCTGGTGCCCTGTTCAAAGTGACCTTCCTGCTTGCCTGTTCACGTGCAGGACGGCGAACCGAAGCTGCAGCGATGGTGGCATACAAGTCGAAAGGAATTGCCTCAGGATAATCGCGTCTGTAAGCATCGATTATTTCTGTGCTGCGCTCACCGAATTCCTGACTCACAAGTCGATGCACCTCTTCCATCTGCATTGCTTGTGCTTCGGGCCGATCTAAACCATTCACGAATTCGTGAAGATTTGAGCCGGTGAGCAGCGGGACATCTGCTGATATTTCGGGAGCACTTGGATCAAATGGATGACGAAGAAGTATGTGGCCGTCCACTGTCGGGCCCCAGCTGTCCTCACCATACACTTGACGGATCGAGGACTGGTGCGCAGGCATTTTCTTCATCGCTTCCGCGGCAGCGCCCGAAAGGCGATCTACCGAAATTCGTTGCAGTTCTCTCACCCGTGACTTTGATAGACCTAGTTCTGCAAGCACCAGCTCAGCCAATCGACCTGAGTAATCCTGAGCTAGACACTTTAGAAAGGGCCCGCTCTGAACAATTGCACGATGAAATAGGCCTTTCGCTCTCGGCATCGCCATAAGCGCAAGCACTTTTCCGCCGCCACCCGATTGGCCGAAGATGGTTACATTGTTTGGATCGCCGCCGAAAGAGGCGATATGTGTGCGAACCCATTCGAGCACTGCGACCAAGTCGAGCATTCCGAGGTTGGCAGAGGACGCAAAGTCGTCGCCGCCAAGAGCTGCCAAATTGAGATACCCGTACACGTTCAAACGATGATTGTGGTTTACGAGAACGGCGTCGTGATTTCGCGCGAGGTTTTCGCCATCATAGGAAAGAAGATCGTGGCCACTACCACCGGAAAACCCGCCCCCATGCATGTAAACCATGACCGGGCGTTTGTGGGAGCCATTGATCTCAGGTGTCCACAGATTGAGGCGTAGGCAATCCTCACCGGGTATTGTGGCTGCTGCACCACGATGAAGTACGAATGCGTCTTCGTCCGTATTCGCGAGATTCTTCCCATCGGTGTTGAAGTGAGCGGAATCCTGGCTAGGACACACCCGACCATACTGCAGCGCGTTGCGAATTCCGCTCCAAGGCTCCGGTTTCGATGGAGGCATGAAGCGGTTTGCACCTGAAGTGGATGCGCCGTACGGAATACCTTTGAAGATATAAACGCCGTTGCGCTTGAATCCCCGGATCTTCCCGGCACCGGTCTCGATCACCGTCGCTTCGTCCGAAGCCACAACCTTGCTTCGCCGGCATGGCGCTTGTGGATCATGCAGCCCTGCCTGAGCGGCAGCAGGGAGCGAAGGCAGCGGATTGAAGGATGCGATCGCGGTGCCCGCAAGCCCCGCACAGGATGCCGCGATACCGCCTAAAAACCTTCTTCGGTCCCTCGAAATCGGGATTGAACGACCTATGTCGTTAACAGAGTTAAATGTAGATGCTTTTCCTTTCATAACGGCACCAGCATGACACACTGCACTAGTAATTTTGTGGTACGAGATACTTGCGGCGTAACCAGGCGCAGCTGTCTTCGGTCGCCTGGCTCTTGTCTACCGCGCGCGAATCATTTCCAAGGCCTTGGCGGCGTCCCGATCTTTGGGGTTAAGCGCGAGCGCTTTCCGTAGTTCTTCGGCGCCCCGTTCAATCTGACCGTCCCGGCAGAGAGTCAAACCTAGATCACGATGCAGCGTGCTCTCTATCTCGCAATCTCCGCAAGTTTCAACCGCATCACTAAAAAGGCGGGCTGCCTCGCGCCAGTCCTGCACCGTAAATAAGTGGAAAGCTTGGTTCGCAAGCGCCTTGGCCCGATCGACGACAGGATTCTGGGCCTTGAGCCGGTCGAACTGGGCGCGCAGCCTCTTGGATTCCTGGGGATCAGTGGTGCGAAGAGCGCGCGAAAGCTTATAGATGGCTTGCACTGAATCGGGATCGATCGCCAGCGCGATTCGAAGCTCGGCCACAGCTTCGGCGCTCCGATTCTGATCCAGCAGACTGTCGGCAAGCTTGATATGAGCCTTGACGTTGCCGGGCTGTAGCTTTACAACTTTCCGCAGCAATTCGGTTTCTTTCGCGAAGTTTCCCTGTGTCCGCTCCCCAAACGACCAGTAGAAATAACAGTCCGGATTGCCTGGAGCGAGCCGGGCCGCAAGAGCGAATTCGTCGTGGGCCTCCCGGTCCTGATTCATGTCAGTAAGAATGCGCGCCCGGTTCAAGTGCGCGATCGCCAGAGCGCGATCGATCGAAATTGCGGTTGCCGTTTCGGCCAAAGCGCTGTTAAGGTCGCCAGAGTCAGCAAGAGCGATTGCAAGATCGACATGCGCCTGGGCGCTCTGCGGAGTCAGCCGAATCACGCGCTTGAGAAGAGCGACAGCGCTGGCATATTCGCCCAGCCGGCCTTTGACCTTGGCATCCAGACTCAGGATCACCGAATCTGAGGGAGCGAGTTTCTCAGCGCGATCCAGGACCAATTCGGCTTCGGCGAGCTTTCCTGCCTCGAGCAGCTTTCGGCCTTGATCGAGGAGTTCGCTCGAAGACGAAGCCCCCTGTGATGCGGCTGCAACGATCGAACTCAAGTTGAGAGCGCAGCATACAACTACCAGTGCAACAAAAACACGAGAGCGAGGGTTCTTGCCTGCGCGCATTGTTGCTTGAAGAATGACGGGCGCACCCTCACCTTGTAACGCGTTGTTACCGGTTACTCGGGCTTGAGAATAGCATTTTCCGCCGTACAGCCCCGACGCGCCTCCGTTTAGAACGGCCGCTTCCGCGGCCGTTCTAAATGCAATCAAGCTTTGCTACCCAGCCAACAGTCTTAGAAGATAAACTTCGCTGCAAGCTGAAGTTGTCGTGCTGTACTTGCGACGCTATCGATCACACCGAAGAGTTGTATGTTGCTGATGTCGTTATGGGGCTGACCCAGGTCTACGTGGTTTAGCACATTGAATGCCTCGGCCCGAAACTCGAATTGCCGCCGTTCCCCCACCGGGAAAATGCGAAAGAGCGAAGTATCCAGGTTCCAATAGGACGGACCCCGGAGGGAATTGCGTCCTGCGTCGCCGAAAGTGCCCTTTGTTGGCGCGGCAAACGCAGCGGTATTGAACCACTCCCCTGCACTCTTGTGCGAAAGCCCGGGATTCCCCACTTTATTCAAATGTTCATAACCAGTCCACCCTGCTTGCCCGGTATTTGCCCAATCTCCACCGATGATGGGAGTAAAAGCAATGCCCGAATGGGCCTGGAACAGGTTGTTAATCTGCCAGCCGCCCACGATGTAATCGAGCACACCGTGTCCAGTGGAAAATCTCTTTCCCCTCCCAACAGGAATTTCGTAAAGCGTGTTCACAGATAGAATGTGCGTCAAATCCAGTCCTGAGACAGACCGATCAAAGCGAGCCGGGTTATAGGCATCCTGCGGAACGCCGCCTTCAACACCATAAAACCCGTCGCCTCCGACATCAATGGCCTTTGAAAAGGTGTAGGACACTCCATATGAGAAACCGTTGGTGTACCTCTTATCCAGCGAGGCCTGCAGCCCGTGGTAATTACCACTCCCCACGCTGCGATCGTAAAACGTCGGTGCGATGTAGGGATACAAAGCGCGAGACTGGTCAAAGAGGCTAGTTGACGGCGTAGTCGCACCACCGTAGGTGCCGGCAACATCAAGCCGGTGCATGCTCGAACCAACATAATTTACTGTCAGCGTGGTTGACGAGTTAATAAGTTTCTGCACGCCGAAGTTCCACTGTTCCGCATAGGGATCCTTCAGATTCGGATCGTATTCAAAGCCAACCTGACCGAATGGGTCAGGCGCCGGAAAGAAGTTATTACCCGCGGCGATTGCGAATGGATTCTGAGCGGTTACCGTCGGCGTTGGTGACGCAGAGGTCGGCGCGTTCAAGTTGGCAGCTTCCTGTTGACCAATGTCCGGCCATAGTCCGCTTATATTCTGTGCGGTTTGCAATACACCCGCCCAGTTGTCATAGACGATGCCGAAACCTCCACGAACGACTAAGCCATCCATCGCCTTATAGGCAAACCCGAGGTGGGGACCGAAATTCCTCCAGTCGTTATGAAGTATCTTATCGTTCGGCGACACGACTACATGCGGCGGAAGCGCGCCGGTCCCGGGAAGGCAAGGCGCAAAGCCGCGCACACTGCAGAGAGGAGGAAGCTTCTGGATGATATAGGTGCCGTTGTTGAAATCGACGTCACCTGTTTCCGGCCCACCATTCACCCCAATCTGCTTGCTGGTACCCATGGGTGGATAAAATGTGACATCGTAGCGAAGTCCCGCATTGATCGTCAATTTAGGTGTAGCCCTCCAGGAATCCTGCACAAATTCGCTCATTACACCGCCAGGCCGCGTTTCCGTAACCACGTTGCGCCGGTCTGCTTGCGCGGGAACGTTGAGGAGGAAGGAGGCAAGCGGATCGCCGGTATTGACCTTGTCGGTGGGATCTGTGTTCCCAGTTGCCCCAGCGAGGAATGTGAGGTTATCGGTCGTGATCGGACTGTAAAACTTATTGCTGATGAACCCTCCACCTATGTTAATCACATGGTTTCCAATTGTCTTCGTCACAACTCCACTGAATTGGTTGGCAGTCGGAACCTGTGGGTGCAGCGCGTAGACTTCGCCTACGCCGGGAAATCCGGCGATACCAGCTCCCGGAAGAAAGCTTCTTCCCGGCGCTGCCTTGAAATTGCCGACAAATGCCGGCGAGAATCCAATCTGGCTGATGAGAGCTGCCGTTGATTTTGTAAAGGAAGCTGTCGCGTTGTCTCCCACTTCAGTTCGGCCAAATTGAGCCTGAACAATGAGACTCGGGCTGAAGACATGTACGTAACTGCCTCCATAGTTCCTGTTTGGGATAGTGACGACTTGGGGTATCCCGGGAAGGCCGAGGGAAGCGCTTTCTACGCTGGTGTCGTGGCTATAACGGAACCATGCTGAGTCATTCTGGCCAAACTTTTGATCAATCTTTGCAGTGAATTGGTTTATGTGCTGAGTGGTGGGAGTTGAGTCAGTCGCATTAGCTAGGGTATTTGTATCAAGTACAGGCCCGGCAGCCGGGAAGATGAACTTCGCCCAGGCTACCATGTTGGGATCTGGAGTGATTTGGTTTCCCGGAAATGGGTCACGAATGAACTGGCCAGGGTTGGCTGGGTCCGGTCGAGTAGAGAACGGGTCGTATATCTGCGTCCCCCAGGAACTCAAATCCCCGGCAAGCTCCGCGGCAGTGGGAACTCTTATGTCGTTAGCCTGGGTCAGTGAATAACGGAATCCCTGGTATGCCGCGAAGAAGAATGTCTTGTTCTTGCCGTTATATAGTTTCGGGATCAAAACCGGCCCCCCGACAACTCCGCCGAATTCGTTTTGCCTAAAATCCGGACGGGAATGAGTGTGAGGTTGCTGACCATCGAAGATTCCATTGCGGGCATACTCGAACACTGAGCCGTGCAAGTCGTTCGTGCCGGACTTTGTGACTACGTTGACGACTCCACCGATTACCGACCCGTATTCCGCGCTGTCGGCGTGAGACACGACCTTGAATTCCTGAATTTCATCGATGATAGGCGGGACCGCATATACGCTGTGGAAGGCGCCAAAATTGCTCAGACCATCCGTGAAAAAGTAATTGCTTCGGTTAGCTGACCCATTGACGGAGGGAATCGTGGGAGCCACATTGCCCGGCGCCGGTTCTGCATAATTACCTTGTCCGGGACCGGATTGCGAATTATTCACCGGGGATATACCCGGGGTTAAGGTAAGAAGCTGGGTAAAGTCGCGCCCGTTGAGTGGCAGATCGTTCACCTGTTTCGTCGCCACAACGAGGCCGAGATTGGCACTTGTGGTCTCCAGTTGCGGCGTTGCGCCCCGCACCTCCACTACTTCGATTTGTGAACCGACGGTCAGAGCAAAATCAATCGTCGCCGCCTGTCCGACCTCAAGCGAGAACTCAGGAACCTGCTGCTTCCCGAAGTTTGGAGCCGATGCGGAAACCACATATCTACCCGGGGTGATATCGAGGAAGAGATAGGCGCCCGCATCATTGGTTGTGGTTGTGTGCTCGACAGCAGTGGCCACATTTTTCAGAGCGACTTTGCCTTTCGGAACCACCGCGCCGCTCGGGTCCTTCACAACTCCGCTCAGCTTGGCCGTCGATAGCTGTGCAAACCCCGTGCCGGATAGCAATAGGATTCCACCCAGAAGACACGCTTGCCATAAGGCAAATACACTGCAGCTCTTCCACCACTCAGCTGAAGACTTCATAGCATGCACCTTGCCGCTCTGCGAAGCTTTGTACATTAGCTTGTCCTCCGAAAAGTCTTTTTGATCCGGGCTTCCGTGACCACTTGCCGCACCCATCGCGTCGGCGGGGTTAATGTGAAGGCGGCGATGCCTACACATTCTCGGCTGCGGTGCAGCATATGCGATCGAAACGTGCGTTGTCAATCATAAATAATGATCGAAACGTTATTTTTGGGAACGAGAGGTGCTCTGAAGGTGCCGACGGCCTAGGAGAACAGGTGGCCCATCTTCTCGTACAACCACCGGGCTTCGGGACATGATTTGTTCGGCCTGTTCCAAATGTTCATAATGCTCGACCGCAACCCTGGCCGGCGGCGTTCAGTGGCGAATAGAAATTGCCCGCTCTTTGGGTCGAACTCTCCTGATCTTGACCATCAAGTGTCTAAGCGACGCGACGGCTCTTTTGGACGAGAAAGTCCCTCGATCAAATCTGTGGGATTGAACCTAGACCTTAGTGATGTCAATGCCGAGTTTCTCGAACGGCGCAATTGCTGAGGCGGATGCCCCAGTATCGGTAATCAATCTGTCTATGCCTTTTGTTGGGCAGAGGAGATAGTTGCTGACAGAACCGAGTTTGCTGTGATCAGCTACCACAACCTTCATCTTGGCGTGTTGCACAAGTTTGCGGAGAACTTCGGCTTCGGAAGGATTTGTACAAGTGAGGCCTTGTTTTGCGTCGATGCCGTCGACACCGATGAACATGATGTCGGAGAAGAGCGCCTCGGCTGCGGCATTTGCTAGCGGGCCTATGAGAGTGAACCAACTTCCACGGAGGTGCCCTCCCGTCACGATAACTTCGATATCTTTCCGGTTGCTCAACTCCATTGCCACGTTCACTGTATTTGTAATGATCGAGATGCCGGTAAGAACTCTCAGGCACCGCACCACTTCGGTCGTCGTGGTACCCCCAGTTAGGGCAACGGTCTGTCCCGTGCTGACCAGAGCAGCTGCTGCGGCCGCAATCCGCCGTTTTTCTTCAGCGAAGCTGTTTACTTTGTCTTGGAAAGAACTATCATGTCGAAACGGTTCGTAGAATAATGGCCCGATCGGGACAGCTCCGCCTCGCGTTCGCCTCAAAAGCGACCGGGTTTCAAGATCCTCGAGATCTCGCCGGATGGTCGCTATTGATGTGCCGAGCGTGTTGCAAAGTTCATCGACTTCGACACCGCCCGTCTCCTGCAGGCGACGAAGAATGTATTCGTGACGTGCCACGAGATTATCGGTCTTGGGAGGCATACTGGTTTGGGCACAAGAAGCCGGTTCTTCGGCCTCTCGTCTTACTATATCTCAGCGTGATCGTACGATCTTGACGTGTGATTGAAACACCTCATCGAACTCATCTCCCGAAATTCGTTTCCCCATGATTGCGGCCTGTGAATCGCCAGGTCGGGAACTGTGCAGATCGGGTCTCATCGCTATATCATAATACGTGATCGTTTATGAAGTATGTAATCATTATAGATGATTGACACAGGCAATGGTGCGCGACTACGATTGCGCGAATGGGCATGCCCCTCGAATGCGCATGCACCCTGCTTGATCAAGAGATCTTTCTGATTGAAGGTTCAACGCATGGGTTAAAGATGCCATCGACTTGAACCAACGTCGCGTCAGAATGAACAATCCTTCCTCGCATCACCGCCTAATGTTCTTAACTGCAGGGTTGCTTATCGCCTTAGTAGCGCGGGAGATGCGCACGCAACAGCGGACCCAGAACTCGGCTGAAATCAGCTTCGAAAATCGCCAGCCGCGATCCCGTGTAGATTTTGTTTTGAACAACGGAACCACCGTTGACAAGCCGATCGTCGACAGCATTCCTGGCGGAGTCGTATTGCTGGATTACGACAACGACGGCTTTCTCGACATCTTCTTCACAAATGGCGCGCGGATACCTTCCCTGTCGAAAGAAGGTCCTGACTTTTACAATCGCTTATATCACAACAATCATGACGGAACATTTACCGATGTGACCGAGGAAGCGGGCTTGAGCGGGACAGGCTATAGCATCGGCGTTGCTGCAGCAGATTTTGACAATGACGGTTGGACAGATCTTTACGTCACTGGAATCAATCACAATATTTTGTACCGCAACAATCACGACGGAACTTTTACAGATGTCACCGAAAAGGCCGGCGTATCCGGTGTTAACTCCGCAGGTAAGAAACTACTCTCTGTCTCGGCAGCGTGGATTGATTACGACAATGATGGTCGCCTTGATCTATTCGTGACGAACTATCTTGACTGGTCACCTGAGACCTCAAAGGTCTGTGGTTTGCCGGGGGAAACGCTTATCATGCCCTCCATCTCTTTACCCCGGTGAGCCGAACATTCTGTATCACAACAACGGCGACGGAACATTCACCGATGTTTCCGAGTCTACTCGCATTGCCGATCAAATTGGGAAGGGAATGGGCGTCGCCGTGGCTGACTACGACGCAGACGGATGGATGGACATTTTCGTAGCCAACGACAACCAAAGAAACTTTCTGTTCAAGAATCGCCGGGGCAAAGGGTTCGATGAAGTCGGTGTAGAAGCCGGCGTGGCATATACGGAAGATGGTATTCCTGTTTCAAGCATGGGTGTCGATTTTCGAGACTATCGAAACGACGGGAGGCCCGGAATATTTATTACGGCGTTGGGTGGCGAAACCTTCCCTTTGTATCGAAACGAAGGAAATGATCTCTTCAGCATGGATACTTATCCCGGCAATATTGGTTTCTCGACATACAAGATGAGTGGCTGGGGAGCTGGGATCGTGGACTTTAACAATGACGGGTACAAAGACCTCTTCAGCGCCAACTCGCATGTCAGTGAAAATGCCGATATTGATCCTCAGCAGCATTATCTGCAGACGAACGCCATCTTCGAGAACATGAAAAACAACACATTTCAAGACGTAAGTGCACACGCAGGCCCTGGCCTCAGTCTGCGCGCAGCACATCGTGGAGCAGCGTTTGGGGACTTGAATAATGACGGCAAGATCGACATCGTTGTTTCCGTAATTGCAGGGCACGCGGAGTTGCTCTATAACACGACGGCGAACGGCAACCATTGGCTCCTGATTCAGACTATCGGTACCAAGAGCGACCGTGACGGCATTGGAACACAGATCAAACTCACCTCTCAGTCCGGCTTAGTGCAATTCAACCAGGTGACAACTGCTGGAAGCTATGCGAGCTCTTCGGACAAGCGCGTTCATTTTGGGCTCGGCCGCGACAAATTGGTAAAGGAAATCACACTTCGCTGGCCGAGCGGAACAGTTCAGACTCTGCACAATGTTAAAGCGGACCAGATTCTCAGGGTGACGGAGGGTACATCGTGAGGGCTCTATATGGCTCCGTTCTTTGCGTGGGCATGGCAGTCCGATGCATGGCAGCCACTAGTGAGGTCTCGACCGACTCGAATACCGACGCTTGTGCTGGAGCGGAGATTCAACTTAAGTCTCTCTTGACAAACCTGAATCGCAACGAATTATCGGTTGCAAAAGATCGGCTAACACTGCTCAAGGCGGAGCATCCCGACTGCTCTTCAATCCTGCTTGCCGAGGCAAGAATCAAAGCGTCGCAGGGCGCCGCGGAGGCGAGTGACTTGTTCTCGCGATATCTTGAGAAGGTGCCCAACGATCCTGCAGGCTTGGCTTACTTTGCACGCTTTCTGATCGATCAGGGTCAATATCAACGAGCCGACGAACTCTCCGATGCGGCAGTTTCGCAAGATGTGAATAATCCCGCCGCGCTTGCCGTGCAAGGACAGATCCTGATAATGAAGCGTCAATCCAGGCAAGGTGAGGAGCTGCTGATCAACTCCTGCGAACTCGATCCCGATAACGCTGAATCGCAGTTTCAACTTGGAGCACTTTACGATCGCACGAAGCGTCCCGGCGAAGCGGTAAAGCGTTTCCAAAAGGTAGTTGACCTTGATCCCGGCTACGCCTCTGCATGGGATTATTTGGCGCTCAACTTGGAACCGCTTGGGGAAGTCGATCGCGCCGACGTAGCATACAGGCGCGGTCTCGAGGTGAATCATGAAGGGCAACAATTCGACGCCTTTCTCGATTACAACTACGCTCGATTTCTTGCCAAGCGAAATCATCTTGCTGAGAGTAAGCTGCATCTAGACCGTGCTGTAGAACTGGTGCCCGATTATCGAGATACTTGGTACGACAGAGCCAAGCTCAACTTACGTATGGGCAACTATGCACAGGCACGGTCGGATGCGGAACGCGCTGCTAGCCTCATGGAAGAAACCGGTGGCATTCTTGATCTCCAGGTCTACAATCTTCTAGAACAGATCTATCGGCGGCTGGGTGAAAAGGAGTTGGCAGATAAGTACGCGAATCTGACCCGGCAAACGCCGCCCCCTACGCGCAAAGGATCTGAGTCGACACCACCGCAGTAAATCGAGAGAGGTCAGTCCTCTCAGGACGCATAGGACTGCGCCCCCTGCGAGAAGGGTATAAGCGGCAAGTGGTACAGCCGCGTAAGCGATTCGATCCTAACTCCTGCAGCAAACGTGTCTCAAGTCGGACAAGAAATGTATTTCGCCTAGCCCTACCGATAAGCTCCGGTTTTTCGCACGTTTTTCTCACACCCCCTTGCTCCGCACAGGGCCCCAGTGATGCCATTACCTTCAGTGAGGGTATAGATGCGAATCTACTTCAGGTAGCTTGATTGTTTCCTTTTCGCCCGATGGCCAGTGGATCTCCAGACTTCCTGCATCCGTTGCATCCCCCAGGCCAAAATGCAAACGGCGGTCGTTCGAAGATATGTAACTTCCACTCGCAAGCACGTCCTGACGTTGGCGCAGGCCGTTGGCGGTCAAAAACACGGTGGCGCACGTCGCGTCGCGCGGGCTTTTGGGTCCTCCGACGAGTTGAACCTCGACCCAGTGATGATGATCGGGGGGCACATTGCGAAGCAGCACCGGAGGACCGTCAATCGGATTGATCACTACATCGATCTTGCCGTCATTGAACAGATCGCCAAAGGCTGCTCCACGTGCCGGAATGACCGTGGCCGGACCCCGGTTCCCTGAACGGGAAGCACGTATTCGAATCTTCGACCCTTGCCTTCTGTATCCGGTATGTTATGAAAGAGCAGTGGTCTTTCGGCAAACGACGTGCCCCACTTGTGTGGTCGACCTGCGGGTAAACGTGGCCGTTCACCATGAAGAGATCGAGCCAGCCATCGTTGTCGTAATCTAGCAGGCTGCTGAAAAATTGATTCGAAGTGTGTTCTTCCTCTGTTTTCTCATCTGAGATGAGGTCTAAGTGCTCAGTTTCGGTTGCTTGTGCGCTCTTGGAGCCTGATTCCGAGTTCCTCAGGACACACTTCGGCCTCGACTTACATCGCCGGAACTGCGGCGGCCAGGTTGCGCATGCGCACCAGATTGTAGGCGGCGCAGGCGAAGGTGAAAATCCAATCTATTTTGCACACTCCGCGATGGCGAACTTTCCGCATCAGCGCAATCGTTTTCAGCCAGCCGAAGCATTCTTCGATCCGCTTGCGCTTTCTTTGGCTCACCACGTAACCTGCGTGTCGCGTGGTGCGACCATCGATTGCACTGCCGCCACGGCGTTCGTGGTTCTGCGCCACATGCGGCCTCACCCGCAAATTGCGGCACTCTTTCACAAAATCTCGCGTGTCAAACCCTTTGTCGCCGCCCACGGTGACCGGTTGCCCGCCAGGAAGCTTCTCCAGCATGATCAGCGCGGCATCGCGCTCGGCCGTGCCGTTCGCCTGAACACTTCCGCATCCACGATCAGCCCATTGCGATTCTCCACCAGCAGGTTCCCGCAGTAGCTCAACTTCGACTCCTTGCCTTCACCTTTGCGCGCCAGCAACGACTCCGGATCGGTCTTCGACGCGTGCGTCTCATTCGACCGCCGCTCGCCGCAAAGTCCACCGTGGGATTGCCGGGATCATCCGGCGGCGGTTGCTTCTTGTCCTTCGGCTGAAAACTCTTTGCCCCCGCCCACGCCTCCAGCAGCGTGCCAGCGACAGTGAGAGCGTTGTGCAGTATTGAATAAGAGTTGCTATGGTTTACTGGCCGGCCACTGCCGCTTCCTCAGCCACCTCGGAGCGCAGTACTTTCAGCGCTCCGCTACAAGCGATCAACTGATCGAGGATCGTATTCAGTTCCTTTTCGCGCGGGGGAGACGCTTAAAGGCTTAAACACTTTTAAATTCTCGAAATTCAGGCACTTCTAACGAACACTCGGTGTCAGAACTCTGCCTGGTCGGGGCAGAGGCCTAACGGTGTTACCTCTGCCGTGACAGCCTATGTTCCAGAGGTAATTTCTTGACAAATTAGGCGCGGAGCGCACAATTTAGCGCCCAAAGTAAGCTTCGGAAAGTCTTGTCGCCCCTAATTGCACCCAAATTCGAGAACCAGCTTCACTACTGGACATCTGGGGCTACGCTAAAAGCGTCCCAAGCGTAAGCGCACTACTTCGGGTTTGTCGTGGAAACACAGTCCACGATCTGTTTCGTCGCCATTCCACAACTTTTGAAGCTTCCATTCACCGTTCTGATACGCACCTTGTTCAGCGGTGATGACTTCGCTGCGCATCCACGGTAACTTTCCGGTCAGATGAAAACTAATGCTGGCGTCCACGCCGGTGACGAGGAATTCGTTCGGGCCTAGTTGAGCGATGAGCGCAGCAGCATGAGCATCTTTTGTTCCTGGGGCTCTGCGGCCATCGAGCTGCGGAAACCCAAACGCCACCGTTGCCTGCCACTGGCCGAAGTCCACCTCCAGCGCGGTCTGTCCCGGCTCTTCCACAGCGGTCTTGAGTTTGCCCTCAAACTCCAATAGAGCAATCTCGCGGCTCATGGGCGCAATTGTAGCGGATATCTACCGGCTCCATCTGCGAGAGAGTCAGATCGTGGCGAGGAGAAAAACAAAGTACCCGACAGATTCCCGATTCGCCCCTGGCGATCAACAAGCCATCCTGATCAATTCCTCTTTGAGGAGTGTCCGGCAGAAGCGCCGGATAGTCATTGTCGAAAACAAAGGTGCTCGGGTAGTCAGGATTGTGTGCGCCTGCAGCGCGTTTGTTGCCTGGGCACATATAGCAGCTCGGGTCATAACTCGGTGGAATCTCCTTCTGTATCTTCTCCAACTGACCCTGCCACGGGCGCTGAGTTCGATGGGGCGAAACCAAAACCCATGCCCCCGTCAACGGATTTATGCGGCGGTGTGGTGTTCCTTTCAAATCCAAGCTGGCCATATGCGATGCTTCACCCCAGTTTTGATATCCGTGAGGATGAGCCTGATGCTACTCCCACGCGCTGCGCACAATTTCTTCAGGTTCGCGACGTTACTGGTTTTCATCCGAGCTCACATCGGTAGCTCGGATGCTCCCCCAGCTGCTATGCAGACAAAAATCTCCGGCGATAGTCCCGTCACTTTCTCGTACTCGCGAGCAATGGTCGTTTGAAATTCCAAGGTCATTGTGCTTTCGACTAAACTAATCGTGCAGCCCCCAAATCCTCCGCCGGTCATGCGAGCGCCGTAGACCCCTTCGAGCTCCCGCGCAAGATTGACCATGATATTGAGTTCCCTACACGTCACCTCATAATCGCGATCCAGGCTGTCATGGGAGAGGTACATCAGATCTCCGAGTCGTACGAGATCGCCGCTCTGTAATCCTGCCTTGGCATCTTTGACGCGGTTATTCTCCGTGATCACATGCCGGCACCGACGAAAATCGAGTTCGGAAATCCGGCTTCGGTAGTATTCGAGATCCGTCAGTGTTAGATCACGTAACGCACGAATCTTCGGAAGAAGCTTACCGACAGTCTCGACTACCCGTTCGCACGATGCCCGCCGTTCGTTGTATTCGCCTCCTGCGAGTTCGTGCCTAACCATCGTATTGCAGATAACTAAACGAACACTGGTAGGCAATTGGAGATATGTGGCGTCCAGCGACCGGCAATCGAGCATTAGCGCATGGTCTTGTCTGCCGAAGCATGAAACAAATTGATCCATGATGCCGCAGCGAGTGCCTGTGTAGGTGTTTTCCGCGCGTTGGCACAACTTGGCCACTTCGAGCAATGGAATCGTGACTCCTCCGAGCGAAGTTAATGCCAATGCAGTGGCGACCTCAATCGCGGCGGAGGAACTGAGGCCTGACCCAATTGGCACCTGTCCATCAATAACAAGGTTGGCACCCGTTAACGGATATCCCTCATTTCGCAAGACTGCAGCGACTCCACGGACGTAGTCGCTCCAGTGCTTGCCTGGAGGTCCTGCCAGTTGGTCCATATCGAGCTGGACAGTTTCCTGGAACTGTTCTGAGTAGATCGAGAGGATACGGTCTGATCGTTCCCCAACAGCCGCATAAGAGTAGAAATCAATGGCAGCTGGCATTACGAAACCATCGTTGTAGTCTGTGTGCTCGCCAATCAGGTTCGCGCGTCCGGGAGCACGGAAAATTCCACGTGGATTTGTCCGATAAACTGCCCGGAATCGTTCTGTGATTGCATCTGCCCGATTCGACAAGGAGCCAGGATCTGCTGTCAAAGTGGTCATTGGCAATATTCGGTACGCTTCTAAGTGCCGTGCACATACCCAATGAACTCATCGGGACAAGCGCGCTTCTAATTCCACGAAGCTTCGATTTGCTCCAGCGTCTTACCTTTGGTCTCGGGCAAACGCGCCCTTATAAAGAGGAACCCCACCACGCAAATTGCGGCGTAGATCCAGAATGTCTTTGCGGCACCTAGAGAGTGGTTAAAGAGTGGGAAGGTATAAGTAAGGATGAAACTCGCAACCCACAGTGCGGTAACCGCGATTGACATTGCAGCCCCGCGGATACGGTTCGGGAATATTTCTGAGATGACGACCCAGGTCACCGGAGCAAGTGACATGGCATAACATCCGATCGCAGCGACTACAAGAACCAGCATGTGAGCACCACGACTGTGGATGTAGTAGAAAGCTCCCAGGCAGCTGTAAATGATCGCGAGGCCCGCGGAGCCAATGAGCATCAAGATCCGCCGGCCATAGCGGTCCACAAACGCAATTGCAACAAATGTGAAGATGAGATTGACTGTTCCCGTTACGACGATGTTGAACAGAATGTCGGAAACGGCATACCCGGCGGCAGAGAACACCTCTTCTGCGTAGTTGAAAATCACATTGATGCCGCACCACTGTTGCAGCACAGCCAGGCCAATCCCAAGCGAGAGTACCCTCAGCATTCGACGATCGAACAGAACGCGTAAATCCGCCCCGCTTGCATCTTCAACCGTGGCCTCAATCTCACGTAAAGCTTGCTCGCCATAGGGTTCGCCGCCAATCCGGGACAGCACACGCTGGGCCCGCTCATGGGCGCCGTTTTTTGCAAGCCATCGTGGGCTCTCGGGCAACAGGAACATCGAGATAAAGAAGAGTAGTGAAGGTACAGCAGTCACACCGAACATCCAGCGCCATCCGACTTGGCCATTCCATGATTGAAGGATCTGGAGCGAAGTTGCATCGGGAGGGACCGGTTTCGCGATCAGCCAGTTGACGACTTGCGCCAACAGAATGCCGACGACGATTGTCAGTTGATTAAGCGAAACCAGTTTGCCTCGATACTGGGCGGGGGCCACCTCCGCGATATACATGGGAGAAAGACTCGATGCCATTCCAATGGCGAATCCACCCAGAATTCGCCAGGGCACAAAGGCTGCAAACGAAGGCGCCAAGCCGGTACCAATCGAGGAGATACCAAAAACCAGCCCGGCCGCTATCAGCAAGCGCTTCCGGCCGAATCGATCACTCAGCCAGCCGGACACCAGTGCGCCAACGAGGCAGCCCACAAGCGCGCAACTCATCGCCCACCCCTGCTGCGCAGGGTCAATCAAATGAAAGAATTTTTCGTAGAAGGGCTTTGCGCCTCCGATCACGACCCAGTCATATCCGAACAGCAAGCCACCGAGAGCGGCGACCGCAGAAATGGCGTAGATATAGGCAGTATCAAAATTCTCCGAGCGGATCGTGACCGCCATTTCCTCTTTCGCAGCACCGATCATAGAAATCACCGTTCGTTTCAGCTCTTCACATCATTGCCGCACTGTTGCCGTGGTAGTAGATCGAGTGAGCAACTCGATCTCCTGCTGTGCAGCGATGTGGTTACAATCGAGCGAGAGCACTTGATTCAGCAGTTCGATAGCTTGTCCGGGTTTTCGCGAGCCGAGTTCACTGAGCGCGAGCACGAAAAGGCAGTCGGCCTCGTTCCTCTTCTGGAGATCATCCTCGAACAACAGCAAATTGGGGAGCGAGGTAGCGAAATAATCGATCTTCACTTCAGCTTCCATCTGCTTTTGAGCATAATGGCTCATTTGCCTCAGCAGGCTTGCCGCTTCCTCTTTCCTGCGAAGTGCATTAAGACTCATTGCGCGATAGTAGCTGAGCCAGGTAATCGGGCTGTCGTCCACAGCCGCTCTTGTCCAGTACGTGCGCGCCTCGTCCTCACGTCCCATCTGTGAGAGAGCCAAGCCAGCGAAATAATCCAGATGGGTTTCACGAGTGAGCGAGTGTTTACCTTCCCCGAGGTTCTGCGGATACTCTCGCGCCGCAGAAAAGTGCGCAAGAGCTCTCTCTGGATTGCCACTCTCCAAGAGAGAGCGGCCAAGCAGGATGTGTGCCCAGACATACTGGCCCGAAACTAAGCCCTCTCCGCCCTCCCAGGGATTGAAGCGCCGCGCCAGCAGTATCTCCAAAGCTTGCTCCGCGCGGCCGGTCTGGTTCAGAAGAGTTATGAACTCCACTGTCAGATCGTCCCGTTGCGAGACGAGGTCTGAGCGATTCTCCAACGTTGCCAAGCGTTGAGATGCGCAGGCTCCCGTACGCTTGCGCAGCTGATCGGCCTCATACAACAGCCGTGCATCGCTGGGATTTGCTTTGAACGCACTGTCATATGCGGCAAGTGCCGCATCTGCATCCTTTCGAACATTGAAGTATGCAATCCCGAGATTTCGCCAAGGAATGGCAAAAGATGAATCGATCTGAACACTCGATTCCCACTCGCGGATTGCCTCTTTGTAACACTTCTTGTCATAGAACAGATTGCCGAGGTAACAATGTGCTCGGGCGTCAGATGGATTGTCAGCCAAAGCAGCCTGAAGCACGATCATCTCTTCGACTCGGGCTGGGAAACAGTAATCCGGCAGGGCGTTTGCCGCGTTTTCCCAAGTTGCGATGGCTTCCGAGTGGTAGCCCAGTCTGCACTCGCAATAACCCAACAAATACAGGGCAATTGGATACGCCTGCTCAGATTTACTCACGTATCCTGATAGCAAATCTTTAGTCTCACCCCAGAAACCTGCTGCTGCATAGTCAAAGGCCAAGTCCAGTGTAAGTTGCGTCTGAGCTTTTTTCGCACCATCTGATTCCGGGACCTCGCTGCGTGATGTAGGTTCACCGGAAAGAACCTCCAGCTCATATCGGGACCAACCATCGAGCGGGTCCAGAGCGTGAGTTTCTGTCGCGCAAGCGGCCGATTGCGCAGACGCTCCGAGCTTTCGGAGAATGGTGGCGCGGAGATTGCGGGCGTTCAGATTATCGGAGTTCGTTTTCAGCGAGAGATCCAAATGCCGAAGAGCGCGCTCAAATTCCAGATGCCGGCAATCTATTTCAGCCAAGTGATAGTACGCGGCAGACTGCCATGCATAATTCCAAGTCGCCTTGTAGAACGCTGCATATGCTTCTTCCAATCGCTCCTGGTACTGCAGCGCAACCCCGAGATAATAATATGCGTCGCCGGCGGCCGGGTTCGGATTTCGCCTCGTTAGCCGTGTAATGGCGCACTTGCAGTGCGATTCAGCTTCAGAGAATAGCCCGCGTTTCAACTTCAGCAGACCCAAGGCTGTGTTGCACCTGCTGTCCAGCGGATCGCGCAGAAGAGCTTCTTCCCAGTACGGCTCCGGGTACCGCGTGGCATGTCTGTATTGCTCTAAATGCAGACCAATGACATACAGCTCATCGTTGGAAGTGATATCCGTTGGCGGTGGGGGCTCCGTGGCTGGCTCAGGAAGTGAAGTTATCGTGTTCTGTACTTTTGGCGCTGTGTATTGGATAATCTCTTGCCCTTCGCGAGTCAACAACTGGACCAGCGAATCGTCGGCGCTACCGACTTCCCGGACATAAGGCCGGCCAGGCGCCAAGTTGCAAGTGTCTTCGAGCACGGCCTTGCCGCCCGCTGTCACGCGTAACTTCGCGTTTTCGAAAGATTCAGTGACGCAAACACCTACTCTTAGCTTGCCATTAATCGGTTCCGCATTGATCGCGGCAAACCGGTTGGCGTTCTTGGCAGGGCCGATCTGTTGAATCGGATACCAGAATTGACTCCAGGTACGGGTTTCGTATGGAGAAAGCCATGAGAAGTCGGGCTGATTATCCGTAAAAACACCTGCCATCAATTCGATGTAAGGCCCGTCAGCATCAGTGAGGTTTCGGTCCCAGGCGTATCCGAATTCGGCATTGCCCCATGTCCAGAGCTTTTTCCCCGGAGCAATTTGACGGTTCGCGAAGTGGACCACCCCGGCATTCTTCTGGTAATCGTAGCCGCCAAAAAAATCGTATTCCGATTCCGTGACCATATACGACGTGGGCACGGAAATGTTTTTGTACCAGGAGATGTCGACGCCTTTTCGGTAATCGACACCGTAATAAAAATTGCGAGCAATCGGAAAAGATGAAATCGCTCGTTTAGCGTGGTCAGCAACGTATGTCACGTCTGGGGGGAAGAATGCCTGATAGTGTTCGTGTACCCGAATACCGACGTTAGCCCACCATAGAAATGTCTGAGCAAAAGGAGTTCGGTTGTACAGCCGGACCTTAGCTTCGACATAGGATTTGCCCGGATGCAGGCAGATACCCACCATGCCTTTCATGCGCTGCATGGGTTCGTGCTCACTCAGCCAGACAGTGATGCTCCCATCATCGCTGTGCTCAATTACGTGTTGCACTGGCATGTACGTGGATGGGCGGTGGTGTTGAGGCCAATTGAATTCGACGCCCCCTGAAATCCACGGCCCGAGCAGCCCGACAAGTGCTGGCTTGATTACGTTTTGCCGGTAAAAGAAATCATAGCCATTTGTCTTATCTTGGCCGATATGGATTCGCCCCCCGATTTCGGGAAGAACCATCAAGTAGAGGTATTCGTTTTCAAGGAATATCGCTCTATAGGCCTTCTCTGACCTTTCGTTGGAGACGCGGTCGGTGATTGGATTCGGATAAACCTTGCCGCTGCTGCCTTGGTAAACCCGCTTCTCAAAGAACATCGGATTCTTATCAGGCGCTTGCTCGGGATACGTGGGGATAGTTAGTCCCTCTTCCCAAGCTCTTACGCTCTTGCTATCCGATTTCCTCACCTGTACTCCCCTGAAGCTCTCTTACGACATCCACACCGTCGTGATCGCCGAGAAACCTGTTGGGCGCACCACATCAAACTCGACGCGGGTTGCGCCTTCCTTTTCTTTGAACTGAAGCGGGATCGATATCGATTCGCCCGGCTTCAGCGCTGAAAGTGAGGCTTCACGACACTCAAGAGGTATGTTCGCGAATCCATACAAAATCCCGCGCAGTTTGTACCCGTTAACCGTGTAGGCCGGGACAGAGTTCCGCGTCCGCACGGT
>WNFY01001885.1_pt1 | contig 34277 bp, 32 predicted proteins | sample 5400091 | NCBI WGS metagenome assembly WNFY01 (sample SAMN13153364, study PRJNA577476) | soil metagenome | isolation source: 60 cm soil or saprolite under grassland replicate 1 | place: USA:California | collected 2016-06-15 | reverse complement strand
GCCGTCGCTTCTACGTTGGGAAACGGCGGCACGTCGAGAAACCATAGCCCCGCCAGTCGCGAGCTCTTGTCGACTTCGACCAGCAGGCGGTCCGCCACGCGCACCACCGTGGCGGGGCGCTGGCGCCCCACCCGGATGTGCAGCACCGATTCCGCCTGGTTTTTCTCGACCGTGAGCGGCGTGTCCACCTCGACGGCCGCCACCGCCGGTTGCGCCTTGCGCGTGGGAAACACGACGCGTGCGTCCTTCGCCGGCGCCGGAGCCGCGAGCTGCTCGTGGGTGCGGATGTCGTCCGGCCAGGTGACCACGTCTACGCCACGCAGGCACCCGCTGGCCACGTCGATCACGACGAACGAGCCGTCGCTGCCCTCGAGATCCACCGTCCCGTTGAAGCTCGTGGCCTTCCCCGTCCCCTTGCAGGCGACGGAGAGAATGTCGGTCTCGGGATCCCAGTGATAGGTGACCTTGGGGAGCTTGCCGTCGAGCGGCTCGATTCGGGCTTCGAAGTGCGTCGACAACCGCGCCTTCCAGGGTCTGCGAGGGGCGCATAATATAGACCGCACCTCGAGGAGGGGCTAGGACGATGGAGCGGCGGGAGTTTTTCGCGGTGGCGGGGGCGGTTGCGGCGCAGTACCAAACGCGGAACGCGGAACTCGGAACGCGGAACAGGATGCTCGAACGGCTGTTCCGCGTTCCGCCTTCCGACTTCCGCGTTACCCAGGAGCCCTCCCTCTCACCGGAAGTCTTCGCCCGCCGCCTCGACCGCGCGCGCGCGGAGCTGAGGGCGCGCGGGCTCCGCTGCCTGATCGCGACACCCGGCACCAACTACGAGTATCTCACGGGTTACAATCCCGGGCGCAGCGAGCGCCTCATTGCCCTGATCCTCCCGGTCGACGGCGTCCCCACCGTGGTCTGTCCGTCGTTCGAGGTCGAGCGGATCAAGCGTCATAGCGCCATCGCGGACGCGCCGGGATGGGAGGAGCAGGACGACCCGTACGGCCTGGTGCGCGACACCGTCCGCCGGCTGGCGCCGCGTGCGGGCACGATCGCGCTCGAGTCGTCCACCGGATACCAGACCGCGCTGCGGCTCGCGGCCGCGCTCTCGGGCTGGAAGTTCGTGGACGCGGCGCCGGTGACCGAGCGGCTCCGCATCGTGAAGGCCCCCGAGGAGGTCGCCCTGATCCGCCGCGCGATCGAGATCACGCAGGGCGCCATGACCGCGACGTTCGGACAGCTCGTCGTGGGGATGACCGAGCGGGACGTGGCGCGGCTCTTGTCGCGCGAGATGCAACAGCGCGGCGCCGACGGTGGCGGCCTGGTGCAGTTCGGACCGTCCAGCGCGCTGCCCCACGGCGGCCCCGCCGCGGCCGCGCTCGAGCGGGAAACCGTGGTGCTGATCGATTGCGGCTGCCGCGTCGGCGGGTACGAGTCGGACATCACCCGCACGGTCTGGTTCGGCGACAGCCCGACGGACGAGTTCCGCAAGGTGTTCGACGTCGTGCACGACGCCCAAAGCGCCGCCATCGCGTTGGGACACCCCGGCACGCCGTGCCAGGACATTGATCGCGCCGCGCGCCGGGTGATCGACGCGGCGGGCTACGGGTCGTTCTTCACCCACCGCCTGGGGCACGGGCTCGGCATGGATGGCCACGAGCCGCCCTATCTCGTGGAGCGTAACGCGCTCCGACTCGAGCCCGGGATGGTGTTCACCGATGAGCCGGGGATCTATCAGCTCGGGAAGTTCGGAATCCGCATAGAAGATGATTGTCTCATGACCGAGAACGGCGTGGAAGTGCTGAGTCGGCGAGCAACCAAGCTCTAGTGGGGACGGGGGACGCGGGACGGGGGACGGGTGGAGTCAAGGCGACGTCCTAGGCTGTAGATCAGCCCGATCAGCAATCCCACAACCCGGTTGCTAAGCTCGAGTGCCTCTGCCACGCCCACCGCGGGCGCGAGCGCAAGGTCGCGGACGAGTTCGAGGTGAGTGCAGAGTTCAGTGCCCGACCCAAGGGCAATGCGCAGGAACCGAATGAACTGCGCGGTCGTGCCAAGGGCGTATCCCTCGGCAATGTTCGCTGGAATCGACGCGGCTGCCCGCCGAATCTGATCCGTCAAGCCGAAGTGTCGATTCAGGGGTGGATCGAGCGTAAGCCGATACGCGCTCCGCGCGACTTGTCGCCCGACGATCCATGCCTGAAGGGAGTCCAGCTTTCGCACACACGAAGTTTCTGTGCGTCGTGGGCGTTCGTCAAATCATTTCGTCGCGAGAGGGCGCCCTTTATTGCAACACCCGTCCCCCGTCCCTAGTCCGCCAGTTTCTTCGCGAACCCGATAATCCGGTCGAGCGCTTTCTGGAGGCTGTCCGTCGCGGCGGCGTACGACAGTCGCACATAGCGGTCGTCCCCGAACGCCGCGCCCGGCACCAGCGCCACGCCGGTCGTGGTGATGAGCCGCGTACAGAATTCCGTCCCACCGATGCCCCCGAACGAGTCCACCCGGAAGAAGAAGTAGAACGCGCCGAGCGGCTCGACGAACTCGACGCCGGGCAGGTCCTGCCGGAAACGCGAGACCACGAGATCGCGCCGCTTGCGGAACTCGGCCACCATCCGACCGACATCCTGCTCCACCCGGTCGTCGCCCAGCGCGGCCGCCGCGGCCACCTGCGCCGGGTGGTTCGCCCCGGTCGTAGTATGCGACTGCAGCGCCGCCATCGCCTTCGCGAGGGCCCCCCCCGTCCCTCCCAGCGCGAGCGCCAGCCCGATCCGCCACCCGGTCATCGCGTAGGCCTTGCTGACGCCGTAGATCACCACCACCCGCTCGAGCAGCTCGTCGGGCAGATCGAGGAATGACGGCGCCGGACCCGTCCCGTAGTGGATCCGGCGATAGATCTCGTCCGCGACGACCCACACCTTCCGGTCGCGCGCCCACTGCGCGATCGCCTTGATCTCGGCGTGCGTGTACACCGCGCCCGTGGGGTTGCACGGCGAGCACAGCACGAGACCCTTGGCGCCGGGAACGACGCGATCCAGGTCCCGTACGCTCACCTTCAAGCTCCATTCGGGATCGCCCGGGACGAGCACCGGTCGGGCGCGGCACAGGTACACGATCTGCGGATACGACACCCACGCCGGTGCCGGGATGGCGACTACGTCCCCGGGGCCGAACAGCGCGAAGCATACGTTGAAGAGCGACTGCTTCGACCCGTTCGACACCACGATGTGGTCGGCGTTGACGGCGCGACCGCCCGACAGAAGCGAGAGATGCTTCGCCCCGGCGGCCCGCAGCTCGAGGATCCCCTCGTTCGCCGGGTAGTGGGTTTTCCCCTCTCGGATGGCGCGAACCCCGGCGTCCGACGGGATGGACGGCGTGGGAAAGTCGGGCTCTCCCGCGCCCAGGTCGATCACGTCCTCGCCCGCCGCCTTGCGGCGCTTCGCCTCCTGCGAGATCGCGATGGTCGCGGACGTCTCGAGGTGTTGCAGGTTGGGCGACAGACCGGAACCCGGGGGCATGCGCGGGACGATAGCCGCCCGAGGCGAGGTGGGCAACTGCGAGATGCAGAGATGCGGGATACGGGATACGGGATGCGGGATGCGATGGAGCACCGACCCATCTCGCATCCCGCATCTCGCATCTCGCATCTCGCATCCCGCTGTTGCCTTTCCCCGGGGCACACGATACCATCCTGCCGCTGGGCGCCCTTTGACAACCGAGGACCGTGTGACAGGAGCGGAAGCGAAGGCGGCGCTGGAGCGCGGCCGGGGGGTAGTGCTGGTGTGTCCCCCCGCCCCCGAGCGCGCGCAGCAGCTGTGGGAGCTCGTGAGCCCATGGACCGCGGGGGAGGGCCCCGGGGTCGGTCCACTCGTGTTGATCGTCTGCGCGGACGACGCGGCCGCGGCGGAGTGGCCGGCCGTCGCCCCCGCCGGGCTTCGCGTCCACGCCGTCACCGGGCTCGTCCGCAGCGCAAGCAGGCTCAAGCAGCGCCCGCCACAGGTACTCGCCGGGGCTGTGAAGGACCTGGCCGCGCTGGTCCAGCGCGCCGCGCTCAAGCTCGATCACGTCGCCTCGCTGGTGGTGGCGTGGCCCGAGGCGCTCATCGCGGGTGAGCATGCCGCCGCGCTCGATACGCTCTTGGGGGAGGCGCGCGAGGCCCGGCGCCTGGTGCTCAGCTGGAATCCCGCACTGTTGGCCGATCTGCTCGAGCGACACGCCCGCAGGCCACTGGTGGTAGGTACGCTGCCCGTGGACGAGAGCGGCGCCCCACTCGCTCCCGCCGGCCGAGTCCGTTACTGCGTCGTTCCGCCGGGCCGGCGACCGGCCGTCGTTCGCGACGTCCTCGACGCCCTGGACGCGAGGCAACCGATGGTCTGGAGCGGCGGTCCTAACCCCGAGTCCGAGGCGCGCCCCGACGCCGTGGTCTGCACCACGCTGCCGTCGCGCGATGAGCTCGCCGCGCTGGTGCGGCTGGGCGAGCCGATCGTGTTTCTCAGTGCGGCCCAGCTGCCGTACCTGCGTTCCATCGCGACCCTGGCCCCTCTCGCCCTCCCGGGGCCGGCCGACCGCGCACGCGATCGCGCCGAAGAGCTGCGCGAGCGCGTGACACAGGTGCTCCTCTCCGGCGGCGTGGACGCCGAGCTCGCCCTGCTCGATCCCCTGTTTGAGCGGTTTGACCCGGCGGAGGTGGCGGGGGCGTTGCTGGCGCTACAACGGGAAACGGGAAGCGGGAAACGGGAAACCATCACCTCCGGCGTGGGGGACGCAGCGCGGGTGAAAGTCTTCGTCGGACTCGGCAAGAAAGACCGGGCGAGCGCCAAGGATCTCGTCGGCGCGCTGATCCGTGAAGCCGGTGTCCCGAAGGACGCCATCGGCCGCATCGACGTGCGCGAGACATTCAGCATGGTCGAGGTGGCGGCCGGGGCGGCGGATCGCGCCGTGCGCGGGCTCACGGGGACGACGATCCGAGGGCGCCGGGTGATCGCGCGGCTCGACCGGGAGCGGTAGACGTGATCGCCGTGAGACCAGGCGACGATCATGCCGGGACTTCCAGTAGAGGGCGGCGACGAGTACGACGACGCAAACAACTAATACGACCACGTCGCGCGTCATGGGGGGCACCATCCGGGCGCAGATTCACCAATCCCTCTTGGTCAGCAAGCGGTAGCCCACTGTCCCCATTGCGATGGCCGCTAAGCCGATGCGCCACGTGACGCCGGTGGACAGATCAACATGGCTCGCGAGGTCGCTCAGAGGTATCATAACGAGCAACAGCAGTAGCCCAACTGAAGACCGTCGATGGCCGCGCCCGATGTCATCGTCACGGTCGCGATAGAACCAGAGGTCTCGCAAAGGGTACAAACTTGCTCCTCCGGCGAAGCCTTCGATGATCCAGTTTCCCAACTTCATTAGGTATCCCTCCAATGCCAATTTCAGAGCGGCGAGCAGGGGTACGGTATATTGTGGCAGACAGGGCTGAGAGCAATCTCCACATCGGGAGGGTGGATGCAACCCACCGAGGCTCGCGCTCGCCGATGGTATCTCATCTGGAAGACCGCTGGCCCCCTTCTGATCTTGAGCGGCTACTTGGTCCTAGCATTGGCGACGGGGGAGTCACAGCGCGCCTCGGAGATCGGTTCGATCATAGCGGCATTAGTACTCGGCGGGGTCATATGTCGGGCCACTTTCGTGCTTCTACGGTTCTTGGAGCAACACGGGCGGTTCGCACATTACTTACGGTGGGCGTTGTCCGGCAATCTCGGAGGCGGTGCAATTGTGGCTCTATTCGCCACTGTGCTCTGGCAGGAACCAAAGCCGGGCCAACCCGACGTACATGCCATACTGCACGACCCGTTCGTCATCGGGTTTCTCGTGAGCCTCGCCACGATTGGCGCCTATGTCAGCGCACGCCTGTGGGAGGACGACGACCGGTGGCATCCGCAGGACCTCGAACGCCTGGAATCTCTACTGGACAAAGCGGAAGAGCTCTACGAGGCCGACCCGGAGGCGGCCGACCAGGTCCTCCACGACTACTTCGTTGGAAACCGCGCTGAAACGGAGGAACTCGCGCTCTTGCGCGACGCCGCGCCACGGGACCTGCGGGCCGCCACGAAATTGCGACAGCGCCTTGCGCAAGACCTCAGGCTTAACGCGCGCGTGCGTGCGCGCGTAGCCCGGCGGCTTCCAAAGGCTCGTCGCCCAGAGGTGTTACGAGACATCGACCAGGCTGCTGAACGCATCCGCACTGAACTGACCCGATTGGAGACCGCCATGCGACAGCTGAAGGCCCCCTAGGGCCGAGCCGCCGCGTCATTACTGGCCCACATTCCTACCCTCCATTGCCACCCCTCCTGCGTAGCCGTTAGTCCCGCCGGAACGCGCGCGACCCTGCGACGGTAGCATGCGCGTACCCATGACGTCCACCAAACCCGCCTCCCCTGCAGCCACCAGGATCCAGCAGTTTCTCCTAAAGGGTTATCACGGCGTGCCGACTTCCGGCACCGTCACGATCCGCCACTTCAACCGGGACGAGCGCGTGCGTCGCGCGCTCGCGGGGCTGGGCAAGTGGTGGGGTGTCGCCGTCGTGTCGGTGCTCATCCCCGTGGCGCACTTCGTCCTCGTACCGTCGTTCCTCGGGTATGGCGTCTGGCAGTGCTTCCAGCGACTCGGCACGGTCGAGCTGACGCTCGATGCGCGCGGCACCTGCCCCGACTGCGGCGCCGGACAGGCGCTCGACCTGGCCGCGCGGTGGCGCGCCCCGCAGCCCGTGACGTGCCGCCACTGTCACCGTGGGCTGCAGCTGGTCCTTCCTTCTTCATTAGTGCGCGGTGTGCTCGGCGAGCCAGCGCATGCTCTCGCCCACGTGCGCGTGCCAGTACTTCCAGTCATGCTTGCCCGGCCACTCGGCGTACGTGCTCGCTACCCCCAGCGCCGCGAGCTCGGCGTGGAACGCCCGCGCCTGGTCCACGAGCCTGTCCTCGGTGCCCACGTCGATGAAGAGCGCGGGCAGCGGCCCGTGCGCTGCGGCGAGGCGCCGCGCCAGCTGGGTCGGATCGCGCGCCGTCCAGGACGCGATCGTCCGCCCGAACGCCGGAGCGATCGCTCCCCAGATCCCGCGCCAGTCAGCGGCCACGGAATCGATCGACGTGTGGTAGTGCGCCGGCGCCGCGAACGGATGCGGCCCGGCATAGAGCGGTGACAGCACGCCCGAATGACTCGCGGCCGCCGAGAAGATGTCGGGATGCTCGAGCGCGATGGTGACGGCTCCGAACCCGCCCATGCTCAGGCCCGCGATGCCGCGATGCCGGCGGTCCGCGAGCGTGCGATACGTCGAATCGACGTGACGGACCAGGTCGCGCGCGATGTAATCCTCGTAGCGGGCCCGGACGACGCACAGCGCCGGCGCCGCGCGATTCAGCAGCGTGTCGGCGAGGCACGCGGCGTACGGCTCGGGCGCCTCCTCCCAGTTGGTGTACCAGCCGTCGTCGCCGTCCGGCATCACGAGGATCATCTCGGCGCCGCCGCCCGCGGTCAGCGAGTCGGCCACGACGTCGATGCTCGCGAGCGACACCCAGTCGGATTCGTTCCCGGTCAGGCCGTGGAGGTAATAGGCCACCGGGTAGCGGCGCCCGGGCGCGGTCGCGTACGAGGGCGGCAGGTAGATCACGTAGTGCTTCTCCACACCCAGCGCGGGCGCGAAGAACCGCTCCACGCGCACGGTGCCGCGGGGCGGGGCGAGCAAGAGGGCGGCGCCGGCAAGCGCCGCGCAGGACCGAGCGAGCACGGGGAGCCTCCGTTTAAAACGCCGACGGGCCGCCCAGCGGGGCAGCCCGTGAACAGCGACCCCGGCGCTCACGCGCCGGGCTATTTCTTGTTGACCACCATCTTCAGCTGCTTACCGGCGCGAAACGCGGGAGCGATCGATGCCTTGATCTGAATCACACCGCCCGTCTTGGGATTGCGACCCATGCGCGCCGCGCGCTTGCGGGCTTCGAAGTTGCCGAAGCCGGTGATCTGCACCTTGGCGCCCTTCTTGAGCTCGCCGGCGATGATCCCCTTGTCGTCGAACAGAGCTTCGATCGTCCGGCCGGCGTCGGCCTTCGACATCTTGGTGCGCATGGCCAGTGCCGCGGTCAGCTCGGCTTTGTTCACGGTGTCTCCTTAGGTGAGGGTCTAGGGTACGCAAAAACCCTTGGGGTTCCGCCCGTTTCGCGGGTGGGCACCCGAAAACCCGCATGAAACCGCCACAATATGAGGCCCCACCCCTGAAAACCGCAAGAGACGGGCACTTCCGCGACCCACCCACCCCCGTTGCCAGAAGCTCTTCGGGTGCTTCCAGACGCCAAGCCGCGAGCGGTCGCCAGTTCCAGGTAAAGTCGTTGCCATACTGGCACCTGGTATCTTATGACCGCTTGCGGCTTGGCGTCTGGCAACGACCCTGTCAACCGATCCCTGTCCCCTGGAGTCTGTCCTGTTTCACGGTACCCGCCCCGGCTGGATCGAGGTGATCGCCGGCGTGATGTTCTCCGGCAAGAGCGAGGAGCTGGTGCGTCGGGTGCGGCGCGCCGTGATCGCCAAGAAGCGCGTTCAGGTCTTCAAGTCGCACCTGGACGCGCGTTACGCCGGCTTGTACACGGTGAGCACGCACGACGGCGGGCTCGTCGAGGCCGAGCCCGTCGACTCGGGCGAAGCGGTGATGCGCGCGCTGCGACCCGACACCGAAGTGGTGGCGGTGGACGAAGTGCAATTCCTGGACGACGGGATCGTGGCTGCCGCCAACGGCCTGGCGGACCGGGGCGTCCGCATCGTGCTCGCGGGGATCGACATGGATTTTCGCGGCCTCCCCTTCGGGCCGATGCCCACGCTGCTGGCGATCGCCGAGATCGTCGATAAGCTGCAGGCGATCTGCGTGGTGTGCGGAGGCCCGGCCAGTCGCAACCAGCGTCTCGTCGACGGCAAGCCCGCGCTGTGGGAAAGCCCCACGATCATGGTAGGAGGACGGGAGTCGTACGAGGCGAGATGCCGGCATTGCCACAGAGTTCCGAGAGCGGATGAGGATCAGACGGCGCTGCTCTGAACGCGGAACGCGGAACGCGGAACGCGGAACCGGTGCCTTCCCCGCTCTGTTCCGCGTTCCGACTTCCGCGTTCCGCGTTCGATGCTAAACGTCGCTCTCACCGGCAACATCGCCGCGGGAAAATCGACCGTCGTCGATCTGTTCCGTCGCTGGGGCGCGACGATCATCGACGCCGACGAGCTGGCGCGCCAGGCCCAGGCGCCCGGCGGCGTGGTGCTGGCGGCGATCGTGCAGCGTTTCGGCGCTGATGTGCTCGCGCCCGATGGATCGCTCGACCGGGCAGCCCTGCGCGGCAAGGTGATGGGCGACCAGGCGGCGCTCGACGCCCTCAACAGCATCGTGCACCCGGCCGTGCGCCGCCGCCGCGACGAGCTGGTGCGCGAAGCCGCCGAGCGCGGCGACGTCCTGGTCGTGAACGACATTCCGCTGCTGTTCGAGGTGCTCGACCCGGCGCAGTTCGACGCGGTGGTGCTGGTGGATGCGAGCGTCGCGCTGCGGCGCACCCGGCTGCGCGCCATGCGGGGCCTCTCGAATGAAGAGGCGGACCGGATGATCGCCGCGCAGATGCCGGCCGAGCGCAAATGGGCGCAGAGCCACTACACGATCGAGAACGAGCGCTCGCTCAAGACCCTGGAGCGGAAGGCCCGCAGCGTGTTCGACGAGCTGCGCCGCCGCGCCGCGGCGGCTGCGCTCGGCCGCCCCGCCCGGTCACTGCTGCTCGTCGCCCCGCCGTCGGACGCGAAGCATCCATCGCTGACCGCGATCGCCGCCCGCTACAGCGATGCCGGACTCGCCGTGCGCCGCGTGACCGACAGCCCCGCGGCGCTCGAGAAGGCGCTGGAGCCGGCGGACGAGCGGCCCGACGCCATCGTCGCCCTGCACGCCGCCGCCGCCGCCGCCGAGCGGGCCTGGACACGCGCCGGTCGACCCGGGGTGCTCGCGTACCTGTCCGACGACCCCGACCCGGTGGCGGTGCGGCTCGATCTGCGCCCGTGGGGTTACGAGCGGCTGCGTCTCATGGAGCCCGGCGCCGCCGGTCTGGCGCCGCGACCGGATCTGTTTCCGTCGGGCAACCCATTGGGTTGACAGGGGTTTCGCGCTCCGGTAACCTTCGCCCCGACCTCCCACGCCCCGCGAGCGAGCGACCCCGCATGGCGAACGTCCCGTCCGACCTGCGTTACAGTGAAGATCATGAGTACGTCAAACGCTCGGGCGACGGTGCGATCGTGCACATCGGCATCACCGATTACGCGCAGGGAGAGCTCGGCGACGTCGTCTACGTGGACCTCCCCAAGGTAGGCGCGACGTTCGGGCGGCGGGACGTCTTCGGCACGATCGAGGCGGTGAAGGCCGTGTCGGACCTGTACGCGCCGGTGGCCGGCACGGTCACCGAAGTGAACGCGGCCCTCGAAGGCGATCCGGCGCTCGTGAACCGCGATCCCTACGGCGCGGGGTGGATGATCAAGCTGAAGGTGAAGAACCCGGGGGACATCGAGCAACTGCTGACCAGCGAGGCGTACAAGAAGCACATTGGAGAATGAAGCCGCACGGATGGTCACCATTACCTTCCACGGCCATGCTTGCTTCACGCTCGAAGCCGACGGGCGGCGCGTGGTCGTCGATCCGTTCCTGACGGGTAACCCCGCGGCCGACATCTCCGCCGATCGCCTCCCCAAGGTCGACGCCGTGGTGCTCAGGCCGGGCCAGGCGCACACGCTCTCGTGAGCCGCCATCCGGGTCCTGCATCCATGTCCACCGTGCGCGCTTCCCTCGCCCCCGCCGACCGTTTCGTGACGCGTCACATCGGCCCCAGTCCGGACGAGACGCGGGGTATGCTGGCGACGCTCGGGTACGAGTCGCTCGACGCGTTCATCGATGCCGTCGTGCCCGCCGACATCCGCCTGCGGGGGCCGCTGGCCCTGCCGCCCGGGCGTACCGAGCGCGAGGTGCTCCAGGCGCTGCGGGGCGTGGCCGCTCAGAATCAACTGTTCCGCTCCTACATCGGGATGGGGTACTACCACTCGTTCACGCCGCAGGTGATCCAGCGCAACATCGTCGAGAACCCAGGCTGGTACACGGCGTACACGCCCTACCAGCCCGAGATCGCACAAGGTCGGCTGGAAGCGCTGCTGAACTTCCAGACGATGGTCTCCGATTTGACCGCCCTGCCGATCGCGAACGCCTCCCTGCTCGATGAGGCCACGGCCGCGGCGGAGGCGATGCACCTGACCGAAGCCGTCGTGGCCGTGCCCGCGGGGACCACCCCCCTGTTCCTGATCGCCGAAGGGTGTCATCCACAGACCATCGCCGTGGTGCGCACGCGGGCCGAGGCGCGGGGCGTGCAGACCGTGGTCGCCGATCCCCACGCGTTCGATTTCCGGCCGGGCGTAATCGGCGCGCTGCTGCAGTATCCCACCACGGATGGCAAGATCGAAGACTATCGCGCGTTCTGCGAGCGCGCCCATGCCGCAGGCGCGCTCGTGACCGCGGCGACGGACCTGCTCGCGCTGACGCTGCTGACGCCGCCCGGCGAGTGGGGGGCCGACATCGCCGTGGGAAGCTCCCAGCGGTTCGGCGTTCCGATGGGCTACGGCGGGCCGCACGCGGCGTTCTTCGCGACCCGCGAGGAGCACAAGCGCCACGTCCCCGGCCGCATCATCGGCGTGTCGAAGGACGCGGCCGACCGCCCGGCGCTGCGCATGGCGCTGCAGACGCGAGAGCAGCACATCCGCCGCGAGAAGGCGACGTCGAACATCTGTACGGCGCAGGTGCTGCTCGCGGTGATGGCGAGCATGTACGCCGTGTATCACGGCCCTGAGGGCTTGCGACGCATCGCCGAGCGCGTCCACACACTGGCGGTGCTGCTCGGCCAGGCGCTCACACGGCTGGGCTACCGCGTGGTCCACTCCTCGTTCTTCGATACGCTGAGCGTCGAGGTCGAGTCGTGGGCACTGCCGCGCCTGATCGACGCCGCGCGCGCCCGCCGCATCAACCTGCGGGTCGCCTCTCCCACGCACGTCGGCATCTCGCTCGACGAAGCGACGACCCTGGGCGACCTCGCCGACCTGGTCACCGCCTTCTCGCTCAACGAGGTGCTGCCGTTCATGGTCGAGGACCTGGGCGCCAAGGCCGACGCCGCTATCCCCGAGACGCTGCGCCGCACGTCACCCTATCTGACCCATCCAGTATTCCACCGCTACCGCTCCGAGACGGAGATGCTGCGCTACATCAAGCGGCTCGAGGCGCGCGACCTCTCGCTCACGTCGGCGATGATCCCGCTCGGCTCGTGCACGATGAAGCTCAACGGCACCACCGAGATGGTTCCCCTCTCGTGGCGCGAGTTCAACCGCCTGCACCCCTTCGCGCCGCGCGAGCAGGCTACCGGCTACCGCATCCTGTTCCGCCAGCTCGAGGACATGCTGGCGGAGATCACGGGGTTCCCGAAGGTGTCGCTGCAGCCCAACTCCGGTGCGCAGGGCGAGTTTACCGGGCTGCTGGTGATCCGAGCGTATCACCGGTCCCGCGGCGAGGGCCACCGCACCACGTGCCTCATCCCCACCTCGGCCCACGGCACCAATCCCGCGAGCGCCGTGCTGGCCGGTCTGCGGGTCGTGCCGGTGCGCTCCGACGAGCGGGGCAACATCGACCTGGCCGACCTGCGCGCCAAGGCCGCCGAGCACCGGGACACGCTCGCCGCGCTGATGGTGACCTACCCGTCGACCCATGGCGTCTTCGAGACGTCGATTCGCGAGATCTGCGACATCGTGCACGCGCAGGGCGGCCAGGTGTATATGGACGGCGCGAACATGAACGCCCAGGTGGGCCTGGTCCGCCCCGCCGACATCGGCGCCGACGTGTGCCACCTGAACCTCCACAAGACGTTCTGCATCCCGCACGGCGGCGGCGGCCCGGGGATGGGGCCGATCTGCGTCGCCCCGCACCTCGCGCCATTTCTGCCCGACCACCCCGTCGTGCCGCTGCGCCAGCAGCAGCCGTGCGGCACGGTGGCGGCGGCACCGTGGGGCAGCGCGTGGATCCTCCCGATCTCCTGGGCCTACATCGCCCTCATGGGGCGCGAGGGGCTCGTCGAGGCGACCAAGATGGCGATCTTGAACGCCAACTACGTCGCGCGCCGGCTCGCCAAGGCCTATCCGCTGCTGTACACAGGGGAGCACGGCCTGATCGCGCACGAGTGCATCATCGACTGCCGCCCGTTCAAGGCGTCGGCCGGGATCGAAGTGGAAGACATCGCCAAGCGGATCATCGATTACGGCTTTCACCCCCCCACGGTCTCCTTCCCCGTCCCCGGGACCCTGATGATCGAGCCGACCGAGAGCGAATCGAAGGAGGAGCTGGACCGTTTCTGCGATGCGCTGATCGCCATCCGTGAAGAGATCCGCGAGGTCGAGCAGGGGACCCAACCGCGCGGGGGCAACCTGCTCACCAACGCGCCCCACACGCTGGAAGACGTGATTGCCGACGGCTGGGAGCGCCCCTATTCGCGCGAGCGCGCGGCGTTCCCCGCGGCGTGGACACGGCAGCACAAGGTGTGGCCCTCGGTGGGCCGGGTGGACGGCGCCTACGGCGACCGGAACCTGGTGTGCGTGTGTCCACCGGTGGAAGCCTATGCCCTTGCCGCTGACTGACAGCGGTCGCGCCCCCGGGTGCTCGACCGCCGTTCGGTGGCAGCTGCTGCTCGAGCCGCAGGGGCGCTCGGGCCCCCAGAACATGGCCGTCGACGTGGCACTCCTGGAGCGCGCCGACCGGATGGGCGAGGCATTCCTGCGGCTCTACCGGTTCGACCCACCGTGCCTCTCGCTGGGCCGCAACGAGGCCGCGGCCGGCTATGACCGCCCGGCGATCGCGCGCCTGGGCGTGGACGTCGTGCGGCGGCCAACGGGCGGTGGCTCCGTGTGGCACGAGCACGAGCTCACCTACGCGGTCGCGGCCCCGATCGTGACGTTCGGCTCGTTGCGGCAAGCGTACGGGGCGATCCATCAGCGACTCCTGACGGCGCTGCGATTCTTGGGCGCCGACGTCGCGCTCGCGCCCGACCGGCCGACCGCCCGACCGCCCGTCCGCCCAACCGTCTGCTTCTCCCAACCTGCCGGCGGCGAACTCGTCGTCGGTGTACGCAAGCTGGTCGGCTCTGCCCAGGTGCGCCGGGGTGGGGCGTTCCTGCAACACGGATCCATCTTGCTGGGCGGGTCGCAGGACCTCATTGCAGCCGTGAGCCGCGAGCCTCAAGCCGCAAGTGCCGACACGACCCTCGCCGCCGTGCTCCGTCTGGACCTGGCGTCGCTGACGAGCCAGTGGAATCTTAGGGCGCCATGGCGACCACCCGACCGTCCTCCCGGCTGACCGCTGCCGCCGCGCTCGCGGGGCTGCTGCTCGTCGCCGCTTGCGCCCGCAAGGGCGGCTGCACGGGCGACTACTGCGGCACACTCGTCATCGCAACCGGGGGCGAGCCCGACGTCCTGCTGCCCGCCGTCAGCGATCGCTCGATCACCCGCGATGTGACCGATCAACTCTTCTTGAAACTGGCCGACCTCGGGCCGTCGGGGAACACGATCGGCGACGAAGACTTTCAGCCGCTGCTCGCCGAGCGCTGGGAATGGGATACGCCCACCACGCTGGTATTTCACCTCGATCCCCGTGCCCGCTGGCAGGACGGCCGCGCGGTCACCGCGGCGGACGTGGCGTTCACGTACGACATCTACACGGACTCGCTGGTGAGCTCGCCCTTCCGGCCTTCGCTGCGGCACATCGCGGCGGTCACCACGCGCGACTCGCTCACCGTGGTGTTCCGGTTCCGGCACCGCTTTCCCGAGATGTTCTACGCTGCGGTGTATCACATGCGCATCCTGCCGTCCCACCTGCTGCGCGAGGTGCCGCGTGGCCAGTGGCGCAGCGCCGCGTTCGGACGCGCACCGGTGGGCGATGGACCGTACCGTTTCGTCGCGTGGCGGGCGGGCGAAAGCCTCGAGCTCGCGGCCGATTCCACGTTCTTCCTCGGCCGCCCCAACCTCCGGCGCCTGATCTGGCGCTTCACGGCCGACCAGCAGGTCGCCGTGACGCAGTTGATCGCGCATGACGCCGACGCTGTGGAGGTGCTGGTCACGCCCGACAACCGCGACCGGGCGCGGGCGGACACCCAGCTCGCCATGTACCCGTACAAGGGCGCGGCGTACGGCTACGTCGGGTTCAACTTCGCCGCGCCGGGCGACACCACCAAGCCGCACCCGCTGTTCAGCGACCGCGAGCTGCGGCGCGCCCTGGTGATGGCCGTCGATCGCGGCAGCGTGTTACACAACGTGTTCGGCGACATGGCCAAGGTCCCGCCGGGCCCCATGTCGCAGCTCTTCTGGATCTGGGACCCCGAGACCCGTGAGCTCGCGCACGACAGCGCCCGCGCCGCCCGCAGCCTCACGCGGCTGGGCTGGGTCGACTCGGACGGCGACGGGATCCGCGATCGCGACGGACATCCGCTCGCATTCCGGTTGCTCGTCCCCACCACCAGCGCGGTGCGCCGCCAGTACGCGCGCTTCTTGCAAGAACAGTTTCGTACCATGGGGATCGACGTCCAGCTCGACGAGGTGGACTTCAGCGTGTTCAACGAGCGGGCGCGGGCGGGACGATTCGACGCCCTGATCAACGTGTGGAATACGGATCCGACGCCGTCGTCCGGCATCCCCGAGTCCTGGACACGGGCGGGGTTCGGCCGATCCAACTACGGCCGCTACGAGAACCCCGCGTTCGAGCGGTTGGTCGACCGGGCGGTGGCATCGGCGGCGAGCCGCGACGAGGCCAAGCGCACGTGGCGCGCCGCGATCGAGATCCTCAACCAGGACGCGCCCGCGATTTTTCTCTTCGCCACCGAAAACGTCGCGGCCGTGCACAAACGCGTGGCGGACGTGCGGATCCGGCCGGACTCGTGGCTCGCGCTGGTCCGCACGTGGCGCATTCCCGCTGATCGCCTGACGGATCGAGACCGCGTGGAGCGCTAGGTGGCGGCGTGGTTGGTGCGGCGTCTCGCCGCCTCGATCGCCATCGTCTGGGCGGTCGTCACCCTCACCTTCGTCGTTGTTCACCTCGCCCACGGCTCTCCCTGCGGCCAGCCCGACGGTCGCCCGGTGTCTCCCGAGGTGTGCGCGGATCTGACGCGGCGCTTCGGCCTCGACCGGCCGCTGCGGGTGCAGTACGTCAAGTACCTGGGCGCCCTGTTGCGCGGCGATCTGGGCGAGTCGTTGTCGCTCCACCGCCCCGTCGCCGACGCGCTCGCCGAAGCGCTCCCCAACACCTTCACGCTCGCGCTCACCGCGCTGATCCTCGATTTCGCGCTCGGCCTCGCCCTCGGTGTCTATCAGGCCGCCCGCGAGCGCCGCTTCGGCGACATCGCGCTGGGCAACGCGGCCCTGTTCGTGAACTCGATGCCCACGTTCTGGCTGGGACTGGTGCTGCTGCTCGTGTTCGGGCAACGACTCGGCTGGTTTCCGGTGGGCGGCCTGCGCGACCTCGTCCTCTGTCCCCGCGTGGACTCGCTCCCCTGCGCCGCCGACTTCGCGTGGCACCTGGCGCTGCCCGCGCTCACACTCGGGCTGGTTGGGGCGGCGAGCACGGCGCGCTATCAGCGGGCGGCGCTGCTCGACGTGGTGCGCCAGGATTTCGTGCGCACCGCGCGCGCCAAGGGGCTCCCCGAGCGACGGGTGCTGCTGGTGCACGCCCTCCGCAACGCCTTGCTCCCGCTCATCACCCTGTTCGGACTGACCTTCCCCTTCCTGCTCACGGGCGCGGTCCTGGTCGAGACCGTGTTCGCGTGGCCCGGGATGGGCCACCTGGCTGTGAACGCGATCCTGCAGCGCGATTATCCCATCGTCACCGCCGCGGCTCTAGTCGCTAGCGTGATGGTCGTCCTCGGCAATCTCCTGGCCGACGCGCTGTACGGGTTGGCCGACCCCCGCATTCGTGTGCGCGCTACGTGAACGTCTGGAACTGGCTCGCGATCGGCGGCGCCGCCGTGCTGGCCCTGGTCGTGGTCGCCGAGATCCGGCGGCTAGTGGGGACCGGTGCGCGCGGGCGGCGCTTCTTTCGGCATCCGACCGCCGCCCCCGCCGTGTTCGTGCTCGCCTTCTTCGTCACCGTCGCGCTCGCCGCACCGCTCGTCACGCCCTACCAGCCGTACCTCCAGATCGACATCACCCGGCTCGCCAACCACGCGCCGTCCACTCAGTTCCCGCTCGGCACGGACCCGTTCGGCCGGGACGTGTGGAGCCGGCTGGTTTATGGGGCGCGTATCTCGCTCGGCATCGGCGCGCTCGCGATGCTCGTCGCCGTCACCACCGGCGTCGTGGTCGGCGGCGTGGCTGGGTATTTCCGCCGCTGGGTGGACGCGACCCTGATGCGACTGGTGGACGTCGGGCTCGCCATGCCGCGCATGTTCATGCTCCTGATGGTCGTGGTCTTGTGGGAGCACGTGCCGCTGGCGGTGCTCGTCCTGCTGATCGGGTTGACGGGATGGTTCGGCACCAGCCGGCTGGTGCGCGCCGAGGTGTTGAGCGTGCGTGAGCGTGAGTTCGTCGCGGCGGCGCGGTCGCTCGGTGCCGAGCCGGCGCGCGTGATCTTCCGCCACGTCCTGCCCAACGCCGCGGCCCCGATCATCGTGTCGGCAGCGCTCGGCATCGGCAACGTGATGCTGCTCGAGGCCGGGCTGTCGTTTCTCGGCATGGGCGTGCCCTCGCCCGCGCCCAGCTGGGGCAATATGATCGCCGACGGCTGGCCCAAGATGGCCGTCGCGTGGTGGTCGTCGACCTTCCCCGGGCTGGCCATTTCGCTGGTGGTGATGGCGCTGAACGCGGTGGGCGACGCGCTGCGCGACGCGCTCGATCCGCGCAGGGAGACCGCGTGACCGAGCCGCTGCTCCGCATCCGGGACCTGAAGACCTACTTCGTCACTGAGCACGGGAGCGGTACCGCCCGCGCGGTCGACGGCGTTTCGTTCGACCTCTATCCGGGCGAGACCCTCGGCCTCGTGGGAGAGTCGGGGTGCGGCAAGACCGTCACGGCTCTGTCGGTGCTGCGGCTCATCCCCGAGCCTCCCGGGCACATCCGACCCGGGAGCTTCATCGAGTTCGCGGGACGCAATCTGCTCACGCTCGCTCCCCGCGAGCTGCGCGCCATCCGCGGCAACCAGATCGCGATGATCTTCCAGGAGCCGATGACGTCGCTCAACCCGGTGTTCACGGTGGGCGACCAGATCGCCGAGGCCGCGATCGTGCACCAGCGCCTGTCGCGCCGCGCAGCGCGCGCCCGCGCGATCGAGATGCTCAAGCTCGTGGGCATTCCCGATCCGGCGCAGCGGGTCGATCACTATCCCCACCAGATGAGCGGTGGGATGCGGCAGCGCGTGATGATCGCGATGGCCCTCGTGTGCCACCCCAAGGTGCTCATCGCCGACGAGCCGACCACCGCGCTCGACGTCACCATTCAGGCGCAGATCCTCGAGCTGCTGGAGCGGCTGCAGGCGGAGCTCGGGATGGCGGTCATGCTGATCACCCACGATCTCGGCGTGGTGGCGGGAACGGCGGACCGCGTCGTGGTGATGTACGCCGGCCAGGTGGTGGAGCAGGCTCCCACGCCGGAGCTGTTCGCGCGCCCCCTCCATCCGTATACTGACGGACTGCTGGCCTCCGTGCCTCGGCTCGACGCACCACCGGTGCGCGCCCGCGGTCGGCTGCACGGCATCCCGGGTCAGGTGCCGGCTGCCAGCGAGTGGCCCGGCGGCTGCCGTTTTCATCCGCGCTGCCCGTACGCCTGGGACCGCTGCCGTGACGAGGAGCCGCCGCTGCTCGATGCGGGTACCGGCGAGCCCGGCACCCACACGGTGCGCTGCTGGCTCCTCACGGAGCCGCAACGCCGGACCGCGCGCCCGCTGCCGTGACGTCGTCCGCCACCGCGCTCGTCGAGGTGCAGGGGCTGGTCAAGCACTTCCCCGGCGAGCGCGGCTACTTCGGGCTGGGACGCCCGCGCGCCGTGGTCCGGGCCGTGGACGACATCTCGTTCGCGATCATGCCCGGCCAGACGCTCGGCTTGGTGGGTGAATCAGGGTGCGGCAAGTCCACGGTGGCACGCAGCATCCTCCGGTTGATCGAGCCCGACGCGGGACGGGTGGCGATCGACGGGGTGAATGTGCTGACGCTCGGTGGCCGCGAGCTGCGGGCGCTGCGGCGTCGCATGCAGATCGTGTTCCAGGATCCGTATGGCTCGCTCAACCCGCGCCTCACGGTGCGCCAGACCCTGGCGGAGCCGCTCGCGATCCACCACCTCGCCACCGGATCCGACGCCGAGCGCCGCATCGCCGCGCTGCTCGAGGAGGTCGGGCTCGACCCCGGTTTCGCCAGGAGCTATGCGCACGAGCTGTCGGGCGGGCAGCGCCAGCGCGTGGGCATCGCCCGCGCACTCTCGGTCGAGCCTCAGTTCCTGGTGCTCGACGAGCCCGTGAGTGCGCTCGATGTGTCGGTCCAGGCGCAGGTCCTGAACCTGCTCGCCGACCTGCAGCAGCGACGGCGCCTCACCTACCTCTTCATCGCCCACGACCTCGCGGTGGTGAAGCACGTCGCCGACCACGTCGCGGTGATGTATCTGGGCAAGATCGTGGAACGGGCTCCCGCCGCGGCCCTGTACGCCGCGCCGCGGCACCCCTACACCACGTCGCTCCTCTCCGCCGTGCCGGTGCCCGATCCGAACGCGCAACGCCGGCGGATCGTGCTCACGGGCGACGTCCCGTCGCCCGCGCACCCGCCGGCCGGATGCCCGTTTCACCCCCGCTGCCCGCACCCCAAGAAGGACGCGCGCTGTCGCACCGAGCCGCCCGCCCTGCGCGAGGTCGCGCCGGGCCAGCTCGCCGCCTGCCATTACGCCGAGGAGCCGCTATGACCGGTCGCTTCGCCGCCATGCTGCACGACGCTCAGTTCTGGGTCCCCGTCGCCGTGCTGGTCGGCGGTCTGCTGGTGCTCGTATGGATACGGTAGCCCCGGCCCTCGACCCGGCCCGCCTGCGCGGCCTGCAGCTCGCTGGCGTCGCCAGCGGCTTCACCGCCGGCGCCTGGCTCGGCGCCGCCGAAGCGCCCACCAAGATGGTCGTGCTCGGTCTCTCGCCCGTCGTGATCTCCCTCGCGATGGTGGTGGGCGTGTTCCTGGCGCGTTGGAGTCTCCCGGCCCTGCTGCGGGGAACGACCGCGATCGGGGCCGACGTGCGGCAGGCGCCGCATCTCGTGGTCTGGGCCGTGCTCGCCGGGTGCCTGTGGGCCGTCGCCAACACGCTCACCATTTTCGCGATCAAGGACATCGGCCTGAGCGTCGCGTTTCCTTTGTGGAACGCGAACAGCCTGCTCGGCATCCTGTGGGGCGCGGTGTTCTTCAACGAGCTACGGGGGGCAGGCTGGCCCCGGGTGGTGGCCGTGCTCGGCGGCGCGGCGGTGATGTGCACCGGCGCCGCGCTGCTCGCGGTCGCGTCGGCGGCGCAGGCGCCCGCGGGACACGCCGCACGCGGCGTCGCCGCTGCCCTCGCGGCCGGGGCGTTGTGGGGCACCATGTACATCCCCTACCGCAAGGCATACCTCACCGGCATGAATCCGCTCGCGTTCGTCACGTTCTTCACGGTCGGCGAGCTCGGCATGATGTCGGCGCTCGCGCTCGCCGACCGCGGCGGCGTCGCCGCGCTCGTCGCCGAGCTGAGCGGCGCCCGGGACGTGTTGTTCTGGCTGCTGCTCGGCGGCTTCGTGTGGGTCGTGGGGGACCTGTTCCAGCAATACGCCGCCAAGTATGTGGGCATCAGCCGCGGGATCCCGCTATCGAATACGAACCAGCTGTGGGGGCTCGTGTGGGGCCTGCTCGTGTTCGGGGAACTGCACGGCGGCGCGCGGGCCACGTACGCCCAGGTGATCGGCGGCTCGCTCCTGATGGCGCTCGGCGCCGCGCTCATCGCGCTCGCCTCCGCCACCGGTGCCGAGCACCAGCGCTGGCAGGAAGCGGCGGCGCGCGAGGGACAGCGCTACGGCATCGACCCCGCCGTGGTGCGCGCCGGGCTGGCGGGTGAGAGCGCCGGCGGTCCGGGGCGGGGGCGAACCTGGCTCGACTGGGCGCTCGTGACTGGTGCCACGGCCGTGTTCGTCGGCCTGGGACTCGTCGCCCGGGTTCCCGAGTTGCGGCTCGGCTGGGGCTGGGTCGCGGGCCTCACGCTCGCGATGCTCGCGCTGCTGGGAGGGACCGGGGTCCTGCTGTGGCGGACCACGCGATTCAACTGACGAACAGCCTCACGCAACGAAACGCTTCCTGCCGCATCACGGCGCTGTCATCCTGAGCGAGCGCGCGGCACGCGCGCGAGCGAAGGATCTGTTTGAGGCAAGCGGATCCTTCGCGCCTGCGGCGCTCAGGATGACAGGCTCCGTCGCTTCGCGGAGTAGGGAAACCCGGGCGCAAGCCCGGGGTGAGTGATACCTTCCCGGCATGACCAATCTCACCCGTCGTCTCGCCCTCACCGCTCTCATCGTTCTCGCTCCAACCGCACTCGCCGCGCAGCAGGGGTCGTTCACACTCGATCAGGTGATGAGCCCGCCGTTCCCCGACGAGCTCGTCGCCGCGCCCCGCGGCGGCGCCGTCGCCTGGGTGTTCAACGCGCGCGGCGCCCGCAATATCTGGGTCGCGGCACCGCCCGACTATCGCGGCAAGGCGGTCACGAGCTACCCGGAGGACGACGGTCAGGAGCTCACCGACCTGCGCTGGACGCCCGATGGTCGCGCGATCGTGTACGTGCGGGGCGGCGGGCCGAACGGCAAAGGCGAGTACCCGAACCCGCACAGCCTCGTCACGGGCGTCGAGCAGGCGCTGTGGATCGTGACGGCGACCGGCGGGACGCCACGACACCTGAGCGAGGGACACGCGCCGGCGGTATCGCCCAAGGGCGACCGCGTGGCGTTCGTGCGGCATGGTCAGGTATGGTGGGCCTCGCTCACCGACACGGCTGGGCAGGCCGAGCAGCTGATCCACGCCCGTGGGTCGGCGCGCTCGCTCCGCTGGTCGCCCGACGGCGCGGCGCTCGCATTCGTGAGCGACCGGGGCGACCACGCGTTCATCGCGGCGTACGACGTGGCGACCAAGGCGCTGCGCTTTCTCGACGCGGGCGTCGATTCGGACGGGGAGCCCGCCTGGTCGCCCGACGGCCGGCGCCTCGCATTTCTGCGCATCCCGGCGGGTGCGGACGGGCTGCCGTTCACGCCCCAGCGCGCGGGCCAGCCGTGGTCGATCCGCGTGGCGGACCTCCCCAGCGGGGCCGGCCGGCAGGTATGGATCGCGGACACCGGTCGGGGCAGCGTGTTCCGCGAGATCGTCGCCCCGAATCAAATCGTGTGGGGCGGCGGGGATCGCATCGTGTTCCCATGGGAGAAGGACGGCTGGACACACCTGTACGCGGTTCCGGTGGGCGGCGGTCGGGCCACATTGCTCACGCCGGGCGGCTTCGAGGTCGAGCACGTGGCCGCGAGCCCCGACGGCGCCACGATCGTGTTCAGCTCGAACCAGGACGACATCGAGCGGCGCCACATCTGGAAGGTGGCGGTAACGGGGGGTCCGCCGGCGGCGCTGACCCGCGGCACCGATCTCGAATGGACGCCGGTCGTGACGGGGGACGGTCAGGGCGTCGCCTGCATCCGGGCGGGTACGCGGACACCACCCCGCCCCGTACTGATCGGCATGGGCGGCGGCGCGCCGCGCGATCTCGCCCCGGGAGCGATTCCCGCGGAGTTTCCCGAAGCGGCGCTCGTGGACCCGCAGCCGGTGCTTTTCCCCGCCGCCGACGGCATGACGATCCACGCCCAGCTCTTCCTGCCGCGCGGGGTCAAGCCCGGGGAGCGCCGCCCGGCCGTCGTGTTCTTCCACGGGGGCTCACGGCGCCAGATGCTGCTCGGCTGGCACTACTTCTATTACTATCGCAATGCCTACGCCCTGAATCAGTACTTCGCGAGCCGGGGCTACGTGGTGCTGTCGGTCAACTACCGCAGCGGCATCGCCTACGGAATGGAGTTCCGTGAGGCGCTGCACTACGGCGCTCAGGGGGCGAGCGAGTTCAACGACGTGCTCGGCGCGGGACTGTACCTGCGCGGCCGGCCGGACGTGGACCCCAGGCGGATCGGCCTGTGGGGCGGCTCGTACGGCGGGTTTCTCACGGCGCTGGGGCTGGCGCGCGCGTCCGATCTGTTCGCCGCGGGCGTGGACCTGCACGGCGTGCACGACTGGAACATCGAGATCCAGAACTGGGTCCCGACCTACGACCCGGTCAAGCTGGCCGACGCGGCCAAGCTCGCCTACGAGTCCTCACCGATCGCGTACGCCAAGGACTGGCGCTCCCCCGTCCTGCTGATCCATGGCGACGACGACCGGAACGTACAGTTCAGCCAGACGGTGCAGCTCACCGCCGCACTGCGCACGCAGGGCGTGGACGTGGAAGAGCTGATCTTCCCGGACGAGATTCACGATTTTCTGACGCACGCGCATTGGGTCGCGGCCTACGAGGCGGCGGCGGATTTTTTCCAGCGGCGGCTGGGGGGAGGAACGAGCACGACGAGTCGCCGGTAGGTTGACTGACCCCGGGCGCAAGCCCGGGGTTCACGGTCGGCGGTGCCCCGTGAATTCCTAGCGCACCCCGCCCATCAGTCGCTGCACCGGTCTGATGAGCAGAAACATCACCGCCGCGGCGCCCAGGGTGACGGCCGCGGTCACGCCGAACAGCGTCGGCAGGGGCGTCGTGCTGATGAATCCCGCCGACCAGCCGGCCAGCTTGTTGCCCAATGCGTTGGAGAGGAAGAACACTCCCATCATGAGTCCGACCACTTGCTTCGGCGCGAGTTTGGTCACGACCGACAGCCCGACGGGACTGAGACACAACTCGCCCAGCTCTTCGATGAAATAGGCGGCGACGAGCCACAGGGGGCTGATCCGGACGCCGCCCTGCGCGATCGCGCCCGCCGGCATGAGCAGCACGAAGGCCAGTCCCACGAACAGCAGCGCGAGCGCGAATTTCGCGGGAGAGGACGGCTGGCGGGGCCCGAGCGTCACCCACAGCCAGGCGAAGGCGGGCGACAGCAGGATCACGAACGCCGCCTGGACGGACACGAACCACGACGCATACAGCTTGATGCCCAGCAGCTCGAGGTGGACGTAGCGGTCCGCGAACAGATTGAGTGTAGACCCTGCCTGCTCGTACGCCCCCCAGAAAAGCGACGCGAACGCGAAGAACACCACCACCGCCGTCATGCGCTTCCAATCCTCGGTCGTGAATCCCCCGGTCGATCCCGGCACGAGAGCCGCGCCCGGTCGGGCGGCCAGACGCTCGATCGCCGGCGCGAGCCGCCGGCGTCCGAGGACGTATTGCGCCAGCCCCAACGTCATGCCCACACCGGCGCAGGCGAATCCGAGATGCCAGTCCACACCCTCGGCGAGCTTCCCGGCGACCAGCGGCCCGAGCAGCGCCCCGAGGTTGATCCCCATGTAGAAAACCGAGAACCCGGCGTCGCGCCGCTCGTCGCCCTGCTCGTACAGCGAGCCCACCAGCGTGGAGACGTTGGGCTTGAGCAACCCGGTCCCGAGGACGATCAACGAGAGGCCGGCGTAGAAGAACGGCAGGGCATGCAACGCGAGGGTGAAGTGGCCGAGGGCGATGATCGTCCCGCCGAGCAGCACGCTCCGGTAGTGACCCAGCCAGCGATCGGCGATCACCCCGCCGAAGATCGCGGCGAGCCACACGCTGCCCACGTAATTGCCGTACACGGCGCCCGCGTGCGGGTCCGTGAAGCCGAGCGCCTTGGTCATGTACAGGATGAGGAAGCCCCGCATCCCGTAGTAGCTGAAGCGCTCCCACATCTCTGTGAAGAAGAGTGTGGACAGGCCGCGGGGATGGCCGAACCAGCCGGCGTCGGCCATCAATCGAAGAGCTCGTTCTGCTCGATCGGAACGGTCGTCTGGGGAGCGCGCAGCAAGTCCCCCATCCGCTGCTCCCATTGCTCGACGTCGAAGTGGTGCTCGTGCTGCAGGGCCCGTCGCAGCGTGGGTGAGAAGGTGTGAACCGCCGCCAGCAGCTCGGTGACCGTCTCTCGCAGCGCCTGCGCCTGGAAGCCCCCCTCGCTCGCCCCCATGTCCTCGAGAATGCTCTGCTCCGTGCGCGACGCGATGATCGGCTCGGCGCGGCCCTCCACGAACACGTTGGTCCGCCGCTTCGGCCCGCGATCCTCTTCGATCGGCATGAGCCCGATGATGGCGTCCGAGCGCCAGTACTTGCCGTACCCGAGAAACACCATGCGGTCGCGCTTGATATCCATCGTGCCTCCGGTGCGCCGCCCGTCGGCGCTCCGTGGTCCGGGACCGAACGCCACGCGAAACCACTGCCACATCCGGTGGAACACGCCCATGGCCGGCGTCGCTACTCTTTCTTCATCTTCTTCTTGAGCTCCCGCAGCTGGCGGTCGGCGGCGGCTTCCCGCCCCGCGCGATCGAGGCGCGACTTGAGGAGCTCGTCCTCCGGGTCCGCACCGGGGCGGGCGCCGCCCGCCGCCTGCAGGTCGCGCCACGCGCGCTCGGCGGAGCGCTCCGCCTCCGTGAGCGGACGGTCCTGCTCGGCGCGCGCCAGCTGCGCCTCCATATCCGCCAGCTCTCGCTCGTACAGGGCGAGCTCGTCGCGCAGCGCCGCCAGCTTCTTGTCGAGCACGCCGGCGCGCTCGCGATGCTTCGCCGCGAACCGCCCCGCGACCGCGACGGTCTCCGCATCCTGAATCTCGGACGCGAGCCGGCCGCGCCGCTCCGCGTCGGCGAGCCGCTGGCGCTCCTGGGCGAGGTCCCGCTCGGTCCGCGCGACCGCGTCTCGCGTCTCGACCACGGCGACCTTCGCTTCCACCACCGCTTCGCGCATCTGCCGCGCCAGGTCACGCAGGTCTCCCGGCGGCGTGGCCGCGTCGAGGGCGGCACGCAGGGCATCCCGCAGGCGCTCGAACACGGGAGCTAGCTTTTCCGGACCGTTTTGGCGAAGAACGGCGAGAGCACCTGCTCCACCGCGGGCGACCCGCACTGCGGGCAGGCGGGCGGCGTGCGGCCGTGCTGTTCGATCTCCTCGTGCTGGCTGAAGCGCGCCTCGCACTTCGTGCAGCGGTACTCGTAGATCGGCATGACGGACTAGAACGTATTCCGCGCGGAAAGGGGGGTCAAGTTGACGCCCCTGGCACCCGCTCCGATCATTGCAGGCATGCCGAGGGCCGTTTTCCGAGCCGCACTCGCCGTCGTCGCCGCGCTCGCATGCAATGACGGGCTCCAGCCGACCCCCGCGCCCACGACCTGCCCCACGGGCGGGTTCGTCGGCATCTGCGGGACGGTGACGCTGCGCGGTGCAGTCCCGGGAAACACCTCCGCCGTATACATCATCGCCTACAACGTGTTTCCACAGAGCCGCAACGATCTCTTCAACTTCCAGCCGCCCCTGCAGTCCCTCAAGCCACTGCCACTCGACCGCCAATCCGAGTTCTACACGCTGGCATTGCCGAGCGGCCGCTATGAGTGGGTGCTCGCGGCGTGGGTGGATACGGCCTTCACCCTCGCTGGCGCGGACACGACGCTCGAGGTGGCCGGCTTCTTTCGCGATGGCGCCGATACGACCCTCGCCGGCTCCGGCATCGTCGTGGTTTCCGGCGGCGGCACCGACTCGATCGACTTCGTGATCGATTTCGACACCATGCGGCGCGTGTGCGCCTACTTCCCGCCGTGCCCCTGACCCGCGTCGCCGCCCGGTCGCTGCTCGCGCTGGCCTTCCTGCCGCTGCGGGGACAGGCGCAGACGCCGGGAGCGGTGTACGGCACAGTCTCGGACACGGCCGGAACGCCGGTCGCCGACGTCCACATCAGCACCGCGGGGGCGGGTGCCGCCTCGGATGCGGCCGGCCACTATCGGCTGACGGGGATCCCCCCGGGCCACACGGTGCTCCGCTTCGCGCGTCTCGGCTATCACGCCACGCAGGACACTGTGGCCGTTCCGGCCGGCGACTCGGTGCGCCTGGACGTCACGCTGCGACCGGGTCGATACGCGCTCGAGCCCGTGATCGTGACCGCGGCGAAGCGGTCCCAGCTGCTCGACCAGTCCGCCACGAGTGTGGCGCTCGTCAGCGACAGCGATCTCGCGCGGCGCGCCGTGAGCACGGTCGACGAGGCGGTGGACAAGGCCCCGGGAGTGTTGTTCCTCAATGGTCAGGTCAACATTCGCGGGTCGAGCGGCTTCGTCGAAGGCTTGGGATCGCGCGTGCTCCTGCTGGTAGACGGCGTACCCGCGAACGAGGCCGACCGGGGCGGCATCAACTGGGACATGCTGCCGCTGGATGAAGTACAGCGCGTCGAGGTGGTGAAGGGCGCCGGCTCGTCCCTGTACGGGTCGGCCGCGTTCGGCGGCGTGGTCAACCTGCTGACGCGGGACGTGCCCGTCGGCTTCCACGGCCGGGTGCGCACGACGGCGGGTGCCTACGCGGACCCGCCCGATCCGGCCTGGCGATTCCGCGACTACGTCGGCGGCCTCGGCGGGCTCGATGTGACCGGTTCGTATGGCACCGAGGCAATCCGGGGCCGTCTGACGCTCGGCGGCCGTCACTCCGACGGGTACCGCGAGCAGGACCGCAGCGACCAGTGGGAGGGTGCGGGGAAGGCGGAATGGCTCCCGGCACCCGGCACCCGCGTGACGGCGTCCGGCTCGTGGACCAGCCATCAATACGAGGTCAGCCCGCCCTGGTGCGAGCGCGGCCAGTGTGACGACCGCGGGTTGGCGTTTCAACCTTTCATGATCGGCACCAACGACCGCGGGGCGTACACGCGGTCGGACAAGGGGTACGTGGCCACGACGGTCGAGCGCACGTCGTCGGCGGGGTTCGCCTGGCAAGCCCGGGCGTCCTGGGTGCGGACCCACTTCACCGACTCCAAGCCCGACGACTGGGGCGTGGCGAATCGGTACGGCACCGAGCTGCGGGGCACGCTCCGGCCCGGGGGGGGCGACAGCGACCGCGTGTTGACCATCGGCGTCGAGGCCGCTCGCGCGGACGTGACGAGCGACATCTTCGGCGGGCGCGCCCAGCACGAGCTGTCGGCGTACGGTGAGGGAGAACAGCGTATCGGGTCGGTCCGGCTGTCGGTGGGTGCGCGCGTGGACGAAATCGGACCGGTGGGCGGGACGCTCGGGGGTCATGTGAGCCCGCGGGTCGGCGTCGTGTGGCCCACACGCTTGGGGACGTGGCGCGGCTCCGTCGGACACGGATTCCGCACGCCGTCGCTCGCGGAGCGGTTCGTGTCGACGGTGGCGTTCGGAATCCGGGTGGTTCCCGACTCGACGCTCGTACCGGAGACGGCTTGGGCCTTCGAGCTTGGCGATGCCGTTTCGATCGGGTCGACGCGGCTCGACGCCGCGGCCTTCTGGACCGAAGCCCGGCAGCTGATCGAGCCCGCATTCTTCGAATCGGGAGGAGTCCCCTACATTCAATTCCGCAACGTGGGGCGGGCGCGACTCCGTGGATTCGATCTGTCCCTCGTGGCGTGGCCGCTGACGCCAAAGCTCGAGACGTCCGTCGCCTACACCTTCCTGGACGCGCGCGACCTCGGCGCCGATTCCACGCTGGCATTTCGTCCCCAGCACCTCCTGACCCTCGCCGCGGACTACGCGTTCCGCCCGTTCAGCGTGGGTGGCGACTTCCGCTACGTCAGCCGCATCGAGCGCATCGAGCTCGGCCTGAGCTGGGCGGACGACCCCCGCGTGCCCGCCGCAGTGCTGGACCTACGCGCGGGTTGGAGCCGAAACGCGTGGTCGGCGCGGCTGCTCGTCACCAACGCGCTGAACTACATCTATAGCTTGACGCCGGGCACGCTGGAGCCCGTGCGAACCGTTTCGGTGGTCCTGACCTGGACGTATTAGATTGGTGCCGTGATCTCTTCCTATGGCGTCGTCGCCACGGTGCTGCTCTGGACCGCCCAGGGCACGCCGCTCGACGGCACGTGGCTGCTCACGCGCATCTTCCGCGCAGGTACCCCCGCCGGCACACGCGCCGTTCCGCTCGACTCAACCGTCTACATCCGCATGTCGCTCGAGTCGCACACCGGCGGGTGGTTCACCGGCTGGCTGTACCGCCGCTATTTCGGGCAGCCCGAGCGCACCAAGCTGGGCGGCGGGCCGCTGCGGGGAACGGGGCGCTGGATCCTGGGTGCTGACTTCGACCACCCCGTGTCCCAGGAGGCGAAGACGGCCGCGTGGCTGGTGGGCGACACGCTGCGGCTCGGGACGCCGTTCGTCCCCGACGCCGACAGCCTGGAGTTCCGGCGCGCGGCGCCCAATGCCCCGGACCCGACAACCGTGCTCGAAGTCGTGACGTCACCGTGAGACGGGCCCGGCCGGCGGCGCTGCTCGTCACGTGCCTGGCCGTTTCCTGCGGCGGACGCGATCGGACCCACTCGCCCACGTGCGGTATGGCCCAGCTGATCGGACCGTCGCTCATCCAGGATCAGCTGCGGCTGCTCCCCTTCGTTCTCACCGAGCCGCCACGCGGGTTGCCCGGCGCGCTCCCCGCCCGCGTCGCCGGCAACGCGCAGCAGAGCACGGTGGCCATCACCTACAGCGGGCACCGCCTCGCCATGACGTACCAGGGCCCCAATTTCCCTCCGTATCCGTCGGACAGCTCGGTCTACGCGCTGCTCGTCGTGGACGACTCGACCCAGCGGGCGCAGGGCGTGCTCCTGTACGAGGGACAACGGCCGCCGAAGTCGTACCCGCAGCTGGGCACGGTGAGCGGGGGCGACAAGACCATCCCGCTGTATGGCGTGCGGGTGGACTGGGGCGGCGTCTCCAACCCGCACTGCCCGCTCCTGGGCTCCCCCGTCCCCGTCCCCACGCCGTGACCAAGGTCGTCGCGGTAAGCGCGACGCGCCGCACCGACGGCGGTCGGGAACGCGTCGCCCTCAACATCGCGTACGTGCGCGCCCTCACACGCGCCGGCCTGGTGCCCCTCCTGGTGCCACCGGTGCTCGAACCCGACGCCGCCTGCGCCGCACTCGACCGCGTCCAGGGGCTGGTGCTCACCGGGGGTGAAGACGTCGAGCCGTCTCGCTATCGCGCGCTGCCGCATCCCAGACTCGGCGAAACCGATCCCGCCCGCGATGCCGTCGAGCTCGCGCTCATCGCCGGCGCGGAGCGCCGCCGGCTTCCCATCCTCGCCATCTGTCGCGGCATCCAGATCCTGAACGTGGCCCTGGGTGGGACGCTGTACCAGGACCTCGCGAGCGAACGCGCCGGCCCGATCGATCACACCGACACGGCCGCTCGGCACGGGTTGCGCGTCGAGCCGCACACCCTGCTGCATCGCACCCTCGGGACCGCGGGCGCGCGCGTCAACAGCCGCCACCATCAGGCGATCCGTGACCTGGCCCCGACGCTGCGGGCGACGGCGTGGGCGGAGGACGGCCTCATCGAGGGCGTCGAGCGGGTGGATGGGGCGACATCGTGGACGCTGGCCGTCCAGTGGCATCCCGAAGACGATACGGAGGACGCGCTGTTCCGCGGGTTCGCGGAGGCGATGGGGTGAGCGTCGCGTTCCCTTCCCCGGAATGGGTGAGCGCCTACGGCGCGGCGATCAACGCGAGCGACGCCTACCGGGCCGCCTCGCTCCAATGGACCCACGGCGCCGTCGCGCTGGTGGTGAACCCGCAGCCGGAGATCGGGATCAAGGAAGCGTTCGGCATCTGGCTCGATCTCGACCGCGGCACGTGCCGGGAGGCGAAGGTCGTGTCACAAGGCGAAGCGGAGCGGGCGGCGTTCGTGATCGCAGGCGACTACGCGCACTGGAAGCGCGTGATCCGCAAGGAGCTGGGTCCGATCGCCGGGATCATGCAGCGCAAGCTCACACTCAAGGGCTCGCTGCCGATCGTGGTGCGGTTCGTGAAATCGGCCGAGCAGCTCGTGGAGGCCGCGACGACCGTGCCGACGCGATTCCTGGATGAATGACGCGGGACGTCAAAGATTGCGCAGTATCTTCTCTGGAGTCGACACGTTGCGGAAGAACACGCGGTCGCTCAGCCGGTTGAACGCGACTCGGAGGGCCGGGAACCGTTCCGCCGCGCTGCGGTAGATGCTGGCGACGCCGAACCGCTCGGCCAGACGGTGCTCCGAGGCGAGCTGGTACCCCTGTCGGCCTACCGCGTCGTAGTAGGGCAGGTCGGGCCCGCCCTTGCGGGTGCGCCGGGCCTCGATGTAATCGGGGAACAGCCCCGCGAACCAGAGGCTGTAATTGCCGAGATGCACGCGCAACAGCAGTCCCCGCTCCCCGGCGTCGTCGAGGCCGGTGAGATCCTCCACGATGTCGACGAGATAGCTGTAGCTCTCGTCGTCGGCCCGACGGATGCGCGTGTGCCGGTCGTGATCGCCGAACTCGAGCAACAGCGCGGCCAGGTAGTCCGCGAGCTCACGGTCGTCGACGGCCGCGGCGCGCAGGGCGTGCCGTACCGCCACGTACGCGAACAGGGGCGGCGACGGGACGGCGAGCGAGCGCAGCGCCAGCAGCGCCTCGAGCAGACCAGGGTCGTCGAGCAGCGGGTCGGGACCCTGCTCGAGCAGCAGCTGCTCGTAGCGGGCGCGCCGCCCCGCGTCGCCCCGCGCCAGCGCGAGTGCGACGAGCCGGAAGTCCTGTATCCGCAGGCGACCGCGCACATTGGCCAGGATCATGCCCAAGCCTCCCTCTAGGGCTGCTACCCCACGCCCCGGCGTCGAGTTGCTGGCGCGCCTCACGATGCTCGCCCAGGAGCTCGCGGGAGCGTTTCGGCCCGCCAGCGTGATCGACCTGGTGGCGCGGGCCCTCGCCGAGCTGCTCAAACCCGACCGCCTCTCGGTCGTTCTACTAGATGCCGAATCGAACCGGCTCGCCGTGACCTACGACACGAACGCGGCGCCGGCCCGGACCGACGACCCCCTGCTGCAGCTCGCGCTGCGGCGCGGACCGCTCGCCTTCCCGCGCCACGTCCGCGAGGAGGCCCGCCGCCGCGGGGCCGAGCTGGGCGGCGAGGCACCCGGCTCCTGGATCGGCGCGCCGCTCATCGCCGCGGGACGCACCATGGGAGCGGTCTCCGTCTCGAGCGACCGGGCCGGCGTGCTCGGCAAGGCCGAGCTGACCCTCGTGTCGCTGGTCCTGGCCCAGGGCGCCATCGCGCTCGAGAACGCGCGCCTGGTCGAGCTCCTGTCGTCCGCCAAGCGCGAGTGGGAGAAGACCGTGGACGCCATCTCCCAGGCGATCTGCATCGTGGACGCACACGGCACGGTGCGGCGCGCCAACCGCGTGTTCGCCGAACTGATCCAAATGCCGGTCACGGCGATTCCGGGCCGCCCCTGGCTTGGTCTCCTGCCGCCGGCCTGGTCCGACCCCGTCGCCCGGGCCATCGCCGAGCCGTCCGCGACCTCGACCGAGATCCGCGCGGGCGAACGGGCGTTGCTCCTCACGACCATCCCGATGGCGGAGCCCGGCTCCGCAGTGCTCGTGTTCGAGGACCAGACGGAGCGGCGGCGCCTGCAGGAACAGCTCATACAGTCTGAGAAAATGTCGGCGATCGGTCAACTCATCGCGGGGGTCGCGCACGACCTGAACAACCCCCTCGCGTCGGTCGTGGGGTTCAGCGATTTCCTGGCCGAGACGGGCGTGCCGGCGTCGCTGGAGGAGCCCCTCCAGGTGATCCGTCAGGAGGCGGAGCGGGCGGCGACCATCGTGAAGAACCTCTTGTCGTTCGCCCGCAGCCAGGAAGGCGAGCGCGCGCGCCAGCCGATCCAGCAGCTGCTCGAGTCGACCCTGGTGCTGCTCCGCAACCAGCTGATGGCTCACAAGGTCGAGGCGACGCTCGACGTGGAGCCCGGCCTCCCCGAGGTCGAGGTGGACGCCAACCAGATCAAGCAGGTGTTCGTGAACCTGATCAACAACGCCTGCCAGGCGATTGCGAGCGACGCGCCCTCGGGCCGGATCTGGATCACGGCCAAGCGGGCGCAGGACGTCATCGCCGTGAGCGTGACCGACTCGGGGCCCGGGATCCCGGAAGACGTCGCCGCCCGGGTGTTCGAGCCGTTCTTCACGACCAAACCGGAGGGCGAGGGCACGGGGCTGGGGCTGTCGATCTGCCAGGGGATTCTCAAGGAGCACGGGGGTCGCCTCACCCTGGAGAGCCGGCCGGGCAGTGGAGCGACGTTCACGGTGGAGCTCGCCATCGGGGCACCTGCGGCGCGGGTGGAGCCGGCGCCCGCGCCGCGGGGCGAGTCGAAGCCGTTGCACATCCTCGTGGTGGACGACGAGCCGCACATCCTGCATTACATGCGCGCCACGCTCGAGAGCTGGGGCCACTCCGTCGAAGTGGCGAGCGACGGCACCTACGCGCTCGAGCGCGCGCTGGCCGGTCCCTTCGACGTCATCATCTGCGACCTGCGGATGCCACACCTCTCCGGTCGCGACATGTACATGAAGCTCGTGCGCCAGGATCCGCGCGTCGCCGAGCGCATCATCTTCGCGACCGGCGACACGGTGCGGGGCGACACGCTGCAGTTCCTCGACGGGCTGGGACGACCCTACCTCCACAAGCCGTTCACCCTCGCCGAGCTGCGCGCCGCGCTCGGCCACGCCGCCAAGCAGCCGGTCTGAGCGGACGTGCGCGTCCTGCACATCGACTCGGGCCGGGAGTACCGAGGCGGTCAGAACCAGGTTCGGCTCCTGACGCGCGAGCTCGCCCGGGCGGAGGAGGTCGAGCAGCGGCTCCTGACCAAGCGTGGCGGCGAGCTCGCGCGCCGGGTCGCGGAGTGCGGCGCCACGGTCAGGGAAGTGCCCTGGGGGCCGTCGCTCGACCCGCGCGCGTTGTGGCGGCTGTATCGCGAAGCGGCCGATTTCGTCCCCCACCTGCTCCATGCGCACGACAGTCACGCGCTCCAGCTCGCGTACTGGATGCGCCGCCTGTCCGGACGGGGCGCCGGCGCCCCGGCGCTCATCGCGACGCGGCGCGTGGACTTCCACGTACGCCAGCGCAGCGTGTGGCACCGGGTCGATCGCGTGATCGCCATTTCCGAGGCGGTACAGGCGGTGCTCGTGGCGGATGGCATCGCGGCCCGGGACATCACAGTGGTGGCATCGGGCATCGA
>WNFY01000926.1_pt1 | contig 34312 bp, 39 predicted proteins | sample 5400091 | NCBI WGS metagenome assembly WNFY01 (sample SAMN13153364, study PRJNA577476) | soil metagenome | isolation source: 60 cm soil or saprolite under grassland replicate 1 | place: USA:California | collected 2016-06-15 | reverse complement strand
ATTCCGACCACGCGCAGCGCGCCTTTCGGCAGACGCTAAAGCTCGCGGAGGCCGAATCGTGTGAGCGGCTCTACGCGATTCGCGTTTACACGACGTTCGATGAAGTCCGCGCCGCCATGTTTGTGGACAACGGCGACGGCACACCGCGACCGCGCACGTTTGAAGAAGAAGAGGCCGATTTGGAAAAATTCGTGTTGGCCGCGGGCGAAACCGAGGTCCCGATCGAAGCGCGCTGCATTCGTGGCAACACCGGCTTTGCTGCATCCGACTTCGTGAAAGCGGTGGAAGCCGATTTGCTGGTGGTGCCCGTGCATAAAAGCGAAACGTCGGCTGAACGTCTGCCGAACCATCTGGCGTGGATCGCAGACGTGATCCCGTGCAATCTTTGGCTCATTCGCTGAATGAGTCTCTGTCATTCCGACCGAAGTGGAGGAATCTCTAACTATTTCTGAACTGAAACGTCTAGAGATGTCTCGACTCCGCTCGACATGACAATTGGAGTGAATTCCGCGCCTGAGTTTCACGCCTACGGCCCGGCACATCTCGCCGTCATTTTTTTTACGATCGCGATTCCGTTCCTGTTAGCGACGATTGTTCGCCGCACCAAATCGGAAAAGACCGAGCGCGTGATCATCGCGATTCTTTCGACGCTGCTTGTTCTCAATTACGTGGCCTATCTGATTTTTGTTCGCGCTCACGGCATGACCAACTGGCTGCAAATGTTGCCCCTCCAAATGTGCGACTGGGGAATGGTCGTTGTGATCGTCGCCATGTGGCGCAAAAGTCAGTGTTGGTTCGAGGTCGCCTATTTCTGGGGAATCGGCGGAACATTGCAGGCGGTGCTCACCCCAAATCTTCGCTACGGATTTCCCGATCTTCGTTTCTTCGACTTTTTCATTTCGCACTGCGGCATCATTGTCGGGGTGGTTTTTCTGATGCTCATTCGAAAGTACCGGCCTTACCCGATGTCGATTGTGCGCGTCTGGCTCTGGTCGGAACTTTATTTCGTCATCACGCTGATTGGAGATTGGTACACCGATTTCAATTACGGATTCCTTTTACACAAACCGGAAGCGTTCTCGGTTTTGAATTTTCTTTCCGACTCTCGGCCGCTTTATCTTCTCCAAATGCACGGCTTGGCGCTCATTTTCTTCCTCGTTCTCTATGCGCCATTTGCGATTGTCGATCTTGCGCGCAAACTGCAAACTTCTCGAACGGCATGAAATCTTTTCGCGTAGGCAAAGTCACCGTTGGCGGAAAGCGCCCCGTGTTCATTCTCGGTCCGTGCGTGATTGAGTCGGAGAAGTTTGTTTGGCAGATGGCGAGAGGCATCGCCAAAATCTCCGCGGCGGAAAATGTGCGGCGATTGGTCGTGAATTGAAAATTCCGGTGACGACGGACGTGCATTCACCGGATGAAGCCAAGCTCGCCGGCGATATGATCGATTTGTTGCAGATCCCCGCGTTTCTTTGTCGGCAGACCGATCTTTTGAAAGCGGCGGCGCAAAGCGGCCGTGCGGTTAATGTGAAGAAGGGACAATTTCTTGCGCCCTGGGATGTGAAGAACATCGCCGGCAAATTAACGGCGTTCGGCTGTAAGAAATTTTGCTTTACTGAGCGCGGCACAACTTTCGGCTACAATAATTTGGTCGCGGACATGCGCTCGCTCTACTGGATGCGCGAGGCTGGTTATCCCGTCATCTTCGACGCGACGCATTCCGTTCAACGACCGGGCGGAGCAGGGGACAAAACTTCCGGCGACAGCGCACTGGCACCAGTCCTGGCGCGCGGCGCGATGGCCGCGGGTTGCGACGGCATTTTCATGGAAGTGCACGAGAATCCGGCGCGCGCGTTGTCGGATGCGGCCAACCAAATTCCGCTAAAGGATTTGCCGAAGCATCTGCGCATGTTAAAGGCTATTCATGCTGCCGTTTCGTAACGGTCGCTCCGAAAATTGGGGCCTCGCTGTTTGCTTATTGACGATCTTGGTTTCGTCGCTTGTGCCGGCGATTGCAGCTAAACCGAAGGGCAAAAAGGAAAAATTGCTGAGCGCGACGCCGAGCGCTTCGGCGGGCGAGCAAAGTTTAACGAATATTCCGCTACCGATCGGGCACGAAGCCAAAGGTCTTGTCCTTCCTGACTTCGATTTGGAAGGCCACTTGCGCGGACGCTTTGAAGCGATGTCTGCAAAACGCATCGATGAAGAGCATATCGGCTTTCACGCTTTGAAGATCACAACTTACACCCCGGAGAACAAAACCGATCTCACTATCGAATTGAGTGAATCGGTCCTTAATTTGAAAACGCGGATTCTCAGTTCGAGGGAACGGACTACCATTCAACGCGCGGATTTCAATATCGCGGGCGATTCGGTGGAATTCGACACCAACACGCACACCGGCAAACTGGTTGGCAACGTGAAGATGGTGATCACGAGCCAATCGCAATTGTTAGGCAATCAAAACGAGTGAGCAGGCTCGGCGCAATCCTTCTCGCTATTTCTTGCGTTTTGGCTGCTCAGTTGCCGGGACAATCGGCGAATTCGTCCAGTCCGTCGCCGGCCGCGGCGAGGAAAGAGGAAAAAAAAGAAAAACGGTCTTCGGACAAGACAAATCCATTGCTCAGTGGAATTAAGGGCACGTCAACAAACGGCCCGGTCACGACTGAGATTTATGCAGACGACGCTTTTTTTGATTCTAATAAGAACGTCGGCGTCTTCAGCGGTCACGTGAAAGTGGCCGATCCGCGCTTTACTTTGCAGTCCGAAAAATTAACCGTTTACATCACGAAAGGCCAAAATCAGGGATTGGAAAAAGCAATCGCGGAGGGAAATGTGGCGGTAGTGCGTGATCGGCCAGATCCGAACGGAGGCGCGCCCGCGCGCGCGGTCGGCCGTTCTGACCAGGCGACTTATGTTGCCGCCACCGGCAATGTCGAGCTGCGCGGAACGCCGCGAGTCCAAGAAGGCGTGAACACGCACATTGCCACGAGTCCGGAAACGACCATGGTCGTGAATCAAAATGGGCAATTGACGACGCACGGGCCGAGCCGCACTGAAATTCGCCAGGAACCAAAAACTGACGAACAAAAAAACGAAACCAAGGCCACGCCTTCACCAAAAGCATCCGGCACGCCATGATCGGCCAAACTGCAGCTCGTTCTGGTTCTCCAGTTGCGACGCCTCCTGAAGCGAAGATCGACAACGTCCTTGCCACCGAGCAGCTCGTAAAAATTTATAGCGGCCGAGCGGTCGTCGATGGAGTCAACATCAACGCTCGCGCCGGCGAAATTGTCGGATTGCTGGGCCCGAACGGCGCTGGCAAGACGACGACCTTTTACATGATTGTTGGGCTCGTTAGGCCAAACAGTGGTCGCGTCATTTTTTCCGGCACCGACGTGACCAATTATCCGATGTACAAGCGCGCGCGGCTCGGGATGGGTTATTTGCCGCAGGAAGAGTCCATTTTTCGCAAGATGACGGTCGAGCAAAACATCATGGCGATTTTGGAGACGCTGCCGTTGAGCAAGGCGGAGCGGAAGAACCGCTGCGAACAGTTGCTCCATCAATTCGGAATCGAACGCATCGCGAAAAATCAGGCGCTGACGTTGAGCGGGGGCGAGAAACGCCGGCTGACGATCGCGCGTTCACTCGTCACCAAGCCGAAACTGCTCATGCTTGACGAGCCCTTCAGCGGCGTCGATCCAATCGCGGTTTACGATGTGCAACAGATCATCGTGAATTTGCGCAAGCTCGGCCTCGCGATTTTGATCACCGACCACAATGTGCGCGAGACATTGTCGATCGTGGACCGCGCCTATTTGATTTACGAAGGCCGCGTCGAAAGCGAAGGCACGAAAGATTCCTCCTAGCACTTCTTTTCGTCGTCATTAAATAAACTGAGCGAACTGTTGATCGCGCCTACGTTTGACCTTTTTTGCGTCAAACTGCGCGGCGCCGTTTCGATTCTGCGCATGCTCGAGCTCAGCGGCTGACGCGGCAGTGACGTGTGACAAGTGACGAGAAACAGCAGGATTAATCTTGTCACTCGTCACTTGTCACTTTTCACTCCTGCTCGATGAAACGGCCGTCGACCTGGGTCATCATTGTTGTCTTATTGCTTGGCGTTTTGTTTTTGCGCGAGCCGCGCTTTCAACGGTCCGAGGAACATTTTTTGCGCTGGCTGATCCGCCATTCGCAACCGGCGGCCAAGGCGGTGCCGATCATAATCATCGAAACGGGACGCGAAAATCCGCCTCTACCGCTCGAGACCGCCTTGCTCCTGCAGGGCGCGCTTGAATTCAAACCGACCGTCATTGCGATCGAACCCGTTTTGCAGTGGGGCGAGCGCAGCAAAGATCAGGAGCAAATTTTTGTCGATCAGGCGATGCGGGTTCCAAAGCTGGTGCTTGGCGCGGTGTTGACTGCCACGCCTGACCCGGATGTGCCGGTCGCTGAAATACCGGGTTTCACTCGAGTCACCGGTCGCCGTGGAGATCTTCCGGAATTTTCCGGGATCGAGCATCAACCTGGCGAAGATGTTCGGATTCTTTCCACGCTCGGCTTCGTCAACTTGCCGGAAGAAATCGCCGATGATCTTCACGTGCCGTTACTATTTCAGTATCGCGGTGAAGTGATTCCGTCGTTCGCGCTTCAAGTCGCGCTTCTTTGGATGCGTCTCACCCCGGGCGAAGTGAAGATCGACATCGGATCGGCAATCACACTTCCGAACGGAACCAAAATTCCAATTCGTTCCGATGGCACACTCTTGATCAATCCGCGCATGGTTCAGCGCGCACGTCACGTCACGCTCAACGAATTGTTGCTCGCGGCCCAACAGCACGAAAGCGGCGCGGCCACTGCGATTCGACTCGAAGATATGCGGACCCAGCTCGTGTTGGCGCGCGTGGAGACGAACGCGCCCGATCTTTTCGCCGCAGCCATTGGTGCGATCCAAACAAATTCATTTGTCCGGCGCGTCAGCTGGATTTTCGATTGTGCAATGGTTGTTCTCGCCGCGGCGTTGAGCGGGGCAATAAGAAGGTTCTCGCGCATCGATCTGATCATCGGAGCGATCGCGTTTTCCGCCGCATATTGTTTGATCGCGCTCGCAATCATTTCGCGTTTTTCAATCTGGATCCCAGCCTGGTTGCCGCTGGGAGCGACTTGGATTTCGGTCTTGTTTGCGATCATTCTTCCAAAACTAAAGGACTCTGTGCGCACCGTTTCGATCGCTGCGCCGCCTCCGGCTCCATGACGCAATCGAAAGAGTCAGTTGAAGCGCGAGTCGAGCGGTTGCATGCGCAGGGCATCATCGACATGCATTTCGATTTGCCGATGGACTTGTACGAAAAGCGCGCTCAGCCAAATGTCCTCGCCACGGAATTTTTGCCGGAGTTCGAAGCCGGCGGTATTGGTCTGGTCGGTGCGGCGATTTACATCGAAGACCGATATCTTCCGGAGCGCGGACTACAGGTGGCGCTTGACCAAATCGCGAGGCTTTACGCCGAAGCTGAGCAATCGAAGCGCTGCGTCGTTTGTCGCACACACAAGGAAATTTGGGGCACGCTCGATTCCAAAAAGATCGGCTTTCTCATCACCCTGGAAGGTGTCGAGCCACTCGGCGACGATTTGGATCTGCTGCGCGCATTTTATGAACTTGGTGTTCGCGCAATCGGACTGACGCACGCGCGGACGAATGCCGCTGGTTACGGCGGCATCTTTGCGGCCAGCGGCTCATCGCCGGAAGGATTAACGCCCTTTGGTCGCGAACTTGTCCGCGAATGCGAGCGACTCGGTATTATTGTCGACCTTGCCCACATCAATCCAGCGGGCTTCAAAGAGATTGTCGATCTCACAACCAAGCCGCTGGTTGTTTCGCACACGAACGCCCGACAATTTTACGATGTTGAGCGCAACATCAGCGACGAGCAGATCAAATTGGTCGGTCAGCGCCGAGGCGTGATTGGTATTAATTCAGTTCTGGTCAGTCCCGCACAAAAGGAGAGCACGCTGGATTGTTATGTCGATCATATCGAGCACGTGGCGAATCTGATTGGCCTCGATTGTGTCGGGATCGGCTTCGATTTCTTCGAATTCATTTATCGGCAATGGCCGGAATCAAAGAAGAAATGGATGGCCGAGAAACTGACGACGCCGCATTTCATTCCTGACCTGACAAATCATTCGCACGCGCCAAATCTCACTCGCAAATTGATTGAACGCGGCTTCGGCAATGATGACGTCGCAAAGATTCTGCGCGGAAATTGGCTGCGCGTTCTAGGAGAATGGCTGTAGAGCGCTAAGAGCGAAGTTCACTTGAAATTCATCAATCTGACGCGCCGAACTGAGATTGGCGCCAATTCGTACTATTTACAGGCTGGCGGACGTCGGCTCATTCTCGACTCGGGGATGCATCCGAAGTTTGAAGGGGAGGAAGCGCTGCCGAATTGGAAAGCGCTCGGCGACCGCCGGCTCGACGCGATTATTGTTTCCCACTCGCATCAAGATCACATCGGCACGTTGCCAGTCTTGATGCGGCGGCAACCGCAGGCGCGCGTGTTCATGACCGAACCGACGACGGAAATCGGCAGTGTGTTGCTGCACAACTCAGTCAATGTGATGACGCGCCAACGTGAAGAGTTTGGCACCACCCTGTACCCGCTCTTTACCCATCGCGAAATCGATCGCGCTGCCGACCAGTGGCAATCGTCTACGCTGCGCCAGCCTTACACGCTCTCGGGAGAACGAGCGCCGACCGGCGATGCTGAGACGCTCACGTTCGAATTTTTCGATGCCGGACACGTGCTTGGCTCAACTGGAATTCTCATTCGCGCTGAAGGGCGCACGCTGTTTTACACGGGCGACGCTAATTTTGATGATCAAACGATCGCGCAGGCTGCGGTTTTTCCCGAAAAGAAGATCGACATCCTCATCATGGAATGCACCCGTGGCGATACGCCCATGCCAGCAACGTGGTCGCGCGCGGGGGAAGAACAACGGCTCGGGCAGGCGATTGAAAACGCATTCGTGCGCGGAGGTTGCATCTTGATCCCTGTGTTCGCGCTCGGAAAAACGCAGGAAGTGCTGGCGATGCTGTACAAATTACACCGGGAAAAAATTCTCGATTTTCCGATCTACATCGGCGGACTCAGCTCAAAGATCAGCGACATTTACGATCTGCACGCGCAAATGGGACGGCGCCAGCTTCCGCGTCTGCAATTGATGGATGAATTGCGCCCGTTTGTTTTGAACGCCGAAACCATTCACGAGGCTCGAACACGGGCAGGACGTGTTTACGCGCTTTCCAGCGGGATGATGACTCCAAAAACGCTTTCCAACATTTTCGCGCAACGAATCGTCGATCAACCACGGCATTCCATTTTCTTCGTTGGTTACGCTGATCCGGAATCGCCCGCCGGAATTTTGCGGAACGCCCTGCCGAACGAACAGGTGACAATCGATCCAGACGAAGGTCCGCAGCGCGTGCGCTGTCACATCGAACAATTTCAATTCAGTGCGCATGCGTCGCGCGAGTCACTTATTGGATTCGCGGAACGGTTGGCGCCGAGAAAAGTTTTGCTCATCCATGGCGATCCTTTGGCGGTGGAGTGGATGCGGGCGCGCCTGGCGTCCGATTTGCCCAATTCAGAAATCATCGTGCCGACGCCGGGAGTTGAGTTGGAATTGTGAAATTGAATTTCGACGTTGGAGCGGGTCATCCCGAGCGGATGAGAGGGATCTCACATCGTGTCGATGGTCACGCTCATTAGTTAGTGTGATCAATCACCCACTGTGAGATTCTTCGCTCCGCTCAGAATGACAGCATGAAGATCGCATCCTGGAACATCAATTCGCTCCGCAAACGTCAGGACCGCTTGTTCGCGTGGCTCGAAAATACCGAGCCCGATATTGTTTGTTTGCAGGAAACGAAATGCACCGATGAACAATTTCCGGCGCTGGCGCTGCAATCCGCCGGTTACGCCGCCGCTTATCACGGCGAGAAATCTTACAACGGCGTCGCGATCCTTTCGAAAACGAAACTGACAGATGTTCGCGCGTCGCTTTGTGATGAAGTTGTCGATCCGCAAGCGCGCGTGATTTCGGCAACGATCGGGAATTTATGTATCTATTCCATTTACGCGCCGAACGGCCAGGCGGTCGGCTCGCCGGCTTACAAATATAAATTGAAATGGTACGCGCGATTGCGTGATTGCCTGGCCAAAAAGAAGGATGTCGCCGGACCCGCCTCCGGCGGGCAGCTCCTTCACAAGAAACGACCTGCTAGTTCCGAAGAGCGCGACGGAAGGAGCTGGGCGACCCAGCCGGACGCGAAGCGGGTCGATCTCGCCACGGGACGAGTCCGTCCGAATGGCGGGCTTGTGGTTTGCGGCGATTTCAATGTCGCGCCGCAAGATGTCGATGTTCACGACCCACAGCTTTGGCGGGGCGCAATCATGTGCTCGGACGGCGAGCGCGCGGCGTTTCAGCAGCTTTGCGAAATCGGTTTGCGCGATACGCTGCGATTGCACCCGCAGGAGCCCGGCGTTTTCACCTGGTGGGATTATCGAATGCTTTCTTTGCAGAAAAATCGCGGACTGCGCATTGATGCTGTCCTGGTTAACGAGTCGCTTGCAAAGAAATGCACGGCCTCCGGCGTCGATCGCGAGATGCGCAAGGGCAAAGATCCTTCCGATCACGCGCCGATTTGGGCAGAGCTTAAATTGTGACTGCGGCCTGAGCTCACGATGAAAATTCCGCTTCGCGTTTCCAATCCGCCCTCGAAGCCGCTGCTGATTTGGGACGGCCAGTGCCATTTCTGTCGGCGTTGGATCGAGCGCTGGCGTGAAATCACCGGCGGCGCGGTCGATTACGCAACATCCCAGGAAAGCGCAGAACGCTGTCCAGAGATTCCGCGCGAACAATTCGAGCGCTCTGTGATTCTTGTCGAGAGCGACGGCAGCGTCTTTTCTGGAGCTGAAGCCGTCTTTCGATCATTACGATGTCGATCTTCCAAAAAGTGGCTCGCCTGGAGTTATTATCATGTCCCTGGTTTCGCGCCGATCTCCGAAAGCGTTTACAAAATTATTTCGCTCAATCGCCGATTTGCTTCGGTAATCACGCGACTTCTCTGGGGCAATGACGTTCGCCCGCCAACTTATTTTGTCGCGCGCCGCTGGTTTCTGCGCGCGCTCGGTTTGATCTTTCTGATCGCGTTCGTTTCGCTTTGGGTCCAGATCGACGGGCTCATCGGCTCGAATGGAATTACTCCAGCGCGCGAATTTCTCCCGGCAGCCCGCGCTCAACTTGGCGATCGCGCATGGTCGATCTTGCCGACGCTTTGCTGGTTCAACTCGAGCGACGGATTTCTTCATTTTCTTTGCGGCGGCGGCGTCGCGTTATCGCTGCTTCTGATTTTCGGAATCGCGCAGGCGCTGTCACTCGTTGGCTTGGTTGCTTTTTATCTTTCGCTCACAATCGCCGGCCAAACATTTCTCAGTTTTCAATGGGACATTCTCTTAATTGAAACTGGTTTCCTGTCGATCTTCGTCGCGCCATGGCGACTTTGGCCAAAGCGCGGAACGGATCCGCCCGTTTCGCGCGCCGCGATTTTTCTGCTCAAGCTCCTGCTCTTCAAACTCATGGTCATGTCCGGCATGGTAAAGCTCACCAGCGGCGACGATTCCTGGTGGGACCTGACCGCGCTTGATTATCATTACTGGTCGCAGCCATTGCCGACTGTGATCGGTTGGTGGGCCGATCAAAGTCCTGAGTGGTTCAAGAAATTTTCGGTCGCATTCTGTCTCGTCGTGGAAATCATCGTTCCGTTTTTTATTTGGACACCTCGGCGATTGCGATTGCTTGCGTGTGGTCTGTTGATCTTTCTTCAGATTACGATCGCGGCGACGGGCAATTATTGCTTCTTCAATCTACTCGCGGTCGCACTTTGTTTGCTGCTCGTTGATGACGTTGTGTGGCGCCAAAAGAGTGCGACGGTCATCCGCCTTCGCGAAGCTACGGCGCGACAGGCAGACCGCCGCGACGGGTATTCGGATCGATTGTCGACCTACGTCGCGGTGGTTGTCATTGTTCTCACTTTGCCGCTCAACGCGCAGCTGACTTACAGCGCGTTCAAACCGCAAGCGGAATGGTCGCGCCTGCTCGGATCCGTTTATGCGCGAGCTGAATCTTTCCGAATCGTAAACGGCTACGGTCTTTTTCGCGTGATGACGAAAGATCGGCGCGAGATTGTGATCGAAGGCAGCGCCGACGGAATCGATTGGCAGTCTTACGAATTCAAATGGAAGCCGGGCGACGTCATGCGCGCGCCGGGTTGGTGCGCGCCGCATCAGCCGCGGCTCGACTGGCAAATGTGGTTCGCCGCGCTCGGGTTGTATCGACAGAACCCGTGGTTTGTTCAAACGGTGATTTCTTTGTTGCACGGCAAGCCGGAAGTCGCGGCGCTGTTCGAGCGCAATCCATTTCCACAAAGTCCGCCGCGTTACGTTCGCGCGACGGTTTATCGCTACCGTTTCACGACAGCGGAGGAACACCAAGCAACCGGCGCTTCGTGGAAACGTCAGGAGCTTGGCGAATATTTGCCGGGCGTTTCGCTCGAAGACGTCCGCTAAGATCGCTCCGAGCCGGAGTGGCACGGCTCCCAGCTCGGTTGAGGGACACGTCGTTCGCGGATATATTTTGCAGCGATGCCGAAGGAAGAACAGATCGTGATGGAGGGGACTGTGACCCAGGTTTTGCCGGGCACGATGTTCCGGGTCGATCTCGCCGGTCAGCGTAACGTGCTCGCACACATTTCGGGCAAAATGCGGAAGCATTTCATCCGCATCGTTCCAGGGGACAAAGTCTCGGTCGAGCTTTCACCTTACGATCTGACCAAAGCCCGGATCATCTTTCGGGAACAGTAAGATCGACATCCGGCGCGCGATTTGCTCAAGATCGGAAGCGCGCGGATAGTTCCGGTAACGAGATTTAAATGGAGACCACCATGGCTGAAGAAAACAAATCACATCGAGCATCCGCCGCGGCGGATGCGCAGAACAAATTCGAGAGCAGCAAAATGCACGCACGTAAAGCGGCCGAGGATCTACGGGGCGCGGCCGGCGCGATTGCCGGGGAATACCGCGGCAAAGCCGAGCAAGCCTGGAACGAGGCCCGCGGTAAAGCTGAGCAAGCTTGGACGGACGCGCGTGGCAAAGCCGAGCAAGCCTTGGGCGATGCGCGAACGCGTGCGCGAACGTTTCAGGACGATGCCGAAGAGTACGTCCGCGAAAATCCGACCAAGGCAATCTTTACCGCGCTCGGCGTGGGATTTGTTCTTGGACTGATCTTCCGGCGCTGATCGCGATTTACTGAATGGCTGGCGAAAATTCGCCGTCTCGAAGTCGAACGCACCAGACCGGTTTCATCGGCAGTTTGGTCGCGCTCGCGAGCGCGCTCGCGGATTTTTTCGAGAGTCGCGCCGAACTCTTTGCGACGGAATCAAAGGCGGCGCTCGTTCAGTTTATTTTGGTCGCACTTTGCCTGGTCGCAGCGCTTTTATTTTTCGCGTTCGGATACGTCTTTCTCCTCGCGACCGCAGTTGTTGCGATCGCGCACTTGGCGAAAGTCTCATGGCTGTGGATAGCCTTGGCTGCGGCCGGGCTGCATTTGTTGATCGCGCTGATTTTTCTGCTGATCGCTCGCAACGGAATTAAGCGCCCGCTCTTTCGCGCGACCACAGCCGAGCTAAAAAAGGATCGTGAATGGCTAAAAAATCTGGAAACAACAAATCAGACGCGGAGTTAAAAGAGCAAATCGCGCGATCTCGCGAAGATCTCGCGCTCAGACTGAACCGTGTTCGGGAGGAAGTTGATTTGCCGCGGAGAATTCGTCGTTCCGTCCGGCGCGAACCAGTCCGGTGGATTGTAGGTGCGATTGCGGTTGGTTTGCTGGTGACGGCCGTTCTGACCCGCAAGAAAAAAGTCATTGTCGATGCAAAGGGCGGCACCAAATCCAAACATCCGCTGTTAGAGGCGGGATTTGTTTTGGGCGCGTTGCGGATTGCCGCGAGTCTGCTCAAACCGGTGGTCATAAACCTTGTCGAAAAGAAGCTCCGGAGCTATTCTGGGCGCGGGCGTTTTGGGCCGAAAGGCTTTTGAGTTTACGCGCGCCGTCGTGCTGCATAAGAATCGCGGCGCGTTATGTCCTCAACATCGATGGAAAGCTCTCCGAGTTCACACCCGCTGTCGCATGTCGATGAATACCTGGCCATCGGACAAAGTGCCGGTGTCTCGGATATTCATCTTGGCGTAAACGCGCCGCCGCTCTGGCGGCTGCATGGAACACTGCAACCGATTTGGACCGACGCACCGCGTCTCACGTCGGACCAAACGCTTGCGCTCGCAGAAGGTTTTCTCTCGAATCTGCACAGAACGCACCTGAACGAGCGCGGCGATGCCGATTTTGCTTACGCGAATAAGCTCGGCCGATATCGTACGAGCGTCGTGCGGCAGCGTCTCGGCGTCGATCTCGTCTTTCGCATCGTCAACACAAAAGTGCGCACGATGGATGACCTCGGGCTGCCCGAGCATCTCAAACTTCTTACGCGCTATCAAAATGGACTGATCCTCGTCACTGGTTCGGTCGGCAGTGGGAAATCGACCACGCTCGCGGCTTTGGTGGAGCAAGTGAACATTGAGCGGCGCGAGCACATCATCACGCTCGAAGATCCGATCGAGTATGTGTTGGAGCCGAAAGGTTGCCACATTACCCAACGCGAGGTGCACACTCACACGCGCTCGTTCGCGGCTGCGCTGCGGGGGGCACTGCGCGAAGATCCAGACGTCATCATGGTTGGTGAAATGCGAGATTTGGAAACGATCTCGCTCGCGATCACCGCCGCCGAAACCGGCCATTTGGTCTTGGGAACGCTGCATACGGGGAACGCCTCGCGCACGCTTGATCGATTGCTCGATGTTTTTCCACCCGATCAACAGGAACAAATCCGAACCATGGTGAGCGAGTCGATGCGCGGCGTAATCAGTCAGCAGCTTATTCCGCGCACCGACGGCGAGGGCCGTGTTCTCGCCCTGGAGACGCTCACAAACACGCCCGCCGTCGCAAACGTCATTCGCGAAGCGAAGACTTACATGCTCCCCGGAATCATTCAGACCGGCAAAAAGCAAGGCATGCAGTTGATGGACGATGCACTTGCCGATCTTAACGGCCGCGGCTTGATCAGCCCAGAAGAAGCTCTTGCTCGTGCGGATCAAAAGCAGGAAATGCGAACGCGGCTCGCGAAATGACGAAGCACGAATGAAAAAACCCGAAATAATGACGAGGTCCGAAATTCAAAACGTCTGGTCACCGCTTTCGTCATTTGGGTTTTGTCATTCCTTCGTCATTCGCCATTCGGATTTCGTCATTTAGTTATGGCTTCCCTGGATCAATTTCTAAACGTCATTGTCGATCAAGGCGGCTCGGACTTGCACATTGGCGAAGGTCAGCCGCCAAAGATGCGCAAGCATGGCGATGTCGCGCCGATTCGTGAGAAGCTGCTCACGCGCGATGAGACGATGCCGATGTTGCGCGAGGTTTGCGGCGAGGGGAACTGGAAAGTTTTCGAGGAGCGGGGCGACCTCGATTTCGCCTACGAAATGGACGCGGCTTCTCGTTTTCGCTGCAATTATTTCAAGCAGGCGCACGGCTATGGCGCAGTGTTTCGATTGATTCCGGCGAAAATCGCGACGCTGGAGCAGCTGGGCATTCCCATCGTCGCCAAAGAATTTGCGCATCTGCGCGGCGGGTTGGTCCTCGTGACCGGTCCGACCGGTTCCGGAAAATCGACAACGCTGGCGGCGCTGATCGATTACATTAACGATAATTTCTCGCGGCACATCGTCACGATTGAGGAACCGATCGAGTTCGTGCACGACAACAAGCGCAGCATTATCACGCAGCGGGAAATTCCGGGCGATTCCGAATCTTTTCCGGTCGCGCTGAAAGCCGCGTTACGCGAAGACGCCGATATCGTTCTCGTCGGCGAAATGCGTGACCTGGAAACGATTTCACTCGCACTGACCGCTTCCGAAACCGGCCTGCTTGTTTTTGGAACGCTTCATACCAACAACGCGCGCAAGACAGTTGATCGAATGGTTGACGTTTTTCCGGTGGCGCGACAACCGCAGGCGCGCGCGATGTTGGCCAATTCGTTGCGCGGCGTCCTCGCGCAATTGCTGTTGAAAAAGGCGGACGGCTCGGGTCGCGTGGCGGTCAACGAAATCCTGGTCGCAAATGCTGCTGTCTCTGCGATCATTCGCGAAGGCGCGACCCAAAAACTTCAGGACGTGATTGTCTCCGGCAAAGGGCAGGGGATGCAATTTATGGACGACGCGATTTTCGCGCTGTTGCAAAACGGAACGGTCACAGCGCACGAAGCCTTCATGAAGGCGATCGATAAGAACCGGTTCAAGCAATTCCTTCCCGCTGAGGAAGAACATCTTGGCGACGCCGCCGGTGCGGTTCCTAACGACGAAAAACGGCTCCCCGGAAATTTCATGAGGCGGGCGGCGTCCCGCAACCCGACTCGGCCGCCTCGTTGACAAGGGAAAACGCGGGTGATAGTTTCGCCGCACTTTGGCGATAATTTTCGCCCAAAGCGTGATAACCGAGGCTAATAGAGGATTTGCACTCGCTGTTAAATAGTCAGGTTTTGGTGCTGAACCGCCTGTGGCAGGCGGTCAACATCTGCACGGCGCGGCGCGCGTTCTCGCTCGTCTATGCTGGGCACGCGCATGTCGTCTCCGCGGACGACGCAAATAATTTTTTGACGCATGATTTTGAAGGCTGGCGCGATTTTTCAACGGACGCGCCCGATCACGAACTGGTCCAGACGATTTCGTGGAAGATCCGTGTGCCACGCGTGATCGTGCTGCTCTTTTTCGATCGGCTGCCGAAGAAGGAAGTGAAGTTTACGCGCCACAACGTTTTCGAGCGCGACAAGAACACCTGCCAGTACTGCGGCGGCGCTTTTGACCGTAACGATTTGAATCTCGATCACGTAGTGCCGCGCGATCGTGGCGGGAACACGACCTGGGAAAACGTCGTTTGCTCGTGCATTCCGTGTAACACGCGCAAAGGGAATCGTCTTCCGCAAGAGGCGCAGATGAGTCTTATTCGCAAACCGAAGCGGCCGAAGTGGCGGCCGTTCCTGCACGTGACGTTTACGGCGCCGCAGCACGAGAGCTGGCGACACTTTGTCGATCTTGCTTACTGGAACGTTGAGCTAAGCGACTGATTCTTTTGTAGCGGCGCGCTATGAGCGCTGGATGGCGGTCATAGACCGCCGCCACAATTATCTTGTCGAGCTTGCGATCGATTGATTCTGTCCTGCAATCGCGCGCAGAATTGGCTGGGGATAAACACCAAACCAGATCGTGGCGATGATCAATAAAACGATCACGGCGCGTGAGAGGCCGCTCACGTTGATCGCGTTGTTGTTCGCGCTCGGCTGCCAATACATCGCGCGGACTACCTTTAGGTAATAATAAAATCCGCACGCCACGGTTACGATTCCAACCGCCACCAGCGTGGTTTGTTTCTGGGCAATCGCGGCGACGAAGATGAAAAACTTTCCGAAAAATCCGACGGTAAATGGAACGCCAGCGAGCGACGCCATCGCAACCAGCATCGCGAATGCGAGAAGCGGCGCGCGTTTCGACAAGCCATCGAAATTAGAAATCTCTTCGCCGGTTTGTTGCGCGACAACGATCAGGATTGCAAAGCTCAACAAAGTCATCAGCAGATAAGCCGCGAGATAAAATGTGACAGCTCGGCCATCGAAGCAGGCAACGCCGATGAGCAAATAACCGGCGTGCGCGATGCTGGAGTAGCCGAGCAGACGCTTCAGATTGTTTTGTGGGAGCGCGGCAAGATTTCCGTAAGCAACAGTAAGCAGTGCGATAAGAACAATGAGCCGTTCGATGTTCGGTAGCATGACAAATGGTTGGAGCACGCGCAGAAGGACGACGAAACCGGCGGCTTTGGATCCGACGGAAAGAAATGCAGTTACCGGCGTCGGTGCGCCTTGATAAACGTCCGGCACCCAGGTTTGAAACGGAACGGCCGCAATTTTAAAACCGAGCCCGACCAACACCAACACCGCGCCGAATGTCGCCCCGTAATTGTTGATCTTGCCGGTGGAAAACGCCGCGGCGATTCGTTGCAGATTGGTTTCGCCGGTCACACCGAAGATCCAGGTGATTCCGTAAACCAGAAACGCGGTCGAGAGCGCGCCGAGGATGAGATATTTCACACCGGCTTCGAGCGCGGTTGCATTTCTTCTCGGAAAACTGACGAGCACAAAAAATGAAATGGTGACGAGCTCGATGGAAACAAAGATGAGAATGAAATCGATTGCCGAGACCAGGTACATTAAACCCGCGCAAGTCAGGAGCGGCAGCGAGAAAAATTCGCCGAGGTTCGAAGCGTGATCAGCTGTGCTCCGCAAAACCGGCGCGTAATCGATCATCATTACGAGCACGACGATCGTGGTTACGAGAGTGAATCGTTTAAAAAATATCGACAATGGATCCGCGGTGTAAAAATTCCAAAAGCCATTCGCCGGCTGAGCCGACGACTCTGAGGACAAAAAGAAACTGGCGATTAACACGGCTGCGAGCCCGATGATCCCGGCGTAAGCAAAGATTTTCTTGTCGATCTTGGCGGCAAAGGTTTCGAAGATTAGAATCGCGATGCCGAGGACGAGCACTGCGATCTCGAGATATGGCGCGCGGATCGCGATCATTTGGTCGCGGTGAAATAAGTTCGAAACGTCGGCGTGACCATGCGCACGAGGGTTTGCGGAAAGAATCCGAACCAGATCAAACCCGCGATCAGCAAGGCGACGGGAACTTTCAAGCTGGCGCCAAGATCGACAAGCTTTGCCCAGCGCTCATTCATTGTGCCCATGAACGTCGAGCGGTAAGCGCGCAACATGTAAACGGTAGAGATGACGACGCCCCAAAGGGCGAGCACCGTCGCGATTTGGAAAATGTGAAAGCGCTGCATCTCCCATCCGTTTCGAATCGCGCCGAAGAAAATCATGATCTCCGACGCGAAATTGGCGAAACCAGGAAGTCCAATCGCGGCGAACGCAGCAAAGCCGAAAGCGAGGCCGGCGAACGGCATCACCTTGGCAAGACCGCCGAGATCGTCGAACAGCAAGGTGCCGGTGCGATGGCGAATTTGACCGGCGACGGCAAAGAGTAACGCGATCGAAAGGCCATGAGCAAAAATGAGTGCGGCGGCGCCAATTGTTCCGAGAATGTTGGCACTCGCGATGCCGAGAAAAATGTAGCCCATGTGCATCACACTTGAGTAACCGAGCATCCAATCAAGCTGCTTCTGCGCGATCGTGACGAGACCGATGAAGATGATATTGCCGAGCAAAAGAATCGCGACCAGATACATCCAGTAATGCGCGCCGTCCGGCAGCATTGGAATTGCTAAACGCAGCAAACCGTAAAGGCCGAATTTTTTTAAGACACCCGCGTGCAACATCGCCGCGGGCGCGGGCGCTGATGCGTAAGCTTCGGGCGCCCAGGAATGAAAGGGAAAAAGCGAGATGAGAACGCCGAAGCCGATCAACAACAAAAGATAAATGTGGCGTTGCGTCGGAGCCGCAATCGCGTGCGCAACCGCGGCCGCTTGCAATTCTCGAATGTCGAAAGTTCGCGCTGTCGTTGGAAGACTTTGGTAAAGCAAAATCAATCCGATCAGTAAAACGAAACTGCCGAGTGTAAGATAAATTGTGATTTTCCACGCGGCGGCGCTGCGATTGCCGGTCCCCCAGATTCCGATGAGAAGAAATGTCGGGATCAATGCGAGCTCGTGAAAGGCGTAAAAGAAAAATAAATCGATTGATGCGAAAGCGCCGATCGCGCCGCCAGAAATGAAAAGCAGGCAAGCGTAGAACGCGCGTTCGTTGTCGTCGATCTTACCACTGAACCAAACCGCGGCGACAGTGACAATCGTGGCGAGCAAAAGCATGAGCAGACTCAAACCATCGATGCCGAACGCGAAATGAATTCGCCAGTCCGCGGAAACAAGAAACGAGCTGACAAACTGAAAACCGGCTGCGACTCGATCGAATCGGCTGAGAACAACCAGTGTGACAAACAGATTTGAAATTGCTGCGACGAGCGCAGTCAGCCGCGCGGGCGCGCCGACGATGATTGCGATCGCGGCGATGATCGGGCAGAGAACGAGAAAGAGAAGCATCAGCGGAAAATAGTGAAGTAAATGAGCGCCACGATTCCTAACCCGAACAGAAATGCGTAGGCCTGAAGATTGCCGACCTGGAACAATCGTAACAGCGCGCCGAGGCCGAATGTGCCGCCACTTGCGCCGCGGACGGCGCCGGCGTCAATAATCCACCGATCAAAGAAAGCCGCGACGCGCGCCAACAGTTCCTGAGTCGCCCCGATCATCCACTCGTAAAATTCGTCGATGTAAAAGCGGCGTCGCACAAGATCGACATGCAATGGATCGCGCTCACGATTGCGGTAAAGCCAAACGGCGATGCCAACGCCCAAAATCAGTGCAACCAGCGCCAGCGCCGGTACGGTGGAAATAGTTTCTTTTTCATGCGGCACGACGAGAAAATTTTGCGCGACGCTCTCCAACCCGGCGATGAGTGCGAATAGGGCCAGAACGAGTAGCGGAATAATCATTACCAGCGGCGATTCTTTGCCGGTGCGGGCGGCATCGCCGCGCGGTTTTCCAAAAAAGACGGCGATCACCGCGCGCGAAACATAAAACGCCGTGAGAAATGCGGTCGTTAGGCCGATGACAAAGATCGACATGTTGCGTTCGTAGGCGAGGGCGAGGATCGCGTCTTTGCTAAAAAATCCGCTAAAGGGTGGACAACCGATCAGCGCGAGCGCGCCGACCGCGAAGGTGGCGAATGTAATTTTCAGTTTTTGGGCGAGGCCACCCATTCTCCAAATGTTCTGTTCGTGGTGAAGGCTGACAATGACTGATCCGGCTGCGAGAAAGAGGAGCGCTTTGAAGAACGCGTGAGTGAAAAGGTGAAACATCGCCGCTTCGTTGGAGGTAAGTCCAACCGCGATGAACATGTAACCGAGTTGGGAAATCGTGGAGTAAGCGAGAATTCGTTTGATGTCGGATTGCTGCGTCGCCATTACCGCGCCGAGCAATGCGGTGATGGTTCCGATCCAGGCGATGACAAGAAGCGCGGTTTGCGACGCCTGAATGAGAAACGCAACGCGGACGAGAAGGTAAACGCCCGCCGCGACCATTGTTGCGGCATGGATCAATGCCGAAACCGGCGTTGGGCCTTCCATCGCGTCCGGCAACCAGACGTGGAGCGGGAACTGCGCAGATTTGCCAACCGCGCCGCAAAAAATCAAGAGCGTGGCAACTGTGAGGTAGCCGGGGTTGCTCGTGATTTTGGAAAGATGCGCAACGATGTCGTCAAACACGACCGAACCGGTCGCCATCCAAACCATCAGGATTCCGATCATGAACCCGAAATCACCGACGCGCGTTGTCAGAAACGCTTTTTTCGCGGCATCGGCAGCGGAATCGCGCTCGAACCAATGGCCGATGAGGACATAGGAAGTGAAGCCGACCAGTTCCCAGAAGATGAACATCATCACGAAATTGCTCGCGAGCACGATCCCGAGCATGGCGAACATGAAGAGCGAGAGCGCGGCGAAGTAACGCGACTTGCCGTCGTCGTCTCGCATGTAGCCTAACGAGTAGATGTGGATGAGCGACCCGACTCCGGAAACGACCAGGAGCATCAATCTGCTCAGGTCGTCGAGAATAAAAGCAAACGGAACATTGAAGACACCGCGGATGTCGATCCACGTTAAATCCGCGGCTGAGATGTCGTCTTTTCCAAAAATCAGACAGCTACAAACGAAACTTCCGAGAACGGCCGCGACCGAGATTGCACTGCTGATATTTTTCCAGCGACGCGTGAACAAAGAAATCACCCCCGCCGAAGTCAGCGGCAGAAGCAAAACTAACCACGGAAGCAAGCTGTTGATGGTGAAGGTCAAAATTTTAAACTGGTGATGTCTTCAACATGCGTTGTTTGCCGCAAGCGAAAGAGCGCTACTACAATGGCAAGTCCGACCGCGACCTCGGCCGCGGCCACGGTGATGACAAAGAAAACAAAAACGTGTGCGTTGTAATTTGGGGCGCCGCTTGGATCGACATGAAAGCGCGAGAACGCGACCAGCGACAGATTGGCGGCGTTCAGCATCAACTCCAGGGCCATCAAAATGATGATGACGTTGCGTCGCACCATCACGCCGGCGAACCCGATCGTGAACAAAATGCCGCTGACAATGAGGTAATCGCCCAGCGTAACCATGTTAGCGGCTTTCGCGCCGGCTCAGCATCACGGCGCCGATGGTTGCTACTAAAATGACTACGCCGATGATTTGGAAAGGCAGATTGTAATTGTCGAAAAGCAAGAGACCGATTCGGTGGACATCGTCCGTTGTCGATCTTGCCAGCGGTGGAAAGGTTTGCTTCGCGACGCTAAGCCTGCCGACCACAGCGAAAATTTGGACCATTAGGGCAAGCGCAACCGCCAAACCGCCGCCGGACGCGACCCAGTTAATTTTTCTCAACTGTTCAGCCCGCAAATCAAGCAGCATGATAATGAAAAGAAACAGCACCATGATCGCTCCCGCGTAGACGAGGACTTGGATGATGCCGATGAAGTAGGCGTCGAGCGACATGAACAGCGCAGCCAGCGCCAAAAACGAAACAACCAGACTGAGCGCGCTCGCGACTGGATTGCGGTTGATGATGACGGCCGCGCCGAACACGAGCATCAGCAAAGCAAAAATCCAAAACAGGAATGCTGACATATCACGATGTCGATCTTGCGATTACTTTTGCTCGTTCCATTTCAAAACGACTCCGTGCATCACGCCGCCGATCTCGAGTAGTTTGTCTTTGTGATGCATCATCTCTTCGCGCGTGAAGCCGGTAATGGCGTAATCTTTCCGCAAATAAATCGCCTGCTCCGGACAAACCTCTTCACACATGCCGCAGAAAATGCAGCGCACCATGTCAATATCGAATTCCTCGGGATATTTCTCCACTTTGGCGAAACGATCGTTCTTTGAAATTTCGCCGGGAATAATTTTGATCGCGCGCGGCGGACAAATGAATTCACAAAGCTGACAGGCGACACAGCGAACGCGACCGTCGGTGTCGCGCACGAGCGCGGGCGCGCCGCGGTAATGCTCGGGCAAGTTGGAGTCCCACTTCTCCTCCGGGTATTCCATCGTCACTTTCGTCCGGCGAAAAATCATGTTTTTGAAATGCTTGATCGTGATCAGCAAGCCGGCCGCGATCGTGGGCAAAAACATTCGCTCGCGCCAATTCAGATTCGGTCGTGGAACGGTGATCGCCATGATCAGAAGCCCGAATGACGAATGACGAATGACGAATGAATGACCGAGCACAAACGCGACGTGGCCTCATTGCGACAAAGTGCTCTTCGGGCTTCGTCATTAGGATTTCCTTCGGGCTTCGTCATTAGGGTTTCGTCATTCATTGGGGAGATACGCGAGAATGATCGCGACTATAAAAATATTGACGAGCGCGATTTCAAAAAAGAAAAGCCAGCCCAGACGCATGAGTTGGTCCCAGCGAAAGCGCGGCAATGTCCAGCGCACCCACATGAACAAAAAGATTAGTGCGGCAACTTTAGCGAAGAAGACCGCGATGTTGATCAAACCAAAAATCCAACCGTGCGAGCCATCAGGAATTCCTGGAAAATGCCAACCACCAAGGAACAGCGTCGTAATGATTCCCGAGCCAGTGATCATGGCGATGTATTCCCCGAGAAAAAATAAACCGAACTTCATTGACGCATATTCGGTGTGGTAACCGCCGGCAAGCTCCTGTTCGGCTTCGGGCAAATCGAATGGGAGCCGGTTCGTTTCCGCGAGGACGGCTATCATGAAGACGAGGAAGGAAATGAACATCGGAATAGCGAGCAGCCATTTTCCGAGATTCGTCCAGTCGCCGGCAAATGGCGCGATCAACCAGCCGTGTTCGATTTGATATTGCACAACACTCGTTAGGCGGAGATTTCCAACGAGCAGGAAAATTGGAATGACCGCGAGGCCGAGCGAAAGCTCATAGGAAATCATTTGGGAACTGGAACGCACGCCGCCGAGAAACGGATACTTGGAATTGGACGCCCACCCGCCGAGAACGATTCCATAGACACCGAGTGAGGCGATGGCGAATACAAACAAAATCCCGACGTTGATATCGGCGATGACCATCGGCACGCCGAACAACGTGCTGCCAAATGGAACGACCGCGATAGTGATGACCGCTGGGACCATTGCAAGACATGGCGCGAGCCAGTAGTAAAGTTTGTTTACGTGCGCCGGCGTGAATTGCTCTTTCAGCAAAAATTTTCCAGCGTCCGCAATTGGTTGCAGTAGACCGGCAGGACCGACGCGATTTGGTCCGAGTCGGTCCTGAATCAAGGCGCTGACGCGACGCTCCGCGTAGACTGCGTAATTCATTAGTCCAAGCACGAGCACGAGAAGGCAGACGATTTTAAGCAACGACGTGCCGATAAAAAAATAATCCATTGTCGATCTTGTATTAGCGCCCGGGCGGCCGCTTCTTCTCCGCTTCTTCGATGTCCTCGGCTTTCGGATCGACCGGTGGTCGAGGCGATTTGCTTTTCTCAATCACATCCACGCCGAGGTCACCGATTTTACTTAGATTAAAGCCGGCGAACGGCGGGATCTCTGCGCTCATTTGCCGAAACACATCTTCGATCGTGTAAATGCCGTTGCTGCCGCCAAGGGCCTGGAGCAGATCGCGTAAAATCTCCCAATCGTCGCGTGCATTTCCGGGAGGGCGCACCGCGCGATTCAATCGTTGCAGGTGCCCGTCGCCGTTGATCATCGAGCCGCGTTTTTCGGCAAACCCCGAAGCGGGCAGGAGAACAGTCGCGTGTTCGTTGGCGGCGTTCGACAAAATGTCCATCGCAACAAACGCCGGCATATTCGTTAGTTGTTCGGCCGAAATTCCGAGCTTGATTGGATTTTCACTGAGCGCGAGGAGCACTCTGATTTCCCCGGATTTGGCTGCTTTGGCGATCGCAGAAAGTTTTGCACCTGGTTTTTCGTCCAGTCTCAGAATCAAGCGGGCGCCGGTCGCATTCGGGTTTCGGTCTTTGCTCAGCAAAATGTCGTCGCCCTCGCCGAAGCGCGGCACGATGTCGATGTAACGGACGCCAAGCAGCTCCGCGATTTTACGTGTGAGCCAAAGTTCTTCGTTGGTCATTCGGCCAGACGCGATGATCGCGATGTTTGCGCCGCTGAATTCCGTGAGCTGCAGGGCAGCGTGCGCGATCGCCTTCTTCCAATCAACCGGCAATAGTTCCTTGCCATCAAGAATCTGCGGCTCGAGTATGCGGTTCTCCGCTTCGAGATATTTGAAGTTCAATCGACCGTAATCACACATCCAGCACGAATTGACGTGATCGTTCTCGCGCGGCGTTTGTCGATAAACGATGTCCTCGCGCGTGCCGATGAGGGTGTTGCAGCCGGTGGCGCAACTGGTGCAAATGCTTTTCGTTTCTTTTAGAAACCAGACGCGCATTTTGAAACGGAAATCGGTGGAAGTAAGTGCGCCGACCGGACAAAGATCGACCGTGTTCAGTGAGTAATTGTTCTCGAGACGCTTGCCCGGATGGGCGGTGAGGACCGTGTGACTGCCGCGGTCAACAAAACCGAGCACATCGTCCTTGGCAATCTCGTTGCAAAAACGAACGCAACGCGAACAAAGAATGCAGCGCTCGTCATCGAGCGTAACACGCGGGCCAAGCTGCACCGCTTTTGGCTTTTTCACTTTGTTTTCGAGAAAACGCGAGCCAGCCGCGCCATATTCCACACTGAATTCCTGAAGCTCGCATTCGCCGGCTTGATCGCAGATCGGACAGTCGAGCGGATGATTGATGAGGAGAAATTCCATCACGCCTTTGCGGCATTCCTCGACCAGCGGAGAACTTGTGCGCACGCCCATCCCTTCGGCGACGTCCTGCGCGCAACAGATTTGTGGGCGCGCCATCCAATTGATGATCGGTTTCCCGTCGGCGCCGAGCTCGGGTTTGCGATCGGGACCGATTCGCGGCATGCCCATTTCGATCAAACACATGCGGCAATTACCAGGCGAGCTGAGTTTTTTGTGATAGCAGTAGCGCGGCACGTAAGCACCGGCCTGGGCGCAGGCTTCGATGACGCGCGTGCCTTTCGGAAATTGATGCCACACGCCGTCGATCTGGACGTTGAACATCGGCGTGGTTGAATCAGGCATATCTAAGGAGAGCAGGAAGACATTTACGAATCAGGAACGCAGAAAAACAGGAAATTCATTGATGCAAATCCACGCCGGAGTCAGTTGGCGCACGCTCACGGCAGAACCGCTTGATCGTCAAAGGAGCCGTCGCAAAATTAAGAAGCAAACCATCTTGGACATTCGTCGCTTTCAGATAACTTCGGCCGACCGCGAAGTGAACATCCTGCAGTTCACTAATAGCTTTTAGTTCGACGATGATCTTTCCTTCGACGAGAAAATCGAGACGATGTTCGCCGATCTGATGATCGCGATAGAATAGCGGCACTGCGAGCGCCTCTTCGTATATCGATTCAAGAAAGCCAGGGCCTAACTCGCGATGCACTCGGATTGCAGCGGCAATAACCTGTTCGGTAATTTCTGAGTGCCTTAGAATTCTTCCTACTTTCCTGCTTTCCTCATTCATTTTGTTAGATTACCGCGTCGGCACCGGCTTTTTCCCAGCCGGGATCGTGGGCGAGGGGACTGGTTGGAATTTGTTCGCGCTCGGTCAATTCCTCCGGGGTGCATTCCGGTGGAAGCGGCGGTGGAAAGGATTTGCGAGCGTGAGCGGCAAATTCCTCTGGAAATTTTTCGACGAAACTCTGGGTCGGCCAGGCACAAGCCTCGCCGAAGGCGCAAATAGTTCGCCCGGCGATATTGTCGCCAATTGTCTTAAGAGTAGGCGGATCTTCCGTAACTCCGCCGCCGTTCAGCATGCGCTCAGTAATTTTTTTCATCCAAAGCGCACCTTCCCGGCAAGGCGTGCATTGCCCGCACGATTCGTGGGCATAAAATTCGTTGATGTTGTTGAGCGCCCAAACCATATCGCGTGAATCGTCGAGCACGATCACGCCACCCGATCCGGCCATCGATCCCGCCGCCGCGAGGGAATCAAAATCCATCGGCAGTTCGTCGATCGACATCTCGACCTCAATTGTCGCTCCATCCAGCTGTTTCTGTTTGATTTTGAAGCGCTCATCTGCGCGCAAAACCTTGGCCGAGCTGCCTCCCGGAATTACGGCTTTTAATTGTCGGCCCCATTTCAGTCCGCCCGCCATTTGGTAAATCAATTGCCCCATTGTCACTTTGCCGACTTCGATCTCGAAATAGCCGGGTCGCTCGACGTCGCCGCTCACGCAAACGATGCGTGTGCCGGTATTGTTCGATCGGCCAAGCTGCGCGTACTTCGCGCCGCCCATGGCGATGATGTGTTTCACCGCGCAAAGCGTCTCCACGTTGTTCACGATCGTCGGGCACATATAAAGCCCGAGCACGGCGGGAAAGTAGGGCGGCTTGATCCGGGGATACGCGCGCTTGCCTTCAAGCGATTCGATCAGGCCGGTTTCTTCGCCGCAAATGTACGCGCCCGCCCCCCGATGAATGTAAACATCGACATCGAACCCGGAGCCGAGAATGTTTTTGCCGAGAAAGTTGTGCTCGCGCGCTTCTTCGATGGCGCCCTCCAGGATCTTCGCCCCTTCGGGAAACTCGCCTCTTATATATGTGTACGCCGTCCGGGCGTTGAGGGCGAAACAGGAGATAGCGATCCCTTCCAGCAACTGGTGCGGGTCCTCATGGATGATGTAGCGGTCCTTAAACGTCCCCGGCTCCGATTCGTCCGCGTTGCAAATTAGATAGACCGGCTTCTTCTCGTCAGGCTTGATGAAACTCCATTTCACGCCACAGGGAAATCCGGCGCCGCCACGTCCCCGCAAACCCGATGTCTTCACTTCGTTCACGATGTCGACGCGCGACATTTTGACGGCTTTACGCAAATCTTCATAACCGCCGTCATCCAAATAGGTCTTAATGTCGGTTTTCCAATTTTTGCGCCCGATGTTTTTGAAAATGATCCGGTGCTCGAGCGGGTGCGGCTCCGGCCGATTCACGATTCTCGATTCACGATTCACGATAAGATCGACAACTGAACTTGGGTCGACATTCTGGCGCAGCTCGTCATTGATCATGCAAACCGGCGCCGTGCCACAGCTCGCCAAACATTCGACAAACTCGATGCTGTAATTTCCATCAGGGCTCATCGAAATCGGCGTGTGTCCCGCGCCTGCGGGATCGGTCTTTCGCTGAATGCCGGTGGCCGCGCACAGGTTTTCCATCACCTGATAACCTCCAGCCATCGCGCAACTGAGCGTGCGGCAAACGCGGATGTGCGTTTTCCCTGCGCGCTTCTCTCGCAACATCGGATAAAACGTGACCAGCTCGAGAATGTTGATCGGCTGAAGTCCAAGCTTGGTTGCAATCCAGGTCACCGCTTCATCGTTAATGAAATCGAAATGTTCCTGCCAAAGATGCAGCAATGGCAGCGCCGCGCTTCGTTTTTTATCGGCCGGATAATGGCCGATAGCTTCATCCATTTTTCGCTCCAACTCGGCGGGAACGCGTGTGCTCGTCGAGTCCACGGGCGAAAGGATTAGTCAGTTAACGTGCTCTGCTTTTCTGTGACCTTGTCGTCTTTGAAAACGATCGTCACCGTGTCCTGGCCCTGCCGGTAAACGTAAGTCGTCTTCTTCATGATGACGAAATCCTTGTTGTCGAGTTCGGTCGGCGGTCCAAGAATCGATTCCACCTGTTTCTTCGACATTCCCTCGGCCACTTCGTCGACGTTGGCTTTGGTGATGCGCTTGCCGACGCACGAAAGCTCAAGCACGAGTACGAGCACGAGCACGAATCGAGAAATAAATCGTAGAATCGGCATATTCATCTGTCGCATTCGCCCATGACAAAGTCCAGACTTCCGAGCACAGCGGGAACGTCGCTCACCATGCAGCCCGGAAGCAATTCGGGCAATATGCTCAAGTTCACAAACGATGGCGCGCGGATTTTGAGACGATGCGGGACGCCGCCGCCTTTGCTGTTGATGTAAAAACCGAGCTCACCCTTCGGATTTTCAGCCGCGAAATAAATTTCTCCCGGTGGCGCATCGAGACCTTCCGTCACGACAATAAAATGGTGAATCAGTTCCTCCATTTTTGTCATCACGTGGGATTTCGGAGGCGTTACATTTTTCCAATCGGCCACGTTGATAGGACCGATCGGCAACCTTTCAATCACTTGCCGCAAAATTTTTACGCTTTGCCGCATCTCCTCGATCCGCACCAGGTAGCGATCGTAGCAATCGCCCGCGCTTCCGATTACCACTTCGAAATCGTATTGTTCGTAATCGAGATAAGGATGTTTGCGCCGCAAATCGTGTTCAACACCGCTGCCGCGCAAAATTGGACCTGAGAGTGCGTAAGCGACCGCACGCTCTTTGGAGATGACGCCGATATCTTTCGTTCGATCGACAAAGATGCGGTTCCGCGTCAGCAATTTGTCCATCTCGTCCAACGCCGGCCCGAACCGATCGAGAAAGTCGCGCAGCATCGGCAGGAATTTCTCCGGGAGATCTCGAATTTGTCCGCCGACACGGGTGTAGGAAGTCGTGAAGCGCGCGCCGCTAAGCAACTCGCTCAGGTCGTAAATTTTTTCGCGCTGCGTGAACGAGTAGAGAAACACCGTCATCGCGCCGAGATCGAGCGCCATCGCGCCGAGTCCCATTAGATGCGATGAGATCCGGGAAAGCTCGCAGCAAATGACACGGATCGCTTTGCCGCGCGCTGGAATTTCCCAGCCCATCAATTTTTCGACCGCCATTGCGTAGGCCACGTTATTCGCCAGCGGCGCGAGATAATCCAGCCGGTCGGTGTAAGGCACGAACTGGTTGTATTGCATGTTCTCGGCGATTTTTTCGTCGCCGCGATGCAGAAATCCGACGTCCGGCATCGCTTTGGTGATGATCTCGCCATCCAGTTCGAGCACAAGTCGCAACACACCATGCGTCGCCGGGTGCGACGGGCCCATGTTGAGAATCATTTTCTCGCCGATGTCGTGATCGGCTTCGCACAGCTTCGCTTCTTCGGCGGCGACTCGCGTCACGGGATCGGGTGATTCAATTTCGCGAACGGTGAATGCCATAGATCGACAATCCCGAAATAATCGGGACTCGCGAACTGTTTTTTCGGAAGTTCTACTCGCGCGCACTGCGAAGCGCGATTAACTAGGAAAACGAGATGAAAAGAGTCGCACTTTTATTTGCAGGACAGGGGGCGCAGGTCGTCGGTATGGGAAAAGGTCTGGCCGAACAATTTCCCGCTGCGGCCGATTTATTTCGGCGGGCCGACGAAATTCTTCGCCGAAGATTGAGCGACATCGCGTGGAACGGCCCGATCGAGGAATTGACCAAGACTTCGAATTGTCAGCCGGCATTGTTTGTTCATGGACTCGCGTGCTTGTCGATCTTGCGTGAATTGGCCGGGAATTTTCCGATTGGCGGCGCGGCCGGCTTATCGTTAGGCGAAATGACGGCACACGCTGCGGCTGGAACTTTCGATTTCGAGAACGGCCTCAAGCTCGTCCAAAAACGGGGCGAATTGATGGATGAAGCCTGCGCGACGACAATTGGCGGAATGGCGGCGATGATCGGCGGATTGGAGAACGACGTTCGCCAGCTCGCCGCCGATGAGGATGTCGATGTTGCCAACATCAATGCGCTGGGACAGATCGTTATTTCCGGTGACCTGGCGAAGGTGGAAGCGGCGGTTGGTGTCGCGAAGGAATATGGCATTCGCCGCGCGACGATGCTGAACGTGGCCGGCGCGTATCATTCGCGCTTGATGCAAAGTGCTTACGAAAAACTCGGCGGAGCGCTTCTTCACGTTGTAGTGAAGCCGCCACGTTTTCCTGTGATTAGCAATGTGACCGGCAGGGAAGTGGCAACGCCGGTTGAAATTCGTCGGACGCTGCAGGATCAAGTCACCAGCCCAGTCCGCTGGGTCGATTGCATGGAACGACTTGTCGATCGCGGCTGCGATTTGTTTATCGAGCTAGGGCCGGGTGGCGTGCTCGCGGGGCTGCTCAAGCGCATCCGAAAAGATGTCGACGTTATGTCGGTCAGTGACGTCGAATCAGTGCGCGTCTGTGTGCGGAAAATTTGCGACTCCAGTTAATTCGAAAACGTTTGGAAACCTCTTCGCAAAGCACCAGTTGCGGCAAAGGTGACGGATGCGACAGGATCGACAATTCGGTTCGCGCACCGTAATTTTCCTACGTGAATTTATCCGAGCGTGTGGATTCAGAATTGAAGGCGGCGATGCGCGAGAAAAACGCCGTTAAGTTGGGTGTTCTGCGCATGCTCAAATCCGCGCTCAGTTATGCGATGATCGAAAAGTCAGGCGCGCAGAGCGAATTGAGTGATGCCGATGCGGCCCAGGTGATTCGGAAACAGGTCAGGCAACGTCAGGATTCGATCGAAAGTTTTGAAAAAGGCGGGCGTCCAGAGCTGGCCGCGAAAGAAAAAGAGGAATTATCGATCTTGCAATCGTATTTACCGCAAGCGATGAGCGCTGACGAAATTTCAAAAGTGGTGCGCGAAACGATTGCCGAAGCTGGCGCCAGTTCCAAAGCGCAGATGGGCGCGGTGATGAAAGCGTTGCAGGCCAAAGTGGCCGGACGCGCCGACGGCAAGACGCTCAGCGCCGAAGTTCAGAAGCAGTTGGGCTCGTGATTCGTGAATCGGTTTGACGATTTGACGATTTAACGATTTCTCCATGCTTACCGCCATCATCGTCGCCGCCGGCAGCAGCGAACGAATGGGATTCGACAAATTGTTTGCGCTGGTGAGCGGCAAGCCGATCATTGCTCATACGATCGCTGCGTTCGAGCGCACGAGTTGTGTCGAAGAAATTATTTTGGTCGGCCGCGCCGATGGCCTTGCCGAATTGCGAAAGATCATCGGCCAACCGACAAAGGTGAAACAGATCGTCGCCGGCGGGGCAAAACGGAGCGATTCGGTGCGTGCCGGACTAGATCACTCAAATCCAAAATCCGATTTCGTCGCCGTGCACGACGCCGCGCGGCCGATGATAACGCCGGAAAAAATCACGCGTGTCTTTGAAATTTGCCGGACAACCGGCGGGGCGGCCGCGCTCGCCGAGCCGATCAATGACACCCTCAAACGCGCCGATGTCGATCTTGCCGTCAAGGAATCAGTCGATCGCAACGGCGTTTACGCCATGCAAACGCCGCAGGTTTTTGCGAGAAAATTGCTGGAAGAAGCTTATCGCGTCGTCGCAAAAAAGAATGTCTCAGTGACCGACGAAGTTTCAGCGGTCGAACTTCTCGGCCACAAAGTCGTCCTCGTCCCGAATCACGACTTCAATTTCAAAATCACTTATCCGCGCGACCTGCCCCTCGCCGAATTTGTTTTACAGCAACGCGCATCACTTCCGCCGAGCTAGGTCAGCATCGGGTCGATCGGGACGAGGGGCCGGATAAGCTCGACGACAGCGGGGACATCTTTGGTTTTAAATGGGTGGCCGTGGCGCTTGAGCTTCGTGTTTTCTAATTCGCTGACCCGGAGAATTTTTCCATGTTTCCAAATCCAGGCGTCGGAATTGTAAGGACCGACGCGGCGCGGATTAGTCCAGGTGTGGATCGACAGCAAGCGATCGTTGACCGCGGCGGCAATGTGCATCGGGCCGCTGTCGACGCTGATGACAAAACGCGCGACGCGGATCAGTCGGATTAACTGTAAAAGTGAAGTCTGGTGGAAACTCGTCGAACCGTGGCAGCGTATCACCCGTTGGTAGTGGACAGCGCAACGCGTCGCCAATTTGAGCGCCGGCGAGCTCGGCGAGTTTGAGGTACCGCTCAACCGCGTGTTCGTGCCGATTCACCTTGGCGGTGCGGCTGTAAAAGAAACGCGAGCCTTCCCGGCCGTCGCTCATTCCGTAAACTTGTTTCGCGCCGCTGATCCGGGCGATAAACGCGCTCCGGAGCAGTCCCTGAAAATCGAGCGCGAGATCGGGCCGCAGTTTTCTGGTTTCTTTGAGCCACGGCATCATGCTAACCGGCGCGCCGAGTCCGCTAAATTCGCGGCGCGGAAAGACGTGGACGTGATTCACGTCGGAGTTTCCCCGCAGCAGCGGCGTGAATTCCGGATTCATCACCCAAGTGATTGTCGCTTTCGGATGGGCATCGCGAATCGCGGCCACTGCCGGAAGCGTGTGAACGATGTCGCCGAGCGAGCTTGGTTTGATAATCAAAATCGAATCCATGGTTTCACCACGAAGGACACGAAGGTTAATTCAGACGAGAAAAAACACACAACGGAATTCAAAATTGTTGAGCCGTCTGAAAAGTTAGACTGATTGGATATGGCTTGCTAGCCACCGGTCACTTGTTACTTACCTTCCGATGGCGAGGCGTTCCGCTAGCAAACGGGGCAGGCCGGCGTCGATGATTTTTTTCTGCGCGGTCGCGAGATCGTATTTTACCCGCCGTTGTTCGACCACCGCACCGTCGATGTGATAGATGCAATACGCGGCACGCCAATCAGCGTCGCGCGGCTGGCCGACGCTACCGGTGTTGATAAAATATTTTTTGCTCAAATCGATGCGCAACTTGTCGATTCTTTGACGTTGCACGCCTTCATCGCGAATGAAAGCCATCGGCACATGGGTGTGGCCAAAAAAGCAAACGCTTGTGTGCTGATAGGTGAAGCTCGCAGCGGCATCGAGGTTGTTGAAGACGTAACCCCATTGCTCCGGCGTATCGAGGGTCGCATGGACGATCGTGAAATCGCGCACCTGTCGCTGCAATTTCAGCGCGCGGAGCCACTCCTTGTCCGCGTCGGTCATATTATCGCGCGTCCATTGAATCGCGGCCTCGGCCATTTCGTTGAAATCGCGCGACGATTCGACCAGCGACGCCTGCTCGTCGTGATTGCCTTTGACGATCGGACAATCCAATTGGCGGATGCGCTCGACGCATTCGTGCGGGTTTGCGTTGTAACCGACAACGTCGCCGAGACAAACGAAATCGGTGCATTTATTTTCGCGCGCGTCGGCGAGCACGGCCTCGAGCGCTTCGAGATTGGCGTGAATGTCACTGAAAATAGCGAAGCGCATGGACGACACGTTAAAAGAGTTACCAAGGTTACAAAGCTAAAACGGGCGATCAATCTATCGACGATGTAACAATGTGACGATTCTAGTGTTTTAACATTCCCCTCAGGGAATCCGTTGGTCCAGCGGGAGGTTCAGTTTATCTTCGAGGAATTTGAGGCGCTTGATCAAAGTCGGTAGACGTTCCTTTTCACCTTCGTCGTAAAGCGCTCGTAAACGCTCGTAAGCTTCACGTTCGCGCCCTTCGCATTGCGAAAGCTCGTATACCGAAAACCGTTTGTCGTAACTTGGCGCACCCGGCAACACGGCCGCTTTCGCGAAAAATTCCGAGGCGCGGACGTGATCCCCAAATTTGTCGCGATAAAGTCGGGCGAGCGCTTCGTAGAGCTGCGGTTTGTCGGGATTATTTTTGATTCCGCGCTCGAGGAAATCTTTCCCGAGCGCGAAATATTCGCGTTGCACTTTCACTCGCAGCGCGAGCCTCGACTGTGACGTGTCGTTCATTGCTGCGGCGCTGGCATTCCAGGCCATATGCCAGGCAGCCATGTCCCAAAACAGCGGGACGTGCGGCTGTAAAGTCGTGACTTGCCGAAACAGAAACAGGACGCGTCCCCATTCGGTTCGTTCCCAAGCCACGTGCGCGTCGATGAAGAGGAAATCCGCCAGCATCGCGCGGAACCCGCTCAGCGCAGCGACGAACCCGAGCTGACCGATTTTTTCGCGCAGATCGAGATTTACGATATCGGCAAACTGCAATTGACGATGTTGGAGCGAGAGCGCATGCTCGGCCGGAAGTTTCATCACCCCAAACGCGAGAAGCATTGCGAGCGCGAAGAGAAGGCGACTCATAATTCTTTGCCGTAAAAAACGAACGTCGCCGCCAATGTGTAGATGACGGTGTAAAAAATTCCAAGCAGGGCTGTTTTGGCGAGCAACGCGAGCGAGATCGCGACCCCGGCGACAATCTCATCGACTAGATTGAAGGCCTGAAGATCAGGAAAGATCAGCGCGACGAGCGCGAGAAAGGCGCGTGTGAGCCAGCCGGCGCTTTGTTGCTCCAGCCAGTATTCGCGCGCGGTCGCCTGGAGATGGCCGATGAAATAGACGAACACCATCACCATGACCGTAAAAATATTTGTGGTCGCGAACGTTGATACAAACAGCGTCAAAGCCGCGAGCAAGCATGCCTTCAGATAAATGACCGCGACGCCCGCAAGGATGTCGATGTTGAATCCCGCGGCGCGGACTGCGTTCAAAGCGTCATCCACCTGTTCGCGTGGCGCGCCGCTCATTTGGCGCAACGTTTCGTTCAGCACAGTTTGTTCGCGCACGTAAACAACCACGACAAACAACACGCCCATCAGAGCGACGCTGATCGCCAGCAAAAGAAGGACGCCGAGAAGTTAACTGAAGATCGACATCGCGCCGAGCGAGACGTCCTTCAGGATTTGGAATTCCTGCTGAAAGCTGAACCGCGCCATGAAGACGGAACTGCCGATCAGGACCAGCGCGAATATGAGGAGAACGTAGAAAACCTTTTGGCGGGTGAGTTCGATCAGCGTATTGATGCTGATCGCGAAAATCCGTGCTGGCGAAAATCCGCGATGCAGTCGCTCGCTCATTTCAACAAAAGAGGAGTCCGCCAACTACACGAAATGACACCAGAGGTTCAGAGCCCCATAAAATATTTAGCGTCATTTGGCGTGTTTAGCCGATGATTCTGATTCTTGGGTCGTCTCCAGAAACAAACGCTCGAGCGTGGTGGTCGATTTTCGACGGTCGATGAGTCTTGCATTTGAATTGGCGGCGAGCTTTTCGATTTCTTTCACGAGCGCTTCGGACGCGTTTTCCAGGACGAGCTCACTCCGGTTCTCAATCGCGATCAATTCCTCGAGGCGACCTTCACGAACCAGCACGCCACGCGCGAGAATTCCGAC